>Ga0075435_100001010_pt1 | contig 17838 bp, 11 predicted proteins | sample RhiMethybrSRZTD4_FD_75302 | JGI IMG/M metagenome (GOLD analysis project Ga0075435, IMG submission 75302) | Populus rhizosphere microbial communities from Tennessee, USA - Rhizosphere MetaG P. TD hybrid SRZTD4 | ecosystem: Host-associated > Plants > Roots > Rhizosphere > Soil | place: USA...
AGCCTGCTCGTCGCCACGATGGAAGCGCGGCGGCGGCTGCGGCAGCAGCTGCGAGCGGAGATCGTCGACGATTGATCGGAACGGAAGCCGCATTCGCTCGTTCGCGCTCGTCCTTCGACAGGCTCAGGACGAAGCGGTAGCGAACGCGACTGATCGCAGAGATGAGGATGTCGTTAGGAGGTTGCATGCGACGGTGGACCACGCTGCTTGCGCTCGCGTGCCTCGTTGTTTCGATCGCGCGGTCGGGCGATGCGCAGTCCGGCGGCGCGACCGTTCAGGAGCGGCTCGGATATCCGGCGAGCGCGCGCCTGCTCGTCATCCACGCCGACGATCTCGGAATGTCGCACTCCGTCAATCGCGCGACGTTCGAGGCGCTCGAAAAAGGCTGGATCACCTCGTCGAGCATCCTCGTGCCGTGTCCGTGGTTCGCGGAGGTCGTACGGTTTGCCGCGTCGCATCCTGACGCGGACCTCGGCATTCATCTGGCGGTGAACAGTGAGTGGACCGGATATCGGTGGGGTCCGGTCAGTCCTGTCGATGCGGTCTCCTCGCTGCTCGATCGAGACGGCTATCTGCCGCTCGAAGAAACCGAGGTCGTCGCCAAAGCAAAGCCCGAGCAGGTCGAACGCGAGCTGCGCGCGCAGGTCGATCGCGCGCGATCGGCGGGCATCCGGCTGTCGCATCTCGATTCGCACATGGCGACGCTGTTCCGCTCACCGGAGCTGCTGAAGGTCTACCTGAAGCTCGGACCCGCATACAACCTGCCGCTGCTGCTCGAACGTACGGGCGCGGACCGATCGCCGTGGGCGGTGACGACCAACGTCGATGCGCTGGTGGATCGCGTGGTGTCGCTCGATGCGCCGGGCGCGCCGGCATCAGAGTGGCCGGCGGCGTACGAAAAGCTGCTGACGCCGCTTCCGCCCGGCGTCTACGAGCTCATCGTGCATCTCGCGTACGACGACGACGAGATGCGCGGCGCGACGTGGGATCACCCGAACTGGGGCGCCGCGTGGCGGCAGGCCGATTTCGATCTGGTAAAGAGCGATCGCTTTCGCCAGTTCCTCAATGCGCAGGGATTCAAGCTGGTGGGATGGAAGGAGCTCGGTAAGGCGCGTACCCATTAGCAGCGATTGGCACTGACGGCACCGTGGCACCGCGGGCACCCGTGGCACTCGCCTGGTCTATGTCAGGATTGCCTCCCATCCCTTGCGATATTCGCGGTGGATGAATTTGTCGGCGGCCGGCGCGTTGGTCGCCTTCATCTCGGCGGCGTTCCATTCGAGTTTCTTCCCGACTCGATACGCGACGTTCCCAAGGTGGTTCGCCTCGGTCGTCCAACCTGCGTACTCGAAGTTCGCCAGTGACAGCTTTCCGCCCTTGCACGCCTCAATCCACTCGGCGTAGTGACCGGGAGAATTGGGAATGGTTTCCGGCGGCGGCACGAAGCCTTCAAAGTCCTTTTCGGGCAGCAGCACGTGCTTGTCGCTGCTCGACAGAATCATTCCCTTGTCGCCGACGAACAGTTGTGCGTCGGGCCAGGGCGGGATGCCGCCGTCGGTCCAGATCTTTGGCTTCGCCTCGCCCTGATACCACGTCAGCGTGAGCGGCGGCATGTCGCCGCGGGCGGCGTACTCGTACACGACTTTCATCGTGGCAGGCGCGATCTCGGGGTGAGCGGGACCGTCAGCGAACGCTTCGATTGTGAGCGGCGTTCTGATGTCCAACGCGTAAAACGCGAGATCGTTTCGATGGCTGCCGAGATCGCTCATCGTGCCGTTGCCGAAGTCCCACCATCGGTACCATTTCGGTCCGGGCACGTACACCGGATGAAACGGACGCGCCGGGGCGGGGCCGAGCCACAGATCCCAGTTCAACCCTTGCGGGACCGGCATCGAGTCCTTCGGCCGCTCGGTGACGAACACGATGTCCTTGTTGCGCGCGGCCGCAGTCTCGCTTTGAAAACCCCACGCGCGGCTCACCCACACGTGAACTTCGCGAACGGGACCAATCGCGCCGCTTCGTATGAGCTCCTTGACGCGCCGGTGGTTGTTGGACGCGTGGCCCTGGTTGCCCATCTGTGTCGCGAGGTGCAGTTTCGAGGCGGTCTCGCGAACCAGCCGCGCCTCCGCGATGTTGTAGGTGAGAGGCTTCTCGCAATAGACATGCTTGCCGGCCTTCAACGCGAGCATCGTCGCAAAGACATGCGTGTGCTCGCACGTGCTGATCACGACGGCATCGAAGGCCTTCGGATCGTCGAACATCTTCCGGAAGTCGACGAATCTTTTCGCCAGGGGGTAGTCTGCGCCGCTTTTCTCGAGCGCGGTCGCATCCACGTCGCACAACGCGACGATGTTGACAACGTTGTCGGCGGCGGCGACGCCTTTGAGATTCTCGGCGCCCCGCCCGCCCGCGCCAATCATCGCGATGTTCAGTTTGTCGTTCAGGCCTCGCGCGCGGAGGATCGCCGGCGCGCCTACGGCCGCTCCGGCCGCAGTCAGCGCAACGCGCTTCACGAAATCGCGTCGGTTCAAAGGCATGATGACCTCTCGATTCGAACGTCGTTCTATCGTCCGCCTATAATCGGGCCGCGCAAAGCGGAAAGTTCGCCGCAAAGAGGAAGCTCATATGAACATCTCGCGCATCAGCTTGGTTGCGGTCGTCGTTTACGGCGTCACGGCCGGCCAGCAGCTCACCCGCGGTCAAACCGGCCGCGGCGCTGATCTTCCCACGCTCGAGTACAAGCTGGTCGAATGGCCGACGCCGCCCACGAGCGCGGCGGGCGTTCCGGCTGGTCCCTGGAATTTCATTCAGGTCGCATCCGTCGCGGTCACGTCAAAGCGCACGATCCTGGTGTTGCATCGCGGCGCACATCCGATCATGGAGTTCGACACCGCGGGGAAATTCATCCGGTCGTGGGGCGACGGGATGTTCAGCGAGGGAAAAGTCGCCGCCATTGCCGAAGCGAACTGGACGGCGGACAAATCGCATTACTCCGCCGTGTATGGTCCTGCGGGATGCACCTCCTGTGGCGCACATTCGGTGCGCGTGGATCCGCAGGGCAACATCTGGGTCGTCGATGCTCCGGGCCACGTCATCTACAAGATGAATCCCGACGGAAAGGAGATCATGCGCCTCGGCACGAAAGGCGTGTCGGGCACCGGTCCCAACAACTTCAATCTGCCGACCGACATTGCGTTCGCGGCGAACGGTGATCTGTATGTCACCGACGGCTACGGCAGCGCTCGCGTGGTGAAGTACTCACGCGATGGGAAATACCTGTCGCAGTGGGGCACGCGAGGAAAGGGTCCCGGCGAATTCGGATTGCCGCACAACCTGGTGATCGACTCAGAGGGCAAGGTCTATGTGACGGATCGCGACAACCAGCGGATCGAGGTCTTCGATGCGAACGGAAAGTTTCTGAGTCAATGGACCGGAACGGGAGGAGTGTCCGGCCTCGCCATCACGAAGGATCAGCGCATCTGGACCGGCGGAGTCCTGCGGACGCTCGATGGAAAAGTCGTGGGGAAGCTGCCGATGAACCCCGGAGGGCATGGCGTCGCCGTCACCGACTCCGGAGACGTTTACCTCGCGCAGTTGAGTGGTGTGGTGCAGAAGTTCGTGAAATGAATGACACAAAGGACACAAAGGATACAAAGGACACAAAGCGGTTATCGGAACCATCGTTTATACCAAGGAGAACCGCCGCCAGGCGCAGTCGATTCAGGACGACTTTCGCTCCGCTCTGTTGGTACGCGGTCGCGCCGCCGGGAAACCGTTGCTCGAGGGCGGAGTGTGTGACCAGAACGCTGATGCACTCTACGAGTACTGCCATGTGCAGCGCTCCATTTGAGTGCGGACGTGCGGGATCGTGCCTCTACGCCTTGAACAGCCTCGACGCATTGGTTCGCATGATGCGCTCGCGGTCGGCGGCGGCGAGGTTCAGACCATTCAGCAGCGCATGCGGATCGTCCACGTCCATCAGCGCGAAGTTGTCCGTCCCGATCACCACGCGATCCGAGCCGACCAGATCGATGAGGAAGCGAAGCGCCTCCGGATAATAGGCGAGCGTGTCGTAATGAAAGCGCCGGATGTACTCGCGGAAGGGGCGCGGCGTCTTCTGATTCACGCGGGCGAGGTTGTGCTCGAGGCGTCCGGCGATGTATGGAAAGGCGCCGCCCGCATGACCGAGCACGATCTCGAGCCTCGGATATTTGTCGAGCAGTCCGGTCGTGATGAATTTCTCGGCAACCAATGCATGCTCGAATGGATAACCGAGCGGATTCGACAGGTTCACTTTCCCGCGCATTCGGTCCGCGCCGGGCACCGCCGTGATCGGATGGAACAGCAGCGGATAACCGAGTTCCTCGCATCGCGCGATGACCGGTTCAAAGGCCGGATCGAATACGTAGTCGGCGCCGTTCAGCGACGTCGGCAGATGAACGGCCCGAAACGCGCCCTTGCCGGCCACACGATTCAGTTCCTTCAACGCAAGCGTCGCGTCGTGCACCGGCATCGCGACGCCCGCGACGAAACGATCGGGGAACGCGGTGTGCGCCTCGACCGCCGCGTCGTTCACGATCGCGGTCAAACGCGCCGCGACCTCCGCTGACGTCGTCTGCCACGGCGGCGCGAGAATCGTCAGCACGAGCGTCTGCACGCCGTGATCGTTCATCCACGCGCGCCGTCGATCGAGATCGACGTTGAGCGGATTCGCGTCGACCGGCGTGCCGATCTCCGCGAGCGCCTTGACGTAGCGCTCCGGCTGCCAGTGCGCGTGCACGTCGATGGACGCGAACCGCGGCCCGCCCGCCGTTTGTCTCGCCGCGGGCCGTACGATCGTCGCCATCGTTCCGCCGCCGCATGCGGCAGCCATCCTGACGAACGCGCGCCGGCCGATTCCGCGCGTCATCGTGATCCCTGTTCCTCAATCCTCAAATCGCAAATCCCTGATCCCTGATCCCTGATCCCTGATCCCTGATCCCTGATCCCTGATCCCTGATCCCTGATCCCTGATCCCTAATCCCTGATCCCTCTAATCCCTAATCCCCAGTCCCCAGTCCCTTCTCGAAGCGCCACACTTCAAGCGGAAAGCTGCCGCTCGGAATCTCCGAGTCGACGACCACCGTTCCCGCAAGATGCCATCCGGATTTTTCGTAGAATCGCGCGGCCCGGTCGTTGCCGATCGCGCACGCGAGCCAGGCCGTGCGGACGCCGGCGGCCGCCAGCCGCGCTTCAGCGTCGGCAATCAGCGCCGCGGCCACGCCCGAGCCACGCGCGTGTGCGGCGACATAAAGTTGATAGAGCTCGTCACCGTGCACGATATAGAAACCGGCGGGAGCGCCCGGCGGTCCGATGACGCGGACGTTCGGCAGCGCCGCCCGAAGTCGGTCTCGCAGGTTGTCGCGGGTGCGGAACCTGGCCAGTTCCGGCGGCAGAATGGCCGCGTGCGCATCGCGCCACCCGTCGTACCACAGCTGCGCGAGCGCGTCGAGCTCGCTTGCCTCCGCCGCTCTCACGACCATCACTGTCATTTCTTTATCGTGATGATCTGATTCGCCTTCACGTTGGTCATCTTCGACGTCGTTCCGTCGGGCCAGCGCACGTCGATCGAATCGACCTGCGTAGCGGCGCCGATGCCGAAATGCAGGCGCATGTCGTTTTGTGAGATGTAGCCCGTGCCGCTCTGCACGACGCGCGTCTGGGTCAGCGTGCCGGCGCGCGCGGTGACGAGGGCGCCGATCGCGTCGGTGTTCATGCCGCTGCCCTTCAACTTGACGAGCAGCCAGTTGCCGCGCGTGGCGAGCTCGTTGTGCAGGACTTCGGGGCTGCCGTCGAGGTTGTTGATGACGACGTCGAGGCGGCCGTCGTTGTCGAAATCTCCGAGCGCGAGACCGCGGCCCACGCGCGGCTCCATCATCACGGCTCCAAACTGCGCGGCCACTTCCTCGAACGTGCCGTCGCCGCGATTGTGGTACAGGAGCTTCCGCTGCCGGTATCCCGCCGACGCGCCGAGCCGCACGGCGTCGAGCTGCGGGTACACGTGTCCGTTGACGACGATGATGTCCTGGAGCCCGTCGTTGTCGTAGTCGATGAACGCGTCGCCCCATCCGACGTACGGAAGGCTCGACGGCGCGGTGTTGGATCGGAACGACACGTCGGTGAAGTGATCGCCGTCGTGGCGATACAGATCGTTGTACTCCTCCGAGAAGTTCGTGACGAAGATGCTCAGACGGCCCGCGTTCAGGTAGTCGCCGAGCGCGACGCCCATGCTGCCCTGCTCGGCGCCGTCTTCGCTCACCGCGACGCCCATCGGAAACGCGACGTCTTTGAACGTGCCGTCCTTGTTGTTGCGATACAGGAAATTCGGCGTCGCGTCGTTCGCCACGTACAAATCGGGCCACCCATCGTCGTTGTAGTCGAACCAGGCGATGCCGAGGCCGAAGTACCCGCGGGGATCCGACACACCGGCCTTCTCGCCCACTTCGGTGAAGCGGCCGTTTCCGTCGTTGTGAAAGAGAAAATCAGTTTCACCGGGCAGGCCGCGCGGACCGCACTGCACGGCGATGCCGCGGTATTCGCATGTCTTGTCCTTGCCGAACTCCGGCAAGTGATCGAGGTCGATCTTCACGTACCGGCTGACGAACAAATCGAGGCGCCCGTCGTGGTCGTAGTCGGCGAATCCGCATCCGGCGGACCAGCCGCCGCCGGCGACGCCCGCCTGCTGCGCGATGTCGGTGAACGTGCCGTCGTGGTTGTTGTGATACAGGCGATTGCCGCCGAGGCCGGTCACGTACACATCTTCCCAGCCGTCGCCGTCGACGTCGGCCGTGCACACGCCCATGCCCCAGCCCGGATGCGCGAGCCCCGATTTCTCGGTGACGTCGGCGAACTTCCCGTTGCCGAGATTGCGGTACAGCGCGCTGCGCGCCGCCGCCGGATTGCGTGCGGTCTCGACTGTGAGCGAGTCGACGAAGTACAGATCGATGAGGCCGTCGTTGTCGTAGTCGAACATCGCGACGCCGCCGCTCATCGACTCGACGATGTATTTCTTTTCGGGCGCGGCGTGATGCGTGAACGTGATGCCGGACTCCGCGGCGATGTCTTTGAAGAGCAGCGCCGTTCCCGACGCCGACGGCGCCCACGCGGCGAGGAGCGCGGCGCAACACGCGACGAGCGCGCGCGTCACGGTTTCTCACCCGCGGCTGCCGCACGCACCGCTTTGATCCGCTCCTCGGATTCGCGCAGCTTCTGCCGGTACAGCTCGACCTGCTGCTGCGCGCGCGCTTCGTCGCCGAGCCGCGCGTAGGCGAGGCTCAATTGATAGTGCGCGGCCGCCGACGCCGGGTTGTTCGCGACTGCTTTTTCGAGCGCGTCGCGCGCATCGCCGTAGCGCTCCTGCTGCATCAGCACGATTCCGATGACGAGATTGGCCGTCGCGTGCGCGGGCGATGCGGCGAGCACGCGGCGCGCGTGTGCCTCGGCGTCGCGAGTGGCGCCGCTGCCGGCTTCCGCTTCGGCCAGCGCAGCGATCCCGTCGACGCTCTCCGGGTCGAGCTCGACGCTCTTCAGCGCCGCGGTCTTCGCCTCGGCGTACTGCTTGCTGCTGTTGAAGGCGAGGGCGAGCGCGAGCAGCGTGCGCGGGCGGTCCGGCTCGAGGCGATTGGCCTGTTCGAGCGACGGCCGCGCGGCGGCGACGTCGCCGACTTCCATCAGCGTCACGCCGAGCGCGTAGTGATACTGCGCGACGTCGGGACACATGCGCGTGAGCGCGTCGAGCGTGGCGATTGCGGGCCCGAGCGTCCGCGCCGCGAGCGCCGCCTGCACGAACGCGCTCAGCACTTCCTCCGAGTTCGGCGCGCGCGACCGCGCGGTCCGAAGCGACGCGAGCGCGCCCGCGGCGTCGCCGCTCTGCGACTGACGGCGCGCGGTCTGCAGCAGCTCGCGCACCGATCCGGTGTCGGCCCCGCGCTGCGCGATCGCAGGTTGCGGGACGCACGCCGCGGCGAGCATCGCGATCAGCATGACACGCGCCGTCACGGCGTTTTGCCTCGCTGTTTGTCTTTCAACTGCTGATACGTCGCGAATTCCTTGTCGGCGAGCTCGGTCCGTCCGAGCTTCTGATACGCGCGGGCGAGTTGATACCGCACGTTCGCGTCCTCCGGCGCGAGCCGCGCGGCCGCCTCGAGGTGACCCACCGCCTGATCGGCGGCGTCGCGCGCGAGCAGGATCTTTCCGAGCAGATACTGCGCGTTGGCGAAATCGGGCTTCGCCGCGAGGACGGTCCGCAGTTCGAGGGCGGCGTGATCAGTTTGTCCGAGCAGCTCGAGGACCGTCGCGAGCCGTTCGCGCGCCTTGACGTTCGACGGGTGCGCGTCGACTTCGGCGCGCAGCGCGGCTTCCGACTCTGCGAGCTTTCCCTGCTTGAGATAAATGAGCCCGAGCGCGCTGTTCGCGTCCGCGACCCCCGGCTTCAGCTGCAGCGCCCGATTGAGCGCCTCGATCGCGGCGTCGTAGTTGCCCTGCTGCGCGTAGGCGTGCCCGAGCACGACGCTCAGCTCCGGCGTGCTCGCGTGATCGCTCAGCAGCCGCGTGAAGATCGCCTCGGCCTCGGCGGCGCGATCGCCGCGCACGAGCGCGAGGCCGTATGCGTACTGCAATGATGCGTCGCGTTCGCGATCGGGATCGTTTTCGAGCAGCGAGGCCGCGCGTGCGTAGTCGTCGATCTCGAGCGACGCGATCGCCAGCATGCGCGAGACGGTCGGGTTCTTCGGGTCCTCGGCACGCGCGCGCGCGAGCGGTGCAGCTGCCTTGTCGTACTGCTGTGCGTTGAAGTACGCGACGCCGAGCGAGTACTGAACCTGCGGAAAGGCCGGATCGATGGCCGCCGTCTGCTCGAAGAACGCGGCGGCGCGCGCGAATCGCCCGCCCTGCGCGTGCATGATCCCGAGATTCAGATAGGCGCGCGCGATCGCCGGCATGATGCGGCGGCGTGCCTGGTCGCGTTCGGCCTGCGGACTGTTGTCGAACCGGAGATCGTCGGGCAGCGCGACGGCGCTCGCGATCGAGTCGGACGCGGCTTGCGGATCCGGTGCATCGAGGAGATATCGCGCGAGACGCTGGCGCCCTTCGTCGGTGCGCGCGGTGGCGCGCTGCTCCGCTTCCGCGAAGTGCTGCGTCGCTTCGTCGGCCGATCCCGATTCACGCAGCGCGATCCCGAGCTGATAGTGGATGCTGCCAATCTGCGCGCTCGTCGCGCCGCTTTTCGCCGCGAGCTCGAGCGCGCGGCGGAACGACACGGCGGCGTCGGCCGCGCGTCCGATGTCGAGCTGATTGCGACCGAGATAGTAGAACGCGATCGCCGGCGCCGTCGGCGAGTGCGCGGCGATCTGCAGCGGCTTCGAGGCTTCGGCGTCTCGATGCAGCTCGACGAAGGCCATGCCGAGACGCAGGTTCGCGAGCGGATCGTCGGGCGCGAGCGCGATCTCGCGTGTGAATTCGACAATCGCCGCGTCGAGATCGAGCACACCGTCGAGCCGCACGGCGAGCGTGCCGAGATAGTAATGCGCGTGCCGCACGCGCGGATCTTTTGCGAGCGCCGCTTCGAACCACTTTTTCGCGCGCGCGTACTCGCCGGCGTCGCGGTACGCGCGGCCGATCAGCAGGTCGGTTTGCGGGATCGGCCGCGTACGCGCAATCTCCTCGAACAACCTGTCTGCAGCTTCGATCTTCTTGACCTGCAGATAGCCGGACGCGAGCGCAAAGGTCAGCTCGAGATCGTCGGGCGCGATTCCGCGCGCTTCTTCAAGTTGTTGGATCGCTTCGGGCAGCTGACCCGCGGCGGCGAGAGCCTGCGCAAGGAGGCGGCGGATAGCTGTGTCGGTCCGGCGGCGCGTCGCGAGTTCGGAGAGAATGCGGACGGCTTCCTTCGGCGCGCCGTTCTGCACCTCGACGATTCCGAGCAGCCGCAGCGCGTTCGCCGGATCGACGACGGAGGCGGAGGCACGCGTGAATGCGTCGATGGCCACAGGCAGCTGGCGATCGGCGGCCGCGAGCGCGCCAATCAGGATCCATCCGTCTTCGAGCGCATCCCGGTAACGGCTCTCGGCAACCTGCAGTTCGCCGTCGCGCAGGCTGCCCTCGGCGGCGGCGATCAACGCGTCCAGGTTCGCGATCGGGTCGCGAGGTTGACCCGCGGCGATCGATCCGGCGCTCTGGATAAGAAAGGCGCAAAGGAACAGCGCGGCGCCCGCCCCTGCATGCCGCATATGAAATGTCCGGCGGGCCGGATCTTACTGCATCTGTCGTGCACGGTGCGTCCCGAGCGTGCAGAAGGTGCTTGACAGCGCTCGGGCCGCGCGGATAATACCCCTTTATTAAACTGGTTTAAGAACCTCGTGACGCGCTTCGGGAGGCAAATCGTGAGTCGAGCACGTTGTGTGTGGCTGGCTGCTGCGGTGCTCCTGCTCGCCGCGCCTGCAGCCGCTCAACGGACGACAGCAAGCGTCCGCGGCACCGTGACGGATCAGAGCCGTGCGATCGTGCCCGGCGTCACCGTCACCATCGCCAACGCCGCGACCGGTCTGGTGCGGACCACCGTCACCAATTCCGCCGGTCTCTATTCGTTCCCTGAGGTGCCGGTCGGGACGTATCGAGTCGACGCGGAATTGAGCGGCTTCAAGCGCGCGTCCCAGACCGACATCGTCCTGAACGTCGCCGACGATCGCGCGATCGATTTCGTGCTGCAGCCGGGCGCCGTCACCGAGGACGTCACCGTGCAGGCGACGAGCCCGCTCGTCAGGACCGTCGGCGGCGACATCTCGGGCGTCATCACCGGCACGCAGGTGCGCGAGCTGCCGCTGAACGGACGCAACTTCCTGCAGCTCGCGACGCTGATGCCCGGCGTCAGCGCGCCTGATTTCCTGAACGTCAAGGACAAGGGGCTGCTCGGCGGATCGGATCTCGCGGTCAGCGGCAGCAGCGTCACGTCGAACCTGTGGACCGTCGACGGGGCGAACAACAACGACGTCGGATCGAACCGCACGATCCTCGTCTATCCGTCGACCGACGCCATCGAGGAATTCAAGATCCTCCGCAACAGCTACGGCGCGGATTTCGGACAGGCCGGCGGCGCGCAGATCAACATCGTGACGCGCAGCGGAACGAATGCGTTCCACGGCAGCGGCTTCTACTCCGGACGCAACGACGCGCTGAACGCAAAGAATTACTTCCTCGAGAAAGCGGATCAGCCGAAGGAGGAGTTGAAGCGCAACGACTTCGGCGGCACGTTCGGCGGACCGATCGTGAAAGATCAACTCCACTTCTTCTACTCGCAGGAGTGGAATCGCGAGAAGCGCGGATCGGTGCGCACGGCGTTCGTGCCGACGGCGCTCGAGCGCGCCGGCAATTTCAGCCAGAGCCTCGCCGGCTGCTCGCCGCCGACGCCGATCGATCCGCTCACCGGCGCGGCATTCGCGGGCAACATCATTCCGGCGAACCGGCTCAGTCCGGGCGGTCAGGATTTGCTGAAGCTCTATCCGCTGCCGAACACGACGCCGACCGCAGGCAGCTGCAACAACTGGGTGCAGTCGCTCACAACACCGATCAACTGGCGCCAAGAGAACGTGCGCGTCGACTACACGATGAGCAATCGTTCGCGCGTGATGGTCCGCTACACGCAGGACGCCTGGACGAACAACGCGCCGAACCTCCAATCGAATCTGTGGGGAGACGATCCGTTCCCGGCAGTCGATTCGAACTGGGATCAGCCGGGCCGCTCCTTCGTCGCGCAGCTGAATCAGAGCCTCGGCGAACATGCCGTCAACACGCTGCAGTTCTCGTACTCGGCCAACTCGATCACCGTCACGCGGGGCGGGACCGACCCGAGTCTGAACAGCGACATCAACAGCGCCATTCCAACGATCTTTCCAAATGCCTCGCGCGAGTACGGCGCCGATCGTGGTCATCCCGTGTTCTGGGGTTCATCGGGATACAGCACGCTGTGGAACGAGGCGCCGTTCCACAACAACCAGGATCTCTACGTTTTCAAGGACGACTACTCCTCGGTCTTCGGCAATCACGTCGTCAAAGCCGGAGGTCTGGCGACCTTCAACAAGAAGAACGAAGACGTCGGCGGGTACGGATCGTTCGAGAACTCGGAATTCTGGGGCGCGGCCGGCTTGAACGGATGGGGAACGACGACCGGCAATATCGTCTCCGACTTCCTGCTGAAGGACATGACGTTCGGCTTCGACGAGAACTCGGCGCAGCGCCAGGTGCCGCAGCGGTGGCGCGACGTCGAGGGCTACGTGTCGGATTCGTGGAAGGCCAGCCCGCACATCACCGTCGACTACGGCGTGCGCTATTCGCTGTTCCTGAATCCGTACGCGGCGGACAACCGAATCATGAGCTTCGATCCGGCGGCGTTCAACCCCGCGCTCGGATCGGATGCGTGCAATGGACTATTGCAGCCCCCGGGAACGAACTGGTGCGCGCAGGCCGGGCTGAAAGGCGGCACGACCGGACCGAACCGTTCGCTGTTCCCGGAGGACTACAACAACTTCGCCCCGCGCCTGGGTGCGGCGTGGGACATTTCAGGCAACGGGACGACGGTGCTGCGCGCGGGCCTCGGGCAGTTCTACCTGCGCGAGCGGCTCAGCCCGGGTCTGAACATCGGCAACAATCCGCCGTTCATCGTGAACGTCAACGGCATCCGCAAGCTCGACACATCCGCTGAGCCATGCGACGGCTGCTTTTCGTCCACGGTAGGCGCGCCGAAGGCGGGACGCGAGCAGCGCGCGGCCACGCCGAACAACTGGCAGTGGAACGTGGCGATGCAAAAGGAGATCGTGCGCAACACGACGCTGGAGGTCGCGTACGTCGGCAACAAGGGGAACGACCTCCTGCATCAGAGTGAAATCAACCAGGTGCTGCCAGGCGATATCGATCACAACGGCGTCGACGACCGGCTCGAATACGCGCGCACAACGCCGGCGGTCGCCACCGTGCGCCCGTACGGCGTGTTCGGCGACTCGAGAATCACGATGTGGGATCACAACGGGCACTCGATGTACAACGCGCTGCAGACGCAGCTCGTGAGCCGCCTTGGCCGCGGATCGCAGCTGCAGGTGTCGTACACGTTGTCGCGAACGATGTCGAACGATCCGCTCGACAACAGCGACGGCGGCCTGTCCGCCGAAGTGGCGGTGCTCGATCGAACCAATCCGGAGCTCGACTACGGCCGCGCGCGAACCGATCGCCGTCACATCTTCAATGCCGCGCTGGTATGGATGCTGCCGACGCTCGAGGACAAGTCGGGCGCGATGCGAAGCGTGTTCGGCGACTGGGAGGTGGCCGGCATCGTCGGCGCGGCGTCGGGCCAGCCTATCACGGTGCATACCGGATCCATCCTGGGTTTGAACGGCGGACCATCCGGCACCGGATACACCGACAACCAGCGGCCCAATCAAGTCGTCGGTCAGCCGTGTCATCCGAGCGGTGGACTGCCGGAGCAGATCCTCAATCCGGCGGCCTATACGCTCACCGGGTTCGTGCTCGGCACGCCGGGCAACAGTCCGCGCGGGCAGTGCGAGGGACCGGGTTACTTCCAGACCGACCTCGCGTTATACAAGAACTTCGCGGCGACGAACCGCGTGAAAGTGCAGCTGCGTTTCGAGGTGTTCAACCTGTTCAACAACACGAACTTCCTCGGCACCGGCGGTTCGGGCGTCGTCACGACGATGAGTCCGACTGCAGTCACGTTCAACGCTCCTGCCGCGAGCGCAACGCAGATTACCGGCTACACGCTGCCCGGCAACTTCGGTCAGGCCGCGGCCACGCGCGATCCGCGGCAGGCACAGTTCGGCTTCAAGCTGCTGTTCTGATCCGCACGGTCGTTGCTTCATCATCGCGGGCTGTGAGCATCATGCTTGCAGCCCGCGTTTTCTTTTTATGCGCAATCGCACGCTCGCTCTCGCCGCGCTGATCGCCGTTATGACGGTCGTCCACGTGAACCCGGCCGCCATGTTTGAGCAGCGCGCCGCCGCCGCTGACAGCCAGGCGTTTCTCGACGCGAACATGCGGCCGCTGCCGCCTCCCACGCCGGCAATGACCAGCCGCATTCGAGATCTCGTCGGCCGCATGACGCTCAAGGAAAAAGTCGGCCAGATGACGCAGCTCGAAATCGGGATGGTGACGGACGGCAAGGACGCCGATCTGCAAATCAATCCGGCGAAGCTGCGCAAAGCGGTCGTCGAGTACGGCGCGGGATCGATTCTGAACGTGAAGGATCTCGCGCTGCCGATCGCGAAATGGCACGAGCTCGTCTCCGCCATTCAGAAGACGGCAGGAGAGACGCGGCTGAAGATTCCCGTGCTCTACGGCATCGACACCATTCACGGCGCGAACTACATCAAGGGCGCGACGTTGTTTCCGCAGCCGCTTGGCATGGCGGCCACCTGGAATCCCGAGTTGATGCTCGAAGGGAGCCGCATCGCGGCCGCCGAGACGCGCGCGGCCGGCATTCCGTGGAACTTCTCGCCGGTGCTCGACGTCGGGCGGCAGCCGCTCTGGCCGCGTCTCTACGAAACGTTCGGCGAGGACGTCCATCTGGCGAGCGTCATGGGAGTCGCCGCGGTGCGCGGATATCAGGACGACGATCCCGCGTCGCCGGATCACGTGGCTGCGTGTCTCAAGCACTACGTCGGCTACAGCTTTCCCGCGTCGGGCCACGATCGCACGCCGGCGCTGATTCCCATGCCGACGCTTCGCGAGTACTTCCTGCCGACGTTCGCTGCCGCGGTCAAAGCCGGCGCGCTGTCGGTGATGGTGAACTCCGGCGAAGTGAACGGCATCCCCGGCCACGCGAACCGACAACTGCTGACCGACGTGCTGCGCCACGACCTCGGCTTCGACGGCGTCGTCGTCTCCGACTGGGAAGACATCAAGCGCCTCGTCACCGCGCATCGCGTCGCCGCGTCGGAAAAAGACGCGACCCGCATCGCGGTGATGGCCGGCATCGACATGAGCATGGTTCCGTCGGATTACGGCTTCAGCGATCTGCTCGTTCAGCTCGTGAACGAGGGCGCCGTGCCGGCGCCGCGGATCGACGAAGCGGTGTCTCGCGTGCTGATGATGAAGGCGCGACTCGGACTATTCGACGATCCGCTACGCGGAGTAGAGGCCAAAACGGTCGTTGGATCCGCTGAATCGCGCCGCGTCGCGCTGCAGGCCGCGCGCGAGTCGATCGTGCTGTTGAAGAACGATCGAAGCGTTCTGCCGCTCAGATCCGACGCGCGTGTCGCCATGACCGGTCCCGCGTGCGACTCGCTGCCAGCGCTGAACAACGGGTGGACGATCACGTGGCAGGGCGATCGGCCGTCGGAATATCCGACCGATCGTCCAACGGTGCGACGGGCGATCGAGGCGCGGATCGGCGGACGTGCGACCTACGTTGCCGGCGCGGATTTCGAGAAACCGATCGACATCGCCGCCGCTGTCAACGCCGCGCGCGCGAGCGATGTCGTCATCGCGTGTCTCGGCGAGCCGTCGTACGCCGAGACGCCGGGCAACATCGACGACCTGACCTTGGCCGACGCGCAGCTCGCGCTCGCGCGGGCGCTCGCTGATACCGGCAAGCCGCTCGTCCTCGTACTCGTCGAAGGGCGGCCGCGAATCATCCGCACGATTGCAGACGCGTCATCGGCGATCGTGCTGGCGCTGAATCCTGGAATGGAGGGCGGGACCGCCGTCGCCGACGTGCTGTTCGGAGACGTGAATCCCAGCGGCAAGCTGCCGATCACCTACCCGCGATCTGCGAACGCGTTGACGACGTACGATCACAAGGTGTCGCAGGAGCCGGTGCCGGGTTCGGGGCCAGCAATGGGTTACGCGCCACAGTTCGAGTTTGGATTCGGTCTGAGCTACACGACGTTCGAGTACACGAACCTCGCTATCAATAAGGATGCGGTCGCGCGCGGCGAAACAGCGCGTGTATCGGTCCGCGTCCGCAACGCCGGCGCGCGCGCCGGCGCCGAAGTCGTCGAGCTGTATTCATCACAGCACGCCGCCAGCGTGACGCCGTCAGCAAGACGGTTGCGCCGCTTCGCGAAGATCACGCTGCAGCCGAACGAGGCGAGAGACGTGACATTTCAGCTGAGTCCCGACGATTTCGCGGTCATCAACGCCGACGGTCAACGCGTCGTCGAACCCGGCGCGTACACGATCCACGTCGCCAAGCTCAAACAGGATCTGAACATTCGGTGACGCGCTACTCGAGCGCACATATTTGACACAAAGGACACAAAGGACACGAAGGCCACAAAGGATCTACACCGCGAGCCACGAATGATCAACGCTCAGGCCGGGGCAGTCCGCGGATACGCTCGACGCGTCGAGCGTCTCTAAGGGCTGTCCGGCTCCGCGTTGACACTCCTTTAAATCCTTTGTGTCCTTGGTGTCCTTTGTGTTCCCGTAAGTTCGGGTTCGCGAGTCACGCCGGGATTAGCGAGTCAGCGTCACACCGACACGCAGGATCGCGCCCGCGTGCAATCGTTCACCACGGACGAATCCATCCGATTTGTAGCCAGCCTCGACGAACCAGCCGGCGCGCCTGGCGAATCCTTCGCTGCCGACACGGACGCGCGCGGTGGCCGCGGCCATGCCGCCCACGCGATTCACCTGTCCTGTCGGCGGCGAGTCGAGGTCCGGCTGCCGCCAGATGTTGGCGCGAACGTCGGCGCTCCAGCGCTCACGTCTGACGACGTCGTTCGCGATGACGCCGAGGCGCCACGCCGGCTTCGCGAGCGTGTCGCCGATTCCAATCGTCGCCGTTGTCATGCGCCCGTGGCGCAGGATGTAGTTGTCCGTCGACCACTCGGTGCCGAACGGCGTCATCTCGAAGCGGAGCGCGGGGAGATATCCCACGTCGCCGCCGAGCGGAATCATCGGCAGCGGTCCGAACGTGCGGCCGCGCACGATGTACGACACCGCCCAGTCGTACGCGGCGTATGCGAGCATCGGATCGGCAAGCATCGACCACGCGCGCCGCTTCAACGCCGACGCCGTCAGGCGCGAGCAGTCGGGCGGCTCGCAGCCGTCGTTGACGTCCTCCAGAAACGACGCCACGTCGTGGCCCGGGGGCGAGCGCGGTGACACGCTGCGGATGTAGCGCAGTCCGTCAATCCGCGAGTGAAGGTAGAGCCACGCGTCGCGGTAGTGGATGGCGCCGATCGCGAGCGACTGGCGGCCGATGTGATCGGCGAGCTGGTTCTGCGCCTCGATGCCGCCGGTGTCGATCGCGAGCAGATCCGCGCGGGTAACCGGTACTTCGCCTGTGAACTGCGTGACGGCGCCTCCGCCTCCGTACGGAGTCGGCGCGTCGAAGCTGTACCGGATTCCGTCCGCGCCGATCTCCCGCAGCCGCGAGCCGTGCCCGAACACTTCGTGGGCAACGACCATCACGAAATGATCCTGCGGCTGGTCGAGCCCATACCACTTTCCGAATCGATAGCCGATGCCGAGCGCGCGCTTGACCCACCCCGACTCGTCGAAGCGCGCCGGCGGCAGCCAGCGATCCTCGACGGCGCTGAGCGCGTGATCGATGCTCAGCAGATCGATCGTTCCCGCCGCGGGCGTCATGTACCGATCGAACGCCGCGACGTAGGGCCGATCGTCCTGTGCGTTTGCGCTGCCCGCGCACACGGCGAGTGCGCACGACACGAAGGCGACCGTGAGACCGCGTGACCAGCGCACGATCAGGTATTTTTGCGCGATTTGAGACTCCGCACCGCGGGCCTGAAAGGCCCGCGCCACAACCTGCGGTCGTCAGGATGTCGTATGGAG
>Ga0075435_100001012_pt1 | contig 17824 bp, 14 predicted proteins | sample RhiMethybrSRZTD4_FD_75302 | JGI IMG/M metagenome (GOLD analysis project Ga0075435, IMG submission 75302) | Populus rhizosphere microbial communities from Tennessee, USA - Rhizosphere MetaG P. TD hybrid SRZTD4 | ecosystem: Host-associated > Plants > Roots > Rhizosphere > Soil | place: USA...
CTGAAACCGGTTCCGATGCGCCGCTATACCGTCGATGCCGCGGCGAAGGCGCTCGACCTGCTCAGTGCGTTTTCATTCCGCGAGCCGCGCCTGTCTCTCGCGGACCTCGCCGCGCGTACCGGTATTCCGCGCGCGACCGCGTTCCGGCTGCTCACCACGCTCGAGCAGGCCGGGTTCGTCGCCAAAGCCGGTGGCGAGTATCAACTCGGGATCAAGTGCTTCGTGCTCGGCAACATCGTCGCGGCCGGCCTCGATCTGCGCGAGAAAGCGCATCCGCATCTCGTGGCGCTGCGCGACGAGACCGGCGAGACGGTGCACCTCGCGATCCTGGACTACTGGCAGGTCCTCTATCTCGAGCGCGTGCACTCGCCGCATCCCGTCGGCTTCATGCGCTCGCGCATCGGCGCGATCGTGCCGTCGTACTGCACCGGCCTCGGCAAGACGCTCCTCGCCTTCAAACCGGAGGAGGACGTCGCGCGCTGGGCGCGCGGTGAACATTTCAAGGCGATGACCGCGCGGACGATCACCTCGCCGCGGCGTCTGCTGAAGGAGCTGCGAGCCATTCGCGAGCGGGGCTACGGCCTCGACGAACAGGAGCACGAGATCGGCGTGCGCTGCATCGCGGCGCCGATCGTCAATCACGCCGGCGTGGTCGTGGCGGCGGTCAGCGTCGCCGGTCCCGCCGAGCGGATGCCGCGCACGCTCGCCGGCAGCGACATGGCGCGTGCCGTCCTTGCCGCCGCGCGCGCCATTTCCGCAGAACTTGGAGCGATCTCCGATTTCGGAGTTCTGGATTCGGACCGCGCCGCACGGCCGGCGCATGGAGGACGAAGGTGAAGCGAGTCGTTCTGGGTCTCGTCGTCGTCGCGAGTCTGCTTCCGCGCCTGGCGGCCGCACAGGCCGTCACAGGCACCATCCTCGGCACCGTCACCGATTCCACCGGCGCCGCGGTTCCTGGTGCAACCGTCACGCTCACCAACGTGGGCACCGGCCAGGCACGGACGCTCGTCACCGATTCGGTCGGCGAGTACACGGCGCCATCGCTGCCGACGGGCACGTACCGGCTCGTGTCGGAGCTTCCGGGTTTCAAGAGCGTCACAATCTCGAACATCCAGCTCGGCGTCGATCAGCACGTCCGGATCAACGTGCAGCTGCAGATTGGTGCCGTTGCCGAGAACGTCACCGTTGCGGCGAGCACGCCGCTCGTCCAGATCGCGTCGTCGGAGCTCGGCACGACGGTTCAGGAGGAGCAGATCAAGACGCTGCCGCTGAACGGCCGCAATTTCGTCAACCTCACCCGCACGGTGCCCGGCGTCGTCCGCGGCATTCCGGGCGCGAACATCGACGGCGCGGGCAGCCTGGCCTGGCGCGCCTCCGCGTCGTTCTCGGCGAACGGCCAGCGTCCGCGCGACAACAACTACATCCTCGACGGCGTCGACAACAACGAGACGTGGCTGCAGACGGTCGTGCTCTTCCCGAGCGTGGATGCGCTCGACGAGTTCAAGATGCAGACGAGCACGTACTCGGCGGAGTTCGGCCGCTCGCTCGGCGGCGTCGTCAACCTGCAGATCAAGTCGGGATCGAACACGATGCACGGCAGCGCGTTCGAGTTCCTGCGCAACGACGCGTTCGATGCGAACAACTACTTCAACAACCGCGCGGGCCGGCCGAAGCCCGATTTCAGCCAGCACCAGTTCGGCGGCACCAGCGGCGGTCCGATCGTGAAGGACCGGACGTTCTACTTCTTCGACTATCAGGGGCTGCGCGTCAGTCAGGGACAGACCTATCTGTCCACCGTTCCTTCGGCGAAGATGCGCAACGGCGATTTCTCCGAGCTGAATCGCGTCCTGTACGATCCGATCACGCATCTGCCGTTCCCCGGAAACGTCATCGCGCAGGACCGCTGGGATCCGGCCGCGAAGAGCATCCTTAATCAACTGATTCCGGCGCCGAACACTGCCGGCGTTCTCAGCAGCAGCGGCCAGACGATCAACAACTACCTGATCAACCCGACGCTCGAACGCCAGGACAATCAGATCGACGCGAAGGTCGATCACTCGCTGACGGCGAACAACCGCGCGTTCGTCCGCTACAGCTACGAGAAGACGCACCGCGTGCTGCCCGCCACGCTGCCGCACGGCGACGCCGGGTTCACCTTCGGGGCCGGCGAAGGCAACATCAAAGCGCAGGGGCTCGCGTTCAACGACACGCACACGTTCCAGTCGAACTGGCTGAACGAATTCCGCTTCGGCTGGAGCTCGATCAAGTTCTTCATGACGCCCGTCGACTACCTGCAGAATCCGGCGCAGGGCGTCGGCATCCCCGGGATCAACATGAACGACGCGACCTCGGCGATGAGTCAGATCGTCTTCACGACGACGACCGGCGGCGGCAACGGTTCGAGGAATCTCGGATCGAATGGCAATCAGCCGCTCATCACGAATCAGAACGATCTCCAGTTCTTCGACAACGTCACGCGCGTCATGGGCCGCCATACGATGAAGGCCGGCGGCAGCATCACGCACCGTTCACGCGAGATTCTCAACGCGGACACGATCGTGGGCCGGTTCGACTTCACGCAGAACCTGACGTCGAACTGCGCCGGCATCACGGCCGGATGCACGCCGCTCGCGAACACCGGATTCGACGTGGCAAGCTTCCTTCTCGGCTACGCGAACACGGCGAGCCGCGCGCTCTTCGACGCGAACACCTACACCGAGGTGCGCCCGGAGGCGGCGGCGTATTTCCAGGACGACGTCCGCGTGACGAGCCGGCTGACCGTCAACGCCGGCCTGCGCTGGGATCTGTTCGTGCCGTGGGTGGAAGTCGACAATCGGCAATCGAACTTCGATGCCACGACGGGGAAGTTCGTGGTGGCGTCGGACGACGCGGTGATCAACGGCGTGAACGTCGGACGGTACTTGCAGACGTACTCGAGGCACGACTTCGGGCCGCGCTTCGGCTTCGCGTACGACGTCAACGGCACCGGCCGGACGATCGTCCGCGGCGGCTACGGCATCTTCTGGAACTTCACGCCCGGCGGCACGTCGTCCTCGAAAGCGCAGAACCAGCCGTTTCTCCAGGCGCAGAGCTTTACGACGAATTTCGGGACCAACGTCGTGCTGTCGAACGGCCTGCCGCCGCCACCAGGCGTGCGGCCGGAACTGGCGCCCTCCGGATCGACGCGGTCGGCGTTCGACATCAATTTCCGCGACGCGCACGCGCACAACTTCAACGTCAACGTGCAGCGTCAGTTCGGCGCGAACTACATGGCGGAGGTCGCCTACTCGGGATCGCGCACGAAGGACGCCGCGCTCAAGACGGATCTCAACCAGGCGCCGCCGATCGTCGGCGTGACGGATCAGAACGTGAACCGGCCGTTCGCGAAAATCGATCCGGCGCTGCGCACGGTCGGCACGCTGTCGAGCACCGGCTACATGGAGTACAACGGGCTCCTCGTCAAGTTCCAGCGCCGATCCGCGAACCATTTCTCGTTCCTCAATTCCTACACATTCGGACGCGCGATCGATCTCAACTCCGACAACGACGGCACCGTCACGCTGACGAACATCTTCGATCCGGCGTACAATCGCGGCCCGGCTGATTACGACGTGAGGCATACGTTCAGCTCGAACTGGATTTACGAGCTGCCGTGGGCGGCGCAGCGCGCGTGGGGCGGCTGGCAGATGAGCGGCATCCTTTACGTCCGCAGCGGCCTGCCCATCACCATCACGCAGTCGCAAACCATGCTGTCGACCGGCATCACGAACAACCGGCCGAACACGATCTGCGATCCGAAGCTGTCGAGTCCGTCGATTTCGCAGTGGTTCAACACGGCGTGCTTTCAGCAGACCTCGGACGCGAGCGGAACGTTCGGCAACACGGGCCGCAATACCGTCCGCGGCCCCGGCGACTTCAACGTCGACTTCTCGGTGATCAAGAACACGCGGATCGGCGGCGTCGCCACCGAGGCGCGCATCGAGGCGTTCAACATCCTCAATCACCCGCAGTTCGCGAACCCGAACGGTCAGCTCGGCAACTCGGCGTTCGGCACGATTTCCGCGATGCTCGCCAGTCCGTCGTGTGCGCTGTGCGGCACGACCGAACGGCAGGTGCAACTGGCCTTCAAGATGAGGTTCTGACGCATCATGGCGCGCGTCGCCTCGCGTCGGCGGTTTCTCGAGGGCGTCATCGGCGGCGGCGTCGCAGCCTTGTCGGCTGCGCGCGCCGCCGCGCAACGGCCGCAGAGTACCGCGCAGGAACCACCGAGCACGGTCACCAAACCGCCGCGCGACTTCGGCCCGAATGCCCCGCCGACCACGTACTTCACCGACCCCGACGTTCTCACGATCGACCCCGAGTTCAACGGGCTCATTCAGGCGAACAGTGCGATCGCCCGCATATGGACCGGTGCGCTCTGGGCCGAAGGACCCGCGTGGTCGGGCGAAGGGCGGTATCTCGTCTGGAGCGACATTCCAAACAACCGGCAGCTCCGCTGGATCGAAGACGATGAGCGCGTCACCGTGTTTCGATCGCCGTCGAACAACTCCAACGGCAACACGTTCGACTTTCAGGGACGGCAGCTCTCGTGCGAACACCTGACGCGCCGCGTCGTCCGGTACGAGCACGACGGATCGATCACGGTCATCGCGGAGTCCTACAACGGCAAGCGCCTCAACTCTCCGAACGACGTCGTCCCGCATCCTGACGGCAGCTACTGGTTCACGGATCCGCCGTACGGCCGCAGCTTGTACGAAGGGCGGCCCGAGCCGCGCGAGCTGCCGACGGCCGTGTATCGAGTGGACAAGAGCGGCGCCATCACGCAGGTGATTGCGGAAGAGCAGGTACCCGATCCGAACGGCCTCGCGTTCTCACCCGATTACAAAAAGCTGTACGTCGTCAGCACGGGCAAGGGTCCCGGCGACACGGGCCCTGGCGGCAAAGGCGACATGTTCGCGTTCGATGTGGCGGGCGACAAAGCCTCGAACGGCCGTCGCTTCTCTGATTTCGTGATCGACGGCGTGAGATGCTCGCCCGACGGCGTGCGCTGTGACGTGACCGGCCACGTCTGGTGCTCGAGCAACGCCGGCCGCGCGGTCGGCTACAACGGCGTGACGATTTGGACGCCAGAGGGTAAACTCATCGGCCGGATCCGTCTGCCGGAAGTGTGTGCGAACGTCTGCTTCGGCGGACCGAAACGCAATCGCCTGTTCATGGCCGCGAGTCAGTCGCTGTACGCCGTCTACGTGAACACCCAGGGCGCCGCGCCCGGGTAATATCTTGCGAGATTGTGCTTAACCGCCGAGAGCGCGTTCTCCGCGTCCTCCGCGGTGAAGCGTAGTGTGGCGATCGTGCATGTCTTCCGTATGGAGGTTTTCGACATGAAGCGAATCCTCATGGTGTCCGTCGCGCTTGCGTCCGTTCTCGTGGCGACGCTGTTCGCCGCTGATTCGCCGAACGGTCATCGCGTCAATCGCGCAATCGAGCTGCTCCAGCAGGGACAGCCGATCTACTACACGGGATCGCACGAAGGCACAGAAGGCAGCTTCGATCAGGGCGTGAAAGACTCGCAGACGTGGGCCGACTACATCAGCTACGACATGGAGCACGCGCCGTTCGACGTCAAAGGCCTCGCGCTGTACATGCAAGGCCTCGCGAAGGGCGGGCCGACGAAGAGTGGACATCGCACGCCGGCGGTTATCGTCAACGTTCCGGTGAACGGCACTGATGAAGCGAGCGTCCGCGCGAACGCGTGGATGTTTCAGCAGGTCCTCGCCACCGGCGTGCACGGCGTGCTGCTGTGTCACGCTGACACGCCCGGCGCAGTCCGTGCGTTCGTCGATGCGGTGCGCTTTCCGGCGAATGGCGGCAGGCGCGGCGTGCACGGCAATACCACCGCTGCGCGCATCTGGGGCATCTCCGCCGACGAGTACGCGGAGAAAGCCGATACGTGGCCGCTCAATCCGAACGGCGAGCTGCTGCTTGGATTGAAGCTCGAGGACAAGTACGCGCTCGAGAACGCAGACGCGAACGCGAAAGTGCCGGGCATCGGCTTCGCCGAATGGGGGCCCGGTGACATGGCGTTTTCGCTCGGAGTCAAACCCGGACGCGGCGAGATGCCGCCGCAGCTGCAGGCAGCGCGCGCGCGAGTTTTTGCGGCGACGAAAGCCAACAAGATCTTCTTCCTCAACTCCGTCAACGCCGACAACGTCGTCGACATGATCAAGGAAGGCGTGATGATCGGCGCCGCGAGCGAGAAGGCCGCGGAGACCGGCCGTCAGTACACGAAGCGCACGCTTCCCTGGTAGGTCGCGTGGGTCGGGTTAGGTCGGGTAGGTCCGGTGGGTCGGGTTGGTTACGTTAGAGCGCGTGATCGATTGGGAACGGCTGGCCCGACCACGCCTTCGCTGATGTCCACGGCTCTGCGGGCGCGGACCAGAACTCGTCACTCGCCGGCAGTCCGAGCGGCAGCAGCGCGACGCTGCACAGATAGAGACTGCCGGTCGAGATGTACGTCTCGCCGATTCCAGGCTGATGGCCGCAGAGCCCGATGCGCAGCCATCCGTGCTCATCGAACGTTCCGGGCGCGTCGAGCGTGCGGCGGATGACGGCGGTCAGCGCGCTGCGGATCTGCGCCGGCGCCACGCCATCGGGCAGCGCGCGCCGGAGCGCGGACTGCGCGAGCAGATGGAATGCTCCGCAGCGATACGCAATCGATCGTCCGATTGGAGGAAAGCTTCCGTCCGGAGCGATGAGCCGCTCCTGAACCGCGGCGTATCGTTTCGCTCGCCCCTCGACGCGGTTCGCGAGCTCCTTCCACGCCGTCGACTCCTCTTTGCACACCGCGAGGACATCGACGAGCATCGGGTGAATCACGAAACTGTTGTAGTAGTCCCAGTGGAAATCGGGTCCGTCGCCGTACGCGCCGTCGCCTTTGTACCACTGGTCGTGCTGACGAAGGGCGTAGTCGACGCGCGTGCGATCCCACCACGCGCCGAGCGCGTTGAGGCACGCTTCCACCGTCGCTGAAAAGAGCAGCCAGTTGTTGAATCCCGGCGTGATGCGTCGCGTGGACTCGAGCGCCGCTACGAGATGACGCTTCGCATCAGGGTCGAGGCCGTCACGCAAGGCACGCGGCGCGCGCAGGACGCCCTGTGCGAGAAACGCGGCGTCGACGAGCGGCTGACGCTCGCGCGTGAAGTTCAGGAAATCCGGCGACGATGGATCGACGGCGCGCGCGATCGCCTGACGCGCGAGCGACGCGTAGCGACGACGAAGCCGGCCTTCGTCATTGTCGTCGGCAGCGAGCTCAATCCACGGCGCGATGCCTGTCGTGAGTCGCCCAAGCGCTTCGAGATGCGTGACGGCACCGCGATCGGATCCGGCTGCCTGCTCGACCGGCATGCGCGCCTTGAGCGTGCCGTTCGCGAGGTTCGTCAGCACCGGATCGGCGAGGCGCCGAAGGACGTCAATCCAGTAATCGCGATCGCGTCCGGCGTGCGCGCCGGATGTTGATCCGGTGCCGCGCTGGCCGAGCGGAAGCGCGCCGGCCGCGACGACCGATCCGAGGAACTCCCGCCGGTCCACGTTATTGAACGATGGCCGCTACCAGCGATGAATACCACTCGCCGTGGTTGTGGACGTACGCGCCGCGCATCCAGACGATTGCCGTCCGCCGATCGTCCCATTTCGGGATGACGGGACGGAGATTGTCGAACGTCGAGTTTCGCGTGAACGATGTCCACGTCCACTTACCGCTCGACGATCGCTCGCCGCGGAACAGTTCGCGATGGCGCTTGCCGTCGGCGTGGCTGACGAGCGGCGCGCCCGTCGTCGGTTCCGCATCGGTCGAGATGTAAACGATGTCGGGATTGTTTGGATCCAGCGCGCCGAGACCGGAATAGTCATCTTCACCCGAGTAGAGCCGCGTCCCGGCGTACGCGATCTCTTCGTGGTGCCACGCCGTTCCATTCCACCGGGCGTAGTGGTAGCGCAAATCCATGCCGCCCTGGCCGCGCGGCAGGCCGCGGCCGTCGTTCTGCGTCGAGAAGAGGACGTACGGCCGATCGTCGCGATCGAGCTCGATGTCGACCATCCACGCGACGTGATCGGGATCGCCGGGAAACACTTTCGTGAAGTCCCACGTCGCAATCGTGGCATCCGTCGACGTGCTCAGCTTGCCGACCACCTTTCCGTTGGAGTGATACAGCGTCCCGTCCCGCAGATAGCCGTGATACAGGCTGTTGTCGAAATTGCGCGGATGATCTTCGGTCGCGACGAAGTGAAGCGTCCCTTTTCCGTCGTACGCGAATTTCAGGTACGGACTGTATCCGCCTTTCCCGTACAGCCAACGTCCACCGTAGGTCCACGTACTGCCGTCGTCGTCCGAGTACATGTAGTTTGGATCGTGCCTGAACGCGCGAATGAAGTTGTAGATGCGGCCGTTCGGCATCCGGAACAGATTCGCGTAGGTCGCGTTGTTGCCGGCGTACTCGGCATCGTCTCCCGGCGTTTCGACGACGGACGCGGGTCCCCACACGAGTGGATTGTGCGGCTCGGACAGCCGGTAGTACATCCGGCGCTCCCGGGCGTGCATGCTGTAGACGGCGAGATACCGGCCGTCGCGGCGCACGAGGAACGCGGGCGCGTCGTGATCGTCCTGTTCGAGATGCGGGTGGAGAACGACCGTGTCGACCTTTCCGGTCTCGATGTCGTACACCGACACTTCGACGCTGCCCCATCGCGGATCGCTCGCGTTCGCCTGATTGCTGCCGACGGCGCGCACCGATCCGGCAATCAGCTTGCCCTCGTTGACGATCACGCGCGGATCCATGAACCACGACCACGCGCCGTTGTCGTTCAGCCGCACGAGCGCCGCAGCGACGTAGTTGTTCGGCTCGTGATCGTCGACCGCGGCAGCCGCATGAAGAAACGCGGCGGCAATGAGCGCGGCCGGCGCGATCGACGACAGAAGCGCGCGTTTCATTTCGTTACCCCGAACGTGAACACCGTCCTCGAGCGGTACTCCTTGCCCGGCTCGAGCCGCGTCGACGGGAAATTCGCGTGGTTCGGCGAATCAGGGAAGTGCTGCGTCTCGAGGCACAACGCACTGCGGCGGCCGTAGGCGTGGCCGTTCTTGCCGATCGCGCTGCCGTCGAGATTGTTCCCCGAGTAGAACTGCACGCCCGGCTCTGTCGTCGCGACGTCCATCGTGCGACCGCTCGAGGGATCGGCCAGCCGCGCCGCGTGCCGCAGATCGCCGTTCGAGCGCAGCACGAAATTGTGGTCGTAGCCTTTGCCGCGGCGGATCTGTTCGTCGTCCGCGTCGATTCGCGCGCCGACGGCGCTTGGCTTCCGAAAGTCGAACGGCGTTCCGTCGACGGGCACGATCTCGCCGGTTGGAATCTGCGTGTCGTCAGTGGGCGTGAAGCGGTCCGCGTCGATCGTCAGCTGATGGCGAAGGATGTCGCCGTGTCCCTCGCCGGCGAGATTGAAATAGCTGTGCTGCGTCAGATTGACGACGGTTGCCTTGTCGCTCGTGGCGCTGTAATCGACGATGAGCTCGTCACGCGGCGTCAGCGTGTAGGTGACGTGCGCGGTCAGCGTCCCCGGATATCCTTCATCACCATCGGGGCTGACGTGGGTGAGCGCGACGCCGACATTGCCGTCGCGTTCGAACGGTTCGGCCTTCCACACCACCTTGTCGAAGCCGCGGCGGCCGCCGTGCAGATGATTGCGTCCGTTGTTCGCCGCCAGTTCGTAAGTATGTCCGTCGAGCGTGAAGCGCGCGTTCGCAATGCGGTTCGCATAGCGTCCGACGACGGCACCGAAGAAGCGGGAGCGGGTGAGATAGCCCTCGAGCGTGTCGAATCCGAGGACGACATCGTCGAGCCGGCCGCTGCGATCGGGCGCTTTCAACGAGACGACGATCGCGCCGTAGGTGATGATTCGAGCTTCGACACCGTGCGCATTGGTCAGCGTGAAGGCATCCACCTTCGCGCCATCCGGCATCGTGCCGAAGGTCGACTGGATCACAGCCACTGCCGCTGCGAGCAGGAGTTCGCCGCACATGTCACATTCGCGGGAATCCTAGCACGGAACAGCGGCCGAACACGTTGACTGTAGCGGTAAAGTATAGTACTTCACTCGCCGGGCCCATCGCGTGTTTCAGCTGACAGGGAAGATCGCCGTCGTCACCGGAGGCGGCTCGGGCATCGGGGAGGCGATCGCCCGGCTGTTTGCGCGTCAGGGCGCATACGTGGCCGTGCTCGATCTCGACGGGGAGGCCGCCTGCCGGACCGCGGCTGCGATCGCGTCCGACGGAGGCCGCGCGGACGCACGCGCGTGCGACGTGTCGAACGCCGAGCGCGTCGGCGGCGCCGTTGGTTCGATTGCCGAGGCACATCGGCGGATCGACATCCTCGTGAACAATGCGGGCATCGCGCACGTCGGCACGATCGAGCGGACCACGGAAGCCGACATGGATCGGTTGTATCAGGTGAACGTTAAGGGCGTGTATCTCTGCGCGCGCGCCGTCGTGCCGATCATGCTCGCGCAGGGCGGCGGCGTCATCCTGAACATGGCTTCGATCGCATCGCTCGTCGGCGTGCCCGAGCGCTTCGCGTACTCGATGACGAAAGGCGCCGTGCTGACGATGACGATGTCGATCGCGGTCGATTACGTGAAGCAGAACATCCGCTGCAACTGCATCTGCCCTGCGCGCATTCACACGCCGTTCGTCGACAACTTCGTCGCGCGGCATTACGCCGGCCGCGAGGCGGAGACGCTGCGCGCGCTGGCCGCGTATCAACCGGTCGGCCGGATGGGGACACCCGAAGAGGTCGCATCGCTCGCGTTGTATCTCTGCTCGGACGAAGCGTCGTTCGTCACGGGCCAGGCGTATCCCATCGACGGCGGCGTGCTGGTGTCGTGAAGCTCATTCGGTTCGGCGAAGCGGGACGCGAACGTCCGGGTCTCCAGCTGCCCGATGGGCGGCGGATCGACGCGTCGGGATTCGGCAGCGACTACGACGAAGCGTTCTTCGCCGGCGACGGCATCGACCGGCTGCGCACGTGGGAGGAGCGCAGCGCGGCGAATGCGCCGATCGTTCCGTCCGGCGCGCGACTCGGTCCGCCGATCGCGCGGCCGAGCAAGATCGTCTGCATCGGGTTGAACTATCGCGATCACGCCGCGGAGAGCGGTATGAACATCCCGACGGAGCCGGTCATCTTCCTGAAAGCGACCACGTCGATTGCGGGTTCGAGCGATCCGGTGGTGATTCCGCGCGGCGCGACGAAGGTCGACTACGAGGTGGAGCTCGCCGTCGTCATCGGCCGCCGCGCGTCGTACGTGCAGCCGGAAGATGCGGCGGCGCACGTCGCGGGCTACGTGCTGTTCAACGACTTCTCGGAACGGGCGTTCCAGCTGGAACGCGCAGGACAGTGGGTGAAGGGCAAGAGCTCCGACACGTTCGCACCGATCGGTCCGTTCGTTGCCACGCCGCCGGAGATTCCAAATCCGCAGGCGCTGCGGATCTGGCTGACGGTGAACGGCGACTCGCGCCAGGACAGCACGACGGCGAACATGATCTTCGACGTGCCCACGCTCGTCAGTTACGTCAGTCAGTTCATGACGCTGATGCCCGGCGACGTGATCAGCACGGGAACGCCCGCGGGCGTCGGTCTCGGAATGAAGCCGGCACCGGTATTCCTGAAGGCCGGCGACGTCGTGGCGTACGGCATCGACGGCCTCGGCGACACGTGCCAGAAAGTAGTGGACTCCGCATGACGCGACACGTGCTGCTGGTCCACCTCCGCGACGATCCTGCGGCTATCGCTGCGTACCGCGAACATCACCGGCACGTCTGGCCGGAAGTCGTCGAGAGCCTGCGCCGCGCCGGAGTGCGGCGCATGGACATTCACCTCCTCGGGCGCACCGCGGTGATGGTGGTCGACATCGGCGACGGGCTCGACATCCATCGGGTGTTTCAGGCGCATCAGGCGTCGAGTCCGCGCGTCGTCGAATGGGAACAGCTGATGAAGTCGCTGCAGGAGCGATCCGCGGATGCCGCGCCCGGCGAATGGTGGGCGACGATGGAGCCGGTGTTCAGGCTGAGCGACAAGGAACCGGCGGTCGCGGGATGACGGACCTTCGGCAGACGTGGCCGGCGCCGACCGCTCCGCGTCCGATCGTCATCGTCGGCGCCGGATCGATCGTCCGCGACGCGCACCTGCCTGCATACATGCGGCTGCGCCTCCCGATTGCCGGAGTGTACGACGTGTGCCGCGATGCGGCGGAGGCGACCGCGCGGCAGTTCGGCGGTCTGCGCGTCTTTCAGTCGATCGACGAGGCGTGCGCCAGTGGGAGCGTCGTGTTCGATCTCGCGGTTCCCGGCCGCGAGATCGCGGGCGTGCTCGAAAAGCTGCCGCACGGCGCCGCCGTGCTCACCCAGAAACCAATGGGTGAGGATCTGGCCGCGGCACGGCGCATCCTCGACATCTGCCGCGAGCGGCGGCTGGTTGCCGCGATCAATTTTCAGCTGCGATTCAGCCCGAACATGATGGCGCTCGCCGACGCGGTGCGATGCCGGCGGCTCGGCGATCTCACCGACATCGAAGTGCGCGTCGTCGATCGGCAGCCGTGGGAGCAGTGGTCGTTCCTCAAGCGCGCGCCGCGCCTCGAAGTCCTCTATCACTCGATTCATTATCTCGATGCGATCAGGTGGCTGGCCGGGGAACCGCGCGGCGTGATGTGCCGCGCGATTGCGCATCCGTCGCTTTCCGACTTCGGCGACACGCGGAGCACGATCGTCCTCGACTACGGTGACGACATCCGCTGTTCGCTCGTGCTGAATCACACGCATCAGCAGAAGGACACGCACCGCGCGTCGATGTTCAAAGTGGAAGGAACCTCCGGCGCCGCACTGCTGACGCTGGGCGTGAACCTGAACTATCCGTCTGGTCCGCCCGACGCTCTCGAGATCGCGATGAACGGGACGTGGCAGTCGATCGCGCTGCGGGGATCGTGGTTCACCGAAGCGTTCGAAGGGCCGATGTCGAATTTGCAGCGCTTCGTCTCCGGCGAGGATGCGGCGCTCGTATCGCCGGTCGAGGATGCGATCAAGACGATGGCGCTCGTCGAAGCGTGCTACGCATCGAGCGAACGAGGGTCGACACCAATCCCAAAAATATGAGTCCGTGTCCTCTGTCTCTGTGTCTGTTGACTCTGTGTTTCTGTAACTCTCGCCATGCGAATTGACGCTCATCAGCATTGCTGGAAGTACGACGCAGGCGAGTACGAGTGGATCGACGACTCGATGCGCGTGCTGCGGCGCGACTTCCTGCCGGCGGAGGCGGCACGCGAGATGGCGGGCGTGGGGTTCGATGCCTGCGTTGCGGTGCAGGCACGGCAGACGCTCGAGGAGACGCGGTGGCTCCTCGCCCTCGCGGATGCGAATCCGTCGATCGTTGGCGTGGTCGGCTGGATCGATCTGCAGGCCGGGGCCGAGCGGGTGCTCGCGCAATTGGAGTCGGTCGCCAGGCATCCCAGGCTGGTCGGCCTCCGGCACATAGCCCAGAGCGAGCCGGACGACCGGTTCCTGGTACGACCACAAGTAGTGGAAGGGATTGGGGTTCTCGCTGAATTTGGCCTGGCGTTCGACATCCTTATATATAGGCGTCATCTGCCGGTGGCGGCGGATCTCGTCGAGCGGTTCCCGCAGCAACCGTTCGTACTGGATCACCTGGCGAAGCCCGACATCCGGGGGGCTGAAATCGACGAATGGGAGCGCGACATCCGGCGGCTCGCGGCGCACAGCAACGTGTTCGCGAAGCTCTCGGGACTGGTGACCGAAGCAGACTGGAAAGGCTGGACGCCGGCTGACATTCGTCCGTATCTCGACGTCGCGTTCGATGCGTTCGGATGGGAGCGGCTGATGATCGGCTCGGACTGGCCCGTGTGCACGGTCGCCGCGGACTACGCGCGCACGATGCGAGTCGTGCTCGATTACGTTTCGTCGCGACCTTCACACGAACAGGACGCGATCCTCGGAGGCAATGCGCATCGGTTTTGGAATTTGACCACGATGCCAGCGAAATTGTCGCAATGAACGACCCAGCACCTCGTCCTCCGTGTCCTTTTTGGTGGAGAGTTGTCGTTGTCAGCGTGATGCTCGTATGCGTCACGGCGTGCGGCAAACGAGCGAGCGACGGGAAGGTGACGATCGCGGTCATCCCGAAAGGCACGTCGCACGTGTTCTGGCAGAGCATCCACGCCGGGGCTGCTAAGGCGGCGAAAGAGCTCGACGTCAGCATCGTGTGGCGCGGGCCGCTGCGCGAAGACGAACGCGAATCGCAGATCTCGGAAGTCGAACGCTTCGTCACCACCGGTGTATCGGGCGTCGTCCTGGCGCCGCTCGACGAGGTGGCGCTCGCACAGCCGGTTGCCGACGCCAAACGCAACGGCATTCCGGTGGTCGTCATCGATTCCGGACTGAAGGGGAACGACTACGTCAGTTTCGTGGCGACCGACAATCGTCTTGCCGGGCGTCTCGCCGGCGATCATCTCGCGAGGCTCCTGCACGACAAAGGCCGCGTCGTGCTCCTGCGCTATGCGGAAGGATCCGAGAGCACGATCCAGCGCGAGGAAGGATTTCTCGAAGCGATCAAGACCCATCCCGGCCTGCAGATCGTAAGCGCGAATCAATACGGCGGCGCGGACGTCGAAGGCGCCTACAAGAAAAGCGAAGCGCTGCTGAGCGGCTTGAAGCGCGGCGACGGCAGCCTCGACGTCGACGGCATCTTCACACCGAACGAATCGACCACGCTCGCGATGATGCGCGTCCTCGTCGACAACGGGTGGGCGGGCAAGGTGAAGTTCGTCGGCTTCGATGCGTCCGACACGCTGGTGAAAGGGATGCGCGACGGCAACATCGACGCGCTCGTCCTGCAGGATCCGGTGAAGATGGGATATCTCGGCGTGAAGACGATCGTCGCGCACCTGCGCGGCAACCCTGTCGAGAAGCGCATCGACACCGGCGTGAAGCTGGTCTCTCGCGATCGCATGGACGATCCCGAGATGCAGGAGCTGCTGCATCCCGATCTGAAGAAATGGCTGAACCCGTAGCGCGCCTGCAGATGCGCGGCATCGGCAAATCGTTTGGCGCGACCGCCGCGCTCGACGACGTGGATCTGATCGTTCGTGCGGGCGAGGTGTGCGCGCTCGTCGGACAGAACGGCGCCGGCAAGAGCACGCTGATGGCGATTCTGGCCGGCGCGCTGAAACCCGATTGCGGCGCGATGTCGCTCGACGGCTCGCCATACGTGCCGCGCGATCCGCTCGCGGCGCGGCAGGCCGGCGTCGCGATGATCCATCAGGAGCTGTCCCTCGCGCCGCACCTCACGGTGATGGAGAACATCGTCCTCGGCGTCGAGCCGACGCGCGGTCCGCTCGCCATCGTCGATCGCCGGCGCATGCGCCAGATTGCCGAGGCGGCGCTCGCGGAGGTCGGTCACTCGGATATTGCACCCGATGCGCTCGTGTCGGATCTGTCACCTGCCGCGCAGCAGCTCGTCGAGATCGCGAGGGCGCGCGCGATCGGCTGCGGCGTGCTCGTGCTCGACGAGCCGACGAGCAGCCTCACACAGGGAGACGTTCGCAAGCTGTTCGATCTCATTGCCCGCCTGAAGCGTCAGGGCATTGCGATCGTCTACATCTCGCATTTCATCGAGGAAGTGAAACAGGTGTCCGATCGCTTCGTCGTTCTGCGCGACGGTCGCAACGCCGGCGAGGGCGCCACCGCCGAGACTCGTACCGAAGACATCGTCGCGATGATGGTCGGCCGGACGATTGCGGACCTCTATCCGCGCGGAACCCGCTCGCGCGGCGAGGCGGCTCTCGAGCTCGATGCCGTCGTGCCCGGACATGCCACGCTGACGCTCCATCGCGGCGAGGTCGTCGGCATCGCCGGCCTGCTCGGCGCCGGCCGAACGCGATTACTGCGCGCGATCTTCGGTCTCGCGCCGGTGAAGGCGGGCCGTATTCGCGTCGCCGCGTACGGCGGCGCCGCGACGCCCAACGAACGCTGGCGTCAGGGCATGGGCATGCTCAGCGAGGATCGCAGCGGCGAGGGACTCGCCCGCGGCCTGAGCGTTGCCGACAACATGACGCTGTCGCGTCTCGAACCGCTCGGTCCGCGCGGTCTGGTGTTCCCCGCGCGGCAGCGGCGCGCCGCATCGAAGTGGATCGAACGTCTCGATATCCGCTGCGCGGACGCGCGACAACCCGTCGCGGAGCTGTCCGGCGGCAACCAGCAGAAGGTCGCGGTTGCGCGTCTGCTGCATCACGACGTCGACGTGCTCGTGCTCGACGAGCCGACGAAGGGCATCGATGTCGCGAGCAAGGCTCAGATCTACAGGTTGATCGACGAGCTGGTGAGCGGCGGGCCTGAAAGGCCCGCCCCACATCCCAGCGGCGGCCCTGAAACGTCCGCGCCACATGAAACTGGTGTAGGGCGGCCCTTTCAGGGCCGCCAAAAAGCAGTACTGCTCGTCAGCAGTTATTTCCCCGAGCTGCTCGGCGTCTGCGATCGCATCGCGGTCATGTCCCGCGGCAGCCTGGGCCCCGTGCGCCACGTGTCCGAATGGAACGAGCACTCGCTGTTGATGGAAGCGTCGGGCGCGCGCGCGTCGTAGCCGCGCGGCGGCTGCTGGACGAGACCGGGGTCCTCATCGGCCTCGTGATCGTCGCGCTGCTGTTTGGCGCGCTCATCGGCCCGCAGTTCTTCCGCGCCGCCAATCTCGAGCTCGTCGCGCGCCAGACGGTCATTGTCTGCGTCGGCGCGCTCGGTATGACGATGGTGATCGTGTCGGGCGGCATCGACTTGTCGGTCGGCTCGATCGTTGCGCTGAGCACGGTCGTGACAGCCGTGTTGCTGCGGGAGCACGGACCGGCGGTGTCGGCGCTCGGCGCGATCGCGGCGGGCGCCGGTTGCGGTCTGATCAACGGATTGCTGATCACACAGCTGCGCGTCGTCCCGTTCATCGTCACGCTGGGAACGATGCTCCTCGTGCGGGGCGCGGCGAAAGGACTTGCCGACGAACGGCGAATCGAGGCGCCGATCACGTGGCTGAACAACCTGCTGCGTACGGCGCGGGACGGCAGCGGCGTTCTGCTTCCGACCGGCATCTGGATTACGGCGCTGCTTGCGATCGCCGTCGCGTTTACGCTGCGGTACACGCGATTCGGGCGCCACCTTTTCGCGATCGGATCGAGCGAGCGCACCGCGCGACTCTGCGGCGTACGGATCAATCGCACGAAAGTGGCGGTCTACACGATTGCCGGCGCGCTCGCCGCGCTCGCCGGCGTGATGGAGTTCTCCAAGCTGTCGGTCGGCGATCCAACGGTCGCCGTCGGCCTCGAGCTCGATGTGATCGCGGCGGTCATCATCGGCGGCGGCAGTCTCTCGGGCGGCAAGGGAAGCGTCGTCGGCACTATCGCCGGCGCCGCCATCATGGCCCTCATTCAGATCGGTTGTTCGCAGCAGGGTCTGCCCAACTGGGTTCAGCAGATCGTCACCGGATCGATCATCGTCGGCGCCGTCGCTCTCGATCGGTGGCGGGCTCGTGTGGCCGCGTAGCGGATAGGGATCAGGGATCAGGGATCAGGGATTAGGGATTAGGGATCAGGGACTAGTAGGGATCAGGGATCAGGGACTAGTAGGGATCAGGGATCAGGGATCAGGGATTAGGGATTAGGGATCGGGGATTAGTTACGGAATAGCGAACAGGGATCAGGCTGTGAGGATTCGAGATCTGGAGGTGTTCGA
>Ga0075435_100001013_pt1 | contig 17818 bp, 20 predicted proteins | sample RhiMethybrSRZTD4_FD_75302 | JGI IMG/M metagenome (GOLD analysis project Ga0075435, IMG submission 75302) | Populus rhizosphere microbial communities from Tennessee, USA - Rhizosphere MetaG P. TD hybrid SRZTD4 | ecosystem: Host-associated > Plants > Roots > Rhizosphere > Soil | place: USA...
AAGCAATACGACCTACGGGGTCTTGAAGCTCACGCTCCATCCCGATTCCTACGACTGGCAGTTCGTGCCGGTCGAAGGCGGGTCCTTCGCCGATTCCGGCAGCGCGAAGTGCCACTGACGAAACGATAGACTGCGTTCATCATGGAAATGGAAAGACCCTGCACACACCTGTCGGCCATCCACGACGTCAAGCCGCACTCCAAGGGCTGCGAGGAGTGCCTCAAGATGGGAGACACCTGGGTCCATCTGCGGCTGTGCCTGACCTGCGGCCACGTCGGCTGCTGCGATTCCTCGAAGAACAAGCACGCAACCAAGCACTGGCGCAAAGTCGAGCATCCGATCATCCGGTCCTTCGAGCCCGGCGAGGACTGGCGCTGGTGCTATCCCGACGAAGAGTTCGTCTGACGAAGCGCCCGGTCTGACGATCGGTGACCGAGCCGCGCCGGACCCTCCTCGACAACCCGCTCGTCGCGACACCGCTGTCGGCCCTGCTCTGGGCAGGTGACGTGCTCATCGTCATTGCCTGGACGCCGGCCGTCGCCCTGTTTCGGCTCTTCACCCGCCTCTCCGATCCGAACCGATATCGCGTCGGCCGCCTGATGCATTCCTCCGCGGCGTTCGCTGCGCGCATCAATCCGTTCTGGGACTTCCGCGTCGTCGACGGCGTTCATCCGGATGCCCGGCGGCCGTATCTCTTCGTCTGCAACCACAAGTCACTCGCGGACGTCTTCCTCCTGGCAATGCTGCCGTGGGAAATGAAGTTCCTCTCCAAGGAATCGATCTTCAAGATTCCCCTGCTCGGGTGGCAGATGCGCGTGGCCGGGGACATCCCTCTCGAGCGCGGCGACAAGGAGAGCGCGCGGCGGGCGCTCGGGCAAATGCGGGAGCGGCTGCTCGCGAAGAGCTCCGTGATCGTGTTTCCCGAGGGCACGCGCAGCGCCGAAGGCACGCTCGGGCAGTTTCGCGATGGCGCGTTCCGCCTCGCGATCGAGCTGGACGTCGACATCGTGCCCCTGGCCATCCAGGGTACCGAGACCGCTTTGCCCAAGCACTCGCTCCGCTTCCGGCGGACGAAAGCGTCGGTCACCGTGCTTCCGCCGGTCTCGACCGCCGGCCTCGGTGCAGCCGACGCGCCGGCGCTGGCGGAGAAAGTGCGCGGCCAGATCGCGGCAGTCCTCGGAGTAGAGTGATACGCCGTGCCGACTCTCGACATGGCCCTGATTCTGGAGGCGCGCCGCGCGCTGGACGGCCGCATCCGCCGGACTCCGCTCGAGCCTTCGCTTCGCCTCTCGGAAATCGCCGGCGTTCTCGTGTCGCTCAAGCTCGAGTCGCTCCAGGCCACGGGCTCCTTCAAGCTGCGCGGCGCTTTCTTCGCGATGAGCCGTCTCTCGGAAGACGAGCGCGCGCGCGGCGTCGTCACCTGCTCCGCGGGCAATCACGGCAAGGCCGTGGCCTACGTTGCGCGGGAGCTCGGCCTGAAGGCCACGATCCACGTACCGAGAAGCGTCGACGAGTCCAAGTACCGCGGAATGCTCGCTCTCGGCGCTGAAGTCCGGCGCAGCGACTTCGACGGCTTCGACGACACCGAGAAGGTGGCGAAGGCGCAGGCCGCGCGGGAGGGACGTCCGTACCTGACGGCTTTCGACGACGAGGTGATCCTGGCGGCCAACGGCGGCACACTCGCGGCCGACGTCCTCGACGAGGCGCCCGACGCGCGGACTTTTCTCCTGCCCGTCGGCGGCGCGGGACTGGCCGGCGGATTCGCGTTCTACGCGAAGACGGCGGTCCCGAGCTCGCGTGTGATCGGCTGCCAGCACGTCCTTTCGCCCGCCCTCGCCCTGTCGCTCGAGCGGGGCGAGGCGGTTCTGACGCTGCCGCCGATCGAGACCACCGCCGGAGGTCTCGAGGGAGGCATCGGGAAGACGGGCTTCGATGCGCTCAAGTCGCGCATCGACGGCGTGGCCCTCCTGACCGAGGAGGAGATCTTCGACGCAGTGCGCTTCGTGCTCGACGCCCACCAGTACGTCATCGAGCCTTCCTCGGCCGTCACCGTCGCGGCGATCCTGACCGGAAAGGCCGGAAGGCTCACCTCGCCGGCCGTCGCCGTCATCTCGGGACGCAATGTCGCGCTCCCGACGCTTCGGCGGATCCTCGCCGCATGAAAACCATCGGCATCGAAGAGATCCGGCGCGCGGTCTCCCCTTCCGCCGCGATCGACGCGATGCGGGAGGCCGTGATCGCGTACTCGCGGGGCGAGTGCGAGACGCCCATGCCGATGCACCTCTATCTCGCCAGAGACCACGGGGACGAGGTGCACATGAAGTCGAGCTTCCGAAACGGAGGCCGGCACTTCGCCCTGAAGATGGCCGGCACGTTCGCCACGCGGGCCTACGGCATGGTCATGCTCGTCTCGGCGGAGACGGGTGAGACCGCCGCGTACTTCGACGACGGCGGATACCTGACCGACCTGCGCACGGCGGCCGTGTCGGCGATGACGGCCCGCGAGCTCGGACGGAAGGATCAGGTTCTCGGGATCCTCGGCACCGGGATCCAGGCGCGCCTCCAGGCCGAGCTCCACGCCGGAGTCCTGCCTTTGTCGGAGATTCACGTCTGGGGCCGCAACCCCGACCGGGCCGCAGCGTGCGTCCGCGAGATCTCCGTGCGCCTTCCGGGGGTGCGAGTCACCGCCCTTGCCACATCCGCCGAAGTCGCCGCGAAGGCGCGCCTCCTCGTCACGGCAACGGCTTCGCGCGCGCCCATCCTCCGCGCCGAGGACGTCGCTGCCGGCACGCACATCTCGGCCGTGGGCGCCGACTCCCCCGGCAAGCAGGAGCTCGACCCCGAGATTCTCCGCCGCGCCTCACTCCTGCTGATCGATTCGCTCGCCCAGTGCGAGAAGCTCGGCGAGCTCCAGCACGCGCTCACCGAGCAGGCCCGCGCGGTCGAGATCGGCGCATTCTGCGCCTCGCCCCGCGACTACGACCGCGGCGGAGTCACCGTCGCCGATTTCACCGGCCTCGGCGCCGAGGACCTCTTCATCGCCGAGGCGTGCCTGGCGAGCCTGTCGCGATGACCACCGCGCCGCGACAGGTCCTCGCCGACCGGGGCATCGGACAGCGCGACGGGTTCCGCTGGCGCGGAGGCGAGATCAGCCGCGTCGAGGGCTTCTCTGACGCTGTTTTCGCGTTCGCCGTCACGCTCCTCGTCGTGTCCCTCGAGGTGCCGCGGACGTTTCACGAGCTCGCGGCGGCGATGCGAGGGTTCGTCGTCTTCGCGGTGTGCTTCACGCTCCTGATCGTGGTCTGGCGCGAGCACTACGTGTTCTTCCGTCGCTACGGGCTTCAGGACAACGGCACGATCTGGCTCAACGCCGCGCTGTTGTTCGTCGCGCTCTTCTACGTGTATCCCCTGAAGTTCCTCTTCAACGTGGTCTTCGCGGGCGTCACCGGAGCTCCGCGCGAAGTCCCCGGACCCGAAGGACGCCTGGAACCCGTGATCGAGACCGGACAGGTCCCCTCGCTGTTCCTGATCTACGGCGCGGGCGTCATCGCGCTCTACCTCCTGCTCGCGCTGATGTACGCGCACGCGTACCGGCTGCGCGGCGCGCTGGACCTCACGCCGCTCGAGGTCTTCGACACGCGGGCCAGCATCCGGTCGCACCTCCTCGCGGCGGCGATCGGCGTGCTCTCCTGCCTCGTCGCCGTGACCGTTCCGGCGCGGATGGTCGGCCTCGCCGGCTTCGTCTACTTCCTGTTCGGACCCGTGATGGCCATCGACGGAATGTGGACCGGGCGCCGACGGCGGAGGCTCTTCGAGGGCAACTCCGGCGCGTGATAGGCTGCCCGCGACAGACGGCGGTGGAGTCCGCCGAAACCGCTGGCCGCTGCCAGCCAATGACTCCTACGGTGTCGCGCCGTAGGAGTTTTTTTCTTGCGCGCGGAACGGGGGAATAGACGAGGATGTCGCGATTTCTGTGGATCTGCCTCGGCGGCGCCGCCGGAACCGGCGCGCGCTACCTGCTGTCGGGATGGGCCCTCGCCGCCCTCGGGCCCGCATTTCCGTGGGGCACGCTGGCTGTGAACGCGATCGGATCCTTTCTGCTCGGCCTGTTGATGCAGGTCGGCATCGCCACGCCGATTCTGTCCCCGACGCTGCGGCTGACGCTGACGACCGGCGTGATGGGAGGCTTCACGACGTACTCGACGTTCAACTACGAGACGATCCGATACGCCCAGGACGGGTCCTGGCCGGTCGCGCTCGCCAACGTCCTGGCCACGTTCGTTGGGTGCCTCGTCGCGGGGCTGGCGGGCGTCGCCCTCGGTCGCTGGACCTTCGGAGGCTAAGGTCATGCGCATTCTCGACGGAGAGCAGGTTCTGGTTCGCATCTTCATCGGCGAGTCGGACCAGTGGCACCACCAGCCTCTCTGGATGGCGCTGCTGCAGCGCCTGCGCAAGGACGGCTACGCGGGCGCGACCGTCTTCCGGGGCATCGGCGGGTTCGGCGCCCGGAGCGTGCTCCACACGACGCTGCTCGAGCGACTCTCCCAGGACCTGCCGCTCGTCATCGAGATCGTCGATACGCAGGCGCACGTGGACGCGCTGCTTCCCGCGCTGGACGAGATGGTCTCGGAGGGGCTCGTGACGATCGAGAAGGCCCGGGTGCTCAAGTACTCGCCGGGCAAGCGTCCCCTCGACGGGGGCTAGTCCTTACTCTTCCGCCGTAGCGGCACGATCACCGTCACGTTTTCGCCGCCGCGGCGGACGGCGACGACGGCAGCGTCTCCCCAGCGTTTCCCGGACATGCCACGCGCGAGCGCCTCGCGGTCCGGGAGCGAGGCCCCGTCGAGGGAGACCAGCAGGTCTTTCTCTTTCAGCCCCGCCCGCTCGGCCGGGGAATCCTTCTCGACGTGGATGACCTCGAGGAGCGCCTCCTCCGGGCGAGGCCGTGTCGAGACGCCGAGGTCGGGATAGATCGGGTCGGTTTGGGCCGGCACGCCCCAGACGAAGTTCGCGTACGACGCCTGCACGTCGGCGACCGTCTTGCCCTTGTCGTCGCGGACGGCAACCGGTATCACCGACGCCGTCGGAACCGGCCATTGGGCGCGCACCTGGCGCTCGATGCCGAGGCCGTACTGCACGTGGCCCGCTCCGACGAGCAGGACCACGATCGCCTTCGGGTCCGAGTTCCCGGACACGGACTTCACCGCCTGGAATCCCATCGTGGCGTCCCACGTGCACTGGGCGGCGAGCATCGCCTTCCAGCCTTCCTCGTCCATCGAGGCGTGGAAGCTCTCGTCGTCGAACGACGCCTTGAAGAGGCGCAGATGCTCCGGGCTCTCCGTGTCGATCTTCGACGGGATGTGCGCCGCCTCTTCCGGTGTGAGTCCCTGGAACCCCTTCTTGCGGACGGCCGAGACGATTTCGCGAGGCGCGTTGACGGCGACCATCGGCAGGTGCCGGTCCCGCGCGAAGAAGAAGACGTCGCGGTAGAAGAGCCAGTTGTAGCCCCAGCTCTTGGAGTAACCCCCGGGCGCGAGGAATTGTTCTTCGGACAGACGTCCGCCGATCCAGTCGTCGAGAAGCTTCTGCTCGGTGTACGGAAACATCTCGAGCGCGATGGTCACGTTGCGCCCCGACTTCACCAGCGCCTCGATCACGGAAAGCTCGACGCGATGGGAGTCCATGCTCGTGTGCTCCTCGCCGACGAGCAGGAGCCGCACGCCGCTGAGCCGCGAGGGCAGCTCCGCGGAAATGATCGCGGCGCCGCTCCCGGAGTCCGTGATTGCGTCGAGGACGACAGGCACGGTCCGATCGCGGCGTGCCGGGTCGCCGATCGGGAGTTTGAGGAGGTCTTCGGCGAGCGCCGGCGAAGCCAGGATCGCCGCCAGGACGAGTAATCGTGCGCTCGGGCGGCGCCTCACGATCTCCACGGCGCGATGGCGGCGATCTCGACGGGTCCTTCGGCGAGGTGCACGCGATCTCCCACGCGCGAGCCGAGCAGACGCTGGGCGAACTCCGACTGATAGGAATAGACCGCCTCCTCGGGCTTCGAGTCCCACGGCCCGAGAATCGTGACGTCGCGTTCGGCGCCCGCGCCGTCGCGCAGGCGCACGCGCGTTCCGACACGGACCTCCGTCGCGTCGATTCGGGTCGGATCCAGGATCCTTGTCCGCGAGAGCTCGTCGGCGAGCGACGCGATGCGCGCCGACAGGTACTCGTGTTTCTGCCGGGCGGCGTGATACTCGAAGTTCTCCGACAGGTCTCCGTGCTCCTTGGCGGCTCGCATCTGCTCCGCGTTGGCCGGAAGCTCGACCTGCTTCAAGTGCAGCATCTCCTTACGGCGCGCCTCCACCGCCTCGGCGGTCGCGTAGAGGTACTCGCGGGCGGGAGCGCGCAGCTCCGGGAACTTCATCAGGAGCGCCTCCCGGACGGTCGCGCGCCGGTGCTCCTCGAGGCCCGCGACTCGGTCGAGCGCGTGGAGGAGGTCCCGCGCCTCCTCTTCGGAGCCGGCGGTGCGCACCGCCGCCACCGCCAGGCCTCCCGGCTCGAAGAGCTCCTTGAGGCGCGCGCGCAATCCCGAGAACTCGTCCATCCGCAGCGCGTCGGTGATCGCGAGAAAGAGCGCCGGCGACTCGACCCGGTTCTCGGAGTGGATGCGTTCGGCGAGCCAGAGAAACGCCCGCGGCGCCGAACGCGGCGACCGCAGGATGCGCCGCGAAAGGTCCGCCGCCCGGTCTCCGAGGGCCTCGAAGAGCATCGACAGGACCCGCGCGTCGTCCTCGCGGGAGATCTGCTCGACGAAGATCTCGGCCCAGTCCGGCCGCGAGGCGCGCACCGCCTCGAGGGCGTTCTGCCTTGCCTGCTGGTCCCGGATCTCGGAAATGATCTTGCGGGGCTCCGCCGCGAGGAGCTGGTCGGCGGGAAAGGCCTCGGGAGCCGCGGGCTTCAGACGCGCCGCCGCCTGCGACAGCTCCCACGCCAGCGCAGGCCGAGCGCTTCCGACGCGCTGCGCCTCGGCGGCCAGTCCCTCGGCCATCCAGCCGGCGAGCTCTTTCGACCTCTTGGCGTGCTTGCGCGCGAGGTCCATCTTGGCCGCGGGCTCCGCCTCGGCGAAGGCACGGCGCACGCTTTCGTCCGCGGCCCCGGCGCTCTCGCTCCAGGTCACCTTCGCCGACTTGGCGCTTCCGGAGACCAGGAGTTGCGAATGCTTGCGCGCCGCGGTCCAGAACGACGACCAGCGCGCCTCGGGAACCGTCCCGGCCAGCTCGGTCTTGATCTCCTGGACCGTCATCGGACGGCCGAAGCTCGCGAGCAGCCAGCGGACGGTTTCGGACGGGTCCTTCTGCGCCAGAGCGGACAGCCCCTCGGGATCCTCGACCTTCTTTCGGAGGATGTGGGTCTCGGGCAGCGGCACCAGCGTCCTCTCCGCCGAGACCAGCGAGAGCGGGACCTTCGCCCCGCCGACTTCCAGCCGCATCACGTCGAGCGCCGGATTCATCTCGACGAGGCGCCCGGGCCCGCGTCCCGGGAGGTAGTAAATCTCTCCCGGCGTGAACTTCAGCCATCGAGCGATTTTTCCGGCGGAGTCCGAGGGGTCGGCCGCGCCCTCGACCGGGAATTTCGCCAGCACCGGCGCCAGCGCCGGGTGGCCGGCGAATCGTGCCTTGAGCGCCGCCGTCAGATCCTTTCGGATCGCCGCGTCCGTGGGAGACATGCGCGCGATCTCGAGCAGCACCTTGATGCTCGCATCACGGTCGCCGTCGGAATGGAAGTCCGCGAGGAGGCGGAGCCACGAAAGGGCCTGGGCGCCGGCGCCCTTCTTCTTGACCGCCGCGGCCACCCGGAAATAGAACGGCAGTTCCTCGGCACCCTCCTCGACTTTCCTGGTCCAGAGAGCCTCGAGCGCGTCGAACTTCTTCCCGTCGATGAGCTGCTGGACCTCGGGTGGCAGCGGCGTGGGTTCGCTCGACGACATGGACCGCCGATCTTAGCCCACGTCCAGGGCTCAGCCCACGTCGACGGCCGCTTTGCGGAGGAACTCCTCCCGCGGCGCCACACCGAGGCCCGGTTCGGTCGACGCGGCCATGCGGCCGCGGGAGCGGCGGGGCGCGCCCTCGGCGATCGAGACCGTCACGTAGCTATTGAAGTCGGTCGCCGAAAAGAGCAGCTCCGGCGGAGTCGAGTGCGCCAGGTGCGCGATCGCCGCCGTCGTCACGTCTCCTCCCCATGAATCCTCCAGCGTCATCGCGACCCCCAGCGAGACGCAGAGATCCCGCGCCTGGCGCGTCTTCGTCAAGCCGCCGAGCTTGGAGATCTTGAGGTTGACGACGTCCATGGCGAGGTCTCCGGCGGCGCGCAAGAGCACGCCGATCCCGTCGATCGTCTCGTCGAGGACGAACGGAAGATCCGTCCGGCGCCGCACCGAAAGGCACTCCTCGTACGTGGCGCAGGGTTGCTCGATGTACACGTCGACGTCGCGCACCGCGCGCACGACCCGAGCCGCCTGGTGCGGCAGCCATCCCGTGTTCGCGTCCGCGACGAGGACGTCGTCCGGAGCCAACACCGCCCGCACGGCGCGAATCCGCTCGACGTCCACGCTCGGGTCGCCGCCGACCTTGAGCTGGAAGCGCCGGTAACCCTCGCCCTTGTACCCCGCGACCTTCTTCGCCATCTCCTCGGGCGCCTCCTGTGAGATCGCGCGATAGAGAACGAAGTCCTCGCCGTAGCGGCCGCCGAGGAGGGTCGAAACCGGCAGCTTCGCGGCCTGGCCCAGGATGTCCCAGCACGCCACGTCGATTCCGGACTTGACGTACGGATGCCCCTTCAGCGCCGCATCCATCCGGCGGTTCAGGCGCTCGAGCTGCGTCGGATCCTCGCCGATCAACTGCGGCGCGAGCATCGCGACACCAGCCCGCACGCCCTCGGCGTAGGCCGGCAGATACGCCGGGCCGAGCGGACAGACTTCCCCATGGCCGACCAAGCCCGTGTCCGTCTCGACCCGGACGAGGGTGGAATCGAAGACCGCCACCGACTTGCCGCCGGACCAGCGGTAGCTGCCCTCGTGCAGCGGCAGCTCGACCCGGTAGGCCGCGATTCGCCGGATTTTCATGGGCCGGAACTCTAGCAGGCCGGGCAACGGGCGCACTCGGTTAGGATCAGCGCCACGTGAACGCGAAGGGTGCCCTCTTTGCGGCCCTGGGTGTGGTCAGCCTCGTGTACCTCGTGGTCTGGATCCGCGACCTGCGGCGCCGCGGCAACTCGAGACCGGGCACGATGCAGCTCGCGATCGGTTTCCTCACGAACTTCTTCGACACGCTCGGGATCGGTTCCTTCGCGCCGACGACGTCGATGTTCAAGCTCAACCGGCTCGTGCCCGACGAGAGGATCCCGGGCACTCTCAACGTCGGCCACTCCCTTCCGACGATCGCGCAGGCCTTCATCTTCATCGCGATCGTGACGGTCGACATGGCGACGCTCGCGAGCCTCATCGCGGCGTCGGTGGCCGGAGCGTGGCTGGGCGCTGGCGCCGTCGCGTCGTGGCCGCGGCGCCGTGTCCAGATCGGAATGGGGATCGCCCTCATCGCGGCGGCGTCGTTCTTCGCGATGACGAACCTCGGGCTCTTTCCCGCCGGCGGCGACACGTTGGGGCTGACCTCGCCGCTTCTCTGGTTCGGAATCGCCGGCAACTTCGTGCTCGGCGCGCTGATGACGCTGGGGATCGGTCTCTACGCCCCCTGCATGATCCTCGTTGCGTTGCTCGGAATGAATCCGCGGGCGGCGTTCCCGATCATGATGGGCTCCTGCGCGTTCCTGATGCCGATCGGCAGCCTCCGCTTCATCCAGAAGGACAGCTACGCGCTGAAAGCGGCGGTCGGCCTCGCGCTCGGCGGAATTCCGGCTGTTTTCCTGGCCGCGTTCTTCGTCAAGTCGCTGCCCCTGACGTGGCTGCGATGGCTCGTCGTCGCGGTCGTCGTCTACGCGGCGGTCGCGATGCTGCGCTCGGCGGCGAAACCCGTGGAAGCTGGCGGCCGAGGAACGGCGGCTTCCTGACCTGCCTCCTCTGAATCGAGCACGATCTCGCCGAGCGAAGTCTTCAGTCCCCGGCTGATCTTCGCGAGAAAGATCGCCGCTTGCGGGCGCCTCATGACACACTCCTTTTCGTCGATCTCTGGCGGCGAGACACGTCGCGTCGGGAGGCCAGGTTCGCGGACCATTTCTCGGATGTCGGAAGAAGGTGAACCATGAGAAGAGTCGCTCGCATCGTGCTCGCCGTGTTCACGCTGGCGATTGCCGCTTCCTCCCGCGGGCAGTCTCCGGCGCCGACAGCCGCGGCGGTCGGGGGGGCCAAGCCGAACCAGACCGCCGTCCCCGTTTCCGAGTCTCAGCGCGCCGCCGTGGCCGACTTGTTCGTCGCTCTCCGGCTCCCGCAGGAAGTTCAGACGATGCCGGAATCCATGATCGACGGGGAAATCGCGCGCAACCCGAGCCTGGCGCCGTTCCGAGACCTGATGGTGACCTGGCTCAAGAAGTACATGACGTGGCCGGCGCTGGAGCCCCAGCTGACGCAGCTGTACGCGTCCAACTTCACGGAGGCGGAGCTGAAGAGCATGGCGGCCTTCTACCGCAGCCCGGCGGGACAGAAGGCCGTCCAGAAAATGCCGGAGATGATGCAGCGCACGGCGATGCTGGGGGCGCAGCTGAGTCAACCGCACTCCGACGAGCTGAAGAAGCAGATTTCGGCGCGCGCCGAGGAGCTGCAAAAAAAACAGCAGGGCGATGCGCGAAAGGAAGCCGGAGCCGCCGCGGGGCCTTCCCCGCGTGCGACGGCCCCGCCCAAGAAGCCTTGAAGGCGGTTAGTTCTTAACCGCCTGACGCTGTGACGCGAGGGAGCGCAGGAACGAGCCCGGCAGGCTTCCTCGAATCGAGACGCTGTCCGCGTCGTGCTCGACCTGGAACTTGCGGATCACGGAGACGAGCTCCGGCGACTTCTCGGAGACCGCCATGCGCCACATCGCGAGCACGCCGCGCAGCGAGTCTTCCAGAAGGTCGCGCTTCTCGGCATCCGGAGTCAGGCCCGTCGCTTCGAGATCCACCGCGTCGTCGCGAACCTTCGCCTGAAGCGCCAGGAGCGTCACCGACTTCATCGCGCCGACCACCGCTCGGGAAGGCTCCCCTTCGCCGCCGCCCTCGACGTTCGCTCCCTGCGTGAAGCGGGCCATGTCCACGAGCGCCCAGGCCGACGCGCTCGTATCCACACGCGAAAGGTACTTGCCGAGACCTTCGCCCGAGGTCAATCCACCCGAGCCTCCGCTTTCCTTGCGCGCCAGGGCCGCGAGGACCGCACGCTCGCTGCCCGCCACGATCAGGCCGCGGTTGACCAGCGACACGGCGCCCTCCGTGTCCGAGCCTTTGCCGGCGAGCCGATAATAAGCGTCGCCGGAGGGCGACTTCATGAGGCTCGCGCCGCGCGATTTCAACGCGTCGCCGATCTTGTTCGTGTCGAACCGTCCTTCGAAGATCACGAGGCCGTCGTCGTCGCCCGGCCCCGGATGCCCGCCCGGCGACATCGCCACGATGACCGTGTCGATGTCTTCGCGCGGCGTCAGGCCGGTCTCCGCCAGGAAACGCGCGGCGTCGCCGTCGGTCGAGATCTCATCCATCGACGCAAAGATCTTGGGGCCGAGAGGGCTCGAGCGCAGCTCGTTCCACCGGATCACACCGACGGTGCCGGCCGAAGCCGGAACCAGCGCCAGCGAGTCTTCCGTCCGGCGCACGGCGCGGGCCTCGGCGGCGAGTCCCAGGGCCAGAATGCCGGCCACGGCGAGGCGCGAGACGGTCGAGAAGCGGGTCAAGTCCATGTCAGAAATCCTTTCTGGAAAAGAGCCAGGAAGCCAGGGAAAGCGCGGCGACGCCGAAGAGCGCCGTCGAACCGTACACGGCGAAGTGGTCGAGGTTGGCGAGCCGCTCGGGAGCGGCGGCGCCGGCCACCAGCGCGACGGTGGCCTGCCCGAGCTCGGCGGTCTTGGGAAAGATCCAGTAGAGGGCCTGGACCGTCTTCGCGGCGAACTCCGTGGAGACGGCCGCGGCGATCCGGTCGTGAAGCGCCAGGATCGCAGCCAGGAAGAACACGGCGTACGTGGCCATCAGGGAGACCGCGGTGGAAGACGTGACGACGCCGACGAGGAATGCGAACGCCATCAGCGTCGCGATCGTGAACAGGATGACGGCGCCGGACAGGAAGAACCGCGGATGGAAGACGTGGGTCTTCCACGCGACGATGGCGCCGATCGAGCCGATCAGATAGACGATGTCGGCCGCAGCCAGGAGCACGCCCCCGGTGAAGCGCGACAACAGCAGCGAGACGCGGCCGATCGGGCGCGAGAGGTAGAGATCAATCGTGCCTTTCTCCTGCAGGCGCGGCACCAGGTGCGCCGTGGCAAACAGCGCCAGGAACAGGCCCACAAAGTAGAGGACGCCCGAGAAGGTGGACTCGAACCCCAGCACGAGCTTGTCGATCTCGATGTGGTTGTCGCCGACGTCCACGGACTGTCCGAACAGCTTCATTCCCGCCAGCGCGCCGTCCACGATGTCGAGATTGACCGCCGCCGCGAAAAGCAGGATGAAGATCGTGGAGAGCGCGAAGTAGGCGATCAGCGTCCAGCGCGCCGCCGCTTCGCGGAAAACCTCCTGGACGCTGGCCGTGAAGGCTCTCACGACGGCGTCTCCTTCTTCGGTTCCCCTTCGCGCACGAGACCCACGAAGACGTCCTCGAGGCTGGAGCGCACGGGAGAAAGCTCCTGGAGCATCGCTCCCGACGCGCGCAGGCGATCGACGAGCGCGTTCAAATGGCCGAGGTCGCGGGCCGTCAGATCGAAATGTCCGTTGACACGCTCGACCGAAGCCCCGGTCTCGCGGAACGCGGCGAGGAGCTTTTCGTCCACGCCGTCGGCCACGAGGCGATAGTGAGATCCCGTCGCCGTGAGATCCTCGATGCGTCCTTCGGCCACGACCTTCCCGGAGCGCAGGACGGCGACCCGGTCGCACATCCTCTCGATCTCCGAAAGAAGGTGCGAGTTCAGCAGAATCGCCTTACCCCTCTTCGCCTCTTCCTGGAGAAGGTCCCGGATCTCCCGACGCCCGACCGGATCCACTCCGTCCGTCGGCTCGTCGAGGAGCAGCACGTCGGGGTCATGGACCAGCGCCGCGGCGAGCCCGAGGCGCTGCGTCATGCCCTTCGAGAATTTCTTGACGCGAACGTCAGCCCATTCCGAGAGCCGCACGCGCTCGAGAAGCTCCGGCGCCCGCCGCGAGACGGAGGCGCGATCCAGTCCGGACATCCGTCCGAAGATCGACAGCGTCTGGCGTGCGGTCAGGTAGCCGGGGAAGCGGTGTCCCTCCGGCAGATAGCCCACCCGGCGGCGGCTCTCCGGCTCGGAGACCGGGCGGCCGCAAAGGAACCCCGAGCCCGCCGTCGGGCGCGTCAACCCGAGCAGAATTTTCACCGCCGTGGTCTTGCCCGCACCGTTAGGCCCAAGCAGGCCAAAGACTTGACCCGTCTCGACCCGGAAGCTCGCGCCGTCTAAGGCCCGGACCGTCCGCGACCCGAACCGCGAACGGTAGAGCTTCGACAGACCCTCGGCCCGGACCGGCGCTTCGCCCATCGATCGTGGAAACGAAAAAAGGGAAGGAAAGTTCGCTAGTCGGCTTTGGACCAGGGCGGCACGATGCCGTTCATTCGGGCATAGGCGATGGCCTGGCCCAGGTGCTCGTGCATATGGTTCTCGATGCGCACCAGGATCTGTCGCCCGGTCATCTCCTGACCGTACGCCTTGTACTTCCGGTCGAGGTCGGCGTCGGTGATCGCGGAAGCCGCGCTTTTCGCGTTCGCGATTGCCTTCTTCAGAAGTTCGACGATCTGAGCCTTGTCCGTAAGGGTGTTCTCGGACTCGCGCGAGATCCCTTCCATGCGCTTCATGCCGAGAAAGGTCGGACTCGTGGCGGCGCTGTTCGCCACGTGCACGAACACTTGGCCGACGGAGCGGACGTCCGGCGCCGGGCGCCACCCGTACTTGTCGGCGGGAAAAGCCTCGGCGAGCTCGACGAGCTTCTTGCCGACCGCGTCCACTTCGGCGGCATACTCGGCACGGAATCCCGCCGCGGGCGCAGCCATCGCCGCCGGAGGCCGCGCCGAAACCTGAGTGCTGGTCGTCGCGGGCGCCTGCGCGAGAACGAGCGACGCGCAAGCCCACGCCGCTAGACCGACGATCGAGATCGTTCGCTTCATGTCCTCTCCTTCCTGGAGCGTCAAAGTATATTGAGAACGTGCGGCGCCGCACCAAAGCCGCGGTGTGGATCCTGACGGCGGCGGGGGGACTTCTGGCGATCCTCTGGGGTTTGGAGAACCAGCTCCTCTACTTTCCGAGCCGGGCTCTGTCGGCGACGCCCGAAGCCTTCGGCCTGACCTCCGAGGAGCTCGCACTCACATCCGGCGACGGAGTGGCTCTCCGCGGCTGGCGTATTCGAGGCGATGGAAAGCGCGCGCTGCTCTTCTTCCAGGGAAACGCCGGCAACGTCTCCGATCGTCTCGACCGCGCGCGGACCCTGAACCGCCGCTTCGGGCTCGACGTTTTTCTCGTGGACTACCGAGGCTACGGCCGATCGTCCGGCTCCCCCGACGAAGAGGGCCTGTACCGGGACGCGCGCGCCGTATACGCCGCGGCGCTCCAGCGCGGGTTTCCGCCGGAACGGGTCCTCGTCTTCGGCGAGTCGCTCGGCTCCGCCGTCGGGATCGATCTCGCCTCCGAAAAACCCTGTGGCGCCGTCATACTCGAGACGCCGTTCTATTCGATCCTCGCGATGGCCCGCGTGCACTACCCGTTCGTGCCGCGCTTCCTGGTTCGGAGCCGCTTCGACAACGCCGCGAAGATCGGCGCGATCCCGGCGCCCAAGCTGTTTCTCGTCGCGGAGCGCGACGAGATCGCTCCGGCGACGCAGGGGCGCGAGCTCTACGAGCGCGCGCCGCAGCCCAAGACGCTTTTCGTCATCCCCGGCGCCGGCCACAACGACACGTATGTCACCGGCGGCGAAGCGTACTGGCGCGAGTGGGAGAGGTTCCTGTCCTCGCTCGACTAGGGCTTCTCCGCCAGCCGGTTGTATTTCTTCAACGCTTTCTGCAGCTCGTCGTGCGGCAGGGCGCGAACCGTGACCCCGTTGGCGCCCGTCATCGTCTCGGCACCGACCATTGCGTTGACGATGGCCTCCTCGACCGCCTGCACCGTCGCCGAAAAGAGTGGATTCATGCGGTCGTTGGGCAGCATCGTCGGCGTCACTGTCCCCTTGGTCGCCGCCGCACCGGGGTTGGCCGTGGAGAAGGCGATGAAGATGTCCCCGGATCCGTTCCCGGAGCTCGAGCCCGTCCGCGCGAGCCCCATCGTCGCGCGGCGTGCGAGGCGCTTCAATTGATGGGGTAGAAGCGGCGCGTCGGTCGCGACGACGATGATGATGGATCCGGAGTCCTCATCGCGAGTTCCCTTGCCGGCGATCTCGCGCCCGACGGGCACGCCCGCGATCAGGAGATCCGCCTTGCGGCCGCAGTTGCACTGGACGAGGGCGCCGACCGTGTAGCCACCGGCCGCCTCCGCAAGGCGGCGCGAGGCGGTGCCGATGCCTCCCTTGAATCCGTAGCAGACCATCCCGGTGCCGCCGCCGACGTTGCCCTCGGCGACGGCCCCTTCGCGCGCCGAGCCCAGGGCTTCGTCGACATTCTCGGCCTTCACGTGGAATCCGTTGACGTCGTTCAGCTCGCCGTCCCAGGTTTCGGCCACGACGGGAAGCGACCACCAGTAGCCGCTCTGGTCCGCTCCCCCGTGGCGCACGCGCCAGGCGATCACGGCGTCGCGCACCGTGCCGACGCTGTGCGTGTTGGTGATCATCACCGGACCTTCGAGGAATCCGGACTCTTCGACCCAGGTCGTTCCGGTCATCTCGCCGTTCCCGTTCTGCGAGAACCAGCCCGCGAAGACCGGATCGTCGTTGGAACGTTCGCCGCGCGGAAGCACCGCGGTCACGCCGGTGCGGACGGGGCCCTTGCCGACCACGAGCTTGCCCTCTCCGCGGATGATTGTGCTCTCCCCGACCTCGACGCCCTTGACGTCGGTGATCGCGTTGAGGGGCCCCGGCGTTCCGTCGAAGGGCACGCCGAGGTCGCGTGCCCGAGGCTTATCCGCTGCGCGGAGATTCAGAGCGAGCAGTCCAAGAGCTAAGGTGGCGTAGACAGTCTTTCGCATGGCCGAGAGTCTAATCGCCCCGGACCTGGGACCTCGGACTTGGGACCTGCCACTTACTGCGGCGCCGGCGACGGCGTGCCGACGTCCACGACCCACTTCCAGCTTCCGTCGGGCTGCTTTTTCCAGACCGAGCAGTACTTGCCGTAGCGCGTGATGGGATTTCCGTCTTTGTCCTTCGAGCGCAGCTCGTAACTGCCGAGGGTGTACCCCAGGTCGCCGGATGCGGCGGCCTCCGCCTTGTTCGGCTTCCAGGTGAGCGTCGTGCCCGGCGACAGGCCGGCGAACTGTTTGCGGATTCCGTCGGCGCCGGTCACGGGATTCTCGTTGGCGGGCAGCATCACGGCGTCGGGATCGGCGTACTTGACGAACGCCGCGGCGATGCCGATCTTCTGCGCCGCGTCGGAAAACCCGGCGTCGGTTCGCATCAAATCGGCCCTGTCTTTCGCCGAACCTTGCTCCGCCGCCGAAGCAAACGCTGCTGCGGCCGTCAGCATCGTCCACACCACGCACCCAAGCCGTCCAACCCGCATGCCGCGCCTCCTTTCCGGCCCCGAATTATCGGTGAGGATCCCGATCCCCGTCTTCGGCTTTTCCTCGGTGTGGTAGAGAAAGCAGGCATGACGGCGGTCGGCATCTTCGGGTTCGGGCGGATCGGCCGAAATCTCTTCCGCGTCCTTCACGAGCGGGAGGACATGCGCGTGGCCGCCGTCGCGGATCTGGCGGAGCCGGCGGGGCTCGCGTATCTCCTCAAGCTCGATACCCTCCTCGGCCGCTTCCCCGGCGAAGTCGCCGCGAAGGACGGCAGCCTCGTCGTGGACGGCCGGAGGATCGCGCTCATCACCGGCAAGGATCAGCCTTCAGTACCGGACTGGGCCGCACTCGGCGTCCACACGGTCTTCGAGGCGACGTCGCGCGGCCGCACGCGCGCCGAGGCGGAGGCGCACCTGAAGGCCGGTGCCCGGAGGGTGATCCTAATGGCGCCGCCGCTCGAGCCCGCGGACGTCACGCTCGTCGCCGGCGTCAACGACGATGCCCTATCGGCGAAGCAGCGGATCGTCTCCAACGCGTCCTCGACGGTGCACTGCCTCGCCCCGGTCCTCAAAATCCTCGACGACGCATTCACGACGCGTCGGGCGATCTTCACCACGATCCACTCCTACACGAGCGCCCACCACCTCGCGGACGTGCCGGCGGAGGACAAAAGGCGCGGACGCGCGGCGGCCGAGAACATCATTCCGCAGGAGTCCCGCTCGCCGGCGATGATCGCGGAACTGCTGCCGGCGCTCGCTCCGCGCCTGACCGGATACGCGATGAACGTGCCCGTGTCCAACGGCTCGGTCGTGGACCTCGTGACGTGGCACGAGAAACCCGTGACCGCCGCTGCCATCAACGACGCGTTGCGGTCTGCCTCCCAGGACCCGCGCTGGAACCGCATCCTCCGATTCGAGACCGAGCCGATCGTGTCCTCCGACGTCGCACGCACGCCCTTCTCCGCCACGTTCGACTCGCTCGCCACCATGGCGCTGGGGGAT
>Ga0075435_100001014_pt1 | contig 17816 bp, 12 predicted proteins | sample RhiMethybrSRZTD4_FD_75302 | JGI IMG/M metagenome (GOLD analysis project Ga0075435, IMG submission 75302) | Populus rhizosphere microbial communities from Tennessee, USA - Rhizosphere MetaG P. TD hybrid SRZTD4 | ecosystem: Host-associated > Plants > Roots > Rhizosphere > Soil | place: USA...
GCGATCTTCGCGAGGTGGAAGCCGACGTGGCCGGCGCCGACGATGTACAGCTCCGGCGACGGCTCAATCGGCTCGATGTAGACGTCCATCTGGCCGCCGCAGATGAGCCCGGTCTCCTGCGCGAAGTCGTCGTCGAGCTCGTAGTGGACGAGTTGCGGCCGCCGGCTGCGGATCGCCTCGCGCGCCTTGCCGAAGGCGTCGTTCTCGTAGCACCCGCCGCCGATGGTGCCAACGATGCGCCCATCGCCGAACACGAGCATCTTCGCGCCGACCCGCTGCGGCGTCGATCCGGTCGTCGCCACGATCGTGACGAGCGCCGCCGGCTCGCCCCGGTCGAGCGCATCTGCCACGGCGGCGAAAACCTCGCGGTTCATCTCTCTGGATTATACGGGGCGATGTCGCTCATGCGCGCGTTCTGGTGATCTATGTAGTGGACGCCGCGGGTCTGGCAGGTCGGGCGGGTCAGGCAGGTCGGATCGTCGGGTCGTGGCACCAGATTTGAGTGATCAGGAGGTGTCCGACGTCACTCACTCACCACACGCTGGTAGCCTGGCAGCGCGCTGACGATCTGTTTCTGACGCTCCATCGTCTTTCGCTCAAAGGACTTCCGGCGTTCGAGCGATTCGAGTTGGGTCAGCAACTCCGACGTGCCGCATGCTCCGTCCCGGTGAACATTGCGGAAGGATTTGCGAGACCAGCGGGGCGAGCACGTGTGAATTTCTTAAACATCGCGCAGGCGTCACTCGCCGAAGTTGACTACTGCATTCATGCGGCGCGGCGCCTTGGATACATCTCCGACGAGCTTGCGGAGACGTTGCAGCTGTCGATGAAACAGGTGGGCGCGCCGCTCGCAGGGTTGATCCGCGCTGAGAAGACCGAGAACCTCAAACGGACCACAGGCGCGGTCGTGTTCTTCGCGCTGGTCGTGTGGTGCCTTTCGTAACGTCTGGCCGTCCGACCTGCCCGACCCGCCCGACCTGCGCGCCTATCGGTGCAGGTCGCAGACCTCGCGCGGTTCGGTGCCGGAGAGGAACGCTTCGGTGATCACTTTCGGGCAGTGCGGGCCGGACAGCTTGCCGGTGTCGGCGTCGATGTCCATGAACGTGATGTCGTCGGGAACTTCGAACGGGACGCTGGCGCGTCCCGCGAGCGCCGTGCGCATGAACTGCGTCCAGATCGGCAGCGCCGCGCGTGCGCCGCTGAGGCCGACCGGCATGTTGTCGTCGAAGCCAACCCACACCACCGTCAGCAGCTCCGGCGTGAAGCCGGCGAACCATGCGTCGCGGAGATCGTTCGTGGTGCCGGTTTTTCCGGCGGCGTCGAGCGTGAAGCCCATCGATCGGGCTGACGCGGCGGTGCCTTCATTCAGCACGCTTCGCATCATGTTGGTGACGAGGAACGTCGTGTCGGGCCGCGCCACGGGCCGGAGCGCGTTCGACTCTTTTTTCGTCACGTCCTTGCCGCCGCGCGTCACCTGCAGAATCTGCTTCAGCGGACGGATCGCGCCGCCGTTCGGAAACAGCGTGTAGGCCGTCGCGATCTCGTACGGCGTCGCTTCGAACACGCCGAGCGCTATCGACGGATAGGCTTTCGGCGCGTTGCCGACGCCGAGCTTCTTCCAGAACGCAGCGACGTTGTCGTAGCCGGCGCCCTGCGCGACGTGGATCGTCCCGAGATTGCGCGAGTGGGCGAGGGCGCGGCGGAATGTGATCGGGCCGTCGTACTCGTGCTCGTAGTTCTCCGGCGTCCACACCTGGTCGTCGAACTCGAAGGTTTCCTGCGCGTCGTTGGTGATCGAGGCCGGTGTGATGTCGACGCGTCCGGATTTCGCCGCCTCTTCGAACGCGGTCAGGAATACGAACGGCTTGAACACGGAGCCGGGCTGCCGCCGCGAGACGATCGCGCGGTTGTACTGCGACTGGTTGTAGGAGCGCCCGCCGACGAAGGCAAGAATTTCGCCGGTGCGCGGATCGACGGCGATCAGCGCCGCTTCCGCCTTGCCGCGCTTGCGCTTCGGCAGCAGTTCGTCGACGTGGACGAGGCCGTCGCGAACTGCGTCCTGGGCGAGGCGCTGCAGGTGCAGGTCGAGCGTCGTATAAACGTCGACCGCCGCCGTCGTCGTGGTCGTGAGCCCCGGATAGTGGTCGTCCAGCGTCTGGCCGACGAAGTCGACGAAGTAGGGCGCTTCCGCTTCGAGCGCGCGCTGGACCACGGTGAGCGGCTCGTGCATCGCGCGATCGGCGACGTCGTGCTCGGCGTAGCCAGCGTCGACCATCGCCTGCAGCACGATGTTACGCTTTTCCTTGCAGCGATCCGGGTTGGTGAACGGCGACAGCGCCGATGGCGACTGGAAAACGCCGGCGATCGTCGCCGCCTCGGCGAGCGTCACGTTGCTGATGTCCTTGGCGAAGAAGAGCCGCGACGCCTCGGCGACGCCGACGATCCCGAACGACCCGCGCTGCCCGAGCGTCATGTCGTTCAGGTACATCTCGAGGATTTCGTCCTTGGACGCCCGCGCGGTGATGATCAGCGAGACCCACGCTTCGACGAGCTTGCGGCGGAACGATTTCTCGCGCGCGTCCTTCAGCGTCATCCCGGGAAACATCTTCGGCAGGAAAACGTTGCGCGCGACCTGCTGCGTAATCGTGCTGCCGCCGGAGGTATAGCCGTGTCGGCCGCGAAGATTTGAAATCGCGGCGCCGAGAATGCCGATCGGATCGACGCCCGGATGTTCGTAGAAGCGGCGATCCTCGATCGACAGGACCGCCTGCTGCATCCGCTGCGGGATCGCGGCGAGCGCGACCGGCCGTCGCTTCTCGCGCTCCCCGCCGTTGAGCGCGGTAAGCACGGGCGCGTCGAGCATCAGGCGTTCGCTTGGCTTGGTGCCGAGCTCGAGCCGCTGCACGCGGTCGGCAGGCTTTGGCGGCGGCTGGCGGCGCGATGCGTTCTTCACCTCCGGCGCCGGCCGTTGGAAGACGACGCGGACCATCTGCCGTTTCAATTCGGGCGCCCGCGGCATGATCGCGACCGCACCGTTGCCGACGGCGAACTCGCCCGGCTTCTCGACGCGTTCGCGATGCGCGTAGCCCAGATCGTTGAGCCGATCGATCAGCTGGCGTTCGGTGAGCGATTGGCCCCGGCGCAGCTCGAGCGGACGCGCGAGGATCCGTGGGAACACCGTTTCGCGTTCGCCGTGCAGCCGCGCGTCGATGAGATGGGCGAAGCGAACGTAGGAGTACGTCGCCGCGAAGCAGAGAAGGACGGTGGGAATTGCGAGCGCAAGCGCCGCGAGGCGCGCCCATTTCTTGCGCCAGATGGCGGCCACCCGAATCCGCACGATCGCAATCCTGGTCCGGTCCTTCGACATTCAGCTAGCCCCCAGCCCGAGCCCGAGGTAGGGCCACGCTTTCAGCGTGGCCGACGTCCGCCCTGAAAGGGCGGACCTACGCTTGTCCCCTTATCGTCGCGAGGCGTCGGGATCGTCACTCGACAATAGATGCGACCTCAGCCGTTGAACCATGTCTGTCTAGGGCGCTTGAGGGCGGCTTGTGCGGGCTGAACGCCCGCACCTACGTCAAATCGTGACGATCCAGTGATGGCCGAGGTCGAGCGGGAGCTCCTCGTCCAACCGATCGACGAGGGCGGGGCCGTACTGGTTCAGAAAAGAAACGAAGCCGATCGTTCGTTCCTGCGCATGGCCACCCGGGAAGGCGAGCGCGCGCGCGTGCATGAACTGGCGGCGCAGCGTTTCATCGCGGCGCTTCGCCGCCTGGATCATCTTGCCGTGCAGGGTCTGCAGATCGCGCTGCATCCGCTCGAGCGTCGAGCGCGCCGCGCCCTCGAGCGTTGGATCGAGCGTTGGGATGGTCTGAATGAGCCGCGCCATCTGCGCCTCGATCGTCTGCTCGGCCGCCGTGAAGGAGTCCTCGACCACCTGTGGAATCTGCGTCTTGAGCAGTTCGTTCAGCGCCGCCTCGTCCTGCGCCTGCAGCGCCTCGAGCGGCAGTTTGTACTTGGTGAGGAACCGCACCGCCGCCGAATCGAGCAGCGTCGCCGAGGCGCGCGGGTAGAACAGCGGCATCGGCACGGCGAAGTGCGCGTAGACGCCGCGCAGCTGCCCGAGGTAGGCGAGCTCGTTCGGCCCGGCGACATAACAGATCGTCGGGAAGATCGTGTCCTGCACCACCGGCCGCAGCAGCACGTTCGGGCTGAAGCCGGCCGGGCGCGCCGTCGCCTGCTCCACGAGCGCTGCCGCCGGAAACTGCTGGTCGCCGACGAGGAACCGGCCGTCCTGCTGGCGGATCGCGCGGCGCCCGCCGTCGAGGTGAAAGAGCGCGAGGCTGTCATCCTGCGCATGCACCTGCGCGTGATAGCCGCGCGCCGTCAGATCCGATCCGGCGAGGGCGGCGAGCTTCACCGTCTGGCCGGGCATCGACAGCTCGCGTGCGAACACCTGGCTGACGAGCGGCTTCGAGGCGAGGTCCGAAGAGTCGTAGACGACGAGGCCGCGTCCGCCGAGGACCTCTTCGAGCCACCGTCCGAATGCGTCGGCCATGCCGGCGCCCGGCGTGTAGGCGCGCCGCAGGCCGTCCATGATCGACGCGTGGAATTCCGTGGGCGGGAGGAGGCGTTCGAGTTCGGCGAGCGTGTCGATGATCGAGTCGTCGAGCCGCACGGTAGCGACCGGCGAGGGCTCGGCGCCGGGCCGCGGCGGCACCGAGACCGTGTGCGGCACCAGCTGATTGGCGAAGACCGTACACGATCGGACTTCTTCCCAATCGTGATCCTCGGCGTCGATCCAGAAAATCGCGATCGCCGGAATGTTGTGATCGCGCGACACCTGCTCGGCGAGTTTGAGCGCCGTCAGCGCCTTGAGCAGCGTGAACAACGGCCCGCCGAAAAGACCCGCCTGCTGTCCGGTGACGATCGCGACCGTGCGGCGATCGGCGAGCAGCCGCGCCGCGTCGCGCGCCGCCGGCGGCGCCTGGCGCCGGTCCTGCTGCGCGGCGATCACGGCTGCAATGTCGTCGCGGCGGCGATCGTGCGCCTGGGTTCTGGCGATCGCATCGGTCCAGGCGGACCGGTTGGCGGGATCGCCTGAGAAGAACGGCGCGACCGATTTGAAGTCGAACGCGTAGTCGGCCGCCAGTCGACGAATCCATGGGAAGCGGCGGACGTCCACCGGGATGCGCACCGAGGGTCCGTCTGCCTGGGTATGGGGCTCGGCTGAGTTGACCTGCACCAGAACGCCTACTGTGTCAAAGCGCCGCGCGGACTGTCAAGCGAGCGGACGCGCTATACGCTTGATGCGACAGCACTAAGACGCCTGGAGGCGCGCTCCGGTTGCGTGCAGATGTGTTACCATCAGCGAGCCTTCCTGAGGAGATCCTTCACTGAACACGGAAGCAACAGGCGTGCGGTTTCCTGCCGGGTTCGGACCGTTTCGTGTTCTTCATCAGATTGGGGCGGGAACCCTGGGCCCGGTGTTTCTCGCACACGATCCGGCGCGCGACCGCCCGGTTGCCGTCAAGCTCTTCGCGCTCGATCTGCCGTCGGAACGCATCCAGCAACTCATCGTCGAGTTCGAACGGCTGATCGCCGCGGAGCTGTATCACCCGGCGCTGAACACGCCGCTGGCGACCGGCATCGCCGACGGCAGCGCCTACCTCGTGTACGAGTACGTGGACGCGCAGTCTCTGGATCTCGCGATCCGCGAGTTCGGCCCGGCCCCGCCCGCGCACGCCGTCCGCGTTTGCGCGCAACTTGCCGGCGCGCTCGATTTTGCCGTCGCAGTCAACGTCGTCCACGGCGCGCTGCACCCGCGCGACGTGCTGCTGTCGGCCACCGACATCCGCCTCACGGGCGCCGGCATCAGCCGGGCGCTCGAAGCAGTGGGCGTGGAACCGCCCGTCCGGCGTCCGTACACCGCGCCGGAGCGCATCCAAGGCGCCCAGTGGGATCGCCGCGCCGACGTCTTCAGCCTCGCCACGCTCGTCCACGAACTGCTCTGGGGCCGGCGCATCAGCGGTCTCGGGTCGGAAGCGGCAACGACGCTCACGCCGATCGCCGGCGGGGATTTGCCGCGGCTGCGCGCGACGTTTGCGCGCGCGCTCGCCCAGGATGCGCCGGATCGGTTCAGCACGGCACTCGGGTTCGCTGAAGCGCTCAGCGAAGCGCTCCCGGACCTCGCGACCGAGGCGTTGCCGCCAGTGACCGTCGAGCCCGCCGCGTCGGAAAGACAAGCGTCCCACGCGCCTGCGACGGCGCCGCTCTTGCCGCTCGAGGAAGCGAGCGAGCCTGTCGACCGTGATCTCGTCGCCGCGCCCGCCACAGTGCCGGAACCGCCGGCAGTCGCACCGGTTGCGTCCACTGCGACGAGTGCGGCGGCAGACGACACGGCGGATCTGCACTTGATCGCAGCCGAAGAGGAACGGTACCGCGACGTCGAAACCGCGCCATCGATCGTCGAGCCAGTGGTCGAGACGAGTTCGCCGCTTCCGGCGCATTCGCCGATTGTCGAGACGGCACGCGTCGAGCGGCGCGAGCGGCGATCCCTGTCGCTGCCGATTGCGGCGGCGCTGGTCATCGGGCTCGGCCTCGGATTCTTCGGCGGCTACGGCGCGCGCTGGCGTATCGGTCAGGCGCCCACAACAGAGACGCCGGCAACCGAGACGCCGCAGCCTGCGCCGACCGCCGTCGTGCCCGGCGCGACGCAACCCGCCCCGTCCGCAGCAACGCCGCGCGAGCCAGGCCGCGAGTTCACCGAAACCGCCGTCGCTCCGCCGCCGCCACCGCTTGCGTCGCCGTCGACACCGCCAGCGAGCAGCGCCGGTGGAACACCGCCGGTACTGCCTGAAACCCGCCGCGATCAACCGACTGCCGGCCCCGGCCGAATCCTTGTGCGCTCCACGCCCGCCGGCGCGCGCGTCGTCGTCGACGGACGTGAGTACGGACCGACACCGGTTGCGGTGCGCGATCTCGCCACCGGAACGCATCGTGTCCGCGTGACGCACGACGGCTACGCGACGGTCGAGCGGCGCGTCAGTATCAGCGCGTCACGCCCGGCGCAGTCGTTGACGATTCCGTTGCAACGTTCCGGCGCGGCCCAGGAGGTCGCCGAGTCGCGGCCGGTGACGACGGGCGGTGTCGAGCGGTTTGTCGGCACGCTGGTGGTTGATTCGCGGCCCTCGGGCGCGAAGGTGTTTCTCGACGGACGGGCCGTCGGCAGTACGCCGCTGTCGATGCGCGAAGTCCGCGCCGGCGAGCACGCCGTCCGCCTCGAGCACGACGGGTATCGCCGCTGGTCCGGATCGGTACGCGTCGTCGCCGCCGAACAAAATAGAGTGACCGCGTCACTGGAGAGATAAAGACGCGGCTCGGGGCTAGGGGCTTGCTGAAATGGAGCGCGACGGCTTCAGCCGAGCGGTCAGCTAGCCCCGAGCCCGCAGCCCCGACTGTGACAGCGAAGTGAGGAACATTGGACGCAATTCTGGCACTTGAAGACGGGACGTTTTTCCGCGGCGAGGCGGCGGGCGCTGACGGGGAAGCGCGTGGCGAGGTCGTGTTCAACACGAGCATGACCGGCTACCAGGAAGTGCTCACCGATCCGTCGTACGCCGGCCAGATTGTCACCATGACCTGCCCGGAAATCGGCAACTACGGCGTGTCACCGGAAGACGTCGAGTCGCGCGCGCCGCAGGTGGCCGGGTTCATCATCCGCGACGAATCGCCGATGGCGAGCAACTGGCGCGCCGAGATGACGCTGCGCGACTATCTCGTCGCCAACCGCATCGTCGCGATCTCCGACATCGACACGCGTGCGCTGACGCGGCAACTGCGCTCCGGCGGCGTGATGCGCGGCGTGATCGCGACCGGCAGCGCGCTCGACGTGCAGGCGCTGGTCGATCGCGCGCGGGCGATTCCGTCGATGGAAGGATCGGATCTCGTCCGCGGCGTCACCGCGCAGACGGCGTTCGATTGGCCGGCCGAGGACCCCGACGAGTTCGGCGTCGCACCCGAGCGTCGTCCGTCGCGCCGGCTGAAGATCGCCGCGTACGATTTCGGCATGAAGTGGAACATCCTCCGTCGCCTGAGCGCGCATGGCTGCGATGTCCGCGTCTATCCGGCGACGACGCCGGCGTCCGAATTGCTCGCGACGAACCCGGACGGGGTGTTCCTGAGCAACGGTCCCGGCGATCCGGCGCCCCTCAGCTATGCGATCGACAACGCCAGGACGCTGGTCGCGTCCGACGTGCCGGTCTTCGGCATCTGCCTCGGGCATCAGGTCCTCGGCCTCGCGATGGGCGGCTCGACGTTCAAGTTGAAGTTCGGCCACCGCGGAGCGAACCATCCGGTGAAGAAGCTCGCGACGGGCAAGGTGGAAATCACCGCGCAGAACCACGGGTTCGCCGTCGATCCGGCGTCGCTGCCCGACGATGTCGAGGTGACGCATTTGAACTTGTACGACGGTACCGTGGAAGGCCTGCGGCACAAGAGCAGGCCGGTATTCTGTGTGCAGTATCATCCCGAGGCGTCGCCGGGCCCGCACGACGCGGATTATCTGTTCGACGATTTTCTGACGCTGATAGAGGAGCACAGTCGGGGCTAGAGGCTCGGGGCTAGCTGACGCTCGGCTGAAGCCGTCGCGCATCGAAGAGCGTCGCAAGCCCCCAGCCCCCAGCCCCGTCAACTACCCGAATGCCCCGAAGAACCGACTTAAAGCGAGTCCTCATCATCGGCTCCGGACCGATCGTCATCGGGCAGGCGTGCGAGTTCGACTACTCCGGCAGCCAGGCGTGCAAGGCGCTGCGCGCCGAAGGACTCGAGGTCGTGCTCGTCAACAGCAATCCGGCGACGATCATGACCGACCCGGAGCTCGCCGATCGCACCTACGTCGAACCGCTGACGCCCGACGTGCTGGCGTCGATCATCGAGCGCGAGCGTCCGGACGCGCTGCTGCCGACGGTTGGCGGCCAGACCGCCTTGAACCTGGCGGTCGATCTCGCCGCCGCCGGCACGCTCGAGAAGTACAACGTCGAGCTGATTGGCGCGTCGATCGAGGCGATCAAAGTCGCTGAAGATCGACAGCTGTTCAAGGACGCGATGCGCGAGATCGGGCTCGACGTCCCGCAGAGCGGCGTCGCCCGGTCGCTGGCGGAAGCGATCGAGCTGGCCAAAACGCTCGGCTTCCCGCTGGTGATTCGCCCGTCGTTCACGCTCGGCGGCGTCGGCGGCGGCATCGCCTACAACATCGAGGAGTTCCGCGATCTCGCCGAGCGCGGCATCGAGCTCAGCCCGGTCCACGAGATCCTCGTCGAGGAGTCGGTGATCGGCTGGAAGGAATTCGAGCTCGAGGTGATGCGCGACGTCGCCGACAACTTCGTGGTGATTTGCTCGATCGAGAACATCGATCCGATGGGCGTTCACACCGGCGACAGCATCACCGTGGCGCCGATTCTCACGCTCACCGACAAGGAATACCAGCGCATGCGCGATGCGGCGCGGCGGATCATCCGCCGCGTCGGCGTCGAGACCGGGGGATCGAATATCCAATTCGCGATCAACCCGAAGAACGGCCGGATGGTCGTGATCGAGATGAACCCGCGCGTGTCGCGCTCGTCGGCGCTCGCCTCGAAAGCCACCGGGTTTCCGATTGCGAAGATCGCCGCGAAGCTCGCGCTCGGCTATCACCTCGACGAAATCAAGAACGACATCACCCGTCTCACGCCGGCGTCGTTCGAGCCGGCCATCGACTACGTGGTGGTGAAAATCCCGCGCTGGAATTTCGAGAAATTCCCGCAAGCCGATCGCACGCTGACCACGCAGATGAAGTCGGTTGGCGAGGCGATGGCGATCGGCCGGACGTTCAAGGAAGCGTTCATGAAAGGCGTCCGCTCGCTCGAGCTCGGGCGCAGCGGGCTGCTGTTTGCGCCGTCGAGCATGGACGACGAGGACGACGCCGCGCTGCGCAAGCGCCTCGCGATCCCGAACGATCGGCGGATGTGGGACCTGTTCCGGGCGGTTCGCCGCGGTTGGCCGATCGAGCAGCTGCACGAGATCACGAAGATCGATCCCTGGTTCCTGCGGCAGTTCGCCGAGATCGCCGCGCTGTGGAAGGATGCGGCGGCGAAAGGCCTCGACCGCCTCGACCGCCGCGAATTGCGCCGATTGAAGCGCGCCGGGTTCGGCGATCAGGAGCTGGCGCTCGCGGTCGACCGGCCGGAAACAGCCGTGCACGAGCGCTGTCTCGCCGACGATCTGAAACCGGTCTACAAGCGGGTCGACACTTGCGCGGCGGAGTTCGAGTCGTTCACGCCGTACCTCTACAGCTCCTACGAACCGACCTGCGAGGCCAACCCGAACGGCCGCGACAAGGTCGTGATTCTCGGCAGCGGACCGAACCGCATTGGCCAGGGGATCGAATTCGACTACTGCTGCTGTCACGCGGCCTTCGCGCTGAAAGAAGAAGGCCTCGAGACGATCATGATCAACTGCAACCCGGAAACGGTGTCGACGGACTACGACACCGCCGACAGGCTGTATTTTCAGCCGCTGACGTTCGAGGACGTGATGGCGGTGATCGAAACCGAGCGCTCAGCTGGCGGCCAGGTGTCGTGCCTGGTACAGTTCGGCGGGCAGACGCCGCTCAAGCTGGCGCTCGCGCTGCAGCACGCTGGCGTGAAGATTCTCGGCACCTCGCCCGACTCGATCGACCTCGCCGAAGATCGCAAGCGCTTCGCCAGGCTGCTCAATGAGCTGAACATCACCCAGCCGGCGAGCGGCACCGCGACGTCGCGGCACGAAGCCCGCGAGGTTGCCGCGTCGATCGGTTTTCCGGTTGTCGTTCGTCCCTCGTACGTGCTCGGCGGCCGCGGCATGGCCATCGTCTACGACGTCGGCACGCTCGATCGCTACATGACCCAGGCCGTCGACGCCTCGCCCGAGCATCCGGTGCTCGTCGACAAGTTCCTCGAGGACGCGTTCGAGTTCGACGTCGACGCGATTGCCGACGCCACCGGCGCGGTGGTCATCGGCGGAATCATGGAGCACATCGAGGAGGCCGGAATCCATTCCGGCGACAGCTCCTGCGTGGTGCCACCGTTCATCTGCCCGGAGCGCCACCTTGCGACGATTCGCGACTACACGCGGCGGATCGCGAAGGCGCTCAAGGTGGTCGGGCTGATGAACGTCCAGTACGCGATTCGCGACAATGTGGTCTACGTGCTCGAAGTCAACCCGCGTGCGTCGCGCACCGTGCCTTACCTGTCGAAGGCCGCCGGCGTGTCGCTCGCCAAGATTGCCGCGAAGGTGATGGCCGGCCGCACGCTCGCGGAACTCGGGCTGCGGGACGATGTGCAGGTGGCCGGCGTGTTCGTGAAGAGCCCGGTGTTTCCGTTCGTGCGTTTCCCCGGCGTCGACACGATTCTCGGCCCGGAGATGAAGTCGACCGGCGAGGTGATGGGCGGCTCGACCAACTTCGGCGTCGCCTTTGCCAAGGCGCAGCTCTCGGTCGGCCAGCGGTTGCCGGAGCGGGGCACGGCGTTTGTCAGCGTGAACAACGACGACAAGGCGAACCTGCTGCCGATCGCGCGCGACCTGTCGGAGCTCGGCTTCCGGCTGATCGCGACCCGCGGCACGGCGGCGTATCTGCGCGCCTACGGTCTCGAAGTCGACGTCGTCTACAAGGTCAACGAAGGGCGGCCGAACGTCGCCGACGAGATCGTCAATCGCAAAGTCGATCTGATCATCAACACGCCGCTTGGCCGCGAGTCGTTCTTCGACGACCGCACGGTGCGGCGCGCGGCGATGATGCACGAGGTCCCGTGCATCACGACGCTGACCGGCGCGGCGGCGGCGGTGCAGGCCATTCGCGCGCTGCGCGAGCAAGGCGTCGGTGTCCGCGCGCTCCAGGACTACTACGCAGGAATCGCAGCACAAAAAGTCTAGCGCTCGCGCAGAATTCGCACTCGCTCGGGCGTCGACTTCTGACAAGGGCACAGAGGGGAACACAGGAAAGAGAAGGGAACCCGTTGTGGTTCTTCCCTTTGCGTCCTCTGTTGTCCTCTGCGTCCTTGTCGGGCTGCAGCGCAGCCCGCGGCGGATAACAGATTGCAACGCCGCGGTCGATGCGTCACGTCGCCGCGGTCCCTGCCGCAGGCCTGCTCGCCGGCGCCGCTCTCGGCCTGGCGTCCGCTGACTTCCCGCACCCGCCAGTTCTCGTCCTCCTGATATCCGCCGTCTCCGCTGCTGTGTGGGCGTGGCGCGCGACGCATCGATCGATGCTTGTCGCCGCGATCGGACTGGCGTTCTGTTGCGGCGGCGCGCTGCTGGCTGCCGACGCGTGGCAACGCGCGTGGCGCCCGCCGCTCCGCGCCCGGTTCGAGGCGCTCGCGGAGGAGCAGCGAGACGAAGCGGTGCGGCAGGGCCGTCGCCTGCCGGAAGACGCCGAGGCGTTCGCGATCGTGTACGGCACGCTGCGCGCCGACGCGGCGCCGAGCGATGCCGGCGTGTCGCTGAGCATCTCCGTGGAAGGAATGGACGCCGGGGAAACCGGAAGCGCGCCCGCCTCCGCCGAGAGCTTCGGCGGAAAGGCTTTAGCCGAGCGATCAGCGACCGGAGGCATTCTCGTCACCGTCACCGGCTCGCTCGCCGCCGATCGGATGGACGCGTGGCGTGCCGGACGTCACGTTCGTCTGCCGGTTCAACTCCATCGTGCGGCTCGCTATCTCGATCCCGGCGTCCCCGATCACGAGCGCGCACTGGCGCGCCGTGGCACGACGCTGGTCGGCACGGTGAAGAGCGCGGCGCTGGTCGAGATCACGGCGCGCGGGTCGATCGTCGACGAGGCGTTGAGCGCGGCCCGCGCCTTCTCGCGGCACGCCATCGCCGCGGCGGTCGGCCGCTGGAGTGCGCAGTCGGCGGCGATCGTCGCCGCGATCGTGATTGGTGATCGCGCCGGGCTCGATCCCGATGTGCAGCGGCGGCTCCAGGAAGCGGGCACGTATCACGTGATCGCGATCTCGGGCGGCAACATCGCCATCCTCGCCGGCTTGTTCATCGGTCTCTTCCGCTTCGCCGGCTGGCTCGGACGGACCGCGATGCTGCTCTCGATTGCCGCACTGGTCGCTTATGCCGCGTTCGTCGGTAACGGCGCGTCGGTGGATCGCGCCACCGTGATGGCGGCGTTGTACTTCGCGGCCCGCGCGATCGACCATCGCAGCCCGCCACTCAACGCGCTTGCCGTCACCGCGGCGCTGCTGGTGCTCGCCGATCCGCTGGCCGTCACCGATCCGGCGTTCGTGCTGACGCTCGGCGCAACGGCGGCGATCCTCGTGGTCGTGCCGGTCACCTACAGGCCGGCCCTTCCAGGGCGGCCAAGGCGGGCTCAAAGCCGGCCCCAACAAATACTCAGAGCGATCGGTTCTGCTGCGTCGACGATGTTTGTGGCGTCCGCGGCCGCCGAGGCTGTTCTGTTTCCCGTTGCCGCGACGGTCTTTTCGCGGGTGACGTTCGCGGGGCTCGTTCTCAACTTCCTCGCGATTCCGCTGATGGCCGTGGCGCAGATCGCCGGCATGGTGGTCGTGCCACTCGCCGCCACTTCGGCCGGCGCGGCTGCATTCGCCGGGTTCGCCGCGCACCTTGGTGCCGCCGGGCTGGTCGCGTCCGCCGATCTCCTGCGGTTCGCCCCATTCCTCGCCTACCGGATCGCGCCGCCGTCGATCGCGGCGGTCGCAACTTATTACGCCGCGGTCGCCGTGTGGTGGACACTCTGGCGGCGCCGCGTCGCGATCACCGGCAGCAGGGAATCGTCCGCCGAACGATGGCTGCGCCGCGCGTCGGCCGGCGCTGCCGCCATTGCGGCGCTCTGGATCCTGACCGATCCGCACACGCTGATCGCAGGGCACGGCGACGGGCGACTCCATCTCACGGCGATCGACGTTGGCCAGGGCGACGCGATCTTCATCGTCTTTCCACGCGGCTCGACCTTGCTCGTCGACGCCGGCGGGCTGTCGTCCTCGTCGGCTTTCGACATTGGCGATCGGGTCGTCGCGCCGGTGATTCGCGATGCGGGGTTCCGCCGCCTCGACCTGTTGGCGGTGACCCACGGCGATCCCGATCACGTTGGCGGTGCGGCGGCGATCGTCGAGGAATTCCGGCCGCGCGAGGTGTGGGAGGGCATCCCGGTGCCGCGCAGTGAACCGCTGGCGCGGCTGAGAACGCTTGCGCAGGCACGCGGCGCCCGCTGGGCGAACGTGTACGCCGGCGATCAGGTGCTGATCGATGAGGTCAACGTGATCGCGCGGCATCCGGCGCCGGCCGACTGGGAACGGCAGAAAGTCCGCAACGACGATTCGATCGTCCTCGAGCTCCGCTGGCGCGACGTCTCGATCGTCCTGACCGGCGACGCCGGCAAGGCGGTCGAACACGACATCGCCGCCGCCTTTCCGCCCGCGCGCCTGCGGGTCGTCAAGATCCCGCACCACGGCAGCCTCACCTCGAGCGCACCCGAGTTCGTCGCCGCCTTGCATCCACAAATCGCGATCGTCAGCGCCGGCAGAACCAACCACTTCGGCCACCCGGTGCCCGAAATCCTGGACCGCTACCGAACAGCCGGCGCACAGGTCTTCAGAACCGACCAGGACGGCGCCGTGACCGTGACCAGCGACGGCTACTCGCTGCACGTCGATACATTCGCCGCGCAAACGGAGCCGCCACGAAGACACGAAGACACGAAGGAGAAATAGCTATGCTCAGGGTTCCGTCGCCGCTTGATGACGAGTTGGAAACGCTGATTCATCGCGTTATCGGATGCTGCTGCATCGAAGTGCACAGGCAACTCGAGCCGGGCCTGCTCGAGGTCATTTCCCAGCGCGCAGTCGCTTACGAACTACAGGCGGCGGCGATCCGCTGCGAGCGCGAGAAGCATTATCCGGTCACCTACCGAGGCCACAATTTGTACGTGCACAGCCTTGATATCGTTGTCGAGAACACGCTCGTTCTGGAGCTCAAGGCCGTCGAGCGGCTTCACCCCGTGCATCAAGCCCAGACGATTAGTTCACTGCGCGCTTCGAAACTGCCCGCGGCACTGCTGATCAACTTCAATGTCGAAGTGCTTCGCCAGGGGATCCGAAGGATCGTCCTATGATTCGCCTCGTGCCTTCGTGTCTTCGTGGCGTCCCTGCGTCTTGGCGATTTGCCAGTGTGCTTCGAGTTGTTCGAGCGTCAGGTCTTTCAGGGCGCGGCCCGAGTCGGCGACGGAGTGCTCCAACGCGCCGAAGCGTTTGGTGAATTTGTCGTTGGCTTTGCGCAGCGCGGTCTCGGGTTCGATGCCGAGCTTTCGCGACAGGTTGGCGATGGAGAAGAGCAGGTCGCCCATCTCCTCCTCGGCGCGGGCCTGATCGAGGGCGCCTTCGGCGCCGACGACCTCGCGCAGTTCGTCGACTTCCTCCTGGATCTTGTCGACGATGTCACCGGGCGTTGTCCAGTCGAAGCCGACCGACGCGGCGCGGACGCCGATGTGGTAGGCGCGGAGCAGGGCCGGCAGCGCCGGCGCGATGCCGCTGAGCAAGGTCTTTGGCTTCGGGCTGGCGCCGCGCTCCTGCGCCTTGATCTCCTCCCACCGCGTCCGCACCTGTCCCGGCGTGTCGAGCGCGGCTTCGCCCTCGTCACGCTTGAACACATGTGGATGGCGGCGCACGAGCTTGTCCGCGATGCCGCACAGCGAATCCGCGATCGTGAATTCCCCCGCCTCTGCCTCGAGCTGCGCCAGGAACACGGCCTCGAACACGAAGTCGCCGAGCTCCTCGCAGAGCGACTCGTGATCGTGGCGATCGATCGCCTCGAGCACCTCGTAGGCTTCCTCGAGCACGAACGGCTTCAGCGAATCGATCGTTTGCTCGCGATCCCACGGACAGCCGTCAGGACCACGCAGCGTGGCCATGATTTCGACGAGGCGGGTGAACTCGCGCGCGGCGCGTGACAGCTCCGGCGTCGAGCTCATTTCGCCGCGACCTGTTCGCGCACCCACAGCAGCCACCGATCTTGACCGTCGCGCAGCTGTTCGTTGACCGGCTGGAGCGCCGCCCAATACGGCGTCAACCCCCCGCGGCGTGACCGTTTCAAGAACAACAGGTAAGAGGCGCCGGTTCGATACTCGTAGGCGAAGCATGCGCCAGTCTGCGCGCCCGGACGGGCGGTCGTGTACGGTGCCGGGGCTCGATTGAAATCGTCGGTGTCGACGAGCCTGCCCGTAAGACTCAGGGCGCGCGTACCGGCGTCGCCTTTGATCGTCTCGTCGACCCGCATCTCCATCGTCCCGTTCCAAAACTCGTCCACGTCGAATGCGTCCGGCGGGAGTGGCGGGAAACCGTGACTGCGATCGGCGAGCCTGATCGTCCGAACCGCGGTCGCGACGACGATCGCGTCGGCATCGCGGACGAGCGATTGTGGCGTTGGACGGGGATGTGATCCGTCGACCACGATCGTGCACGGGTCTGCGGCGCGCGCCACCAGCAGACCCCCGCACAGAATCGATGCGTACCGTAACATGCTGACAGCGTATCGCGGTCGAACGATTCGATCCACACCGCACCCTCGGCGAAGCCGCAACACCTCAGCGAAGCCGCGTGGCGGTTTGATACTCTGTAACCGATGTCCGAGCCGGCTCTGTCGTTTACCGCCTTCGTGATCTCGCTCGCCAGCAGCGCCGCGATTCATTTCGGCGATTTGCCTGATCCCGCATCCGGCGAGCGCGGCGAGCCGAATCTCGACGGCGCCGCGCAGATGATCGAAATCCTCGCCCTGCTCGAGCAGAAGACCAAAGGCAACCTCACCGCCGAAGAACGTCAGGTGCTCGAGTCCGTGCTCTACGAGCTCCGCTTGCGCTTCGTCGAAGCGTCCGGCGGCGGAAAGCGGATTATTGAGCCTTAAGGTCACCGTGCTCGGCAGCGGCACGTCGCATGGCGTTCCGTCGATCGGGTGCGACTGCGCTGTCTGCCGGTCCACTGATCCACGGGATCGGCGAACGCGCCCGTCGATCCTGATCGAGCGGCAGCCCGACGCCGGCGACGGGCAGCCGGCCTTTGCGCGGGCCGTGCAGTCGATCCTCGTCGACACCTCGACCGATCTGCGTACCCAGGCGCTCGCCAACGACGTCCGCCGCGTCGACGCGATCCTCTTCACCCACTCTCACGCCGATCACATCTTCGGCCTCGACGACGTGCGGCGCTACAACCAGATGCAGCAGTCGGCGATCCCGTGCTTCGCCGACGCCGATACGCTCGACAACCTGAAGCGGATGTTCGGCTATGTCTTCAATCCGCCGACGCAGAAGGGCGGCGGCATCCCGCAGTTGACCATCTTCCGCATCGCCGGCGCCTTCTCACTCGGCGGTGTCGAAGTCGTCCCGGTGCCGCTCTTTCACGGTCGTCTGCCGGTGCTCGGTTTCCGGATCGGCGCCTTCGCGTACCTCACCGACTGCAACCGGATCCCCGACGAGTCATGGCCCCTGCTCGACGGCGTGCGCACCGTGATCCTCGACGCGCTCCGTCATCGTCCGCACTCGACCCATTTCAGCGTCGGCGAAGCGATCGAGGTGGTCGGCCGATTGGGCGCCGAGCGGGCCTACTTCACCCACATCTGCCACGATCTTGGCCACGCCGCCACCAACGCGCAACTGCCGAGCGGCGTGCAGTTGGCTTATGATGGCCTCGTCTTGACGATTTGATGGACGTCATCCATTTTCCGGAAGACCCGCGGCCGGCGCACTGGCGGCAGCCGGTGCTGGCGCTGGGCAACTTCGACGGCGTCCATCGCGG
>Ga0075435_100001015_pt1 | contig 17809 bp, 13 predicted proteins | sample RhiMethybrSRZTD4_FD_75302 | JGI IMG/M metagenome (GOLD analysis project Ga0075435, IMG submission 75302) | Populus rhizosphere microbial communities from Tennessee, USA - Rhizosphere MetaG P. TD hybrid SRZTD4 | ecosystem: Host-associated > Plants > Roots > Rhizosphere > Soil | place: USA...
GCCGACAACATCATCCTCTTCGTCGCCGATATTGCCGATCCGATCCAACGCATGAGCGCCGACGGAAGCGTCGTGCCGCAGACGGCATTGTCGCAGGAGCGGCACGAAACCTCGCACCGATTTCCCGTGTTCCTTCCCGACGGCCGGCATTTCATCTACTTCGCACGCGGCCTGAACGACGAGGGGACGATCCATCTCACCTCGATCGAGGGCGGCGATGACCATGTGATTGTCGTGTCGCCACGCGCTGCCATCTACGCGGCCGGCCACCTGCTGTATGTCGAGGACGACGCATTGCTGGCGGCGCCGCTCGATGTATCGCGCGGACGGCTGAACGGCGACCCGATTGCGGTCGTCGATCACATCGCGACGTCCAGCAACTTCTACGGCGGGTTCTCGGCGAGCGAAGCGGGCGTGCTTGTCACCGCCAGCAAGGCTGCGGAGGTCGAGCTGACGTGGATGAGCCGCGACGGCCGTCACCTCGGTAACATCGCACACGGACCGTTCGTCGACTTCCGGCTGTCGCCCGACCTGCATCATCTTGCCGTCGCCGAAGTCGAACCGCGGTCGGGACGGTCGGATTTGCGCCTGCTCGATTTCGTTCGCGGTGACAACGTGCGCCTGACCACGTCACCGGCAACCGACGCGTCGCCGGTCTTCTCGCCTGACGGCGGGCGGATCGTGTTTCGATCGAACCGCGACCGCGTTCACGACTTGTACATGCACCCGGTCGGCGGCCAGGATGCGCTGCTTCTGAAAACGCCGCGGTCCAAGTACCCGACCTCGTGGAGCCCTGACGGAACGCTCATCGTGTATCACGCCAAGGACGCCGGCACGAACTTCGACATCTGGGCGGCACCAGTCGATCGACCGCAGGACGCGCGTCCGATGGTGCAGACGGAGTTCGAGGAGATCCAGGGGCAGGTGTCGCCACACGGTCGCTGGCTCGCGTATGTGTCGGACGAATCGTCGCGATACGAGGTGTACGTGCAGCCGCTGCACGGTCCCGGCCGCCGCTGGCAGATTTCCACCGGCGGTGGAAGCGATCCGAAATGGCGGGCCGACGAACGGGAAATTTTCTACATCAGCGCCGACGGCCAGCTGATGTCGGTGGCGCTCGGCGACCATGACCTCGATCCCGGCACCCCGCGGCCGCTGTTTGCAGTGCGCGATGTCGCCGCCCGGCCGCCGTTTCCAAGCGTGTTCGACGTCCAGCCCGATGGCCAGCGCTTTCTCGTACGCGAACCGATCGAGCACGTGGAGACGCTGCCGCTGACCGTCCTCGTCAACTGGTCGCCGCAGCGCCGCGTGCCGGCCGCCTCGCGCTGATTCACGCCCGCCGCTCACTCTCCGATCGGAGAGTCGATCCCACCGCACGGAGAGTCTCGGCGCCGCCGGCGCCGAGAGATCGCGCGAAAACCGGCCTGTTTCCGCCCGGTTCGGTGGTGTGCCTTCGCGTCGCCATGCGGTTCGCCGATTGCTCTTCGCATCCGCATCCACGCGACGGAGACCCTGATGACGAACGACTTCGACCTGACCCCGCGCGAGCGAGACGTGCTCGCTGGCGTGATCGCCGGTCGGAAAAACCGGGAAATCGCACGCGCGCTTGGCCTCTCGGAGCAGACCGTGAAGAACGTGCTGACGACGGTCTTCGAGAAGTGCCACGTCCGCAATCGGCTCGAACTGGCGCTGTTCGCCGTCCGGAACCTCGGCGGGCGATCGGATCCGGAGTAAAGACAACGTAAGGTCGAGGACCATCGTCACTAGGGCGATCGCGAGGCGCACGCTACTGTGTTCGTGCGCCGCAGATCGCGGCGCTCCGCTCAACAATCGCAAATACGCTCATCCGTTCCTTAACTCAGGAGTATCTGCATGACTCGCCGTGTCCTTTTGTCGGCGCTCACCCTCGCTGCGTTCGCGACGATCCCGGTTCTGCATGGAACCGCCAAGGAGGATCGCGCCGCCGATCGGTTGTCGCGCATCAAGCACATCGTCGTCGTCTACGAAGAGAATCACAGCTTCGATAACCTCTATGGCTCCTGGGAAGGCGTCAACGGCCTCGACAACGCGTCCGCCGAAGCGCGCACCCAGGTGACCCAGGCCGGCGTGCCGTTCAACTGTCTGAAGCAAGTCGATCCAAGCCTGACGACGGATCCGAAGGTGACGAACCCGCCGCTGTCGGCGATCTGCTCCGACACCACTGTTCCGGACAAGGCGTTCACGAGTCATTTTTTCAACCAGCCGTTCACGCTCGACGACTTCATCCAGCCGACGTCGTTGACGTGTCCAGACGGGAAGCCGAACGGCGCCCCCGGTGGGTGCACGAAAGATCTCGTACACCGGTTCTACCAGGAGCAATATCAACTCAACGGCGGCAAGCAGAACCGCTACGTTACCGGCAGCGACTCAGTCGGCCTGACGATGGGCACCTACGCGACGCAGCAGCTGCCGATCTATCGATACCTGCATCAACCGGATCACCCGCACTACGCGATCAACGACGCGTTTTTCCAAGCGGCGTTCGGCGGTTCGTTCCTTAATCATCAGTGGCTGATCGCCGCTGCGTCTCCGGTTTGGGGGAATGGCGGGAAGGACGTCGACGGGACCGATCTGCACTCCTTCGTCGACGCGAACGGGATGCCGGTGAGCTATCCACTCTATACGCCGCCGGTCGGCAGCGTCCTCAAGGACGCGCAGCTCACGGTGTCGTGCAGTTCGCCGGCAACGCCTCGCGACGTGGTCTGCGGCGATTTCGCCGTCAACACCTCGCAGCCCACTTATCAGCCGACCACGCCGAACAAGGCACCGCGGATGCCGCCGGTTGACCACGTCACGATCGGCGATCGCTTGAACGCCGCCGGCGTCGACTGGGCGTGGTATTCCGGCGGCTGGTCGAACGCGAACGGCGACGTCAACGGGCCAGGGTGGACGAACGGCGGCGGGCCGCTGTGCGCCGACCCGAACGCATTCGGTGCCGCGCGGTTCCCCAACTGCCCCGACAAGCTGTTCCAGTTTCACCACCAGCCCTTCAACTACTTCAAATCGTTCGCGCCGGGCACTGCTGCGCGCGCCGCGCACCTGCGCGACGAGGAAGAATTCCTGCAGCTCGCGCAGTCGTCGAAAACCAGCTGCAACCTGAAGCCGGTCAGCTTCATCAAGCCGGTCGGCGCCGAGAACGAACACCCGGGGTATGCGAGCGAGAGCAATGGCAGCGATCACCTCGTCGAGCTGTTGACGTCGATCGAGGAGAGCAGCTGTGCGAAAGACACGCTGGTGATCGTCGCGTATGACGAGAACGGCGGAACCTGGGATCACGTATCGCCGCCCGGACTCGGCGGACCGGACAGTGCGCACGACATCTGGGGACCGGGGACGCGGATCCCGTCGCTCATCATCTCGCCGTTCCTGCGCGGCGACTTCGTGGTCGATCACACGGCGCACGACACCACGTCGATCCTCGCGACGATCGAACACCGCTTCAACCTGGCGCCGCTGACCACGCGCGACGCGCAGGTCCGCGATCTTTCGTCGGTCTATCTGGCAAAGAGCCCGTTCGACACCGACGATCGCGACGAGGATCAGCGCGACCGCTAGCGGCGAGAGCTCCTGAGCGCCACTCTCAGTACCGTGCCGTCTCCACCAGTGGGCGGCACGGTACAGTCTCCTGCCTTCTTACCTTCCCTTCCCACCTTCCTACCTTCCTGCCTTGAATTCCTGCCGTCCTGCCTTTCCGCCTTCCTGCCTTCCGTGAGCGCCGTTCATCTTCTGATGAGGAATATGCGTTACCCGTACAGCTCGGCTGAACTTATCCTCGGCGTATGTTCCAGCTTCGTCAGGCCTGGCGCAGCCTGGTGCGCCGGCCGGCTTACGCCGCGGCCAGCATCGGTACGCTCGCGCTCGTCATCGGCGTCAACGCGGCGCTGTTTGCCGCGATCAACGCGACGCTGTTCCGGCCGATTCCGCTGAAGAGCGGCGAGCGCACGGTCAACATCTACCTCATGCCGCCCGGCGTGAGCGACCCGGCGCAACGCAATCCGCTGCACCCGATCGACCTGGTGCGCTTCCGCGAGCGGAGCCGGACGCTCACCCACATCGCGGCCTTCACTACCGCCGAACGCGTGCTCGGCGCCGGCGCGGAACCGGCGGTCGTCAGCACGGCGCAGGCGAACGCCTCGCTGCTGCGTCTTTCGACTGAGTCGCCGCTCCTCGGCAGGATTTTCAGCGACGAAGAAGAGACGCGCGGCGAACGCCTCGTCGTTCTGAGTCACGGCGCCTGGGTGCGGCGCTTCGGCGCCGATCCCGCGGTCGTCGGCCGGGTGGTTCAGCTCGACGGCGAACCGCACACCGTCGTTGGCGTGATGCCGGCGAACTTCCCGCCGCAGTTCCTCGAGGCCGAGCTCTGGACGCCGCTCGGCATCACGACCAGCGCGTCGCTGGAGCAAACGAGAACCAACGTCGTGACGATCGGCGCGCTCGCCGACGGCGTCAGCTTCGATCAGGCGAATGCCGAGATCCGCGAGGTATTCGCCGGCATTGCGCGCGAGCTCCCCCGAACCCATCAGGCATGGAGCGCCGGCCTGCTCACCTTTCGCGAGTGGCAGTACGGCACGGTCCGCGCGCCGCTCGCGGTCCTGTTCGGCGCCGTCCTCGTGCTGCTGCTGATCGCCTCCTGCAACATCGCCAGCCTGACGCTCGCGCACGTCACGGCGCGCAGCGGCGAGCTGGCGCTCCGCCGCGCGATTGGCGCGTCACGCTGGTCGGTCGCCCGCCTGGTGCTCCTCGAGATCGCCATCGTCAACGTGGTTGGCGGCGCGCTGGCGCTGGCATTCGGCAGCGAGCTCTTGCCGGTGCTGCTCGCGATCGCGCCGGCGTCCACGCGGCTGCTCGGCGACGTGACGCTCGACTGGCGGGTGGCAGCCTTCGCCGCTGGATGCGTGCTTGTCTCGTCGCTGGCCGCCGGCCTGGTGCCGGCATTCAGCGCCGCTGACGCCTCGCAGTCGTTCACGGTGTCCTCGCTGCGGTCGATTGGCACGCGCGATCGGCAGCGGTGGCGGACCGCGCTGCTGATCGCGCAGACGGCGCTGTGCGTCGCCATGCTCGTGTGCGGCGGGCTGCTGATGCGCGCCTACCTGCAGACGTCGCACCTGTCGGTCGGATACGACCCGTCCGGCGTCCTCACCGCGCAGCTCCAGCTGCCGGCCTCGCGCTACGCGAACGGGCCGGAGCGCGTCGCGGCGATGGAGCGCATCTTCAACCGCCTCGCGGCCGTTCCCGGCGTCATCCATTCCGGCGCGACGATGAACCGCTTCACGCCGGGCTTCGCCTACGTCACGCTCGTGGAAATCGAAAACCAGCCGACCGTCGACGGCTCCGCGCACACGGTCCAGTTCCGCAGGGTGAGCGCCAGCTACTTCGAGACAATGCGAATTCGGCTCAGGCGCGGACGGGTCTTCACGGCGAGCGACTCCCTGTCGTCGCCGCTCGTCGCCGTCGTAAGCCAGTCGTTCGCCGATCGGTTCTGGCCCGGGCTCGATCCGATCGGCCGCCGCCTCAAACGTGGACCCGCGGCGATGACGGTGGTCGGCGTCGCCGACGATGTGAGCGACGTCGATCTGCTGCAGCGGCCGGCGCCGACGGTCTACGCGGCGTGGACGCAGACGGCGAACGTGGCGTTTCCCATGGGCCTCGTCCTGCGCACGGCCGGCAAGCCGGAGGCGCTCGCTCAACCGCTGCGCGACGCCATCCGTGCAGAGGATCCGCTGCTCGCGCTCGATCGCATTCAGTCGATGGACACGTTCCTCGCCGACTCGCTGGCGCCGCAGACGTTCCGCACGACGCTGATGCTCGGCCTCGCGTTCGTCGGCTTGGTGCTCGGCGCTGTCGGCATCGCCGGCGTCACTGCGCGGACGATCGCCGAGCAGATGCCGGAGTTCGGCATTCGCCTCGCGCTCGGCTGCGCCGGCCGGAATCTATGGCAGCAGGTCGTCCTGCGCCAGCTCCGGATCGTTCTCTCCGGTGTGGCGCTCGGGGTGGCGCTCGCCGTCGCGGCGGGGCGCGCCGTTGCGGCGCTGTTGCCGGAGACCGCCCATTTCGACGCCGCCGTGATCGCGATTGCGGTTGCCCTGATCGCCGCAACTGCCATCGTCTCCGCAGCGATTCCAGCGTCGCGCGTGCTCCGCCTCAACCCGCTAACGATCCTGCGCGACGCCTAAACTCGCCCGGCATCTGCGAAACCGCAGAGCACGCAGAGATCGCAAAGAATCTTTTCTCACGAACGACTCGAGCATCTCGTTGATTCGATCATGCAGACCGCATCTGCAACACGACGGGAGGATTCCAGAGAAAGTGAGCTCTGCGGTCTTTGCGTTCTCAGCGGGTAGCTTTGATCTCGGGACATGCGCAGCGTAGACTCTCGCTCATGCCGAACGAGTACTCTCGCCGACAGCTGCTGCAGGCGATCGGAATCGCCGCCGCGGCCCGGCCGTTGTCCGCACTCGCTCAGGGCCGGTGCATGCTGACGCTCGGATCCCCGTCCTGCGTGACGACGGCGACGCCGCCGCCGTTCGAGGCGACCGGGTGGAAGACCGTCGCGCTCGACCACTTCACGTTCCGCGTCGCCGACTACCAGAAGGAAGCGGCGTTCTACGCGGCGCTGATGGGATGGAAGCCGCGCAGCGACGACGGCAAGCAGGCGGTGATGGATCTGGGCGACTGGGGCACGGTGATCTTCCGGCAGGCGCCGGCCGATTCGTTCGAGGCGCCGACTGCCGGCGCCGGCGAGGCGCGCGGGCGTGCCGCACAAGCCGCGCCGGTGCGCGCCGTCGTCGAGTCGTTCTGCTTCGTGATCGAGCCATGGAACGCGAAGACGGTTGACGCCGAGCTCCGCAAGCGCGGTCTCTCGCCCGTCGCTGTCAACGACGGGAAAGGCTTCGAAAGCTTTCGCGTGAAAGATCCTGACGGTTTCGATCTGCAGATTGCCAACGGCAACGGCTACGCGAAGGCGCGCAAGGCGGCTCCGGCGAATGCGAAGCTGTCGGCGCCGGCGCCGTTCGAGCCAACCGGATGGAAGACGGTCTGGCTCGATCATTTTTCGTTCAATGCCGCAGACTACAAGAAGAGCACCTGGTTCTATCGCAACCTGCTCGGGTGGGCCGAGACCTACGACGAGGGCAGCCAGAACGAGTGCCTGATGGGCGAGGTCGGCGACATCATCATCCGCGGCGGCAACGCGCTGGCGCCGGACTTCGCGACCACGTCGGCGGCGCGCCGCGAACGCGCCCGCATCGATCACATCTCGTTCGGCATCCAGCCGTGGGACACCGACGGCGTCAAGGCCGAACTCGAGAAGCGCGGTCTTCGCGCGCAGATCGACACCTCGAGCCGGCACAAGGGTCCGGATGGCACGTGGGTGCCCGACGAGATCCACACCGCGGCGTTCAAGAGTTATCACACGGCGACGCCGAACGGCTACAACCTGCAAATCAGCTACGTCACGCACGACAACCGGCTGGCGCTGCCGAATGCGGTGAAACCGAAACCCACGGCATGAGCGGATGCTGCGAGTCACAGTCTCACGCGCTCGCAAGGGGTCGGCGGCGTGCTGTCGTCGCCGCTGCGATTACCGCAGCCGCGTGCGGCGGTTCGCAAAGCGCACCGACGGCGCCCGCCTCGACGGCGCTCTGCTCGGCCCCGACTTCGCGCTCGATCTGTTTGCCCCGAACAACCAAACGACGATCGTGAAGGCCGCCGACGTCGCGTGCGCCGCGCAACAGCCGTGCTTTGTCAATAGCGGCTCGAGTACGCTGACACTGGCTGCCCGATACCAACCTCACGCCCGCACGGACGCCGTAAAAAAGGAACGGCGACCCTGAGCATCAGCGATCTCCGGTTCGCGCTGCGATCGTGGAGACGCAACCCCGGCACGGCCGCTGCCGCGGTGCTTTCGCTGACGCTCGGCATCGGCGCCAACGCCGTGATCTTCACGTTCGTGAAGGAACTGGTCCTGCCGCGATTGCCGGTCGCCGAGGCGTCGCGGGTGGTGATGATCTACTCCACGACGGTGAGCCGTTCGGGCGAGCGCTCGCAGTTCCAGACGACGTCGTTTCCCAACGCACAAGACGTTCAACGGCGAAGTGACGCGTTCGCAGGCGTGTCGATCGTCATCGACACCGAAGTCGACGCGCAGATCAACGGGGGCCGCGTGCCGGCGCTGGCGCACCTGGTCAGCGGCAACTATTTTTCTCTGCTTGGCGTCCGAGCTTCGGCCGGGCGCGTCCTGACGGCCAGCGATGAGTCGGATGCAGACGTGACGCCGCCAGTCGTCATCAGCCGCGCGTTCTGGCGAACCCGGTTCGCTGGTTCGCCGTCGGCGATCGGCGCGCCGCTCCAGTTGAACAACCGCAGCTTTGTCGTCGTCGGCGTCGCCGCAGAAACCTTTCACCACATCGGCGCGCTGGGGAGCGCTGATGTGTGGGTACCGTTGTCCGCGCACGATCAATTGCTTCGCGGCAATGACGCGCAGTGGTTCATGCTTCGAGCCGCACGCGTCTGCACGATGGTCGCGCGGCTGAAGCCGGGGATGTCGGTGGCCGCTGCGCAGGCCGCGCTAAACGTGCTCGGCGCGGCGCTGGCGACGGAGTTCCCATCCGAGAACAACGGCCGCGGTTTCATGGCGGTACCGCTGTCCCAGACGATGGTGCCGCCGCCGCAGTGGCGAACCTACGTGAGGGCCGGCTCGCTCTTGCTCGCAATCGTCGCGGTGGTGCTGCTGACTGCCTGCGCCAACGTTGCCAACCTGCTGCTCGGCCGCGCGATCGAACGTCGCCGCGAGTTCGGCGTGCGGCTGGCGCTCGGCGCATCGCGTCAGCGATTGGTCGCGCAGTTGCTCATCGAGGGCCTCATGCTGTCGGCGGTTGCCGGCTCGCTGGCGTTGGTGTTGGCAGTTTGGGTCCGCAATGCGTTATTGCACCTGGTCCCCGCCGGTCTCCAGCCGAATCTCGACTTTGCAATCGACGGCCGCGTGCTGGCATTCACACTCGGCGTCTCGCTTGTCGCGACGGTCGTCTTCGCACTCGCGCCGGCGCTGCGCGTGTCGCGGATCGACGCGGCCGCGATGCTCGATATCACCGGCCAACCCGCCGGACGCTGGCATTTGATCGGCGTTCGCGGCATCGTCGTCGCGCAGACCGCGCTCTCGTACCTGGCGGTGGTGGTCGCCCTGCTGTTCGTCAGGAGCCTGCTCAACCTGCAGTCGGCCGATCCCGGGTTCGAAGTCAGCCGCGAGGTAGTGGTTTCGCTCGACTTCGCGAACCGCGGCTACGATGAGCCGCACGCGCAGGAGGTCCTCGGTCAGCTGCTCGATCGCGTTCGCGTCCAGCCGAGCATCGAGTCGGCGAGCGCTGCCGACAACGCACCCTTGCGCGGCGGCTTCCGCCGCACCACGTTTCCCGACGGCGTCGATACAGGTGATCCGGCGAACGGCCGGCTGAACACGACGTTCTCCGTCGCGCCCGGCTTCTTCCGCGCCGCTGGACTGCGCCTCGAACGAGGCCGCGACTTCACCGAGCACGACGATGGTGCGGCGCCATACGTCGCGGTAATCAACGACGCAGCCGCGCGAGCGCTGTGGCCGGGAGCCGATCCGATCGGCCGGCGGATGAAGTTCCTCCTGCAGACATGGGAGGTGACCGTTGTTGGCGTCGTCAACACCGCGACGGTGAGCGCGATTGGTGAGCCGCCGCAGCCAGTCGTGTACTTTCCGCTGCGGCAGCACTTTACCCGGCGGCTGACGCTCTACGTGAAGGCGCGCGGCGACGCGGCGGCGGCAGCCGCGGACGTCGTTGTGGCGATCAAAGCGATCGATCCGGACCTGCGGCCCGAGCGCCTCCGCGCCGGCGACGAGATCGTGGACGACAGCCTGGCGGCTCGACGCGCCGGAACACGGTTGCTGCTCGTCGCCGGCGCGCTCGCGTTGTTCCTGTCGGCACTCGGCGTCTACAGCGTCGCCGCGTATTCGGTGTCGCGGCGGACCCGCGAAATCGCGATCCGCGGCGCGCTCGGCGCCACTCGACTGCGGATCGTCCGGATGATCATCGCGCAGGCGACTGCTCCAGTCGCGGCGGGACTCGCCGTTGGCGCGGTGGCCGCCGGTTTCGTGACGCGCGCGGTTGTCGCGCTGACGTTTGGTGTTGGCGGCCTGGATCCGGTCGCGTTCGTGAGTGCCGCTCTGCTGATGCTGAGCGTGCCTGCCGGCGCGGCCCTTGCCGCGGCGATGCGATCGGCACGCCTCGAACCGATGCAGGCGCTTCGCGTCGAGTAGAGCGCATTTCAAATTCCGGTAGTGTCCGCCTTTAGGCGGACCATCGTTGGTCGGGCTAAAGCCGGACACTACCGGACGACGAAGACACGGTCCGGCTAAAGCCGGACACTACGGGGAAACTAAAGAGTCAGCGGGTGGCGACGAGTTCGACCGGCCGCCCGGCGCGGCGGAGCCCCACGCACAGCGCGTCGATCCCGCCTGAATCGAGCGGCGTCACGCGCGTATGCGACGCGGCTCGCAGCGTGAACCGCTGGCGCAGCAGAAATCGCGGCAGCGCATCCGCAGCATGTCCCGCTGCTTCCTGCAGGCGGGGATGCCATTCCACAACCAGCGTCACGCTGGAGTGCGACAGGAGCCGCGTCATCCCTTCGAGCGCGTCAAGTTCGGCGCCTTCGACGTCGATCTTGATGAAATCCGCGTGGCCGTCGACGATCTCGTCCACGGGCACGACGACGACCTTCTCGACACCCGTGACGGCGGCGTAGACGCTTTCGTGAAACAGGCTGTTCACGGCGCTGGTCTCGCCGCGCAGAAACAGATCGCGGACTTCGCGCATCGGCCCGGCGGCCGCCGCATGGACGACGACGTTTGCCAGCCCGTTCACGGCCACGTTCTCGCGCAGCACGCGGACGTTGTCGGCGGCTGGCTCGATCGCGACGACGCGGCCGCGCGCGCCAACGCGGCGCGCGAGGTACACGGTGTTGTAGCCAATGTTGGCGCCGACATCGATGGCCGTCGCACCGGCGACGACGATCTCGTCGATCAACCGGTGCAGACGGATATTGCCGGCGACGACCGACAGCCGGATCTTCAGCGAGCCGGGAATGTGAAGCCGCGCGCCGGCCACATCGACGTGCGAGCCGAGACTCGCCTGGGCGAGCGGTCCGAGATTGCGCAACACGTCACTAGGATCGTGGACCGCGCGCCGCGCCGCAAGCGGCGGTCGGCTGGCACGCCGTATAATCGTCCCGCTCCCCCAGCACTCGACCGATCGCCCTGCGGCCGCGCGCCGCGGCTCGGCAACTACGAAACCGCAGAGGACGCAAAGAGCGCAAAGACGCTTTCTCACGAACGATCCGAGCGTCTCGTTGATTCGAGCACGCGGACCGGGTCTGCAAAATCATTGGAGGATTCCAGAGAAAATGAGTCTCTGCGTTCTCCGCGGTCTCTGCGGTTTGCTTTGATCTTGGGGCGTACGCAGGGGCGTCCGGCAATCACTCAAGGGGGCTTGCATGTCAAACGACGCCCGCAATGCGCCTTCGGCGGCAGCCGGCAACGACACGTTGCAGTTCGACCACGTCGTGCCCGGACCATCGGCAGCGGCGGTCACACCCGCCGCCGGCGTGGTCTGCGCTGCATGCCAGGCGTCGATTCCCACGGAGTACTTCGACCTCAGCGGCCACGTCGTCTGCGGTCGTTGCCGTCAGAGATTGGAAGTGGCCGCCGAGACGCCGCGCGGTGCCCTCCCGCTGCTGGTCGCCGGCGCGTGTGGACTCGGCGCCGGCATTGTCGGCGCCATGATCTACTACAGCGTGATCGCCATCGCCCATCTCGAGATCGGCATCGTCGCGATCCTGATCGGCTACATGGTCGGCTATGCCGTGCGCCGTGGTGCAGGCGGCGGAGGCGGATTGCGGTTTCAACTTCTCGCGGTCGGGCTCACGTACCTATCGGTAGCGTTCGCGTACACGCCACTGGTCGTGAGCGCGGCTCGCCAGCAGCGCGCGGGTCAGGCGACGACAGCGGCGAACAGGACTGGTAGCGCGGGTGATGGCGTCGCGACCGGCTCGCGCACGGGCGACGCGCCACGACCGATTGGCGGTCTCCAGCTGATTGCGGTCGTCGCTGCGTTCGTCGTGACCTTGCCGGTCGCGATCATCCTTGGCAGTCTGCCGTCCAGTCTCATCACGGCGGTGATCATCACGATTGGAATGCGCCAGGCATGGCGGATGACGGGTGCACCGATCCTGGAGTTCCGCGGGCCATACCGTGTCGGCGCGCAGGCGGCGGCACCGGCGTGACGCCAGTCAATTGCCCGCAGTGCGGCACGGAGCTCGCGCCCGACGTACTCAACTGTCCGTCGTGCGCGGCGCTCGTCCACGCGGAGAACTTGAAGCGACTCGCGGCCTGCGCTGACGCGGCGGCGCGTGCCGGCGATCTGGTCGCCGCGCGCACGCACTGGTCCGACGCGCTGGCGCTGCTGCCGCGCCACTCGCAGCAACACGTCGCGGTCGGACAGCGCATCGAAGAGCTGACGCAACAGATCGACGTGAATCCGCCGCCAGGCACGCCGCCGACCCCGGGCGAGACGCCATGGTGGCGGCGGGGCGCCCCCGGGCTGGCGACGGTCGCCATCCTGGTGCTCAGCAAACTGAAGTTCCTGCTGCTCGGCCTCACCAAGGCGAGCACGCTCGTGTCGATGTTCGCGTTCTTCGGCGTTTACTGGTCGATTTATGGCTGGCCGCTGGCGCTCGGGCTGGTGCTGTCGATTTACATCCACGAGATGGGACACGTGGCGATGCTGCGCCGGCTCGGCATCGCGGCCACGGCGCCGATGTTCATCCCCGGGGTCGGCGCGCTGGTGTTGTTGAAGCAGCGCGTCACCGATCCGCTGACCGATGCGCAAATCGGACTCGCCGGGCCGGTATGGGGCCTCGGCGCCGCGATCGTCGCGTTCGTCGCCTACACGCTGACCGGTGCGCGTATCTGGCTCGCGATCGCGCAGCTCACAGGATTTCTCAACCTGTTCAACCTGATTCCGGTGTGGCAGCTCGATGGCTCGCGCGGCTTTCACGTGCTCGCGCGCGGCGAACGCTGGCTGCTGGTCGCCGTGATCGCGCTGGCGCTCGTCGCCACCGAGCAGCGGCTGCTGTTCATCGTCGGCGCCGTCGCCGTCTGGCGCGCGTTGCAGCAGGAGACCGGCCCCGGGGATACGCGCGTGCTCGCGACGTTCATGATGCTGATCGTCGCGCTCGCGTGGCTGGCGCGCAGCGTCGGTTAGTCCCCGTCGCGCAAAATTGTCACGCGGAAAACTGCCACACCGTTCGCGATTGTGTAAGTCGGCCGTGCGCGGACGGCGGCGTCGAGCCCTACAACGCCGCGATTGGCGCGAGATCGACCGCGGGGCATGAAGGTTGCGACGTCCACGGGTATGCCTGTTGGATACCGTTTTGTCGCGCGCTCGGCGGTGACGAAGCAGGTGTCGGTACTCGGGGCGGCGCTTGCGGTAGCCACCGGCGCGGCCTGCACGACCACCAGCCGCCAGAGCGGCGCCGGACGCTCGATCGCCGAACCGTCGCACGGCGCCGCGGCGGCGTACCACGCGCCGTGGCGGCCGAAGCACCAGGGCGGGGCCGATCTCTCGACCGGCTACTACCTCCGCGAAGACGATGATCTCGTCATCGATACGCCGATGCCGATCGTGCTGCGCCGCACCCACAACTCCGCGGACACGATCTCGCGGCAGTTCGGCGTCGGCGCCATGCACCCGGGAGAAATCTGGATCCACGGCGACAGCGATCCGCGGATTCCGTGGGGAGAGTTGATCCTCGCGACCGGTCGGCGCATCCGCTTCGCCCGGATCTCGGCGGGCGACACGCAGGAGGGCGCGGTCCTCCGGCACGACGGCACGCCGACCGAATACAACGGCGCCCTGCTGCGCTGGACCGGCGCGTTATGGGAAATGCGCTTCAGCGACGGCGCGACGGCGTCCTTTCTCGACTGCCCGCATGATCCGGCCGTCTGTTCGCTGGTCGAACGGCGCGACGCCGACGGCCATCGGATCGCCTACGTGCGCGATCGATCCGGCACGCTGCTCCGAATGGAATCCGAAGGGGAGAGCATCGGGTTCGAGTACGACGTGCACAAGCGGATCGTCCGCGCCTACGACACGCTGCACCGCGAGGTGCGATATACCTACGATGACCGCGGCCGGCTGATTCGGGCCGCCGGCACTAGCGGCGATGTCCGCAGCTACGGGTATGACGATCACGACCGCATGAACGAAGTCCGTGAGCCCGGCCGGATCGTGCAGAACTGGTACGATGCCGGCGGCCGATGGGCCAGACAGATCGTCAAGGATTCGGACCAGGATCCCGACCCGTACATCGCGACCGCGCAGTACGTTGTCGAAGGCGGGTCGGTCGTCGAATCCGATTTCGACGAAGGCGCCGGCCGCCGCGTGAGGCGCTACAACGCGCAGCACTACACCATGTCGGAGACGCTCGCCGCCGGCACGCCGTACGCGGTAGTGTTCTCCTACGTGCGCGACGGCAGCAACGCGCTGACCGGTGTCACGCTGTCGTGCGCCGGCGTTGACGGCCCGGTGACACGGAGCGTGCCGCTCGAGTCGACATCCGACCGCGCCAGATACGCGCTCGTCCGTGAGACGTGTCAGCCGCCGCCCGGCCGCTGACGGCGCGCGCCGACTTGCCATAAGATTTTTCGATGCGCGATGGCATGGTGCGCGCGATCGGGCTCGCGCTCGCCGCCAGCTACGTCGCGGCGATCGTCTGGGTCTACACTCGGCAGCCGCAGACGGTCGCCGAGGCGACCGGTGCGCTGACCGCGAGCGTTGGCGCCTATCGCATCGATCCGCAGGCGTTCGCCGACGGCCTCGGCTTCTTTCATTCGGATCAGTTCGCGGCCGCTCGCCTCGCGTTCGCGCGCGCCGATCCGGCGATGCAGGATCCGCAGACGCAGTTCTACGTCGCGTATAGCTACTACCGCCAGGGGTGGGGCCGCTTCTCGGTCGACAAGGATCTGCTCGCGCACGGGCTCGAAGCGATCGATCGCGCGATCGCCGCGGCACCGCGCGGCCGAATCGTCGTCGACGATCAGAGTCTCCAGATGCAGAGCGGCGACGAGCTCAAGGCGGAGCTCGACGCCGAACTGCATGCGCCTACCGACCTCAATCCGCTGACGCTCGTGCGGAGACACCGCAAATGAACCGCACGCTCGAGGTCTTCTGCCTGCCGCTGCTGTTCCTCACCGTCACGCTGCTCGGCGGGCTGCGCGTCGACGCACGCGTCGTGTTCACTCCGCCGCCGCTGTCGGCACTCGTCCTCGCGATCCTGTTGATCGCCGCGCTGGTGCGATGTGGCGCGGTGGCGCCCGAACGGTTGCTGCACGCGGATCGGCCGCTGCTGGCCAATATCAGCGGCGGCGTCGTGCTGGCGGCGCTGTTTGCCGCCGCCGTCCAGGCGTTCAACCTCGTGATCCCCGAATCCGGCCTGCCGCGGATCGCGGTGACGGTGTTGCTGTTCCTGCTGTTGCTGAACACGATCGCGGCGTCGACCGACCGCATCCACGTGCTGCGCAGCGCGGCGGTGATCGTCGGGTCGACGTTCATCCTGAAATTCATCGTCCTTGCCGCGCTCTCGGAGACCGAAGGGGGATGGTTGAAGCGGGTGCTGCTCGCTTCGCTCGAAGGCGTCACGCTCGGAACGCTGACGCAGCCGCGGCTGGCGCCGGTCACCGGCTACGTGGCGTTCGCCGCGCTCGTCATGTTCCTCGCCGGCCTGGCGCTGCTGCCGCGTTGGATTCCGCGTCCTGGCGAGATGGCGACGAGGATCAACGCGATCGTGAAGGATTAATGCGACGATAGAGGACCTGCGTGCCCGCACCGGCGATTGTCGTCACCAATCTCGTCAAGACGTTTCAGGGCCGCGGCGCGCCGATACGCGCCGTCGACGACCTCTCGTTTTCCGTGCAGCGCGGATCGATCTTCGGACTGCTCGGCCCAAACGGCGCCGGCAAGACGACGACCCTGCGCATCATGACGACGCTCGCCCGCCCGACCGGGGGCACCGTTGAAGTCCTCGGCTACGACGCGGTCAAAGCGCCGCTCGAGGTCCGCCGGCACATCGGCGTCGTCATCCAGGAACAGGCAGCGGACCTCCTGCTGAACGTGCGCGACAACCTGCTCACCTTCGCGCGGTTCCACGGCCGCGCCGGAGCGGCCGTGCGCGCGCGCGGCGACGAAGTGATGGCGCAGTTCGGCATAGACGACGTCGCCGACCGCAAAGTGCAGGATTTGAGCGGCGGCGTCAGGCGGCGCGTTCAGGTCGCAAAAATGTTCATGGTCGACGTGCCGGTCGTCTTTCTCGACGAGTTCTCGAGCGGGATGGACGCGATCTTGAAGCGATCGGTGATGGACCTGCTGCGCGCGCAGGCGGCCAACGGACGGACCATCGTCCTGACGACGCAGATCCTGACCGAGGCCGAAGAGCTCTGCGACGACATCCTGATCATCAATCACGGCCGCCGGATCGCCCACGGCAGCCTGCAGGACCTGAAACAGCTCATCGGCCAGCTGCACCAGGTGACGATCACCTTCGACCGCGTCCCGGACGACCTGCGCGCGACGGTCGCCGGCTACGCCGCCGAACGCGTCACGGTGCTGCACAACACCGTGCAGCTGCAGCTGCGCGCCGACGAACCGCGCGTCCTCGAGCTCGTCGCGGCGCTGGGGCACCAGGCGCACATCCAGCACGTCGAGATCGCCGGTGCCAGCCTGGAAGACGTCTTCGTGCAGCTGACGCAGCGGCGCGAGGTGCAGCCACGATGATGACGCGCGCACTCGAGGCCGTGCTGGTTCGCGAAGCGAAGATTCGCGCCACCAACTCGCTGTTCATCTTCTGGGATCTGCTGTACCCGCTCGGCTACCTGCTCGTCTTCGGCATCGGCGTGAACGCGTCGCTGGGGTTCACCAGCGGCCTGGCGGGCGTCGACTACAACGCGTTCTTCCTGGCCGGCGTCCTCGGCATGGCGAGCTTTGGCATCGCATCAAACACGTCGTGGTCGTTCTTTCTCGACCGCGACAACGGCATCTTTTACGAAATGCTCACGTACCCGTTGAGCCGGTCGCAATATCTGGTGGGCAAGGTGCTGTTCAACGTCGGCATCGCGCTGATACAGGCGCTGCTCACGGTTCTGTTGTCCGGAGTTCTGCTTGGCGTGCGCGTGCTGCCACACGGGCTGCCGCTGCTGGTGGCGGCAACCGTGGTGGGCACCTCAGGGTGGTTCTTCTTCTACGCGATCTTTGCACTACGCATCCGACGCAACGACACGTTCAATGCCGTGACGTCCGTGTTCTACTTCGTGTTTTTGTTTGCCAGCTCGATGTTCTACCCGCTCGAGCCACTGCCACGGCCGTTTCGATATGCCGCGGCGTTGAACCCCATCACGTGGCACGTCGATGTGCTGCGATACGCGACCATTGGCGTAGGCACACCTGGAATGATTGCTGTCGAGGCGGCCGGGTTCGTGGTCTTCACGCTGGTGGCGTTCTGGTTCGCGGTCCGGGCGCTCGGACGAGAATGAGGGGCGGCGATATTACTCAGTCTCGAGGTAACGGAGGCCGTTCAATCCTCGTAGGCACCTCCACGTCACAGACGCTGAAATCAGCGCCCCTCGTATTTCTCACGCGAGAAATCAATGCAGCGAGAGTTGAACGGTCGGGAAGACTGACATTCGGCCGCTCTGGCGCCG
>Ga0075435_100001016_pt1 | contig 17788 bp, 22 predicted proteins | sample RhiMethybrSRZTD4_FD_75302 | JGI IMG/M metagenome (GOLD analysis project Ga0075435, IMG submission 75302) | Populus rhizosphere microbial communities from Tennessee, USA - Rhizosphere MetaG P. TD hybrid SRZTD4 | ecosystem: Host-associated > Plants > Roots > Rhizosphere > Soil | place: USA...
AGCCCGGTCCCGTCGACCTCGAGCAGCTCGAGCGCCTCGGTCGCGACGGCGTTCGTGATCACGCCGTCGTGACGCACCTGCGCGACGTCGCGCACGCGCTTGAGGATCCGATTCGCGATCCGCGGCGTCCCGCGCGAGCGGCGCGCGATCTCGTCGGCCGCCTCGTCCTCGATCTCCACGTCGAGGATGCGAGCCGAGCGGCGCACGATCGTCCCTAGCTCCCTCGCGTCGTAGTAGTCGAGGCGGAAGGTCATGCCGAAGCGGTCGCGGAGCGGCGTCGTGAGCAGCCCCGTGCGCGTCGTCGCGCCGACGAGCGTGAACGGTGGCAGGTCGAGCGTCAGCGTGCGCGCAGCCGCGCCCTGTCCGACGATGATGTCGAGCCGGAAGTCCTCGAGGGCCGGATACAGGATCTCCTCGATCGCGCGGTTGAGCCGGTGGATCTCGTCGACGAAGAGGACGTCATGCCGCTCGAGCCCCGTGAGGATCGCCGCCATGTCCCCCTTGCGCTCGAGCGCCGGCCCCGCCACACAACGGATGCCGACGCCGAGCTCCTCGCGGACGATGTGCGCGAGGCTCGTCTTTCCGAGGCCCGGCGGCCCGACGAGCAGGACGTGGTCGAGCGCCTCGTCACGCGCCTTCGCGGCGGTCAGGGCAATTGCGAGCTGATCCTTGATGCGCTCCTGCCCCACGAACTCGGCCAGGCGGCGCGGACGGAGCGACTGCTCGAGCTCCTCCTCCTCGGGGGCGACCGCCGGGGCCAAAAACTGGGTGCTCATCTCATGCAGCTTTCAACGCCTGACGGACACGTTCCTCCGGCGGCAGCTCCGGGTCGACCGCGGCGAGAGCCTGCTCTGCCTCCCCCACGGAGTAGCCGAGCTCGACGAGCGCGTCGCGCGCGACGAGATGCGGTCGCGTGCCCGTCGCCGTGGAGATCGGCACCGGGGCATCGCCGAGCTTTTCCTTCAGCTCGAGCACGATGCGCTCGGCCGTCTTCTTGCCGATGCCGGGAATCGCCTGGAAGCGGGCGATGTCCTCGAGCACGATCGCTCGGCGAAGCTCAGCCGCCGGCGAACCGGACACGATCGCGAGCGCGACCTTCGGCCCGACGCCGTTGACCGACAGCAGCTGAACGAACAGCTCGCGCTCGCCGGCTTCCGCGAAGCCGTAAAGCTGCAGTGCGTCCTCGCGCACGTGGAGGTACGTGTGCAGCGAGACCTCCTGAGCGCCGTCAGCGAGCCGGACCGCGGACGGCGTGGCAGCGAGGAGGTAGCCGACGCCCCCGACGTCGACGACGAGCCCCTCCGGTGTGTTCGCCACGGGGCGTCCGCGAACACGCGCGATCATCCGGCGACCCTCAGTAGCGGCGGCGCGAGGGCGTGGCAGATGGCGACTGCGAGCGCATCCGAGGCGTGCGACGGTCGCGGCGCGGCCTCGAGCGACAGGATGGCCTTCACCATCTTCTGCACCTGCTGCTTCTCGGCGCGGCCGTAGCCGCACACGGCCTGCTTCACGCGCGCGGGCGGATACTCAGCGCACTCGACGCCGGCGTTCGCGGCCGCGACCATGACGGCTCCGCGCGCCTGTCCGACGGAGAGCGCGATGCGGGCGTCGGCGCCGACGAAGGACTCCTCGAGCGCGACGGCATCCGGACGGTGCTCCTCGATGAGCGCCGCCACCCCGTCGAAGATCGTCTTCAGGCGCAGCTCTGGGCGCTGCGCCGCGGGAGTTCGCCACCACCCGTGGTCGATGGCCCTGAGGCGCCCTTCTCTTTCGTGGACGATGCCGAACCCGCACGAAGCAGTCCCTGGGTCGATGCCGATGACCTTCACGCAGCCACGTTAGGCGGGACATCGGACGTTTCCTTCTTGACAGATGCGCGGAAAAACGGGGCCATGGCAGTGGACATCTGGCTGACGTTTCCGGACGGGACCGAGATCGAGCTGAAGGACAGCGTCTCGATCGGACGGGACACGAGCAACGACCTCGTCATGGAGTCGTCGGCGGTGAGCCGCGAGCACGCGACGGTCGCGTTTCGCGACGGCCGCTGGTACATCGAGGACCGCGGCAGCTTCAACGGCACCTACCTGAACGGGACACGTGTCGTGCCTGGCACGCCGTTGCCGCTCCGCCACGCCGATCGCATCAGCATCGGCCCCGAGACGCTGGTGTTCTCGTGGCCGGCACAGCTGGACGACCCGGACACGACGGAGCCGCTCGGGGAGGTCGCCGCCTCGAACGGCGTGCAGCTCTCCGCCTTCCAGCGCCAGGTCGTGCAGGCGCTCTGCGGGCCGTGGCTCGCCGGCTCGAGCCTCGAGACGCTGCCGTCCAACGAGCAGATCGCGGCGCAGCTCGGCACGCCGGGCGCCACGGGCACCGTCAAGGCGGCGCTGCGGCGCATCTACGCGAAGGCGGGTCTTTCCGATCAGCCGGCGCACGCGAAGCGGCGCGCCTTGTGCCGCGTCGCCCGACAAAACGGGTGGATCTGACGAACGAGAAATGCGCGGAGGAGCCAAGGCTCCCCCGCGACCCCCTCCGTACGAATCGAGAAGCGTAGAGACGCGCCCAACCAAGCTGAGTGACCGCGTGAGTAACCACGGTCACTGCGACCTCGCAGACGACGACACCGGCGGGAACGTCGACGACGCAGGCAACGAACACCGAGCCCGGGGCCGGCACCGACAGGACCGGCTGCTGCGACGGCTGCTATGACGGCGGAGCTCGGCCTGAGCGTCCCGCCGGAGTTGCGGCGAGTGCTCGGCGACGTGGTCGGCGCGAAGGTCGACTTCGAGCTCGCGATCGCCCACCTGGAACCAGCCTGTAACGGTCGCGCCGCCCGGCTAGCTCAAGCTACGGCTTCGAGAACCCGCTCGGGGATGTCGAAGTTCGCGTACACGTCCTGAACGTCGTCGTTCTCCTCGAGCTGGTCGATCAGGCGCAGGATCTTCTTCGCGGCACCTTCGTCGGCGACCTCGACCGTCGTCTTCGGGCGCATCGTCAGCTCGGCCGAGTCGACGGTGAAGCCGGCGCCCTCGACCGCCTCGCGCACGGCCGTCAGCGCCTCGGGCGCCGAGACGATCTCGTACGTCGAGCCGTCCAGCGAGACGTCGTCCGCCCCGCCTTCGGCAGCCGCGAGCGTGAGCTCGTCCTCGTCGACGCCGTCGGCGGCGACGAGCACGACACCGCGACGCTCGAACAACCACGCAACCGCGCCAGACGTTCCGAGATTCCCGTCGTTCTTGTCGAAGGCGTGCCGCACCTCGGAGGCAGTCCGGTTGCGATTGTCCGTCAGCGCTTCGACGATCACGGCGACGCCGTTCGGCCCGTAGCCCTCGTACACGACCGTCTCGAACGCCTGCGCGTCGGACTCGGCCCCCGATCCGCGCGCGATCGCCCGCTCGATGTTGTCCTTCGGCATCGAATAGGAGCGCGCCTTCTCGATCGCGTTCTGCAGCGCCAGGTTCCCGGCCGGATCGGCTCCCCCCTCCTTCGCCGCGACGATGATCGCGCGCGACAGCTTGGAGAAGAGCTTGCCCCGCTTCGCGTCGGCCGCGCCTTTCTTGTGCTTGATCGAGGACCACTTGCTATGCCCTGACACTCGTCGCCTCCCGCACCTGGTCGAGGAACAGTTCGTGCACGCGCGTATCTTCGGTCAACTCCGGGTGGAACGACGCGACGAGAAAGCGTCCCTGTCGCAGTAGGACAGGCTCACCGTCGAGCTCGGCTAGCACCTCGACGCCGGTCCCGTGGTCGCGCACACGCGGCGCGCGGATGAAGACGCCGCGCAGTGGATCATTCTCGTCCGGCAGCCGCAGATCGGCCTCGAAGCTCGCGACCTGCCGCCCGTACGCATTCCGGTCGACCTCGAGGTCCATGAGATCGAGATGCCCGCGGTCGAGGACGATCATGCCGGCGCACGTTCCGAACACCGGGCCGCCGAAGGTACGAACGGCCTGGTCGAGCCCGTAGAGGCGCATCAGGCGCATGAACGTGGTCGACTCGCCGCCCGGCACGACGAGGCCGTCGAGCCCCTCGAGCTGCTCCGGCTTGCGTACCTCGACGACGTCCGCGCCGAGCCGCCGCAGCATCGCCGCGTGCTCGCGAAAATTCCCCTGGACTGCCAGAACGCCGACTCTCATCGGCTCGAAATGGTAGTAGGGTCGGCGCGCCGTACAAGACTTCGGCCGGCTACACCTTCCCGTTCGGCGACTACGGCGGGCTCACGGTCGACTCGGCGGGGACGAACTTCGCCATCTGGGGCGAAGGCGACGGGATCTATACCGGCGGCGGCACCGGCGGATCCTGGTGGACGCGCGGGCGCTAGCGCGGCTGTTACGGAGGTCGGAGAGGAACTCGAAGACGGCGTCGGGCGCGTGCGGGACGTGTCCCGACGCGGTGACCCGATGCGCCTACCAGCCGCGCGTCTCGAGCAGCTCTTCCGGCCGCAGCGCGGCGGCCGAGAGGCCGCTCATCGCGTCGCCGAGGCCGCGCGACACGCGCGCGAGGATCTCGGCGTCGCTGTAGTGCGTCGTCGCCTCGACGATCGCCTTCGCGCGTTCGCTCGGATTCCCCGACTTGAAGATCCCCGAGCCGACGAAGACGCCGTCGGCACCGAGCTGCATGCACAAGGCGGCGTCGGCGGGGGTCGCGATCCCTCCGGCGGTGAACGTCACGACGGGCAGACGTCCGTTCTCCGCGACCCAGCGCACGAGCTCGACCGGCGCCTGGAGGGTCTTCGCCTCGGTGTAGAGCTCATCCGGGTCCATGGCGCCGAGCCGCTTGATGGCGCCGAACACCGAGCGCATGTGCGTCACGGCGTTGACGATGTCGCCGGTGCCGGCCTCACCCTTCGTGCGGATCATGGCCGCGCCTTCCGCGATCCGCCGGAGCGCTTCGCCGAGGTTCGTGCAGCCGCAGACGAACGGAACGGTGAACTTCCACTTGTCGATGTGGTTGGCGGTGTCCGCCGGCGTCAGGACCTCCGACTCGTCGATGTAGTCGATCTCCAGTGCCTCGAGGATCTGGGCCTCGACGAAATGGCCGATCCGCGCCTTCGCCATGACCGGGATGCTGACGGCCTCCTGGATCTCCACGACCTTGTCCGGGTCGGCCATGCGAGCGACGCCCCCTTCGGCCCGGATGTCCGCGGGGACGCGCTCGAGCGCCATGACGGCAACGGCCCCGGCCTCCTCGGCGATCCGTGCCTGTTCCGCCGTCGTCACGTCCATGATCACCCCGCCCTTGAGCATCTCGGCGAGGCCGCTCTTGACGCGCATCGTTCCGATCTCAGCCATCCGCCCCGATTCTAGCCTCAGCCTTTGAGGCAGCCGTAGACCGCGTCGATCTCCTCCGACGGCGGCGTGACCGTCCAGAGGAAGACGACGTTCTTGTTGGTACGGAGGACATCGGTGATGTGGGGCCGGAGCTTCTTCGGCGCGAACCGGCGGTAGCCGTTCTCGATGCCGGGCACGTCGTCCGCGTTCTCGCCGAAGGCGATGCGGATGGCGTTCCCCGGATGGTGCACGACCAGTCCGCCCCGGGCGGCGTGCCCCTCGACGACGCCGAGCGAGGCGGGGTCGCTCGCCACCCGGTAGTGGAGCTTCTCGCGAATGCACTTCCCGGTCGGCTCGGCGTTGTACGCCGAGGGCTCGGTGTTGCAGCCGGCCGCGAGGGCGGCGACGAGGAGGAGCGCCCAGAGTGACCGCCGCATCGCGCGGCGACTGTATCTCCCGCGGTCGCGCGGTGCGCGGGCTATGAGGAGGGGATCCTGAACGCCACCTCGTCGACGTAGCACCAGCTCCAGTCCTCCCCCGGCTCCGCCGAGCGGATGATCGGGTGGTCGCTCTCGTGGGCATGCGCGGTCGCATGCTTGTTCGGCGACGAGTCGCAGCAGCCGATCTTCCCGCAGGTCATGCACATGCGCAGGTGAACCCAGCCGCTACCGATCTTCAGGCATTCCTCACACCCTTCGATCGGCGCCGGCAACGCCGTCACCTCGATCTGGTCGAGATGGGTGCAAACCGAGCCCTGTCCGGACATCTACGTCTCCTTTCCCGAGAGAAGGGCGACCCCGAAGTCGCCGGCGGCGTCCGTCCACCACGACTCGAGGGCCAGGCCGGCGCCAGCCGCATCTTGCTCGATCCCGGCGCGCCGGAACTTCGTGCTGATCTCGACCCGCAACCACTCGCCTGCTGCGAACGTCAGCTCGATCGGGGGGCGCTGCAGCTGGACCGAGTGCGCCTCGCGGGCGCGGAGGCCCATGTCCATCCACTCGTTCGCCGGGTCCCACCGCGCCTCGTACGCGAACCGGCGCTGGTCGAACGTCGCGTCCAGCTCGCGGTTGACGTGGGCGAGCGCGTTACGCACGAACGCCTCCGTGACTCCCGACGCGTCGTTGTACGCCGCCTCGAGGCGCACGACGTCCTTGACGAGGTCGACGCCGATGACGAGCGCGTCGTCCTTCTCGAGGATGGCTGCCAGCGCGCCGAGGAGCTTGACGCGCTCGTCGGCATGGAGGTTGCCGATCGTGCTCCCGAGAAACGTGACCAGCCGTGGGCCGCGCCGCGGCAGCTTGTCGAGGTCGTGCTCGAAGTCGCCGACGACGGCGTCGACCGACACGCGCGGATAGGCGGCGGCAACCGCCCGGGCTCCCAGCTCCAACATCTCCGGGCTCGCGTCGAACGGGACGAAGCGCTCGAGCGTGCGAGCCCGCTCCAGCGCGTCGAGGAGATAGCGCGTGTTGCTCGCACTCCCGGCGCCGAGCTCGACGAGCGTCCGCGCCTTCGTGCGCCTGGCGATCTCGGGCGCGTGCGAGCGCAGGACCTCCGCTTCGCGACGGGGGAGGTAGTACTCGGGAAGCTGCATGATCCGCTCGTACAGCTGGGCGCCGCGCTCGTCGTAGAGCCAGACCGCGGGCAGCTCTTTCGGGTGCGCGCGAAGCTGCTCCACGGTGGCGTCGTGCAACGCGGAACGCGCGTCCGTCACTCCGCTAGACATCGCTGGCGCACCGAATGCCGGAGAAGATCTGCCGTCGCTGCGGAAGGTCCCAGTTGCGGAACGTCGTCCGCGCGACGAGCGGATCGGTGAACCAGGACCCGCCCCGCAGCACGCGGTAGCCGTTCCCGAAGAACGGCGACGAGTACTCGGCGTATGGAAAGGCATGGAAGCCGGGATAGCCGTCGAAGCGCGTCGATGTCCACTGCCAGACGGCCCCGGATGCGTGTTCGAGCTCGTCGCCGACCGTTTTCGCGGCTTTCTCCCACTCGGCCTCCGTCGGCAGGCGCTTCCCGGCCCAACGAGCGTACGCCTCGGCGTCGTGGAACGACACGTGCTCGACAGGCTGCGTCGGCGCCGCGGACGCGAGAGCTCCGTCGCCGGCGAACGCCGCATATTCCGCGTTGGTCACGAGCGCCCGGTCGATCCGGAACGGCGCCAGCTCGACGACATGCGCCGGACGCTCGTTGTCGTACGCCCACGCCTGGCTGCTTCCGAGCATGAACGGCCCGGCGCCGACGAGCACGTCGCCTTCAGCCTCGACCGTCGGAAGCTCCGGAGAGATCCATCCGGCGAGGGCGAGCGTCTGGGCCATCGTCTCGGCGTGCTGCAGCTCGTGCTGAACCACGAGCCCGACGACGAATCCGCCGTGGAGCAACGGGTCGTCGCCGTCGAGCGCGAGCTGCGGCAGGAGATCGAGCACGCTCCCGCGCACCTCTCCCATGTACGCACGCGTCTCCTGCGGCGTGAGCAGCGGGAGCTCCGCACGCTGCGGCCGGCCGTGCGCAAAGGAGTCGTAGAGCTCGTCGAGCTCCGGCAACATCGCGGCGCGTCCCCCGACGCGCCTCAGCAGCCAGAGCTCCTCGTAGTACGCGATGTGGGCGAGGTCCCAGACGAGCGGCGACTGCAGCGCCGAGACCGATTGCGTCAGCTGCGCGTCAGCGAGCGGCGCGAGCAGCCCTTCGGTTCGCGCACGCGCGTGCTCGAGCGCGGAGAGGAGCTCAGAGAGTGACACCGAGCTCGGCGAGGCGGCTGAAGACGAGCGCGGCGACCATCGACCCCTCCCCGACGGCCGCAGCCACGCGCTTCGTCGAGCCGTGCCGCACGTCACCGGCGGCGAAGAGACCGACGCGGCTGGTCTCGAGCGGCAGGGGGTCGCGCTCGAGCCGCCAGCAGTCCCCGGGGAACCTGTCGTCGGCGAGCAGGTCCTGACCGGTCAGGATGTACCCGGCCGAATCCGTCAGCACGTGCTCGCGGGAGCACCACTCCGTGTGCGGGCTGCCGCCGATGCAGAGGAAGACGCCGTCGACTGGCTTCGTCTCGGCCTTCCCGCCGCCGTCCGCGAACGTCACCGCCGCGACCGCGTCGCCGTTCGCTTGCAGGTCCGTCAGCTGTGTCTCGAGGTGCACGTCGATCAACGAGTGCCGGCGGATGCGCTCGATCAGGTAGGCCGACATCGACTTCTCGAGCCGGTCGCCGCGGACGAGCATCGTCACCTGAGCGGTCGCGTTGGCGAAGTTGAGCACGGCCTGGCCGGCCGAGTTGCCGGCGCCGACGACGACGACCTTTTGCCCCGCACATTGCGCCGCCTCGCTGCGACCCGCGCCGTAGTACACGCCGTGCCCGAGCAGCTCGTCGATGCCGTCGAGCTCCAAGCGCCGCCAGTCCATGCCCGTCGCGGCCAGGACGACCGAGGCCGTCACCTGCGAACCGTCCTCGAGCATCAACTCGACCGCCTCGTCGTGACGGCCCGTGAGCCGGCTGCCCGCCACGCCCCTTAGCAGCACCAGCTCGGCGCCGAAGCGTTCGGCCTGGCGGCCCGCGAGGCGAGCCAGCTCGGCGCCGCCGATGCCGTCCGGAAAGCCGAAGAAGTTCTCGATCATGGACGTGTACGACGCCTGTCCGCCGGGCACGTCGCGGTCGGTCACGAGCGTCGACAGGCCGTCCGACGCGGCGTACACGGCCGCGGCGAGGCCGGCCGGCCCCGCCCCGATCACGACGAAGTCGTAGTGCGCCTGCCTCGGGGGCCGAAGCCCACCCCATCCCCGTGCGACCGTCTCGACCGTGGCTGCGGTGTACGCGTGCTCTCCGTCGACGAGCACGGGGAGCGTCGCGTCAGTGAGGCCGAGGCTGCCGAGCAGACCGTCGGCTTCTGGCGTCCCCGCCTCGTGCCATTCGTACGGCTGTGCGGAGCGGGTCAGAAAGTCACGCAGGCGGTAGTGCTCTGCGTCCATCCGGCGACCGACCACTTGCACCGTTGGACGAACGGGGCTCACGCCGTCGATAGTAGTGCGGGTAACAAGGTCTGCGGCCTCGGCCGCCGCGCGTCAGGCGATCTTTTCGATGGGCCCGCCTGGACTCGAACCAGGGACCAACGAATTATGAGTTCGCTGCTCTGACCAACTGAGCTACGGGCCCGGCCAAGACACGCTACAGGGGAAACCGAACGTCCTCCCTCCTGCGTATCACTGGCGTGCGCGGGCTGCTCCTCCTGCTTCCGGTCGCCCTCCTCGTCGCCGCATGCGGCGGGTACGGCGGGGGCAGCAACAGCGCCGGCCAGGGCAGTGCGGCCGGCGGCGCCGTCGTCCAGACGATCAAGGTCTCGGAGAAGGAGTACTCGCTGAGCCCCGGCACGATCACGGTGCCGAAGCCCGGCACCTACGCCCTCGAGGTCACGAACGACGGCCAGATCACCCACGCCCTGACGATCGAGGCCAGCGGCGGCAGCGGTGAGGTGGAGAGCAGCCACATCAGCCCGGGATCCAAGGCGACGGTCAAGTTCACGTTCCAGGCCGGGAAGCGCTACGAGATGTACTGCCCCATCGACGGCCACAAGGCGATGGGGATGGCAGGGACCATCAGCGTCGGCGGGCCCGCCGGGGGCGGCACGACGACCAACCCCGAGGGCGAGACGACCACCAGCAGCAAGCCGGGCTATTGACGGTTCCCCCGTGACGTAGCGCCCCGGAACCCTCAGAATAGGGCGGGTCGTGGCACGCTCGATCGAGGAGGAGAGGGCGCCGTGAAGGTCTTCCAACGCGAAACGGAACTGCGCACCGCGGGCGGGCTCGCCGTCCGCGACATCACAGAGGAGGTCATCGAGGCCGTCCGCGAGAGCGGCATCAGCGAGGGCATCGCCTGTATCTACTCGCCGCACACGACCTGCTGCGTGCGGGTCAACGAGTTCGAGCAGGGCTTTCTGGAGGACTTCGCTGAGCTGCTGCAGCGGCTCGTCCCGCGGGAGACCTACTACGCGCACGACGATTGGGACAAGCGCACCGAGAACATCTGCCCGGAAGACATGGCGGTCGGCAACGGGCACTCGCACTGCATGGCGATGCTGCTCGGAACTGCGGGTGAGTCGGTGCCGGTGCGGGACGGTGAGCTCTGCCTCGGCACATGGCAGCGCGTGCTCTTCATCGAGCTCGATCGCGAGCGCGATCGCCGCTGGTTGATACAGGTCGTAGGGAACTAGACGCCGTCGTCGTCGGCGCAGGCCCGAACGGGCTCGCCGCCGCCGTCACCCTCGCCCAGGCCGGACGGGCCGTCCTCGTCCTCGAGGCGCAGGACACGATCGGCGGCGGCACGCGCACGCTCGAGCTGACGCTCCCCGGGTTCCGGCACGACGTCTGCTCGGCCATCCACCCGCTCGGCGCGGCATCGCCGTTCTTTCGGTCGCTCGGCCTCGGCGTCGAGTGGATCGAGTCGCCGGCCCCGCTCGCGCACCCGTTCGACGACGGAACAGCACTTCTCGTCGAGCGCTCCCCGGACAGCCTCGGGCGCGAGTACGTGAAGCTCATCCGTCCGGCCGTCGATATCGCGCCTCGCCTTTTGGGACCGGTCAGCTGCCTGGCACGAAAACCCGGAAGTGCAGGCATTTTCGCCGCGACTGCGGTGCGCGGAGCGACGAGCGTCGCGAGACGGCTCCCGACGCCGCATGCCCAGGCGCTGTTCCTCGGAGCCGCGGCCCACTCCGTCCTACCGCTCGACCGCAAGGGCACGGCCGGTTTCGGCCTCGGCCTGCTTGGGCTCGCCCACACACACGGCTGGCCGTTCCCGCGCGGCGGGTCGCAGGCGATCGCCGACGTGCTCGCCGCACGGTTGCGCGAGCTCGGCGGCCGGATCGAGACCGGTCACGCGGTCGTCTCGCTGCGCGACCTCCCTAGCAGCAGAACGGTCATGTGCGACGTGACACCGCGTCAGCTGCTCGCTCTCGCCGGCGACCTCCTCCCCTCGCGCTACCGCCGCCGCCTCGGGCGGTGGCGCTACGGCCCGGGCGTCTTCAAGGTGGACTACGCGCTCGACGGCCCGATCCCGTGGCGCGCAGCCGAAGTCGGGCACGCCGCCACCGTCCACCTGGGCGGCTCGCCCGCGGAGATCGCGGACAGCGAGCGCGCGCCGTGGGAAGGCCGGAACGCGGAGCGCCCCTTCGTCCTGCTCGCGCAGCAGAGTCTCTTCGACGACACGCGCGCGCCTGCAGGCAGGCACACCGCCTGGGCCTACTGCCATGTCCCTCAGGGCTCGACGGTCGACGTTCTCGGATCCGTCGAAAGTCAGATCGAGCGCTTCGCACCCGGCTTCCGCGAACGCATCCTCGCGTGCCAGACACACGACACGGCCGCAATGGAGAAGGGCAATGCGAATCTCGTCGGAGGGGACATCTCCGCAGGGGCCGCCGCCCTCCCCCGTCTGCTGCGGCCGCTCCCCTACCGCACACCGCTCCCGTGGCTCTACGTCTGCTCCGCGGCGACCGCCCCCGGGCCCGGCGTCCACGGCATGTGCGGCCACCTGGCGGCCCGCGCAGCACTCAGGCGCGCGGATCCCTCGTTCGAGGGGTAGCGCCCTTCCCAGGCCCGGGCGAAACAGGTAAATGGCGCCGCGGCACGCCGCCCCGAGGACATGACTGCCAAAGCCACAAAGCGCCTCTTCCCCCTCGCCCTCGCGACCGTCGTCGCGGTAGCCGTCTTTGCCGGCTCCGCGAGCGGGCGAGCGCAGAGCGTCGCGTTCGCCGCAGGCCCAGAGCGCGTCGTGCAGGGCAACCCCGCCACCTTTTCAGTCAGCGTCTCGCCCGCTGGTGCACGCTGCTCGCTGTCTGTTCGGTACAAGTCCGGTGCCAGGCAGAAGGGCCTGAAGACCGTCACCGCCGCCGGCGGCATCGCCACCTGGACATGGACGGTCCCGCGGCGCGTGCAGCCCGGTCGCACTCGCGTCACCGCCTCGTGCTCGGGCGCCGGCAGCGCCTCGCGCACGATGACCGTGATCGGCCAGGTGCTGCCGCCGAAGATCGACATCGTCCAGTCCGGCTTTTCGATCCGGCCCTTCCCGTACGGCGGCACCGGCGTCAGCTGGGGCGCCATTCTCGCCAACAGGTCGAAGACACAGGACGCGCTGCAGGTCGAGGTGTTGTGCAACATGGTGATGTCCGACAACCGCCTGATCGGCACCGCGACGGCGAGCATCACCGACATCGCCGCGGACAGCAAGCATCCGGTCGGCGGCGAGCTGACGTTCCCCGCAGGCGCGCCGGTCGCCCGGCTCGAGATCACGATCAGGATCGGCAAGGCGGGCCCGGTGACCCACTGGAAGCCTGGCGTCTCCTTCCTGCGCGTCGAGCCCGGCGTCTACGAGCCGCAGTGGACCGGCGAGATCGACGGCGAGATCCAGAACGACAACCCGACGAAGACGATCCAGTTCGTGGAGCTCTACGGCGTCGTCTTCGACGCCGAGGGCAACATCCTCGGCGGCGGAAAGGGCTTCGGCTTCGCCACGCTGCCTCCGGCCGCGCGCATGGTGCTCAGGATCACGGACGGCATGCGGCCGATCCCGTACGCGAAGGCCGCGTCGGCGATGGTCGTCGCCGTGCCGACGTACAAGACCTTCTAGCGTCCGAGAAGATGCGGCCGTGCGACGGCCGCTCGCCAAGCGCGTGCTCGACGTCGTCGTCTCGGCGACGCTGCTGCTCCTGCTCTCGCCCGTCGTGCTCGCGGTGCTCGTCGCCTTCGCGCTCGACGTGGTGCTCGAGCGGGAGGACCGCGGCAGCCTGTTCTACCGGGAGCCGCGCATCTCGCACGGCCGGATGTTCGGGCTGCTGAAGTTCCGGACGCTGCGCGCGGCTGCCCTCTCGGGCGCCGGCGGACACGCGCGGCTGCTCGAGGCGGATCCTGCGAACCTGACGTGGCTCGGCCGACGCGTGCTGAAGCCGTGGTACCTCGACGAGATCCCGCAGCTCTGGAACATCCTCCGAGGCGACCTCAGCCTCGTCGGGCCGCGTCCGTGGCCGCCCGAGCTCGTCGAGCAGCAGCGCGCGGAAGGCATCACCTACCGCGACGAGGTCTCCGCCGGCCTGACCGGCCTCGCCCAGCTGACGAAAGGCTCGGACCAACGCTATGCCGACCTCGACATCGCCTACGTCGAGCGCTCCCGCACGCTCGCAGGCTGGGCGCTCGTGCGTTACGACCTCCAGATCGTCCTCCGGACCGTTCGCGTAGTCGCGCGCGGCGAGGGCTTGAGCTACTAGCCCCTTCTTGCCGATAAGAGCCAGCATGGAGAGCTCTGCAGCTGCATCCCTCTTTCCCTGGCGACAACTCGGCATGTTGCTGGCCGACGAAGGCCTGCTGACCGACACCGAGCTCGAGCTCGCGCTCGACGAGCAACGGCGCACGGGCCGGCTGCTGGGCCAGATCGTCGTCGATCGCGGCTACGTGTCGGCGTTCTCCCTCGCGCGCGTGCTCTCTGCGCAGCACGGCGTGGAGCTGCAGCGCCCCGATCCGCAACCGGAGCCCGCCCCGCACCTCGCGGTCGTGCCCACGACGTGGCGCCCACTCGGCCGCCTGCTCGTGGAGAACGGCCTGATCACGCAGACGGAGCTCGCCGAAGCGCTGGTCCAGCAAAACGGCACGAACGGTCGCCTCGGAGAGATCCTGATCGAACGCGGAGCCATCACCGGCTCCGACCTCGCCCATGCACTTAGTGAGCAGCACGGCGTCGAGCTGACGGGCGAGCTCGAGGCGACGCTCAAGCCGGCGGCGCCCACGGAGCCCGTCTACCGCGTGTACAGCGTCGCATTCCGCCAGGGCTTCCAGCAGCGCAGCAGCCTCTGCGAAAGTGCGAACTTCCTCGACGCGGCCGACTTCGCCATGGAGTACGTGCAAACCCACGCCCCCGAGGCGCTCGAGATCGAGCGGATCGCCGCGGAGGAGCAGGAGACGGTCTGGACGTACAGTGAGACGCGCGCGGCCGCAGCTGAGCTCGCGCGCAAGGATCTCGTCGACACGTTCGGGTTCGACCCGACCCGCTGGAACCCGAACCGCTAGCTAGCGCGCCGCGCGGTACTCGGCCGCGGCGCCGACGAGCTCTTCGAAGAGCTTCCGGTCCCCTCCGGCCTCCGGATGCCAGAGCACGCCGAGCGCGAAGCGATGCGACGGATCCTCGACGGCCTCGACCGTGCCGTCTTCGGCGTGGGCCGCGACGCGCAGCCCCCGGCCGACGCGACCGAAGCCCTGATGGTGATGTGACTTCACCGCGGCACGATCGCCGAGCAGCTCCGCCAGACGGGTCCCGGGCTCGAGCGTCACGTCCTGGTCAGCGAACGTGCCGGGCGTGTGTTTGTGCTTGTCGTCGCCGACGACGTCGGGCAGATGCTGGACGAGGTCGCCTCCACGTGCGACGTTGAGCACCTGGCTGCCGCGGCAGACGGCGAGCACGGGCATGTCCCGGGCGAGCGCCGCCTCGAGCAGTGCCAGCTCGGCGCGGTCCCGCTCGGGCACGACGCCGGCCGTCGCCTCGTGCGGTTCGTCGTCGTACAGGTCCGGATCCAGGTCGGAGCCGCCCGAGAACACCAGTCCGTCGACGGCCGCCAGCGTCTCCGCTACGCCGTCCTCGCTCGGGGGGATCAGCACGGGCCGGCCGCCCGCCTGCTCGACTGCCTGCACATACGCGGCCGGGACGAGCGCGGCGTCCTCGTCCCAGTCGCTCCACCGGGCGGGAGTCAGGTACGTCGTGATGCCGATGAGCGGTCTACTGATTCCGAAAATCTACGATCAACCGCGATGGTGACGCGGCGGTCGTGACGCGGAAGTCCGCCTTGCTGTCGAGGCCGACCGCCCAGCTGAGCACGGCCTCGAAGTCGCCGGTGCGCACGACTTCCTTGACGACGGTCGCGCCGGCGCTCGAGCCGGAGATGCGCTTCGGCCCCTTGTAGACGAGGTCGCCCTCGCCGCTGTTCAGGTCGAAGCCGGACGCGGGCTCCATGCGGACGACGACGAACACGTTGCCGGCGACGTCGACGCGGTCTCCGGAGCCGTCCTCCGTCAGCGGCGGCTGCACGTATTCGACGCGATAGCCCGGCAGGCCCGCGTCGCGGAACTGAAACACGACCCGGTCGTAACCCTCGTGGTGGCCGATAGCGACGCGCTCGAGCAGGGCGGTCGCCTTGGCCGTGCTCGGCGCGACTACGACGTTCGTGCCGGCGCCGGCGAGCGGATCGGTCTGGGTCTGCTCGGCCGTCGTCGTGGGCGCAGCCGCCGTCGTCGTGCCTGCCGCCGGCGGCTCGCTCTCGCTCGAGGACGAGCCGCCGCAGCCCGCGAGCGCGAGCAGGGCACACGCGACGAGGAGCCTCGGTCCGATGCGCCGAGGGTACTCCGCCGTTGTTAAGAAACCTCGGTGCTCCAGCACTGGCTCCTGGTTCGCGGGACGGCGGGACGGCTCCTCCCCGACGAGGTCGACGCCTCGGCGCTGCGCGCGCACTCCTCCACCCGTCGACCGGCCGTCCAGAAGGGCGATCTGGCCGTCTGCTACGCGTCGGGTTGGCAGAACGTCTTCGCCGTCGTCGAGGTCGTCGGCGACCCCGAGAACGACCCTGGGCGCGAACGCTGGGGATGGCGGTTTCCCCTGCGCGTCCTGGCCGCCGTGCCGCGGATCACCGAGGCGCCGCCTGTCGAGGTCGCCGGAGTCTTCCCGCGGAGCCTCGGGCGGCATTCCTACATCAGGTTGACGCCCGAGCAGTTCGCCGCGGCCCGCGACGCGATCACAAACCCCGAACAGTCCGCTTCGAATTCTCCAACGATTGCCTCGTAGGGTCTCCCACGTGCGCGTGTGCCTCGCAGTCGGAGCTCTGGGGGTCGCGGTCTGGATGGGAATCCTCGCGCACACGAGCGAAGCCGCCGCTCCCGCCGCGCACAGCCTGCGCCAGCTGCAGGGCGTGAACTTCGTCGGCGCGTGCGCGTTCAGCCACATGGCGATGGACGATCCGATCGTTTATCCGCGGCAGCCTGGCGCGTCGCACGACCACAGCTTCGTCGGCAACGCCACGACGAATGCGTTCTCGACGCTGCGTTCGCTGCGCGCCGGCTCGTCGACGTGCAAGCGCGACGGCGAGACGGCTGCATACTGGATGCCGACGCTGCTGCTGAACGGTCAGATGGTCGCCCCGGCCGGCGCAACGATCTACTACCGCCGCAAGACGCTCGCCCCGCTGCACGCGTTTTCGGCGGGCTTCAAGATGATCGCGGGCGACCGGCACGCCACGTCGCCGCAAGGCATGCAGATCACCTACTGGAACTGCGGCGCGGCGAGCAGTGTGCCCGCGTCGACCGAAGTGCCGACGTGCCCCGATACGCGCGGCCAGAGCCTGCGCCTGCACGTCAACTTTCCGAGCTGCTGGGACGGCACGCACCTCGACAGCGCCGACCACCGGAGCCACATGGCGTACGCAGTGCGGGGATCCTGCGACGCGACGCACCCCGTCGCCGTCCCCGCTATCTCGCTCATCTACCGGTACCCGATCACCGGCGGTTCCGCCGTGACGCTCTCGTCCGGCGGCCGATACTCGGCGCACGCGGACTTCTTCAACGCCTGGCGGCAGGGCACGCTCGTCTCGCTCGTCAACGGCTGCCTCAACGCCCTCCGCCACTGCGGGCGCGAGAGCTAGTAGCGTCCCCCACATCGACGAGCTCGCGCCAGGACTGCACCGCTGGACGGCGTGGCACGACGAGTGGAAGCAGACCGTCGCCTCGCTGGCTGTCGACACGAGCGACGGCCTCGTTCTCATCGATCCGCTCGACGCGCCGCGGGACGTGGGCCGCGCCGAGCACGTGCTCGTGACGGTGTACTGGCACGGACGTACGACGAGGGACGTCGACGCCGGGCGCGTGTGGGCGCCGAGCCGCTCGGCGCAGCCTCTGCGCAACCGCGGCATCGGCGTCACGGATGTCTTCCGCGCCGGCGACGAACTGCCCGGCGGGATCCGCGCCTTCCAGACGGCCCGCAAGGCGGAGGTCGTCTACTGGCTGCCGGAGCAGGGCGCCGTCGCGGTCGGCGACGTGCTGCTCGGTTCCCCGTTACGGCTCTGTCCCGCAAGCTGGCTCGGGAAGCAGACGCACGACGACCTGCGCGCATCGCTCCGGCCCTTGCTCGAGCTCCCGGTCGAGCGCGTGCTCGTCTCCCACGGCGAGCCGGTGCTCCGTGACGGACACGCCGCGCTCGCGGCGGTGCTCTAGGTGCGCAAGGACCTCAGGCCCGACGAGCTTGGCGACCTGCTCGAGCGTCCGCTCGTCGCCGTGCTCGCCACGTACCGCGTCGACGGCACGGTGCTCCTGTCCCCTGTCTGGCACCGCTGGCGTGACGGGGGCTTCGACGTGGTCACCGGAAGCCGCGACGTGAAGGTACGACACCTGCGTGTCGATCCGCGCGCGAGCATCGTCGTCTATGAGCACGTCCCGCCCTACCGAGGAATCGAGGTGCGGTGCGAGGCGCGGCTCGAGGCGGCGGGCGACGCCGTGCGCCGGATCGCGGCCCGGTA
>Ga0075435_100001017_pt1 | contig 17775 bp, 19 predicted proteins | sample RhiMethybrSRZTD4_FD_75302 | JGI IMG/M metagenome (GOLD analysis project Ga0075435, IMG submission 75302) | Populus rhizosphere microbial communities from Tennessee, USA - Rhizosphere MetaG P. TD hybrid SRZTD4 | ecosystem: Host-associated > Plants > Roots > Rhizosphere > Soil | place: USA...
GCAGGTGCAGAACGAGCTCTCCGGAGCCGGCAACGAGCTCGACGCGAACCGTGGCCGACTCGAGGCGGGCGACGCTCCGCGGCGCGACGGGCCCGATGATCCAGGCTAGACCGAAGACGCCGCGCACGAGCTGACCGAGCCCCGTTTCCGCGGTCCCCGTCGTCGCCGCCTCTTGCAGGTCGGGCTCGGGATCGGTGATCAGACGAAGCATGGCTGCCTTCCTCCGCTAGTGGACTCGTTCCACGACGAAGCGCAGCATCTCGCGCAAGAAACGGCGATCGTCATTCTCCTCGAAGAACGACAGAGAGCGCGAATCGACCTCGAGCGCCCGCTGCGCGTACTCCTCGGCGAACGCGTGCCCGTACGCGAGCGAGCCCGTTTCGTTCATCGCCGCGAACAGCCACCCGACGTCGTCCGTGTCTTTCTCTTCCCGCGCCGTCTCGATGATGCCGACGGCGCGTTTCCTGGTCGGCGGTCCCGCGGTCCGCAGGAAGTGGTTCAGCATGATCGTGCGCTTCCCCTCCCAGAGGTCTCCCCCGATTTCCTTGCCGTACAGCGTCTGGTCCGCCTCGAGGTTGAGCAGGTCGTCCGCGACCTGGAAGGCGATTCCCGCGAACGAGCCGAGCTCGATCAGCGGTAGCAGCTCGGCGTCGGTCGGGAAGCCGACGCCCGGCGCGTGACCGCAGATCGCTCCGATGCGCAACGGAGCGATCACGGTGTACCAGCACGTCTTCTTGTAGGCCATCCGGATGTAGTCCTGGTCGGTGAGGTCGAAGCGGCGGTCGGCAATCCACTGGAGCTCGATCGCCTGTCCCTCGACGGACTCTCGTGCCATTCGCTCGATCTCGCGCAGCACGAGCAGGCCCTTGTGGACGCCGATCCGTGTCACGTTCTCGAGCAGCAACTGCATCGCGAGGACGTTCGTCGCATCGCCGACGTTCACGGCCACCGGGGCACCGTGCGCGCGCAGCATCGTGATGCGCCCGCGCCGGTAGTGCGAGCCATCCTCCACGTCGTCGTGGACGAGGAATGCGTTGTGGTAGAGCTCGAGCGCCGCCGCCGAGACCTGGGCGTCCTGGAACACGCCTCCGGCGGCCCGCGCAGACGAGAGCAGGATCGCGGGCCGCAACCCCTTTCCCTCGCGGAACGGGTAGTCGGAGACCAGGTCGTAGAGCGGCCCGTAGCCCGTCTCGCGGTTGCGGTCGACCAGGCGCTCGATCTCCTCGAGCACCATGCCGCGGGCCTCGGTGAGAACCCGTTCGACCAGGTCACGGTCATACGGCATCGGCTGGCGGCTCCCGACGGCTCCCGCTTCGAGAAGCGGGTTCGGACCTTATACTTCCTCGCTCCGCGTTCGCGAGGGTCGGAGGAGCTGCATGCCCGGTGGGGGCAAGGGTAAGGGCGGTATCAGCGGGACGCTGAACGTCAACGACACCGCGAACGCGAACGTCACCATGGACATCGTCGGGCTGGACGACATCGGCGTCTCCGCCGAGCTCGCCGTGCCCAAACCCATCGAGCTGGACACGAAGATGCGAAACGAGCTCGCCGTGACGCAGCCGATCGTCACCGACGTGAACGCCTCGGCGAGCATCGACGTGAAGCCCGTGGACGTCTGCCTGACCCTCGGCATCGGAAAGCTGCCGCGCGGACGGATCTGCCGGCCCGTCGAACGTCACCTCGGCATGACGCTGTTCGGCATCGAGATCTTCGGGCTCAACTGGTCGGGCTATTCCGAGCTCATCTTCGCCGGGCTCGAGCCGCGTCCGCACCTCGAGCTCGGCGGACAGCGCAGCGTGCAACGCCATCCCGCCGCCCCCCGGCGGCGACCTACGATCCTGGGCGGTAGCCACCGCTCCGGTCTGCGGCTGCGACTCGCGGACTAGAGGGTCGAGCGGTGGCGGAGCGCACGCCCGAGCACGATCTCGTAGACCTCGACGACAGCCAACCGATCGTCTTGACCGGGACGCCCGACGCCCTTCGCGGCACGCTTCCACTTCGCAACCGGAGCGAGCGCCGCGTCGTCCTGCGGGACGTTGCGGTCGTCGACACGAAGGACAGCGTCGGCCTACGGCAGGGCGCCGGACGGTTCGCAACCACGGTGCTGCGGCCGCAGCAGGCGAGGACGCTGCCGGTGTCGCTTGCGGTCGATGCGAAGACTCCGCCAGGCGAATATCGCCTCACCCTCCAGGTCGCCGGCCGCGAGCGTGATCTCGTAGTGCACGTGGTCGAGACCATTGCGGTCGATGTGGCGCCGAACCCGCTGGTCATCGAGAACCGCGCGGAAGAGAAGATCGGCAAGACGATCGTCGTCACAAATCGCGGCAATGTGCCGATCTCCGTCGGGGAGATCGGAGCCGTCGTTCTCGACGACGAGCTCCTCTCGTGCCGCTCCCTTCGTGCGACCGCAGCCGCGCTGGGGGACAGCGAGGACGATGAAGGCGTGACGATCCCGCGCATGCTCACCCAACTCTCGCGGGAGTTCAAGAATTCGTTCGAGAGCGCAGGGCGGCTTCGCGTCCGCAACAAGACCGGACGGGTCGACCTGCAGCCGGGAGAGCTCGCCAGGCTCGCGCTCGAGATCGAGGTTCCCGAGACGCTCGATCCTCGAACGCGCTACTTCGGGCGCATCGCCGTCTACAGCACCGACCTCGAGCTCGTGATCGTTCCATTCCGCGCTGCGGACGAGACGCCGGCCAGAGCGACGCCACGGGGCCGGCGTGCGACGACGAGACGTTCAACCTGATTGGGGGCGCGATGAACACTCAGGCGACGGTAAGCCGCCCGCGGAAGGGCAACATGACGGCCGTTGGCGACGCGTTCGGCACGCTCGCCGTTTCCGCGGCGGACGTGATTGGAGAGGTCTTTCGCGCAGCCACTCCCCTCGCCCGCGATCTGCGCACACGGACCGCGCAGCACCGACACCGATGTGGGTGCGAGGAGCGTGATTGTCACTGCACCTGTTGCGTCTGCGACGCCGACCTCGTGGTCTACACGCGCCTGGGCGAACGACGCGTCGTGCCGATCAGGATCGAGAACGAGCGCAGTCGCGACCGCGAGGTGAAGCTCACCGTGACCGAATTCACGACGCGCGGCGGGAAAGCGGCGCCCGTCGACGTCGGCCTTGCCGGCCCCGGCGCCTTCACCATCGGGCCCTGCGCGCACCACGACGCGACTCTGGTCGTCGACATCGCAGGCGTCCAGGGCGACAAGCGCGAAAAAGGGCGAACGGAGCTCACCGATGTCGACGACTGCGTCGTCGCGGTCGGAGACCTGCGCATCGACGGTTGCGACATCCGTCCCGTCAGGATCGCCGTCGCGATCGTTCCGCGGGACTGCGATCCCTACGATGTCGAGTGCGGTTGCGGTTGCTGCTGAGCGATGCAAGGCGAGCCCGAATCCGTTCGCCGTCTCGTAGAGAGCCTGACCGGCGAAGCGCTCAAGCAGTTCCTCAACAACCTCCGCCACCACGTTGAGCTCCAACGACGGATTGCGGGCGGCCAGCTCAGACAGGACCAGGTCAACATCGCCTACGTGAAGTACGCGCTCCGGGAAGGCGCCGGCTATCGAGACGAAGTGGGACGGCTCACCGCTTCGTATTACCGCGACCTTCTGGCGGTCGGCGCGCGCTATTCGGAGCGGTTCTACCAACAGGTGTTCGAGTCGAGCTCCGCCGCGGCCGCCGAGTCCGGCGAAAGCCCGGAGCACGTCTCCCTCGAGCTGCACGGCCTGCCGGGCCACGAAGTCGTTCGCCGAATCGCGCTCGAGAACACCGACGAAAGCGACACCGAGGTCACATTCGAGCCGGGTGAATGCCGAGGGGCCGACGGAGCGTCGTTCACCGCGCCGCTCGCCCTGCAGCCGGCGCGCTTGACGATTCCTTCCGGTGGGCGCGAGGAGGTGACGCTCAGGTTGGCTCTCCTGCCGAGCCTGTTCGTGCCCGGCAGCGTCTACACGATGAGCGTCGACGTGCATGGGCAGCAGGAGCTCTCGCTCGACCTCGTCATCTGGGCCGAGGAGGAAGCCCAGGTCGGCGCCACGCCGAAGCCGGCGGAAGGCAGGCCGGCGGCATCGGCGCAGGCGCCGTACAGCGTCCGCTGTCCCGAATGCGGCCGCATCTTCCCGCGCTCGCGCAAGAACACGAGGTTGAACGCCCACAAGGCTCCCGACGGCGCGGCGTGTCCGGGTCGCGAGGGCGAGCTGGTCCGGAGCGCAGAGCCGACGGGCCACCTCACGGTTGTCGACGAGATCGATCTGCGGCGCCGCCCCGCGAGCGCCGATGCCGTCTCTCGCTGACGAGTCGCTGCGGCGCGGGCGTCGTTCGGGCCGTGGCTGTCAGTCGCTCGTCGCGGTACCGCCGCCACCAGTACCGACGAGCACGGCGCGAGCTCCTGCGGCGCGCACGGCCGAGGACAGAGTCCTGACGTCGTAGGCGCCGTAATGACGGCGCCCGTTGATGAAGAACGTCGGCGTGCCGGTGACGCCGCTCAGATCGGCGCTGTCGACGTCGTCGGCGACTCGCGCGGCGCCGGCGCGCTCGCGCAGATCTCTGCCGAACTGCTCGACGTCGAGACCGAGTTGGTCGGCGTAGCGGCTCAGGTCGTCGAGCTCGAGCGCGTCCTGGTGCTCGAGCAGGAGGTCGTGCATCTCCCAGAACCCGCCCTGCAGCGCAGCGGCTTCCGCCGCCTCTGCGGCTTGTTGCGCATGCGGGTGGACGTCCGTGAGCGGCAGGTGCCGCCACACGTAGCTCACGTCTCCGAAGCCCTGGAGGAGCTCCCTCATCGCGGGCTCGGCCTGCCCGCAGTACGGACACTCGAAGTCGCCGTACTCGACCACGGTGACAGGGGCGTCGACCGGGCCGCGGATGTGGTCGCGGTCGGGATCCACCTCGCGGTAGATGTCGGTCGGCGATTCGGCTGTCCCCAGGAGCACACGCAGCCGTGTGCGCGGGGGGAGCCACGCCGTCGCGCGGAAGAGGAGCCAGGTCAGCGCCGTCGCAGTGATCCCCGAGGCGAGGATGCCGACCTTCGCGTGCTCGAGCTCGGCCCCGCTGAACGCGAGCGTCGCGATCAGGAGTGAGACGGTGAAGCCGATGCCGGCGATCGTCCCGCCGCCCGCGACCGATGCCCACCCGACCGGAGGCCGGATCCGGCCGCCGCTGAGCTTCGTGACCACGAACGTCCCCGCGAGGATCCCTACCGGCTTGCCGATCGTGTACCCGCAGACGATGCCGAGCGTGATCGCCGAGCTGAACGCGGCACGCAGCGAGCTCGCGCCGATCACGATCCCGGCATTTGCGAGCGCGAACAGCGGCACGACGACGAAGCTCGTCCAGGGGTGCCAGATCTGCTGCAGGCGTTCGTTTGCGGGAATGGCCCTGCGGAGCTCGGCGCCCGCGGAGCGTCCGAGCTCGGCGGTCGGTTGCTCGCGGAACTCGCGAAAGCGTTCCGTCGCTCGCTCGAGGGTTCGGCGCTCGGGCGGCGCGGCCAGCGCGAGCACCCCCGTCGCCAGCCCGATCACGACGGGCTCCACGCCGGCCTTCTCCAGCGCGACCCACGCAGCTGCGGCGAGCGCAAAGTAGACGAGCCCGAGGCGGACGCGCAATCCTCGCGCCGCGACGATCGCGCCGTAGAACAGCAGCGCCACGATCAGCGGGCCGACTCTGGTCGGGCCTGAGTACACGATCGCGATGACGATCAGGGCCGCGACGTCGTCGGCGATGACGAGCGTCAGCATGAACGCACGCAGGCGCACCGGGAAGCGCGGTCCCACCAGGGCGAGCAGCCCCAGGACGAATGCGGTGTCCGTCGACATGACCGCGCCCCAACCGTGCGCAGACGGCCGGCCTGCGTTGATCGCCAGGTAGATGCCGATCGCCGCCGCCGCGCCGGCGAGGCCGGCGACGAGCGGGAGCGCGAATCGTCGTCGCTCCCTCAGCTCGCCGAGGTCGAACTCGCGCCGTGCTTCGAGGCCGACGACGAAGAAGAAGAACGTCATCAGGCCGCTGTTGACCCAATCGCGCAGGTCGAGCGTCAACCCTGCGTGGCCGATGCGGATCGCGAGCTCGGTCGTCCACACCGACTCGTACGAATGGGCGTCGACGTTGACCCAGACGAGCGCGGCTGCCACGGCTCCGAGGAGCGCCGCCGCACCCGCGCTCTCCGTCTCGAGGAACTCGCGCAGCGGGGTGGGTAGCGCGCGGGCCCAGGCGGTGCGCTGGGTGAACGGGGCTGCGTCGGGAGCGCTCGCCTCAGACGTCACGGAGCAGCCCGCGTTCCTCGACGATCTCGAGCCCCAGCGTGCGATAGCCGTGCTCGTCGAAGAGCACCACGACCGTGTCGCCGCCGTAGCGTTGGACGGTGCCGTCGCCGAGCTCCGGGTGACGGACGCGCGATCCGACCTCGAACGGATGCCGTCCCGCGTCGGCGTGCGTCCGGCCCGCGTCGCAGTTGTCGCAGTTGCCGCACGGCGCCGCGAAGGCTTCCCCGAAGTAGCTGAGGATGTACTCCCGCCGGCAGCCCGACGTCTCCGCATAGCCGCGCACCATCTCGACGCGGGTCCGTTCGTACTCCTTTCGGCTGTGCTGCGCCGACGCGGCGGCCTCAGCGGCGTCGTCGATCGGCACCGCGCCGTCGCCCTTGGCGACGTGGCCGTCCGGGAGCAACGTCAGGAAGCCGGCGTCCGCGAGCCGCCCGAGGGCGGCGACGATCTTTGTCTCTGGCAAGTGCGTGACGTCGTGCAGCGTGCGTGCGTCGACCGGCCCGTCGGCTTCCTCGACGGCTTCGGCGATGAGGAGCGCCTCGTCGACCGCGAGCTCGCCGCCGCCGGCGAAGAAGCGCCGTAGCCCGACGTCTTCCGGGCGATAGAACAGGACGGCGCGCGCCGGCTTCCCGTCACGCCCCCCACGCCCGATCTCCTGGTAATAGGCGTCGACGGAATCGCTGATCTCCGCATGGACGACGGCGCGGACGTTCGGCTTGTCGACGCCCATCCCGAAGGCGATCGTGGCGACCACGACGTCCAGCTCATCGGTCATGAACGCCGTCTGCGTGTCTTCGCGCTCGTGCCTGTGCAGCCCCGCGTGGTACGGGAGCGCGGTGAGGCCTGCGGCGCGCAGGTCGCCTGCGAGCTCTTCGCTTCGTCGCCGCGTCGCCGCATACACGATTGCCGGACGCTCGCCTTCCACCACGCACTCGACCAGCGCGCGCACTTTGTGCGCGTCATCGGTGTGGAGCTCGACGGAGAGGTGGATGTTCGGACGATCGAAGCCGCGCACGACCTCGACCGGGTCGTCCAACGCCAGCCGCTCGACGATCTCGGCGCGCACGGGCGGCGCGGCTGTCGCGGTCAGCGCAAGGGTCACGGGGTTGCCGAGCGTCTCCGCGACCGATCCGAGCCGCAGGTACTCGGGACGGAAGTCATGGCCCCATTCGCTGATGCTGTGCGCCTCGTCGACGACGAAGAGCTTCGGCTTCGCCGCTCGGAGCTTCTCGAGCGTCTCGTCGGAACCGAACTGCTCCGGCGCGAGGAAGAGAAATTCGAGCTCGTGATCGTCGAGCTCGTCGAGCAGCTCTTCGCGCTTCGCCCCGCTCAGCGTCGAGTTCAGCGCGGCGGCGGAGCCGAGCTCCTCCTCGTCGATCTTCTCGACCTGGTCGCGTTGCAGCGCGAGCAGCGGCGAGACGACAACCGTCGGCCCACCTCCGAGGGCGGTTGCAAGCTCGTAGATGGCCGACTTGCCCGACCCGGTCGGCATGACGGCGAGGGTGTCGCGGCCGGCGAGGACCGCGCGGACGGCCTCCTCCTGGCCGGGACGCAGCTCCTCGAAGCCGAGCAGCCTGCGCGCCGCCAGCGGGATGTCAGGTGGGCGCGCCATGTGGACGCATACTGCCCGCCCGCCGGGCTTCTGCCGGTTTCTCCGGCCGGGCGAGCAGGACCGCGCCGATCGTCACCGCCACGAACGCGATCACGCGCAGGGCGCCGAACGCTCCGCTCGGCACGGGCTCGTCGAGAACGACCGTGCCGGCCGCGATCGGCAGCGCGTTCGTGAGCAGCGTCGCGAGGCCGGCGACCGTGAGGGCGCTGCCGGCCTGGTAGCCGATCTGCAGCAACGCCGTCCCGAGCGTGTAGCCGACGATCAACGGGAGCACGAACGCAGCCCGGACACCTCCCTGAGTTGCGATCTTCGTCGAGATGTCGCCGATCGAGAAGAACAGCCCGCCCGCCAGACCGTAGGCAACGGCGACGAAGCCGAACCTTCGTCCAGCGGCGACTAGCAGCGCGGCGACGGCCGCGGTGACGGCGAGCCACAGCAGAATGGCGCGAGTCGTCCCGCTCCCTCCTTCACCGCTCCCGCCTGCGAGCGAAACGCCGAGTGCGGCCAGGCCGAGGACGGAGAGGAGCACGCCGCTCAATTCCCGACGGCTGAGACGGCGGCGCGCGACGTGCGCTGAGACATAGGCGAGAACGCCGATCCCGCCTGCCGCAACGCTCTGGACCAACGCGAGCGATGCAAGTGCGAGCGCGGCTGCATAGAGCAGGAACCCGCCTGTCTCCATCGCGAAGCCGAGCAGCCAGGTGCGATCCGACAGCAAGATGCGCGCCGACTGGAGCGGCCGCCGGAGCGAGAGAACCGGAAGCTCCGCCGCTGCGTCGTGCTCCCGCAGGTAGGCGATGTTCGTGAGCGTCGTCGAGACGAGCGCAAGAACGAGCGCGATGGCAGTGCTGACGCTCACGGCGACGGCAGCCTGCCAGGATCGGCGTCAGCGAGGCGGTAGGGCTAGCGGCCCAGCGCCCGTCGCTCGATCTCGATGCCGAGCGATTGCTGGTCGGCCAGGAGGCGCTTCAGCTGGAGGCGGATGACGCTGATCTGATCGGCGAAAGCTCGTGTCTGCTCGCTGCTGATGTCGGCCGCGTCCATGTAGATCAGCGCCTGCTTGAGGCTCTCGAGGTCTCGGCCGATGTCGTCGAAGCTTTGCGCCGCCGGCTCCACATACAGCGGTTACCCCAGCTCGGCGAGTCTGAACCCACGAAGGGGAGCCGCAGAGGCGGCTCCCCCTCGCCAGGCGCTAGTGAATGTGCAGATTCACGCCGAGCAGGACGAGCGGCCAGAGCACGGTCGCGAGCAGAGCCGAGGCAATCTGCTTGATGTTGTGCAGCTGCGACCAGTAGTGGTGCGTCCCCGACACGATCCCGCCCGCGACGAGATACACGACGACGAGAAGACTGAAGCCCGGGCGTGTTCTCGATGCGCTTGGAGCGTAATAGCTCATGTGAAACCCCCTCTGTCGCCCTCTCCCTACCCCACTTCGAAAAGGGGAAACGGTCAGACGCGGTGGTAGCGCGCCTGCAAGAGGCCGAAGGCGCCGTACGCGATCAGCCCGGCCGCGACGGCGGCCAGGAGCCACGTGCCGTAATCGCTGCCCGCGAGGTGTGACATCGCGCCCCCGAGGCTCACGACCTTGCCTGCGTTGTAGTCGATCGCGGCCTTGAGCATGAACCACGACACGACGCCGAGGACGAAGCCGAGCGCGACGAAGCCGATGGTGCCGATCAGCTCGAGCAGCCGCTCGGCGGCCGCGCCGAGCTTCCGTCGCTCGATGGACTCCATGAAGCGCCTGCTGATGCCCCAGTAGACGTTCACGACGGCGACAACGGCCAGGGCGACGCCGATCCCGGCGACGATCGCCGTTCCGCCGGGCCAGCCGAGGATGCCCGCCGCCGTCTGCTTCGGGCTCTCGCCTGCGCGGGCGCCGACGAGCACACGCACCGCCGAGACTGCCAACAGCGCATAGAGAACCGACTGGCCGAGCTGGATCGCTCGCCGACCGAGCCCGCCGGGGCTGCTGCCCATTCCACCTCGGTCGAAGATCGCCTGGGCCATTCGCCAGATCGAGTAGCAGGCGAAGCCAACCGCGAGCAACACGAGCAGCACGCGCGTCCAACCGCCCTCCGCCAGGACGACGAATGCTCCGCGTGGATCCGTGAGCCGTCCGCTGTCACCGAACGCGAGCTCGAGCGCGAGCACGCCGATGATCAGGAAGCACGTGCCCTGCGCGGCAAACCCGATGCGGCCGAGCCGGCCGACCCACGGGCTGCGCGCCGCGCGATGTGCTGAGGACACTACGGCCACAACAGGCGCATTGCCCGTCTCGCAAAGGCCGAACCATCGGCATGGGGTTTCAGCCGCCGGGTCGCGGAAACGGTCCACGATGAGGAGGTGGTGGACCGATGGGAGACAAAAGCGACCGCGCCTCAGGCGCTGCGAAGGAAGCCGCCGGCAAGGCGACTGGCAACGAGAGCCTGGCCGCCAAAGGACGGCGCGAGCAGATCAAAGGCGACGTCAAGCAGAGCGGCAAGAAGCTGAAGGACGCCGCCAAGAAGATGTGACGACCGCGGCAGTCGCCGAGCGAGCGGCCGGAGGCCGTCCCGGACGGCTCCGGGCGCTCGCGGCGGCGGCCACCGTCGGGCTCGGTGCAGCAGTCCTGACGTACCGGCTGCTGCGTTCCGGCGAGCCGGCCTGAGCGAGCCCTCGGGCGTTTCCGCTCCTGGATCGACACCCGCTCGGGCGGCTTTACGTCGGCCGACGCTGGTTCATTTCCTGTAGTTACTATGGGAACAGAACTAGCTTAGGAGCGTGAACACGTAGTGGAGAAATACCTGCTCATCCCATTGGACGACACCGTCGTCTTCCCCAACATGACGGTAACCCTGCCCGTCGACGCCGGCACGGAGTCGCGGGTCCTCCTCGTGCCGCGGCACGAGAGCGTGTACGCAGAGGTCGGGACGGTCGCGGAGGTCGTCGAGCGCGGTCGCATGCCGGGCGGCGCCCAGGTCGCGACGTTCACCGGTCTCCACCGCGCCGTGATCGGCGCAGCCGAGACGGGCGACGGCGGCCGGCTCTACGTCGAGGTCGAGGAGCATCCCGACGAGACCCCGGCACCGATCAGGACGCGCGAGCTCGAGACGGAGTACCGCGCCGTCGTGCAGGAGATCCTGGAGCTGCGCGACGCCGATCCCCGGATCGGAGAGTTCCTGCGCTCGGTCGTCGAGCCGGGAGCGCTCGCCGACACCGCGGCCTATTCACCCGACCTCGGCTTCGAGCAGCGAGTCGAGCTGCTCGAGAGCCTCGATGTCGTCGAGCGGCTGCAGCTCGCGGTCTCGTTGCAGCGGGACCGGCTGGCAGAGCTGCAGGTACGGCGGCGCATTCGCGACGACGTCGAGTCCGGTGCGCAGGCGCAGCAGCGCGAATACTTCCTGCGGAAGCAGCTCGACTCGATCCGCAAGGAGCTCGGCGAGGACGACGCGTCCGTCGTCGACGAGTATCGCCGCAAGATCGACGAGGCCTCGATGCCCGACGAGGTGCGCGAGCAGGCGGAGCGGGAGCTCGGCCGGCTCGAGCGCATGGGCGACGCCTCGGGCGAAGCGTCGATGATCCGCACCTACCTCGATTGGCTGCTCGCGGTGCCGTGGTCCAAGACCTCGGACGAGCGGCTCGACCCGAAGCTGGCCCGCGAGATCCTCGACACGGACCACGCCGGGCTCGACGACGTGAAGCAGCGCATCGTCGAATACCTCGCTGTCCGGAAGCTCCGCCAGGAGCGCGGCATCGCCGAGGACAAGCGCTCCGGCGCGATCCTGACGCTGATCGGCCCGCCCGGAACGGGCAAGACGTCGATCGGCGAGTCGATCGCGCGGGCGCTCAACCGCGAGTTCGTCCGCATGTCGCTCGGCGGCGTCCGTGACGAGGCGGAGATCCGCGGCCATCGCCGGACGTACATCGGCGCGCTGCCCGGCAGGCTCGTTCGCGCACTGCGCGACGCAGGGACGATGAACCCGGTGATCATGCTGGACGAGGTCGACAAGGTCGGCGCCGACTGGCGCGGCGATCCGTCGGCGGCGCTGCTCGAGGTGCTCGACCCGGCGCAGAACCACTCGTTCCGGGACCATTACCTCGACGTCGAGCTCGACCTGTCTCAGATCGTGTTCATCGCCACGGGGAACGTCGCCGAGACGATCCCCGGACCGCTGCTCGACCGGATGGAGGTCATCCGCTTCGACGGCTACACGGCGGACGAGAAGGTCGCGATCGCGCGTGGCTACCTGTGGCCCCGCCAGCGCGAGCGCAATGGGCTGCGCGAAGGCGAGGTGGAGATCGCCGACGAGCTGATCGAGCTCGCGGTCACGGAGTACACGCGGGAGGCCGGCGTCCGCCAGCTCGAGCGTGAGCTCGGCAAGCTCCTGCGCAAGACGGCGACGCGGATCGCCTCCGGCGACGCCGAGCCGCCGATCACGCTGGACGAGGCGGCCGTGCGAGACGCGCTCGGACGGCAGCGGTTCTGGCAGGAGTCTGCCGAGCGGACGGCTGTCCCCGGCGTTGCGACGGGGCTCGCGGTCACCGGCACCGGCGGCGACGTCCTCTTCATCGAGGCGACTCGCATGGACGGGGACGAGCGGCTGACCCTCACGGGGCAACTCGGCGACGTCATGAAGGAGTCCGCGCAAATCGCCCTCTCCTGGGTGCGTGCCCATGCCGACCAGCTCGAGCTGCAGCCGGAGGAGAGCCGCGGCTCGTTCCACCTCCACGTGCCCGCGGGCGCAATCCCGAAGGACGGGCCGAGCGCCGGCATCGCGATGACGACCGCGCTCGCGTCGCTGCTGACGCAGCGCCCCGTCAAGCACACCGTCGGGATGACCGGCGAGGTGACGCTCCAGGGCCGCGTCCTGCCGATCGGCGGGCTGAAGCAGAAGGTGCTGGCCGCGCACGCGGCCGGCCTGACCGAGGTGATCATCCCGGAGCGCAACCGCGCGGACCTCGACGACGTCCCCGCCGACGTGCGCGACGCGATGAGGTTCCATCCCGTGCTCGGCGTCGACGAGGTGCTGGAGCTCGCACTCGAGCCGGCGGCCGACCATGCGCTGCAGGCGGCGTGACCCGGTGCCCGAGGAGGTCCGCCGCGCGGCGGACCTCCTCGAGCGGCGGTGGACTCTGTCGATTCTCTACGCGTCCGTCGACGGCGCGACACGCTTCAACGAGTTCCGCGAGGCGCTCGGACGGGTGCCGCCGGCGACGCTGACGGCACGTCTGACGGAGCTCGTGGCCGCCGGCCTGCTCGAGCGGCACGTGCTCGACACCCGTCCCCCGGCGGTCGAGTACCGCCTCACACAGACCGGCCGGCGCTTCGAGCCGGTCGTGCGCGCAATCGTGCGCTGCGCACGCTGAGCGTGGGGACGTTCTGGCATTCCGCCGACGGCGCGCCCGACCGGCCCGCGGACCCCGCGCAGCGGCGCGCAAACCTGCGGCGGATCGGCCCGCTGTTCGCGCCGTACCGCAGGCGTCTCGGCGGAGTCCTGCTGCTCATCGTCGTGTCGGCGAGCCTCGGCGTCCTCCCCGCCTTTCTGCTCAAGCGCGCGTTGGAAGCGATCGGGCGAAACGACACGACCGAGCTCTCCTACGCGGCCGCAGGGATGATCGCGATCGCGATCGTCACCGGAGTGCTCGGCGTGATCCAGACGCTCTTCTCCAACCAGGTCGGGCAGCGGGTGATGCACGACCTCCGCGCGAAGGTCTTCCGCCACCTGCAGCGCCTGTCGCTCGCGTTCTTCACGAACACGCGCACCGGTGAGGTGCAGTCGCGGATCTCGAACGACATCGGCGGCGTCCAGAGCGTCGTCACGAACACCGCGACGTCGATCGCCTCGAACGTCACGACGGTCGTCGCGACCATGGTCGGCATGCTGTTCCTCAACTGGATCCTCGCGTTGTTCGCGTTCGCGCTGATCCCGTTCTTCGCGATCCTGACGCGACGCGTGGGCAATCAGCGGCGCCGCATCGCGAAGACGACGCAGGAGACGCTCGCCGACATCTCCAGCGTCGTGCAGGAGTCGCTGTCGGTGTCGGGGATCCTGCTCGGCAAGACGATGGGACGCGGCGACGACCTCGCCGATCGCTTCGAGGGCGACTCCCGCCGCCTCGCCGACCTCGAGGTGCGCCAGCGCATGGCCGGCCGCTGGGTGATGGCCTCGATCCAGACGAGCTTCGCCGTGATGCCGGCCGCGGTCTACTGGGCCGGCGGGCTCCTGATCGCGCACGGCTCGACCACGCTCTCGGTCGCGACGCTCGTCGCGTTCACGACCCTGCAGACGCGGCTGTTCTTCCCGGTCGGCTCGCTGCTCGGCGTCGGGCTCGACGTGCAGACGTCGCTCGCCCTCTTCGACCGCATCTTCGAGTACCTCGACGAGCCGATCGACATCGAGGAGAAGCCCGAGGCGCTCGAGGTCGCGCGTCCGGGCGACGTCACGTTCGACCACGTCTGGTTCCGGTACGCGGATGACTGGACGCTGCGCGACGTCTCGTTCACGGTCCCGGCCGGGACGAAGATGGCGCTCGTGGGCGAGACCGGATCGGGCAAGACGACGCTCGCGTACCTCGCTGCACGGCTGTACGACGTCGATCGCGGCCGCGTCACGATCGACGGCGTCGACGTGCGCGACCTCACCTTCCGCGCACTCTCCGACCTCGTGGGCGTCGTCTCACAGGAGACGTATCTCTTTCACGAATCCGTCCGCGAGAACCTGCGCTTCGCGAAGCCGGATGCGACGGACGAGGAGATCGAGCGCGCGGCCCGGGCGGCACGCATCCACCACGTGATCGCCGCGCTCCCCGACGGCTACGACACGGTCGTCGGCGAACGCGGCTACCGCTTCTCCGGCGGCGAGAAGCAGCGGATTGCGATCGCCAGGACGATCCTGCGCAACCCGCCGATCCTCGTGCTCGACGAGGCGACGAGCTCGCTCGATACCGAGACCGAGCGCCTCGTCCAGGAAGCGCTCGACCGGCTGTCCGAGGGTCGCACCACGATCGCGATCGCTCATCGCCTCTCCACCGTCCGCGATGCCGACCAGATCGTCGTGCTCGACCACGGGCGCATCGTCGAGACCGGGACGCACGACGAGCTGATGGCAGCCGGCGGCCGCTACGCCGTCCTCGCCGCACGCGACGCCGAGCTGACGGCCGCATGAGCATCGCCGCCGTCGTCCTCGACCTGGACGGCGTCCTCGTCGACTCGGAGCAGGTCTGGGACGCTGCGCGTCGCGAGCTCGTCGCCGAGCGTGGCGGCGTCTGGCGCGACGACGCCACGCGGGCGATGATGGGCATGAGCTCCCTCGAGTGGTCGCGGTACATGCACGACGCGCTCGGCGTCGACCTCGAGCCCGCAGCGATCTCGGCAGCGGTCGTCGAGAAGCTCGAGCAGCACTACCGCCGGGAACTGCCCTTGCTGCCCGGTGCGCGCGAAGCCGTTCGGGCATTGGCGACGCGGTGGCCGCTCGGGCTCGCTTCGTCCTCGAACCGCGAGATCATCGATCTCGTGCTCGAGCTGGCGGGCCTTGCGGATGCATTCACCGCAACCGTGTCGTCGGAGGAGGTGCCGCGCGGCAAGCCGGCGCCGGACGTCTATCTCGAGGCTGCCCGCCGTCTGGAGGTGGCGCCCGGCGATTGCGCCGCGGTCGAGGACTCGACCAACGGCCTCCGCGCCGCGGCCGCCGCGGGCATGACGGTGATCGCGCTCCCCAACGCCGCATTCCCGCCGGCTGAAGAGGCGCTGGGGCTCGCGACCGCCGTCATCGGCTCGCTCGACGAGCTGCGGCCTTCGCTGCCGGCTTTCGCCGCGTGAGCTCCGACGTCAGCCGGGTCGGCTCATGCGGTCGATGCAGACCGTGCAGGCGAGGATGAGCGCGTCGTCCTGCCCGGATGCGACCTCGATCCCGTAGGTGTCACGCACCCGGAACCAGCGCTTCGACACCTCCGCCACCTTGTCGCCGTCGCGCTTGAACTCGTACTCGTGGTCGACGATGTTGCCCTTCGCCTCGAGATCCGGCCCGTCCTCGACGTCGATCGTGTAGCGCTCGCGCAGCGGCGTGATGAGGGCCTTCTTGATCGTCGCGACCGTCTCCCCGTTTCGCTCGACGGCCATCTTGTCGCGGATGCTGAGCTTCTTCTCCTGGATCGTGTAGAGCTCCTCGCCGGACGGGCTCTCGAGCACGAACGTGTCGCGGATGCGGAGAGCCTTCCCGTTGACCTTGAAGGCCCTGTCGCCGGACTCGTTCTCGATCCAGAAGTCGTCCCCGATCGAGAACAGCTTCTCGCGCATCGTGTAGCGCGTTCCGTTCAGCCCGCGATTCCGGAGCAGACCCACGTCTTCATGGTGCCGCTCTCCCACGGCGGCGTCCTCATCCGATCAGGATGAGACGGCCCCGTACTCCTCGTCGGTAACGTGCGAGCTCGACGGCGTGCCGGACGGCTACCGGGCGATGAACGACCGCGAGGCGATCAAGGTGATGGTCACGCTCTGAGCGCGCGCTCGAGCGCGGCGCGATCGGCCGGTGCACCGTGCGCCGGCAGAACGAGCTCGACCGGCTTGTCGAGCAGCGGCCGCAGGCCCTCCACGACCTGAGCGCGCGTCATGTCCCCGGTCAACCACCGTTCGTTGATGTGGAGGCCGTCGCCGAAGTCGACCAGCGTGTCGCCGACGACGACCGCACGTTTCCCGTCGATCCAGTACACGCGATCGTTGTGCTTGTGGCCCGGGAAGACGTCGATGCCGTCGGGGCGCTCGGTCTTGTCGGCGTCGGTGAGCCACAGGATGTCGGGGCTGCCGTCGCCGGCCTGCTCCGCCGTGAGCCCGAACTGCTCCATCAAATGCTGCGCGCTGTCGCGCGGCGCGGTGAAGACCTTCGCGCCGAGCCGCTCCACGAGGCTTTCCGCATCGCGCTCGTGCCAGGGTGCCGTCAGAACGATCACGACCTCGCGATCGCCGTCGAGGAGCTCGTCAGGCACGGCCAGCGGGTCGAAGAGCAGTAGACGTTCTCCGTCGTCGACGGCGTAGGACGAGACCTCCGGCCCCCACGGCTCGCTCGAGTCCCACTCCGGATGGGCCGCAGTCCAGTGCCACACGCCGGGTCGCAACTCGCGCACGCGGCTGATCCTAAAGCAAGGGACTCGCCGGCAGGGAAAGGCGCGGCTTCGAAGAAACGCGCGTGGTGGAGGACGCGACGCGCCGGACGCGCCTTGCGAGTGAACGCACCTACCTCGCCTGGTGGCGAACCGGCCTGACGACGCTGGCCGTGAGCCTGGCTGCGGGGAAGCTCGTCCCCGAGCTGTCAACCGGTGCTGCGTGGCCGTTCGAGGCGATCGGCATCGCGTTCGCACTCGTCGGTCTTGTCTTCATCGTCTACGCGTATCTACGGCAGAAGCAGGTCGAGGAAGCATTGGCGCGGGGCGAGTTCGCTCCGTTCGACACGCGCGCCGGCCTTGCGTTCGCCGTTGTCGGCGCGCTGCTCGCAATCGCGACGATCGTGGTGATCCTCGCGGAGTCGGGCTAGCGCGAGGCGCGCGCCAGGTGGTCGACGGCGACTGCCAGCCACGCGCGCGCATGTGATTGCCAGACCCTCTGCTCGTGCCCGCCGGGATAGACGCGGAAGACGTGCGCCACGCGGGCGGCGTCCAGCTCGCGATCGAACTCCACGTTCTCGGCGCGGAAGCGCGCGTCCTCGCGCCCGACGTAGAACGCGAAGAACGTCGGTCTGCGCGCGAACGAGCGACCCAGCGTCTTGACGAACGCGTGGGCGCTCGCGTTCGCGTTCGCCTGCGGCGAGCCGAGATCGAGCGTGTGCAGCCCGGCGGGATCGGTCGGATGGAAGTACCCGCTCCACGACTCGATCACCGAGAACGCGCCGAGATGGTGCAGCGCCAGGATCACCGCCCCGTAGCCGCCGGCC
>Ga0075435_100001026_pt1 | contig 17694 bp, 13 predicted proteins | sample RhiMethybrSRZTD4_FD_75302 | JGI IMG/M metagenome (GOLD analysis project Ga0075435, IMG submission 75302) | Populus rhizosphere microbial communities from Tennessee, USA - Rhizosphere MetaG P. TD hybrid SRZTD4 | ecosystem: Host-associated > Plants > Roots > Rhizosphere > Soil | place: USA...
AGGAAGCGGTGAATCAGCGCGGTCTTGCCGAGGCCGGAGCTGCCCTTGACGAACACCATCTGCGCGCGGCCGGCGACCGCCGCGTCGAACGCGTCGTCGAGGACCGCGAGCTGCGCCGCCCGGCCGACAAACGGCGCGCCGCTGCGGCTGGCGACGCGCGGCGGCGCCGCGGCCGCCGACGCCGGCCACACGCGCGCGACGCGGGCCGCGATCTCGGCGTCGCCAGGGCGACGCTCCGGCCGGCGGTCGAGCAGCTCGCGGCAGAGCGCGTCGAGCGGCTCGGGGACGTCGCTGCGCAGCGCCGACAGCGGCCGCGCATCCTGCCGCTGTTTGGCGTCGAGGACGTGCAGGAACTCGCCGTCGAAGGGGCGCTCGCCGGTGATCGCCTCGAACACCATGACGCCGACGCTGTACCAGTCGCTGGCCTCGGTCGCCGGCTGACCCGCCGCCTGCTCCGGCGCGACGTAGGCGGGGGTACCGCGAATCCGAAACGAGTCGCCCATCACGTCCGGCACGATCTCCGTCGTCAGCCCGAAGTCGAGGACCTTCAAAACGCCGTCGGCCGTCACCAGAACATTGGTCGGCTTCAAGTCGCGATGCAGCTTGCCGCGTTCATGCAGGTAGCACACGGCGCGGACCAACTGCGCGACGGCTCGCTCGAGCAGCGTCCAGTCGGCCGTCCGTTGCGGGAGGGTGGCGGCGGCGAGCGGCGGCGCCCCGGCTGCGTCGCCGCGCACGTAGGTGAGGAAGTCGACGCCGCGGACCAGTTCCATCACGATGAACCAGTCGTCGCCGTCCGCGAACAGGTCGTAGAGCGTGACCAGGTTCGGGTGCATCAGATCGGCGAGCACCCGGAATTCCTTCTTGACGTCGTAGATGCTGGCGACGTCGACGGCGCGCACGCGTTTGATCGCGACGGTCGCCGCGCGCGCGCTGTCGAACGCCTCGTAGACGACGCCGAACGCGCCGCTGCCGAGGCGGCGCGTCACCTGGAAGCGACCGCCGCCGAGCGTCAGGTCGCGTGTGGGTTGTGCGGGCGTCGGCGCTTCTACCGCCGGGTACGGCGGTTCGTCGCCGCGATCGCTGCGGAACGCGTCGCTCATCGCCGCGAGCGCGCGCAGGCGGCGCAGTTGGTCGCCGCGTCCGGCGTCGCTCATCCGCGCCTCGACATCGCTCCAGTCGATGCTCGAGCCGTCGGCAATGGCCGCGGCGAGCGACCGCATCAGATCGTCGTCGGAGGACATAGGTGATCGATCGCCAGAACCCGTTTCGTACGCGGTGCTTGAAACTCGGACGCGTCTGCGCCGGCGAACGGTCCCTCGGCGATAGACAGGCCCGTTCGCGATGATAGCGCCTCTGTTCTCGGTTGTGTTTACGTTGCGACGCCTGTCACCGCCAGTCGCCACGGTGACGAATTCGTCATCGCGACCTGTGCGTCACAGATTCCCTCTATGTCTCTCCACGTCCTCACTCGACCGTATCGATCGCGCGCGGCACGTCATCAATAAGTCCGCGACAGATCAGATGTCGAGTTGAACAGCACTCCTTCGCGATCGCGCATGGGCTCAGATATCAACGGCTAGCGTCGTGCCGCCGGCATGACAGAGGACGATGCGTGCGTTGCCGTGACGGGCGGCAAGTCGAACGGTGCTTGATGGCCCATTGGGCACGCTGTTCGGGTGGAACAGCACGAGCACCCGCGCATACGCTCATCAGGAATCGCGCGCGTTCGGATTTCTTCGATGACGAGCAGTGCGAAAAATTGGTTGTCGGATCTAGACGGAGAATTTGGCGGAGAGGATGGGATTCGCAGAACGCCGCTCGTTGAAAAGCAGAGAACGTACGGCATTTCTTTGCGAACGAGTTTCGAACCCGGCTGCTCGGCGGCGCGCACTTCATCGCCCTGTCGACGCTCTCTGGCGGACCGATTTAGCATCCGCCCCGCTGGGTTGCGCGACCCTCCTCCGCTAAGATTCGAATCGATGTTCAAGCGCTGGACCGAGGGCCTGCCACGCCTGCGTGGCGAATTGATCACGCTCCGCGAGGTCGCCGCATCCGATGTTCATACGCTGTCTACGCTGTTCTCCGATCCGGCGGTCACTGCGCACATGGCTCCGCCGCCCCCGACGCTCGCCAAGTTTGCGGGATTTGTCGCGTGGTCGCTCGAGGAACGTCGGCGAGGCCGTGGCCTGTGCTTCGGAATCGTTCCGGACGGGATGACGGCAGCCGTTGGCATCCTGCAGGTCCGCTCGCTGGATCCGGCGTCGTCCAACGCCGAATGGGGGTTTGTCTTGAGCTCTCATTTCTGGTCCACTGGCGTGTTCTACGACGCCGCCACGGTGCTCGTGGAGTTTGCGTTCACGACCGCGCGCGTCGACCGTCTCGAAGCACGCATCGCGCTGCGGAATCGGCGCGCACACGCCGCCGTTCAGAAACTGGGCGCACGGCCCGAGTCGACCCTTGAGACGTCGTCAGAACAGGGCATTCCACGCGATCCAGAGCTGGTGTGGACGCTGCGCGAAAACGAGTGGCGAAACCGAGCGCACGATCCCTGCGTATCAGCCTGCGACGCGAGGCAACGAATTCAGACAGCCGTCGAGGCGGCGGAGAATGTGTTGCAGCGAAGCGAGTCGGCTGAAACCGTCGAACCGTATCCGCTGTTCCTGTTTGACCGTCGCCGGCGAGAATGAAATCAAGCTGGTGGAGGCAGTGGGAAAACCCGCGCCACAAGCGGAGCCAAACTCCCTGTGCACGTCGCGCCTTCAGATTGCTCGCCGTTGCAACGAGCGCTGACGTCTTCGTCGCAGTCTGAAGATTCGCTGTTCCCCGCTGTTCACGCCGCCGATCCTCCCAAGGATTCGCCCGTGCGAATGACGGCGCCTGGAGATGACATGGAGGCATGAAAGGGACTGGAATTCCCGAGCTGAAGGCACTTGGCGTGCGCATCAGCCTCGATGACTTCGGGACCGGCTATTCGTCGCTCAGCTACCTGCAGCGTTTCCCGGCGGACGTACTGAAAATCGATCAATCGTTCGTCGCCGGCAAGGACCAGAACAACGAGTGCCGCGAGATCGTCCGGGCGATTGTGAACCTCGCCGCGACCCTGGGCCTCGATGTCGTTGCCGAAGGCACGGAGACGGTTTCTTTTCACCGGCCCTGCCGATCGACGAGTTACACGCGATTGTCTTGCCTGGTCCAAACAAGCGGGATCGCGGGTTCGTTTTGCCAGGTTGCTGACGATTGGATGTGGCGGAGAGGGTGGGATCAGTCTGCGGCGGCTCGCCGTATATGCGCACATCTCGGATGCCGACTTGATCGACACGTTGTGCGCAACGAACGACACGCGGCACAACGCGACAAAACGAATTCCGAAGCGGTCACGATCGCGCGTGCTCGGAATTGCGGGTCGCGACGTGTCTCGACGCTTCCGTGAGTACGTCGACATGACGCCGGACAGTGCCGGTATCGTCCGCGTCACTCGCTCGCGTACCATCGAGCAGTTTCGTCGGCAGGCTGCTGTCAGCGATGTCGACATCCTCTATCGGAATGCGGCGCGCCACCCTCCGGCGGCGCGTCACCCCGCCGAACGCACGAGCGCAGCAGCGAGCGCGACCACCGCGAAGCCCATGAGAAGCACGCGCGCGACGATCACGCTGTCCCACCGCGCTTGCAGCGCTCGCGCGTCGGTCGGAATAGAACCCGCGCGTGCATGGCGGGTCAGTTCAGCGTTCACCGGAGCTGATACGCTGCGATAGACCAGGATCCACAGGATCTGGGCGACGACTGCGCTCAGCGCCCAACGCCATGAAGCGCCCGACAACGCAACGTTCGCGAGAGCGCCGGCAATGCCGATGATTCCAAAGACCGGCATTCGTCGGTCCGCTACTTCGTGAAAACGCCCCATCGTCTCGACGAGGGACGCGTCGTTCACGCGCGTCAGGGCCGTGCGTCCAACCACGCAAAAGAACACATCAGTCCCGTATACCGCGGCGGCACCCAGCAACGCGCACGCGAGTGAGACCATCGCCATGACATTCACCGTTCCCATGTTGAAGATCTCCGTCCCGATCTTGAGCGAAGGACCGTTACGCCGCGGGCGCTCCAAAAAGGAAGGCGGCCACGATCATCATGTAGAGCGCTGTTCCCCAGTGGATATAGATGGGCGGCGCAAAGCCAAGATGTCGCAAAATGACCAATCCGTCGCAGACCGGGACGAGAATTGCGATAGCGAACAGGATTGCTGTGGTTCGCCGGTCTCCCCTCCAGAGGAATGGCAGGATTGCGAGTCCCGAAAAGATGTCGCGGATTCCCTTGATCCACATGAAAGGGAAGGCCGCAGGGTCGCGGACTGGAATCCCGTAACCGATTGAAGCCCCAACGGGATTGAGAATGAAGTTGATGCCGATCGCGATAATCGCCGCCGGCACCACCAGCGTGCACCAGAACAGCAGTGAGTTCCTGCCAACCGTGGGATGCTCGACGTCCGTTGCCATGTCGTCCCTCCTGCTGCCTTTCGGTTCCGGTTCGCGTGGGGAGGATTGCCTGGCCTTCCGACGTCGCGGCCACAGCGGCCAGAGCACTCGCTATTACCAATAGTAGAAAATCTAGCACTGCTAGATTGTAATATGCAAGCTCGCCAACCGTTGTGCCCGATCACGTGGAGCTAGCGGCGCTACACTTCCTATCAATGGCCAGGACGGGGACACACAACCGAATCGCGGAACGAAAACTGCGGGACAAACAGGCGCGCGGTGCACAAATCCTCCGCGCCGCTCGACGCCTCGCCGAACGTGACGGATGGTCGAACGTCACCGTTCGGAGGCTGGCGGACGAGATTTCCTATAGCCAGCCCGTTTTGTACGCTCATTTCAAGAGCCGCGACGGCATCCTCGCGGCCGTCGCCATCGAGGGTTTCCAGGAGATTGGCGTGGCTTTGGAGAACGCACGTAAACAGGCCCGGAAGGGAAATCCGATCGAAGCCGTCGCCGACGCCTATCTGGAGTTCGCCGCGTCCTCGCCGGCACTCTATGAGGTGATGTTTTCGCTTAGCCTGAGCGTGCCATTCGATGAGGCGGCGACCCCTCCGGAACTGCGCTTCGCGTTTGCCCAGCTGATGGTGTTGTTTCAGGGGGAGACGAAGCCAGAGGTGGTATCGGAACTGTTTTGGGCGAGCCTGCATGGCATCGCCGAGCTGACCAGAACCAAGCGATTCCCGCCGCGTCGTCAGAAAGAGCGCGTCCGAACGCTGGTCGAGCGCTTCACTTTTCAGAAGAGGTAAGAGGGACAGCTCCGATTAATCGGCTGGGAAGGTACCGGTCGGGGCATCACCGCCGGCGCATCGTTGAACGCGTCGGGACGGGTCCGAGGGCACGTGCAGTCCCCGTTCCGGCACGTGGGGCCAGGCGCCGGGCGTTCGACGCATCGATCTGAGAGACGATGGACCCAGTCAAAGAACCGTCTGCCGGCGATGCGACGTCCGGCCTCGGCAATCTGCGCCACCGTGACGTTGGCGAGGCAACGGCGTGACCCGCCGACATGCCGCCCGGGAACGTCGTGCCACGGCGACGCCGATGCGGTCCTTCTTCTCCGCGGCATCACGGCGCCTTTCCGGCCCTCGCACCGGCAGCGCGGCAGTCTGGCGGATTTCCACAAGGGTGCAGGGCGAGCCATAATGCGCGACGCAGTCGAACGGTTCGCGTCGCGCACGCGGTCGAGTACAGACGCCTAAGAGAGTCAGGGGGAGCACCATTGCGCCCGTCCTATCTGCGCTGGCATCAGCTTGTCATCGCCGGCATGCTCGGCATTTGCCTGACGGCAGCGGTGCAGCTGCGCGCCGCCACGAAAAACATCAATTGCAGCGCAGGAGGGGTAATCGGGTCGGTCCTCAATGAGCTGACACCTGGCGACGTCGTCCTCGTGCAGGGTACGTGTCGCGAGAATGTGCTGATTCAATCAGAGGTTCAGCGCATCGTCTTCGATGGTCAGGACAACGCCACAATCGAAGCGCTAGACGCCGGGCGCCCTGCCGTGCAGGTTCTGGGTCGGGAGATTACGATCGGAAACTTCACGATCGTTGGCGGCAGCTTCGGGATCGCGATCAATAGAGGCGCCACAGCGACACTCGATCACAACACCGTCCGGAGTGCGACGAACAGCGGGTTTGAAGTGTCGCACAACAGCTTCGCCCCGAATTGTCAATAACACGTCCGAACACAATGAGCAGCACGGCATTCTCGTCTTGGGTAGTGCGTCAGTCCACATCGGCGTGATCGCCACAGATGATCAGGTTCCGGGCCCGAATCAGGTGCATGACAATAAACTAGACGGCATCAGCCGCCACTGCCCGGATCATCGGCAATACCGATCAGTCGGAACGGACGCAACGGACTCACAGTTCTACAAGCCTCGCATGCCGACGTGGCGGGTAATATTTTCGACGCAAACGAAGACGATGGGATTCGCGTCGTCGGCAATTCTGGAGTCAACCTCGCGGACTCCGCGATGCTTTTGTTTGTGCACCCAAATAAGACGGCCGCCCCAAACGGCCGATTTGGCATTCAATGCGAGGTCGGCGCCTATATCGACGGTGCGCTCGGAACGTTGAACGGCAAAGTCCGGGCAAAAGACGTATCCGACAAGCGCTGCATTGATCGCTCACGCCATTGACGCCGAACCCTGGGGTCGATCGCAACCGCTCGCGGCGGTCTCGGGCCACTCACGCCCAGCGGGATGACGTGGCCCTTATCGACGATCAGGACAGGGCAGCTCTCTTCCTTTTCCTCTAACTGTGCGTTCGCAACGCTTGTGCCCCAACTCCGCGCCGCGACGATCAACGCGACATAAGCCTTAACCGCGAGCGCGGCAAATCCGAGAATCAGGAGGGCAACGTTACCGATCACTTGTACGCGCGAAGAGACGCCGAGTACCGTTCGCAGGTTTCACGCCTGTGCGAGCAAGAAGAGAATCGGACCTCCTGGGCAGGAGCTTCGCGGTTCGGTGAAAATCACACTGAGGCATGCGCGGACATCTGCTGCCGAGACAGTCGGTCGGTTGCGCTGCCGCCCATGTGTCGATCAAACCAGCCGATCAGGCGCTCCGGATGTCGCCCGAAGTAGTGATAAGCGTAGAAACGCTGATTCGACTCCTCAATCCACAGCAACTTTTTCACCAGGGTGCCCAGAGCGTCGAAGATCGCCTTGCCGTCCTTCTCGGCATGATTCAGGACATCTCGACACAGCTGCGCCATGAGCGTTGGGACTTTGACCGCGTGTGCGTAAGGTTACGGCGTTTCCTCCTCGAACCGCATTCCTGACAATTCACGTTGTCGCTCATCGAGCCGTTCGGCTGCTTTCTGCGGATCCTTGACGCGAATCGTTCAACTCTGCCCGGGCCCGGCGCTGTCACGGAAGAGCCACGGATGTCGACAACGCCGACGACATGTCGCAGCGTCACTGCCTGATAAATCCTCATCACCGGGGCGCACATCGTGTGACGATGCCGAACGGTGGTTACGCGACATCTTGACCACATGTCGCGTCGAGCCCGCATCAGTTGTGTTACAATATTTTCCATACCTAATTACCACCACGGGAGTGCGCCATCGCCTCAGGAGACCATGACGCAACGTCGCACGGCACGTCTACCGAGCGTTCTGGTCGTTGACGACTTTACGGACGGACGAGAACTCGTCGTGGAGTACCTGACCTTCCGCGGGTTCACCGTACATTCCGCCAGCGGTGGCGCGCAGGCGCTTTCAATGATCGACGCCGTTCAGCCGGACGTCGTGCTGATGGACCTGACTATGCCGGGCATCGACGGCTGGCAGGCCGCGCGCATCCTGAAATCGAAGCCGCGGACGAAGAAAATCTTCGTGATCGCCGTCACCGCGCACGCGCTTCACCGGGAAACGCAAGACGCGAGAGACGCCGGCTGTGATGGCGTCATCTGCAAGCCATTCGACTTGAGGGCGCTTGGCGACGTGCTGCCGCGCCTCCTCACGCACGGCGCCAAGGCGCTGGACGTGCCGGGCCTCTCGTTGGCCGCCAAGACGACGAAGCGACGCGATTGGCGGCGGGAAGCCGGGGAATCGTGATCGTCTTCGTTCGGCGCTGGGTCGCTCGCCGTGCTGAATGACGTCACACCGCGAAAATGCACGCGCTGGTCGCGAAGCGACGGCCGCCGCTCCACAATGGTGCAATCGCGTTTTCGTCAACGTAGTGGCACTGGTGAGCCTTCGCGAAGCACGAAGGTGACGCCGTCGGCACCTGTGAGATCGCGCGCCGCGTCGGCGACTATGCGCGTAACAGACTGGAGATCATGTGCAAGGGCGTTCGCCGCGCGCAGCAACCATCAGCACCGTCGTACGCTGACGATGAATGCGAGTCTTGTCTGATGACCGTCAGCGGCGCTGTGGCCGGCCCGTTTTTCGGCGGCGCGTTATGCCTGCGGCCGCAAAGCCTGCCGCCAGCAGCGCGAGCGACGCCGGTTCCGGCGTTGCCGCTGAACCGAGGCTGAAGTCGATGTCGAACGAGGCGCTGCCGCGGATGTTCGGAGTGCCCTCGCCGAGCGTCGCGTGCGTGAAGAACTGATACGAGCCTGGCGGAAGGACGCCGCGGTCATCGAAGACGTTGACTGGGCCAGGAAACGTGCTCTCGTTGAAAGGTCGTCCACCGGGCCCTTCAATCGTCGCTTGGACGAGCGCGTCGTCTGCCGCAGACATCGCGCCGCGGAATCGAAACGGTGTCGCGCGTGTGAGCGTGAAGCTCACGTTGACGTCGGAGAACGCGAGGCTCTCGTCCACTTCACCGATTCCCTCGAGGGAATTCGGCCCGGCGCTTATCGAGCCCGATCCGGTCGTCCGATGGGCGATCGGATCGAAGTTCGTGTCCTGCGCCATTGCCACGGAGAGCGAACCGAGGTTCGTTTGCGCCGTTACGATGCGACTCGCCCGGAATGTTCCTGGTGTCGTGCTGCCGGCGCCATCGCTCTCGCTCGAGCCAAGGCCCGACACGTCCGTGAGAGAGACGAAACCGAAAATGCCTCGGCTCGCGCGCATGACGATCGGATCGGCAAACGCCGGTGAGGCCACTGTGACGAACAGCGCGACTGTCACGACCGTACGAGTCCACATTTGCGCCTCCTTTCGCGAGGCTGTTCGTGAGTCCTCACGCACCCGTGACCCGGGCGCGGTCATCCGTTCAAAACACGTGCCCCCGATCCACAGGAGTCCTGGCTGATTTCGGCGATGTCGTCGCGAGGAGCCGACGCTCGACGATGAAGAAACTGCAAAAAGTTCCTCAAAGAGGTCCGTCGCGATAACAGGACCTTCGTCCTCAGCTGTGCGCGCACGCCGCCTCGTCGCTAGATGCAGCACGTCACACGCACTATTGCGCTCGTCAGCGCGCAGCCACGTGCTCGCAGCCAGTCGCTTCGGGCCTGCGAACCGACGCCGCTGTTGCGCGGAGGTCGACGACCGCCGCAGCACGGTACGAGGAAAGTGAATTGATGGCTGGCGATTGGCGATGAGTCGCTTGAGTTCGTGCGGAGGCTGCGATAGTTTCGTGTCGGAATGGCCATGTGGGGCCACGCCACACCCGGCGCGAGCGCTCGGTGAACACCGGCGCCAGTGCCGCATGCTTCGACCGGAACGTGTCGACCTGGGATCGGGAGTGCGAGCGCTGACACCGAGACGAGCGGAGGATTCTGATTCGAGCTACTTCAGCATCGCAGGCCAGTTAAGAACGACAGAGTAGGACTCCAGAAAGCCTTTACGTGGCTCTAGCACCAGAAACTTCTGTCCATCTTGAGTGACCGCATACTGATTGACTGTGGGATCTGGAACCAGTCCGGTGTCGAACAGTTTCCGTGGTGAACCGACATTCACAATAGAGCCGCGGTCGACGGCAGCTGCCATCATCGCTCCGTCATGGTCGATGAAGAAAAGTTCCCTACCGTCGCCGCGCCACCGCGGTTGTGCGCCGCCGGCCTCCGATACCTGCTTTGTATCCTGAAACGCCGGAAACGAAGCGACAAAGACCGCCCACTTACCGTCGCGAAGCTCACCGTAAGCGATCAAACGTCCATCTGGAGACAGATGGAATGCGTCCTTAATAAAACTCGATGAATATACAGGCTTAGGTTTTCTATCCCCGGTCAGCGGTAGAACCGAAACGGTCATCGTATCGTGCGTCAGCAGGAAGCGGCCATCCCGCGACCAGTCTTCAACCCAGTGTCTGTCATTATCGCCATAAATCGGCTGTCCTTGCTGGTTGCCGATTTCAACCTTCTCTACGAGGAACGGCGGATCACTTCCGCCGTTTGGAAGTAAGTTAAACGCTACGTAGCGCGAGTCGGGAGACCATACCGGATCAGATTGTGCGTGCGGATCGACTGTGAGGGGCGTCGTTGTGTTCGTCGCGATGTCAATCAGCCACAGACTGCCGGTCGCATGCTGTTGGAACGAGTTGAGTGCCAAGTGCTTGCCATCGGGAGAAAGCGTGAACTGCTGATAATCGACCGCCGGGTCGAGACTGCCAATCGTTGAGCCATCCCGTGCATACCATTTCAGCTGATCGAAAGACGATCCCTCTGCTGTGCCATAGATCAGCACCCCGTTTTGCGAAGCACTGAACTCGGAACTGCCAAGGTAAGCTGGAGGCGTAGCGACGTTGCGGGCCAGCAACACAGGCTCGCCGATTCTTCGCAACGTGCTCCACTCCATGCGTTGCGCGAACAGGTTTCGCTGGCGCGCAAAGAGCAGGTACTCCGGAACCGCTACTGCCCGGTTCTCACTCGTGAGGAGTTCTGTAGGAGGTCCACCGTCGAGCGACTGAGCGTAAACCTTCGCCTGCGGATCATCCGCTGCCAGGCTCGTCCGCGCAAGGTACATGAAGCCTTTGGCATCCGGCAGGAATTGGACCCACATGTGGCTGACCTGTCCCGGGAGCAACGAGGTCGCGGGAGTTGCAGTCGCGCCGCTTGGAGACACGCGGAAAATTGGACTGTTTACGGCTTTGGCGAAAAGAACCGTCCCGTCGGGTCCCCAGGTTCCTTGCGCAATTTCCGGAACGCTGAAGATCACCTCGGGGGAGCCACCGGATCGGCGTATTTTCTTCAGTTTGCCGCCAGCCCAGAAGCCGATGAACTGCGAGTCTGGTGACCAGAATGGCAGAAGCGCGGCCTCAGTCTGATCCATCCGCCGCGCTTCCGAAGAATCCAACGGCCTGATCCACAAAGAACTTTGACCGGAAGCATCAGTTGCCGCGAAGGCCAACGTTTTGCCGTCAGGAGAAAGCGCGAGATGTTCGAACGGGTGCCAGTTTCTGTGTAGCGTCAGTCCGCTCGGCAGGCCGAGTGACAGTTTTACCGGGTTCGACTCACGTGGCGTACGGTGTTTCGATGAAAGCACCAAGGCAACAACTACGAACGCGATCAGCGTGCCGACCAGGACCACTGCTCGATGCCGTGACCATCGCCACGCAAAACCACGCAGAGTGGAGCGCCCCGCACGGAGCGCCGGTTCCACCTTTTCAGCCGAGGCCTTATCCGCATCGCCCTTGGCCAATGGCTTCACGACCATTCATCGGACAGGACGATCGTCCACGGCCAGAATCCAAATCTTTTCCGAACCATCTTCATGGTCCTCGCTCGCTTACGCCGGCCGTTCGCGGGAGGCACTCGTTGCCGACTGCCTGGCAGACCTGTCGTAAGCGATAGCGCCGGGGATGCTCAATTCGATCTGTGTACCGGAATCGAGCTCGCTCCACACTTCCAGTTTTCCGCCCACGATTTCGGCCCGCTCACGCATTCCTGGCAGCCCGTAGTGTCCCGAGGGCTGACGCTGCATGGTGCCCTCGTCAATGCCCTTTCCGTCGTCACGGACGCGCAAGCGAAACTGTCGTTTGTCGTATCGAATCTGCACCGTGATCCGCCGCGCCTGCGCGTGACGGAAGGCGTTGCGCAGCGCTTCGCAGGCGATGCGGTATGCCTCGTCACGCACGACGGGGTTCAAACCGCGCGGCGGGCCTTCTACCTCGAGAGCAATAGTCGGCGGTTCGACTGGAGATGTGGCCCTGGTGAGCTCTTCTGCAAGGACAGCTATTTCACGGGCAAGATCATTGGTTTCGACCGCCGACGATCGTAACGCCAGGACTGCGTCCCGACCTTCGGTAATCGCGTCAGCCGCCTGCTCAATTGCCTGATCGAGCCGCTGCTTGGCTTCGTCTGGACGCGCAGGAAGAAGGTTCGACGCCGAATGGAAACGGAGCAGCAGGCCCTGAAAACTTTGCAGCAGCGTGTCGTGCAGCTCGCGCGCAATGCGGGTACGCTCGCTCACCCGCGCTTCCAGGCGCATGTTGAACTGATACGACAGTCGACGGACCCGCAACTGATAGGCCGCCCACAGCAAGACGAGAAAAGCAGCCACGCACAGCACCCGAAACCAGTTCGTCTGGTACCACGCCGGAGGAATCACGAAATCCAGCGAAGCGCCTTCATCATTCCAGACGCCGCTGTTGTTGCAGGCCTTGACGCGGAAGCGGTAGTTACCAGGCGGCAGGTTTGAGTACTGCACTTCGCGATCGTTGACAACCTCACGCCACTCCGATTCCTGACCTTCCAGCGTGTATCGGAAGCGGACCCTTGCGGAATCGACCAGGCTCAACGCTGTGTAATCAATCGAGAGATTACGGGTTCGTGCCGGCAGGCGCAAGCCGTTCGCGGCTTCATAGGTCTTGCCATCGGCCGTCAGTTGTTCGATGTGCACTGGAGGTGGGACCTTGTTGAATGGTAGATGGCGTGGATCGATCACGCTGACGCCGTCGTAGGCGACGTACCAGATTCTCCCATCCGAAGCCTTGGTTCCATCCTGTACAGCAGATTCTGAGGAATGGGTGCGCACACCGTCCGAGACGTCGAACAGCGTAGCCTGCACCCACTTCGATGGATCTTCGACCCAGGCGTCGAGTTCGGCGCGGGCAATCCGTACCAGACCGCAAGCCGTATAGGCCCAGACGAAATGGTCGGCGTCGTCGATGGTCCAGTGGACGCTGTCGCAAGGTATCCCATTCTTACTCGTGAGTGTCGTGACGTGGTCGTTCTTGATGCGGCTCAGCCCGTTTTCAGTGGCGACCCACAGCGCGTCACGCGGCCCGAATCGAAGGCTATTTACCCGTCCGGCGCCAAGCCCATGGGCGGCAGAATAAGACTTCTGAATCGCTCCGTCTGCGAAGTAGGAGACACCTCCACCGCTGAATCCGAGCCAGACTCCGTGCCGAGAGGGGTCGGCGACGACAACACGTGCATGATCGTTATGCCCCAGCGCTGCCCAGCGAATTTTCTCCACTACGCGGCCCTGGAATAAGTGAAAGAGGCCGTAGTCCTGTTTCGCCAGCCATAAGTGTCCCGCGGGAGCTTCGGCCATCGATGCGACGCGTCCGCCGGGAACCTCGCGCACAGGAACAAATCGATCACTGCTCAAGTATCCGAACTCCAAAGCGGTTGAAAACCATAGCCGTCCGCTGATGTCCTCAAACAAGGAATATGGCACTCCCTTAGGTGCGCCAGTACGTTGAGGGCTTCCGATCTGGAGCGGCACATCGATGCGGCCGTCTTTCCACCGGTTCAGGCCGTTGTACGTTGCGACCCAGACACTGCCGTCTTTCGCGCCCACGATCGATACACTGTTGGTGTTAGATAGTCCCTGCTTGATCGAGATATTCGGAACGGCATATTCACGGAATCGGTCAATACCGTTGGTGGTGACCGCCCAGATGTCGCCTTCCTGGTCCTGAAGAAGGGCGGTGACCGTGTCGCCGGAGAGGCCATCAGCCTCCGAGAAAACATCCGTCCTGCCTTGATGGAAGTGGATCAGGCCACGGTCGGGTGTACCGACCCACACACCTCCGTTACGATCGCGGAGGATTTGCGATGCCGTGGACCGCAGCACCTGCCAGTTCACAAGTCCAGGGACCCGCCTGTCACTGGACGTCAGGAGCGCGGATTTTTCATCCTGTCCAGGCTGCGGTAGCCCAAACTCGGCACCCGGCACTTCGAACGATTTCGATCGGCCCGACTTCCACTTCCCAGAGCCCTTTTCCAAACCCACCCAAAACTTTCCCTCTGAATCCGCATTGATAGGCCCAGAGTTCTCCCCAACAATGCGAGGTTCGTCCGTAGCGACCCATACGGTGCCCGTGCGGTCCTCGAGCAACGCAGAGATCCGACTCCCGTTCAGCTCGGAGTAGGTGGTGAGCTTGCCGTCCTTCCATCTGGCAAGCCCCTTCGTTGTGCCGATCCAGAATGTGCCGTCGAGTGTGACCAGCAGCGTCGGAATGTTGGTGCTGGGAAGTTGGCCGTTGGGCGGAGTCCAAGCCACAGCTCGAACGCCATCGAACCGCAGCAGGCCGAATTCCGTGCCCAGCCAGAGATAGCCGTCAGGTGTCTGTGCGATCGCGTAAATGAAGCCCTTGGCGAAGCCGTCGCGCACCCTCCACGCGGTATGCGCATACTGGCTGATGTCGAGAGAGGGGTCCAGGGCGAACGCGCAAGCGCAGCGCGCCAGCATCACAGCCAGAAGGACAACCGACCGTCGCCGCTTTTCCATAGCTTCAGCTGCGATAACCAGGGTCGCGCGCATCGGCGGCTAGTCGGCATCGGTCCGGCAGCGGCGGCTTCGGCGCGCGGTATCGCTACAGGAATCCAAAGACTGGAGGCCTCAACGCGATCTGCTGCCGGCGGACCGCGTGGCGAACTCCGCTTCGCTCGGGGCGCACCTCTGACCGGCCGAAACGCTGGCGAGCCTCGGCAACGCCGTCTCGGCCAGCCATGCAACTCTACAACATTCACTGAAGCCAGTTCGACACGGTGAACGGAGAGATTCCCGGTGTCGGACGTGGTGAGGAAGAACCTTCCCAGAGGAATACTCGGCGAGTTCGTCAGGGGGCGGCGCGCGTTCAACCCCGTTGAGAGGGCGATCGTCGCGCAGATCCAGCGGCGCTCGGATGTCGCGATGATCGATTTTGCGACCCGGGAATGCTGTAACCATCGAGCCACAGTTCCTGGATCAAATTCAAGTCTGCCTGCGAAGCGCGGCCGCGGGCCTGCGTGCGCCGTTTGCGATCCCTCAGGAGGTATGCGGCAAACGGTGGACCCGCCGCGACGGTGACCGCGACGACGTACTCTTTCCTTCATCGATGGTACGGGATTGACCGCCGACGTCGGTTTCGAGAGCGCGGTTCCACGCGTGTTCGCGTGCCGCAACGAGCAGTTGGTCGACCAGTAGCGATAGGTGATCGAGCCGTTCACGTTCATCGAACATTGTCAATCGTCCTCCGAGGCCTCACGGCGGCAACGACAACGTCACCCACGACGATTCATCGCTCCGTCAGGTAATGACTACGAACCACGCGTGGCCGTAGCACATGTCGCGCATCATCCGAACCCCTAGGCAGCGTCAGAATTGGATCTGGGCGCCAAACTTCACGTACCTCGCCTGAAGAATGTTCAAAGGCTTGAGCCAGGCAGAACCGTACGTCGTGTTGATCGCCGCCGGCGGTTCCCCCGCGTTTGACGTCGCTCCCACTGCGGCGTTCGAGTTGGTGACGTTGAAGATGTCGGCCATCACCTGCACCTTCTTCGATCCGGCGACGGTGAAGTTCTTGCCGACGCGCAGATCGAGCTGCGTGCGCCGCGGCGTGTACTCAGTGCCCGGCTTGATCAGCGGGATGCTGCGCGAGGTGTTGGCGCCGCCCGAGAGCGGACGACCGAGCGAGCCGTTGGCCGCGACGTCCGCCTGGGTGATGTTCCACTGCGCGGTGACCTGCTGCCCGGGCAGGTTCTGCAGCACGCCGCCGATCTGGATCTGCTGCCACGGCAGCGTGTACGACCCGGTCGCCTTGATCTGGGTCAGCCAGCTGGTGTCGAAATCACAGTAGTTGAAGAACAGCCCGGTGCCAGGCGTCGCCGCCGTGCCGGCGCCGGTGGCCGCGGCCGAGACTCCGAAACCTGTCTGCGGGTTGTCGACGAACGCGCTGCAGTTGTTGAAGTGCGTGTTGCCGGTCGCGACGCCGCCGGTCACGAACAGATCCGATCGGATCCGCGCGTTGGCCGCGATGTCGACGCCGTTGAACACCTCGGACCAGGCGCCGCCCACCTTGTCGACGAACGTGACGACGTTGTTGGCCGCCAGTCCGAACTTGGTCGGCGTGATGTCGTACAACCCGCAGATCTGGTTGCCGCCGCCGTTGGGCAGCCGCGAATCGACGGGCGCCGTCACGCAATAGGCTGAGAAGTCCGACGGCGCGACGTCGAGATTGTCGGTCGTGGTGAAATGCCCCTGCGCGCGACGGTAGTACGCGATCTCGGTCGAGACGCGCGGCATCAGCTCGTGCGACAGGGTTGCCGACGTCTCCCAGTTGTTGCGGCGGTGGCCGAAGCCGGTGATCGTGTCCGGATCGTTGCGGGTCGCGATGTTCACCTGGCCGAAGCTGGTGTTGCTCAACGGTCCCAGCTCGCTGACCTGCGGGATGCCGTCGTTGTTCACATCCTGCCAGCCGCGCGTGGCGGTGTTCACCGACGTGTTGAGCGGGTTCAGCGTGCGCGCGGTGCCGACCGTCGACGTCTGCACGTAGCGGCTCACCGTCGCCTTGAGCGCCGTCTTGCCGTCGCCGAACAGGTCGTAGGAGAGGCCGAGCCGCGGCGACAGATCCTTGTAGTTCGGCACGTTGGTCAGCGCGTCGAAGTGCCGCGGGCCGATCCAGGTGCCGCCCGGCGCGTCCTGCGCGTCGACTTTGTTGTTCAGATAGTCCCAGCGCACGCCGGCGTTGATCGTCAGGCGGTGGATCGTCCAGGTGTCCTGCCCGTAGAGGCCGAGATCGGCGACGAGCCGCTCGTGCGTCGTGTACGGGGTGGTCCGCACCGACACGGAAAACGGCTGGCCGTTGCGCACGGTGAGAAACGTGTCCTTGGTGGTGTAGATGTCCGTGTCGGCCGGCCCCTCCTGCAGCGTCATGCCGGTCTTGAAGGCGTGCGATCCGGTGACGTAGGTGAGTGCCGTCCGGTACGAGCGCAGCGAGGTGTAGTTGCGCGACAGGTTGGCGGGGTAGGCGCGAAAACTGATGCCGGTATTGAGTTCGGTCACCGGATAGCCGGTGGAGGTCGCCGAGTCCTGGACCGGCTCGCGCGTCCAGGTTTCGTTGGTGACGCCGAAGCCGGCCTCGAACAGCGCCCGCGACGAGATCGTCGAGCGGAAGGTGATCGTCTCGAAGTTGTTGTCGGGCAGGTTCTGCAAGTTCGAGGCGTCGGGCTGCAGGGTGCTGGCGAGCGTCCAGTGATCGGTGTAGCGCGGCGCGATGCTCCAGTAGCCGGACAGCTTGTTCTTCGCCGACATCTGCCACGTCAGCCGGACGTCGTCGCTGACGCTGCGCTGCGTCTCGGTGCCGGGCCGTGACGGATCGGGTGTGAACACGAACGTCGACTGGTTGCTCTCGTAGAAGGTGTTGGTGCGGATCTGCTGGTAGCCCCAGTAGCGGTGCGCCGTCCAGAACCACACCCGGTCCTTCTTCAAGGGGCCGCCGAACGCGCCGCTGACGTCATAAATCTTCAGGATGCTGTCGGCCGTCAGCACGCCCTGATCGCGCAGCGCCTGGTCGACGTTGCTGCCCTGCATCCCGTCGTTCGCGAAGTTGCCGAAGGCCG
>Ga0075435_100001027_pt1 | contig 17693 bp, 13 predicted proteins | sample RhiMethybrSRZTD4_FD_75302 | JGI IMG/M metagenome (GOLD analysis project Ga0075435, IMG submission 75302) | Populus rhizosphere microbial communities from Tennessee, USA - Rhizosphere MetaG P. TD hybrid SRZTD4 | ecosystem: Host-associated > Plants > Roots > Rhizosphere > Soil | place: USA...
TTCCGCTCGGCTTCGCAGCGGAAGGCGTCGAAGTCGTCGAGCGTGCCGAGGCCGGGATCGACGGCGGTGTGGCCCCCGGCCGGCGAGCCGATCGCCCAGGGGCTGCCCGGATCGTCGGCTGCGGCGCGGAGCGCGTTGTTGCGCCCCTTGCGGAAGCTCGTGCCAATTGGATGAATGGGCGGGAGATACAGCACGTCGAAGCCCATGTCGGCGATCCGCGGCAGGTGTGCGGCCGCTTCGCGGAACGTGGCACTGCGCGTCGGATCCGGACCGGCCGAACGCGGGAACATCTCGTACCAGGCACCGAAGCGCGCGCGCACGCGGTCCACCCACACGCGCCGAACCGGCGATTCGGTGGCGCGCGATCGATCGGTGGAGGTCGCCATCGCCGCGGCAAGCTCGTCGCCGAGCGCGGCCGCGACACGATCGGCCTGCGGCGTCGGTTCGGTGAGTGCGTCGGCACGCTCCAACAGCCAGCGCGATTCGCGGCTGGCGGCGCGGTTCGCGGCCTCGCGAATCAGCAGCGCTCCTTCAAGCAGCTCCACCGCCACGTCCTGCCCGGCGCCGGCTTTGAGTTTGATATCGCGCCGCCAGGTGAGGAACCGATCGACCCACGCCACCACCTGGTACTCGTGCCACCCGTTTTCGGTGACGTCGAACGTCGCGGTCCAGCGATCCGTTCCCGGCGCGACGCTCGTCATGGGAGTGTCGCGCCACTGTGCCTGCGTCGCCGTCGCGCTTGAGGCGTCACTCGAGGCTTGAGGCTTGCGGCTCGCGCGGTCCCGCAGGACGGCCGCCACCACATCGTGGCCGTCGGCGAAGATCGTCGCCGTGACATCGACTGTTTCCCCGACGGTGCGCTTGATTGGGAAGCGTCCGCCGTCAATCTCCGGCTCGATGCGCTCGACGATGACGCGGCGGCTGCAGGCTTCAGGAATTGCTGGTTGCTGATTGCTGATTGCTGATTGCGGTGCGACCGGCACCGGCACTTCCTTCGCCATCGGCTAGTTCTCCACGGAAAACGCTTCGACGGCCCGTTCGAGATCCGAGATCCGGCGTCGCTGGCGGAGGGGCGACAGGAACTTGAAGACCGCCACCGAGCGCCCCTGGAGCGCGTAGCGCGCACCAGCCCGGTACATGCGGTCGACGCCATGCGGATCAAAAGTGTCGAAGACGCGCTGCCACTGCTGCGTGCCCTCGAGCGCCGGCAGCGTGAACGGCACTTTGTCGTGATGACCGTTGAGCAGCACCAGCAGCGTATCACCCGTAATCGGTTCACCGCGCTCGTTGACTTCCTCGATGGCGCTGCCCGACAGCATCATGCCGAGTGTACGCGTATATCCGGCATTCCACGCCGTGTCGTCCATCTCGCGGCCGTCGGGGGCGAGCCAGGCGACGTCCTTCACTTCGCCGCCGCGGATGCTGCGGCCCTGGAAATACCGCCGCCGGCGCAGCGCCGGCTGGAGGCGGCGGAAGTGCACCAGCTTGCACACGAAATCGAACAGCGTGTGCGCGTCCGACGTCTGGTTCCAGTCGATCCACGCGATCTCGTTGTCGTGGCAGTAGACGTTGTTGTTGCCGCGCTGCGTGCGCCCGAGCTCGTCGCCGTGACTGATCATCGGCACGCCCTGCGACAGCAGCATCGTCGCCAGCAGGTTGCGCTTCTGGCGCTCGCGCAGCTCGCGAATCTCGGCATCGTCGGTCGGTCCTTCGACGCCGCAGTTCCAGCTCAGATTGTTGTTCTCGCCGTCGCGGTTGTCCTCGCCGTTGGCCTCGTTGTGTTTCTCGTTGTAGCTCACCAGATCGTTCAGCGTGAAGCCGTCGTGCGCGGTCACGAAGTTGATGCTCGCATACGGCTGGCGGCCGCTGTGCGCGTAGAGATCGTTGCTGCCGGCAAGGCGCGTCGCGAGCTCGGAGACGGTGCTGGTGTCGCCGCGCCAGAACTGCCGCACCGAGTCACGATATTTTCCGTTCCACTCGGTCCACAGGACCGGAAAGTTGCCGACCTGGTATCCGCCCTGCCCGAGGTCCCACGGCTCGGCGATCAGCTTCACCTGCGACAGCACCGGGTCCTGGTGAATGATGTCGAAGAACGCACCGAGGCGATCGACGTCGAACAGTTCGCGCGCGAGCGCGCTGGCGAGGTCGAAGCGGAACCCGTCGACGTGCATCTCCTTCACCCAGTAGCGCAGGCTGTCCATGATCAACTGGAGGACCTGCGGGCTCTGCATGTTCAACGTATTGCCGCAGCCGGTGAAGTCCATGTAGTAGCGCGGGTTGTCCGAGACGAGCCGATAGTACGACGCGTTATCGATGGCCTTGAGCGACAAGGTCGGGCCGAGATGGTTGCCCTCGGCGGTGTGGTTGTAGACCACGTCGAGGATCACTTCGAGGCCGGCGGCGTGCAGCGCCCGCACCATCCGCTTGAACTCGCGCACGGCGCCGGCCGGCGTACGCGACGCGGCGAGGCGGCGTTCCGGTGCGAAGTAGCCGAAGCTGTTGTAGCCCCAGTAATTGGTCAGCCCTTTCTCTTCGAGATGTCGATCGCGCGCATGGTGGTGGACCGGCATCAACTCGACGGCCGTGACGCCAAGCTTGCGCAAGTGCTCGAGTGCCGGCTCGGTGGTGAGCGCTTCGTAGGTGCCGCGCAGATGTCCGGGGACCGCCGGGTGGAGCTTCGAGAAGCCGCGGACGTGCATCTCGTAAATCACCGTGTTGTGCCACGGCGTGCGCGGCGGCCGATCGTCGCCCCACGTGAACGCCGGATCGACGACGGCGGCGAGCGGCGCGTAGGCGGCATTGTCGCGGTCGTCGAAGGACGCGTCTTCGTCGGGATGCCCGACGCGGTAGCCGAACATCTCGTCGGCCCACCGAATCGTACGCGCCACCGACTTCGCGTATGGATCCATGACAACCTTGTTCGGGTTGAAACGGTGTCCGGCAGCCGGATCGTACGGTCCGTACACGCGGTAACCGTAGAGTTGGTTGGGACGCGCGTCGGGGAGGAACGCGTGCCACACCATGTCGGTGTGCTCGGGAAGCGGGATGCGGTGGTGTTCTTTCGTCGCGTCAGGGGAGTCGAAGAGGCAGAGCTCCACCCTCGTCGCGTGCTGGGAGAAGAGCGCGAAGTTCACGCCCACGCCGGTCCAGGTTGCACCAAGGGGATACGGGTCGCCGGGCCACACGCGCACGGAGATGGGCGAGGTTCACGTTTTGTGCCACGCGAAGCCTATAATCGCGCGCATGTTGATTCTTCTGGCCTGCGCCCTCGGCCTCGCACTGGAGCAGCAAGCTGCCGCTGGCACCGTGATCACGGCAGATGAAATTGCCTTGACGCTCAAGCAGTCGACGGCCAACAACGTCGTCGATCAGCCGGTGAAAGCGACCGAGGTGCCGGGCGGGCACAAGGCGTCGCTGGCGCTCCTGCGGCGCACGAAGGCGGAGACCTCCGCGCTCATCCACGACCGGGTGACGGAGATTTACCAGATCACCGCCGGATCGGGAACGATTGTCACCGGCGGTTCGTTGGAGAATCCGACGGCGACCGATCTCACGCGCCTGAACGCCGGCCCGAGCCAGACCGGCACGCACAAAGGCGGCGAATCGAAGCACGTTGGTCCGAAGGACGTGATCATCATTCCGGCGGGCATGCCGCATCGCTTCAGCCAGCTGGATGGGTCGGAGATTGTGTATCTGGTCTATCGCTTCGAGCCGAAGTGAATCGGGGTCACTCAGCCTCAAGCCTCAAGCCTCAAGTCGGCTAGCCCCAAGCCCCCAGCCCCGACAGCGACAGCGACAGCGACGCAGCGTCAGTCTGTCGCGTATCGATCGTTGTACCAAGGTTCCGCGGAGTTTGAGTAGCCGCGCACTTCCCAGAAGCCTTTCCGATCCTCCGCGAGGAATTCGATCTTGCGGATCCACTTCGTGCCCTTCCACGCGTAGAGCTTCGGCGTAATCATCCGCACCGGCCCGCCGTGGTCGCGCGGCAGCGGTTTGCCTTCCCACGTGTGGACCAGCAGCACGTCGTCGTCGACAGCGCGATTCAGCGGCAGGTTGGTCGTGTACGGAATGAACGAGCCCGGCATGAAGTCGTAGCCCGTGCACAGCACGAAGTGCGCGTTCTCCCTCGGCACCGCCATCTCGGCAATCGTCGCGAAGCGCACGCCGCGCCAGTGATTGTCGTAGCGGCTCCACGTCGTCACGCAATGAAAGTCGCTGACGTCCTCGGCCTGCGGCAGCGCGAGAAACTCGTCCCACGTCAGGGTGAACGGATGCTCGACCAGCCCACCGACTTCGAGCTTCCATTTGTCGAGCGAAACCTCCGGCTGTTCACCAAGATCGAGCACCGGCCAGTTCTTCACCTCGTGCTGGCCGACGGGAAGCTGCGGCATGCCGTGGCGATTTTCCGGTCCGCTGCCCTGCGGCGGTTGTCCCGTGAACTCGACGTTAACCGCGCGCTTGTCGAGCTGAATCTGGCGCTGAATGTATTTCTGCCGCCGTTCGACGAGATCGTCCTTCGACACGGCGGCTATTTTATCGGACCGCGGCGCAGTCGGGGCTGGGGGCACAGGTCAGCCTCAAGCCCCAAGGCCCAAGCCTCGAGTCAGCTAGCCCCTAGCCGCCAGCCCCGACTCGCACAGCAAGACCCCAGCCCCCAGCCCAACTCGCGCCGCGTGGCACTTCGCTTGCGGCGCAGTTCCGCATGGCTGATGAACAGAGACGCAAAGACGGGCCCCTCGACGGAAGCACCAGCGGCACGATTGGTGGCGGTGGACGCGAGACCGGCGGACCGACGGAGCGTCCGGAGGCCCCGGACATGCCGAGCGTCAACCCGGACGATGCGGCGAGCGGACGGCTGGCGCCGGACGCGATCGACGCCGCTACGCCGGTCGACGATTTGAAGACGCCGCCCGGCGACTCCTCACGACGCTAAGCGGGGCAGCGGCACGGCCGGCACATGGCCGGTGGTCTCGAGGATGTCGGCCGGGAGGAACTCGGGCGACGGCGCCAGCGGCAGTGCGATCCGTCCACGGCGGATCGCCTTGTCGCGGTACATCAGGTGGTCGGCCGCGGCGAGCAGTTGCTCGTAGGTGCGGCCATCTTCCGGGAAGACCGCCGCGCCCGCGCTCGCGCCAAGACGCAGGCGCTTGCCGGCGCGGACCTCGAGCTGAATTTCCGCGACCCGGCTTTGCAGCTCGCGGCGCTTCGCTTCCGCGACTTCGCGCGTGCAGTCGCCGAGGACGACGATGAACTCGTCGCCGGCGTAGCGGACGCAGAGATCGTACGGCCGCAGGGCGCCCTGGAGCGCCGCGGCGACTTCGCGCAGCGCGTGGTCGCCGACGTTGTGGCCGTAGGTGTCGTTGATCGTCTTGAAGCCGTCGACGTCCATCACGACGATCGCCACTTCGCTCTGCAACCGCTCCGCGCGCGCCAGCTCGCGCGACAGGTGGACGAACATCGAGCGGCGATTCGGCAGACCGGTCAGCGGATCGGTGAGCGAATCTTCCTGCGTCTGCTCGAACACAATCGAGTTGTGGATGACGGCGCCAGCCTGTTCGGCGATCCGCTCCAGCAGACGGCGGTGATCTTCGGTGTAGTGGTTCGGCTCGACGTGGTACAGCGACAGGCAGCCGATGAACGTGTCGTTGTACTGCAGCGGACAGACGATCGCCGAGTTCAACGACAGGTCGCCGCCGGCGCCGATCGAGTCGAAGGTCACACGCGGATCGCCGTTGATCAGCGTACGCCGGTTCCGCGCCACCCATCCTGACAGCCCGTGGCCGACCTTCAGGCTGGCGTTGAGCAGCCGCGGCGCGTCGACACCAGCCGCGAAGCGGCACTTGAGCGTGTCGCCGTCGGGGTTGTGCAGGAACAGCGCGCAGCCCGACCACGAGACGATCTTCGAGAGCTTCGACGAGATGAGCGCCATCGTGTCGGAGACGCCGAGGCTGGTGCCCATCGACTGCGCGATCTCGTAGAGCGCGTAGATTTCGCGATGCGCGAGCGCAATGTTCTCGAAGGCGCTGGCGGCGCCGGCCGGCACGAGGCCGACGGCCGTGGATCCGGGAAGCGCCTGCGCGGGCTCGTCGTCGGCTTCCGGCTGCGCGCCGTCGCCGAGCTCGGCGACAAGCGACGGGAGCATGTCGACGAACACCGGCACGAGCTTCGGGTCGAGCGCGCGCCCGGCCTCGTGCTTGAGCAGCCCGATCGCGCTCTCGTTGGACAGCGCCTTGTGATACGGCCGCTCGGTCGTGACCGCGTCGTAGTAGTCGACGATCGTCAGGATGCGCGCGCCGAGCGGAATCTCCCCGCCGGAGAGGCCCTGCGGATAGCCCTTGCCGTCCCACCGTTCGTGGTGGCTGAGAATCAGCGGCGCCACCGGATACGGGAACGGAACGGCGGCGATGATCTCGGCGCCGACCTGCGGGTGAATGCGAATCTTCTGGAACTCTTCCTGGGTGAGCGGGCCCGGTTTCGAGAGGATGTGTTCCGGAACCGCGAGCTTGCCGATGTCGTGGAGCAGCGCCGCGGTTTTCACACCCTGGATTTCCGCCTCCGACAACCCGGCCGCTTTCGCCAGGCCCGCCGCGTAGACCTGCACGCGGCGGATGTGCATCTGCGTCGTCTGATCCTTCGCGTCGATGGCGCGCGCCAGCGCCTCGATGGTCGCGAGGTGAAGATCAGAAGTCTGCTGCACGTGCCGCTGTTCGTCCTCGATCCGCCCCATGTACACCTTGTAGGTGCGGTAGGTGAGATACAGCGGCGCGAAAGTCAGCGGTGCGACCCAGTAGCCGGCGTGGGAGAGAAACAATGCGGCGAGCGCGGCGCTGCCGGCGCCGACGAAGTAGCTGGGCGCGCTCCACAGGAAGTTGCTGTTCCACGTCGCCAGGATTTTGGAGCGCGTCGAGAGCGCGATCGCCGTTGCGATGAGCCCGGTGTTCAGCAGGAAGTAGACAGTCGCCGCACCGACCAGCGGCCGCGCGAGGATCGCGAGCGGCATCACCGCTCCCGTGCCGCCGCCGAGCAGCGAAAACGCGAGCCCGGTTCCCTGCACGGTGATCACCAGCGACGCCACGCTGAAGAGCGTCCGGTGCAGCGGGTTGCGATCCTTGCTGTTGAAATGGCACTGGCTGAAGGCGCTGCCCGCGGCGACGAGCATCGTCTCGTGCGGCCCGAGCAGCAGCAGCGAGGCGAAATCCACCGCGTAGGAGACCGACATCGTCGAACCGCTGGTCGTCAACGGCAGATACACCTTGAGCGCCGCCGACATCGACGAGAGCAGCAGCAGCGCGACGAACAGCAGCGGCTGCGCGAACTTCGCCTCCGGCAGGCAGACCAGCAACAACGTCAGGCCGGTCGCGATGACCGCACCGACGTACATGCGAGCGGGACGTGGGAGTTCGCTCATCAGTGGACCCGCGGCGCGGTGGACACCCAGTGATCGCCCCAGTCTTCCTTGAGCACCGACCACAACACCTGATCGAAGTACTCGCCGTGACGCCGCAGCGACCGACGCAGGATCCCTTCCTGCACGGCGCCGAGCTTGCGCAGCGCGCCGTTGGCGCGCCCGTTCTGCAACAGCACGCGCGCTTCGAGGCGATGCGTGCCGATCGCGCCGAACGTGAACGAGCCCACCAGCCGCGCCGCGTCGAGGAACACGCCGGTGCCGCGCGACGCTGGCGCGATAGTGCATTCCCATTCGGCGGCTTCGAACCCCGGATCGAGCTGGCGCACCTGCACGAGACCGACGAGCGCTCGCGTCGACGTCAAGGTGATCGTGTAGGTGAACGCGTGACCGGCGGCGCGGTCGCGCAGCGCCCGGTCGATCAGTTCTTGGACGGCGACGTCCGACACCGGACCATCATTCCCAAAGCGGGTCGCGTCACCGACCGATAGCACGTCGACGAGCGCCGCGAGATCCTGCGCCGCAATTTCGCGCAGGGTCACCGAGCGGCCGGTCAGCGTCGGCAACTCGGAGCGCCACGTCGACGTCAGGATGTTCGAATCCGCAGCCATGGTTGTTTTGAGCCGGACGGCGACACAGCTCCCCGTCGTGCGACGATTTGCAACTCGGACGCCAACGGATGACATAGCCGTAAGTTATTGTATCAATGCGTGTTATACCTAACGGTAGAGATTGACTGTGTAGCGCCTCTGTTCGTTCATATGACATTAGCGTCAATTGGCGACCATCATCGCACGACGTTAGGCCTTTGATTTCCGCGAGTTGCAGGAGGCGTGTGTCGTTTCAACGCACCTTGTCCCGAAGTGGATCACGAGATCGGCCGTCCCGCTCGTCGAAGGCGCGGCGATCCGTGCAGCCGCAGCCCCCCTTGGCGCAACCGCCGACTGCCGTCGCCCATCATCGGCGCCGGATGTCCGCGCGACCGCGTCATCGAACGGCACCGTTTCCGAGCCGCAAGCACGACCTCGTGATCGCGATCGTGTTGACGGCGATTCGCGACCGCGACGCCGTGACGCGGATCACCGGCGGACTCGGAGTCGGGCACGGTGTTCGTGCTCACGCTGCATCGGCACGTGAGCGGCCATCGCGCGCCGATGCCGCGCGATTCCGCCGCCAGGCGACGCGGCCGGTGACCAACGCAGCGTCAACCCTCGAGTCACGTCGCCCATCTAACCGCGCGTGTGGCACGACGCGCGCTATGCACTCCGCCTTCTGGTTCGTGCGCCTGGGTTCACGAGCGTCGCGGTCTTGACGCTGGCCCTCGGGATTGGCGCAAACGCCGCGATCTTTTCTGTGGTGCGCAGTGTGCTCTGCGCACCGCTGCCGTTCGCTGATCCGGATCGGCTGGCCGCGCTGTGGCACGGCTATCCGCCGACGCTGCCGCGCGCGGCGGTGTCGGTGCCGGGCTACGACGATTTGCGCGGCGCCACCGATCTGTTCGACGGCGTCCTGGCGTTCCGCTCCGGGAATCAAAACCTGACCGGCCGCGGCGAACCCGAGCGGCTGCTCGTCGTGCGCGCGACCGCCACGTTTCAGCCGGTGCTCGGACTGACCATCGCTCGCGGCCGCTGGTTCGCCGCCGAGGAAGACGTTCCCGGCGACAGCTCGGTCGCCGTGCTGAGTGACGGATTCTGGCGTCGACGGTTCGGTGGCGATCCCGCCGTCATCGGCACGACCATTTACCTCAGCGATCGCCCGCACGCGGTGATCGGCATCACCGCCGCGGCGGCGACGTTCCCGCGCGACACCGACGTTTGGGTGCCGATCGCGTTCACCGCGGAGCAGCGGGGACCAGAAGGCCGCGGCAGCGAATTCCTCGACGTGATCGCGCGACTGCGGCCCGGGCTGACGCTGGCGCAGGCGCGCGCCGGCCTCGCGTCGCTGGCGCGACAGCTGAAAACCGACTACTACGCCGACGCGCCGCGCTGGACCCTCGACATGCGGCCGCTGCCGGACGATCTCGTCCGCGACACGCGGCCCATCGTCGTCACGATCTTTGCGGCCGTCGGTCTCGTGCTGCTGATCGCGTGCGCAAATGTCGCGAACCTGCTGCTGGCGCGCGCCGGGCATCGCCGCCGCGAACTGGCCGTCCGCGCGGCGCTTGGCGCGCCGCCGCAGCGGCTGCGGCGTCAACTGCTGGTGGAAACCCTGGTGCTGGGTGCGCTCGGCGGCACCGCCGGGCTCGCCGTCGCGTTTGGCGCGGTGCCGATCGTCGCGCGCGCGACCGCCGTGAGTTTTCCCAATATCGACTCGCCACGGATCGACGTCGTCGTTCTCGCGTTCGCGTGTGTTGCCGCGCTTGCCAGCAGCGCGCTCTTTGGCGCGGTGCCGGCGTGGCAGCTGGCACGCACCGATTTGCGCACGGCGCTGGGCGCCGAATCACGCGGCGGGACCGGTCGGCGCGTCGGCCATCTAATCGTCGCCGCCGAAATGGCGCTCGCGTTCGCCGTCCTCGTCGGCGCAGGGCTGCTGGTTCGCAGTTTCGCGCGGGTGATCGACGTCAGTCCCGGCTTCGACGCGGATCGCCGGGTGACAATCCGAGTGTCGCTGCCGCTCGCGCGCTACCGCGACGCGCCGCAGCGGGCGGCTTTCTATACCGAGCTGTTCGATCGTTTCGCCGCGCTGCCGCACGTCCTCGCCGTGGGCGCGGTGTCGGAACTGCCGCTCGGCGGCGCGAACAACATGGGGACCTTCGACATCGCGTCGCGGCCAACCGTGCGGGGCGGCGATCAGCCGCACGCCGACTGGCGTTCCGCATCGCCGCGCTATTTCACGGCGATGAACATCCGGCTCGTCGCCGGCCGCCTCTTCGACGACCGCGACGGCGCCGGCGCGGCGCGCGTCGCGCTCGTCGACGAGCGCGCGTCCTCGAAGTATTGGCCCGGGCGCAGCCCGATCGGCGACCGCGTGAATATTGATGACGGTGCGATCAAGACGTGGCGCGTCATCGTCGGCGTCGTCGGCACTGTGCATCACGACGGGCTCGACGTTGAGCCGCGGGGAACGTTGTACGTGCCGCTCGCGCAGCGGCCGACTGCCTCCGCGTTCGCCGTCGTCCACTCCGACGGCGATGCGCTTGGACTGCTGCCGCCGATCCGCGCCGCCGTCGCGGCGATCGATCCGGCGCTGCCGATCTACGACGTGCGACCGCTCGACGACCGGCTCGCCGCGTCGCTCGGCCGCCGGCGCGCGGCGACGTGGCTCATCGGCGTGTTTGCCGCGCTCGCGCTGGTCCTGGTGCTGGTCGGTGTCTACGGCGTGATGTCGTACGACGTCAGCCAGCGCGCAAGGGAGATCGGTATCCGGCTCGCGCTCGGCGCGGACCGTTGGTCCGTGATGCGGATGGTGGTCGGCGGGGGACTGCGGATCGCGTCAGCCGGGATTGCCGCAGGCGCCATCCTCGCGCTCGCGGCGGCGCGCCTGATCGCCGGATGGCTGTTTGGTGTGTCGGCGGCCGATCCGTCGACGTACGGGATGCTTGCCGCGTTGCTGCTCACGATGGCGGTCGCGGCGGCCTACTTGCCGGCTCGCCGCGCCGCACGCATTAATCCGCGAGCTTTGATGGACGTTTGAGCGCGCTCAGCGCGACGCGCGCGGATCGTACGGGTCGGCCTGCGCCTCCGGATGGCCCGGCGCGGGGTCGCCCCGGCGTCCTGGATGCGGCTCGCTCGCCCCCGCGGGCATCCGTGGACCGACCGTCGCCTTGCCGCGGCGGATCTCCTTCAGGAAGTAAGGAATCCACAGCGCCGCCGCCAGCGCCAGCGCGACGATGACCGCGCTCGTAATGCTCGGGTACTGCCACGCCAGCAATAGCTCGACAGCGAACATGCGTGCACCTCCGCTGACATGTATCGCAACGCCTGTGCCGTTCGGACTCGACCGTTAGCGAGTGGCGCGAAGACTTTATCAGAGCGTATCGGCGAGCGCTGGCAACGCAATTGAACATCATTGCTCAGGGAGGGTCGACATGAGAACCCTGGGCGCGCTTGTGATGACCGTACTGCTCATCGTGGTCGCATTCGTTGCCGTGAGCTACGTGACGGGCAACGGCGCGTGGTTCAGCCGGCCTGCGACGGAGCGGAACGCCGTCGGGACGACCGGAAAGATCGACGTGAACGCCGCGCGCGAACGTGGCGCCGAAGTGGGCGAGAAGGTGGCCGTGGCCGCCGAGAAGATGAAGGAGAGCGCGGCCGAAGCAGCGCTCACTTCCAAGATCAAGGCGAAGATGGTGCTCGACGACTACGTCAAGGCGCGCGCCATCGACGTGACGACGAGCGGGACCACGGTGACGCTGAGCGGCGCCGTCCGTTCGTCTGAAGAGCACGACCGCGCGATGCGCATCGCGCGCGAGACGTCAGGCGTCACGAGCGTCGTCGATCATCTGTCGAAGCAGCCCTGATTGGATTGGCGAATGGGGTGGGCGACGGGTATCGAACCCGCGACCTCCTGAGCCACAGTCAGGCGTTCTACCACTGAACTACGCCCACCACACTGGTGGATCGTAGCACTTACCCTTGGGTTTCTTCTACCGTCTGCGTGTCGCCGTCGAGCATGTCGACGACGGCGCCGTTTTCCAACGTGGCGCGGACCAGGTGGATGTGGTTCGCGCGCTCGCCCTTGGCCTCGTACATCAACTTGTCGGCGCGCTGAATCAGGTCCGCTGACAGGCGGCGTGCGACGAACCGGCGCTCGGAGACGCGTCCCAGCCACAGGCAGACCACGCCGACGTCGACGCGAACCGGCTGCACGGACAAGCGGCGATCTTCCTGCGTCCAGTCGAAGCGTTCCACCGCCTCGCGGAATCGTTCGCCGATCGCGTGCGCCTCGTGGCAGCCGGCGAGGTCGGGAATCATGAAGCAGAACTCATCGCCGCCGAAGCGCGCGTGGAGATCCTTCAGCCGCGGTCCGCGGTCCTGCACGGTGGTGCTCCGCTCCTGCGCGAGGAGGTCGTCGCTGCGCACTTGTTCGCGCAGCAGCGCCGCGACCCGCTCGATGATGCGATCGCCGACCGCGTGGCCGAGCGCGTCGTTGTACCACTTGAAGCCGGTGATGTCGACCAGGCCGACGGCGCACCAGCGGCCGCGTTGTTCGAGCGCAAGGAACGACTCCAACTGCTCGGTGAAGCGGCTGAAGTTCATCAACTTCGTCTTCGGATCGCGGTGTGACTTGTCGGTGAGATCGGCGACGAGCGCCTCGAAGTAGCGCGAGATGCTGCTGACGGTTGCGTCCTTGGCCGAGAGCTCAGTCTGGACGTGCGCCATCTTGTCGGCGAAGCCGGCCGACAGCGCCTGAATCGCTTCGTGCTTGGATTCCTGCCAGAGCCGTTCGTGCCGCGTGAACACCGCGTCGATGGCGCTGAGCAGCGACGTCTCGAGCGGAGCCGGCAGCGCCAGACGATCCCGCACCCACGACTGAAGCTCGTTGCGCGTTTGTGGCTGAGGCTCCGCCGGCGCGCCCTTTTCGGGTCGCGTGAATTGTCCCTGAACTAGACGCTCAGCCATATCACCAGCATTAACCGACTCTACAAATGGCGTACCGGCTCGCTGAGTTCAGTGACTTCGGAAAGGCGCTCGATTTCAGCGACGAGTCACGACACGTCGAGAGATGAGGCGTGTAACTTCCACTTTTGTGTCGGGCCCGCGCGAGAAAGCAATGGGGTGGGATCATCCCCACCCCATCTATACACGAACTACGAGCAGCTGGTCGAGATCATCTTGATCGATTCGACGTCGAGGCGCGGCTGCGTGCCGCGGCTGCCCTCGCGCGTGCCAGTCGTTCCCGCCGTCGCGCCGGCGGTGGTCGTCGGATCAGGCGAAGCCGCCGACGTGTGGTTCATCGATGGGTCGAACGTGGACTTTCCGGTGACCTGGATCTTGTGGCCGACATGCTTGTCGAGATCGGTCCCACCACTCAGCGTCCAGTTCATGGCGGGTCCGTTCGCCATCGCGGCGTTCGCGTTGGTGCCGGCCGCGGTCGCGCCGGTGGTCCCGGCCGTCGTCGTTCCGGAGGTCGTCGTGGTGCTGGACGCGCCGTTGTCCATCTTGGCGTTGTTCAGAATGAACCCGCTGCCGCTGGTGTCGCGCGCGAGGCAGCCGGTAACGGTGACGTCCTTCCCTTTGTCGGTCGTGCTGCTCGGCCGCTGCGCGGTGCTCGTGCTGGTCTGCGCGCCGAGTGTGACAGCACACGCGACCGCCGCCGCGATTCCAAGACCTGTTGCAGTGCGTTTCATCTTGCCGTCCTCCTCTTGTTAGCGTCCGATTTTGTCCCCGAGATCGTTCAGGGCTTCGCCGACCTTGCGGCGTCCCTTGCCGTACGCTTCTTCGACATTGCCAGCGGCCTTGTCGGCCGTGCCTTCGTCACGAAGCTGCTCGTCGTCGGTAGCCTTGCCGACTGATTCCTTGATCTTGCCTTTCAGCTGATCCGTCTTACCCTGCACTTCATCCTTATTCCACATGCGTCTCCCCTCCTCGATGAGGAAACGGATTGCAGGAGTTGTGCCCCGGATAACGGATGAGCGGCGGGCGACGCTTATTGGACGAGCCTGACCAACCAGAGATCGTTGCAGCGGCCCGCCCGTGCGACGCCGATGTGCTCTGCTTGCGCGGCTACGCCGAGACGGCGCGCAGGACGCTGATCAACTGATTGGTCTCGAAAGTGAGCGCCTGCCACGCGGCTTCATGCTCGCCGAACTCGCCGGTGCGGCCGATCTCTTCGAGGGTGCGCGCAGCGTGGACGACCCCTTCGGCGTCGAAGTTGGCGGCCGCGCCCTTGAGCCCGTGGGCCGCCCGGCGCAGGGCCTCGGCATCGCGGGCGTCGAGCGCGTGGCGGATCCGTTCGAGGTGCCGCGGCGCATCGTCGACAAACAGGCGGCTGATCTCGGCGAGCAGCTGACGGTCGCCGCCGACGCGGGCCAGGACCTGCATCGACACGTCGGGCACGGCCACGTCGTTCGCGATCGCGGAGGGACGCCCTTCCGCCATGCGCTCGACGACGGCGCAGAGCTGCCGCGGGTCGAGCGGCTTGGTGATGTATTCGTCCATCCCGGCGGCGAGACAGCGTTCGCGATCGCCCTTCATCGCGTGCGCAGTCATCGCGACGATCGGCAAACGGGTGCCGCGCTCGTGCTCGGCCGCGCGGATCGCGGCGGTCGCTTCGAAGCCGCCCATTTCCGGCATCTGCACGTCCATCAGCACGACATCGAACGCGCGCTGCTGCACGGCGTCGACGGCCTCGCGGCCGTTGCCGGCGATCGTGACCTTGTGGCCGCGGCGCTCGAGCAAGCTGGCGGCCAGCCGTTGATTGACAGTGTTGTCCTCGGCGAGGAGGACGTGCAGCCGCCGTTCCGGCAGCTCCGCGGGCAGCATCGACGCGGGCAGTGCGGCGCGCTGGCCTGGTTCGCGCGCCAGCGCGCGGCCAATCGCCGCGAGGAGCTCGCGTTGATCGACCGGCTTGGTGAGGTGGGTCGCGATGCCGACTTGCCGCGCCCTGTTGCTCTCGTCGTATTGCCCCGACGAGCTGAGCATCATGATCGTCGCGCCGCCGAGGCGCGGCTCGTCGCGGATCCGGCGCGCCACCTCGAAGCCGTCCATCTCCGGCATGTTGGCGTCGAGCAGCACCAGCGGAAACGGCTGGCCCTTCGCGCTCGCCTCGTCGAGGGCGCGCAGCGCCGCGGCCCCGCTCGCGGCGACGGTCGGCCGCATCTTCCAGCGCAGCAGGAGGTCGTGCAGCACGCGCCGATTGACCTCGTTGTCGTCGACAATCAGCACCGGCAAATCGGTGAGGCTGGCGGCCGGCGGTTCGGGACGCGCATCGCTGACGCCGAGCGACACCGTGAAATGGAACGTGCTGCCCTCGTGCGGCGCGCTCTCGAGCCAGATCCGGCCGCCCATCAGGTCGACGAGCGTCGACGAGATCGTCAGCCCGAGGCCGGTGCCGCCGAAGCGGCGCGTCGTCGATCCGTCCGCCTGCTTGAACGGCTCGAAAATCGCCTGCTGCTTTTCGGCGGCGATGCCGATGCCGCTGTCGCTGACGAAATAGTGCAGCTCGATCTCCTGCGCGCGCCTCGCCACAACCTCCACCTGCACGAGGATCTGTCCGCGCTCGGTGAACTTGATCGCGTTGCCGACCAGATTGACGAGGACCTGGCGCAGCCGCCCCGGATCGCCGACGGCGGCGTTGGGCACGTCCGGCAGCACGTGGCAGACCACTTCGAGATCCTTCTGCTCGGCGCGCATCGCCAGCGGCTTGAGCAGATCGGCGAGGTGATCGCGGATCGAGAAGGGAATCGCCTCGAGCTCCAGCTTCCGCATCTCGATTTTCGAGAAGTCGAGGATGTCGTTGAGGATCGAGAGCAGCGCATCGGCCGAGGCCTTGACCATCGCCAGGTATTCACGCTGCTCGGCGGAGAGCGGCGTGTCGAGCGCCAGTTCGGTCATGCCGATGATGCCGTTGAGCGGCGTGCGGATCTCGTGGCTCATGTTGGCGAGGAATTCGCTCTTGGCGGCGTTCGCTTCCTCGGCGACATGTGTCGCCGTGGCGAGCTCGGCGGTCCGCTCGCGGACCTTCCGATCGAGATCCTCGGTGAGCGCCCGCAGCTCGCGGTTCAGACGCTCGCGTTGGATCAACGCCTGCTCGAGCTGTTGGTACGAATCGGCGAGCCGGGCCTGCATGCTGTTGACGTCCTCGAGCAGCGCGGCGATCTCCGCCGGCGGCGTCGAGGTGAGCTTCACGTCCGCGCTGCCGCCATGCGCTGACACGCTGCGGACGACCATGACCACTTCTTCGAGCGGCCGCGTCACCGCGCCGGAGAAGGCACGCGCGCCGAGAATGGCGCCGCCGAGCGCCAGCAGCATCAGGCCGAGCGTCCACGCATAGTAGCTGGTCGACTGCAGCCGCAGCGTGAGCAGCGGCTGTTCGACGAACACCTTCCAGCCGAGCGGCGCGATCGCGGCGACGGCGGCGAGCTGTCCGACGCGTCCGTCCTGGTATCGAAAGACGCCGTTGCTCGCCTGCACGCTCGCGGTCAGCAGGCGGCTCTGCGCGACGCTCTGCAACGTCGGCGGGCCCGAGTGCTGGTTGCTGTAGATCAGGCGATCGTGTTGATCGACGATCGTGACGTGCGCGTCGGCGAGGGTCCGGAAGTCCTCGACGAAGCGCTCGAACTTCGAGAGGTCGAGCGAACCGCCGGCCACCGCGGTCGCCTCGCCGTTGGCCTGCAGGATCGGCACGGCGATGGTGACGATCGGCACGTGCGAGAGGCGGCCGAGGATCACGTCCGACATCGCCATCTGCCGCGTGTTCAGCGCGTCGATGAAGTACTGACGATCGGCAACCGTCGGCGTGTCGATGCCGCGAGGCGGGTAGATCTGCTGCACCACCCCGGCCCGGTCGGCGGCGAAAATGGTGATGAAGCCCGGATAGATCGCGTGGTAGGCGTCGACGAGGCGCTGCCGCTCCGCGCCTGACAGCCCCGCGCCGGTCATCGCCAGCGCCAGCGAGCGCACGGCGTGCTGGTGATCGGCGACGTATTCGTCGATGTGCAGATCGAGCGACGTCGTGGCTTCGTGCAGGCGCGCCGCGGCATCGGCCTCCTGTTTCGCCGCCGTCATCTGCCCGTCGACGGCGGCGAGCAGCAACACCGGCAGCGTGGCCACGAGGACAAAGGCGTGAAAGGCGTAGCTGCGCAGATGGCGCTGTCCGCGCGACACGTCCTGGGCGACGAGACGCTGCGCCGACGCGCCGGTCGCGATCAGATCGGCGATGACGACGGCGACGAGACCGCTGAGCAGAATCTGCAGGGCGATCGGCAGGATCGTCTGGCGCAGGTAGCCAACCCCGTAGGCGCTCGGCGCGGCGAGCAACGTCGCCGCGACGAGGCTCCAGACGATCACGCCGCCGGCCAGCGGCGAGCGGCCGCTGCGCGCGAAGCCGCCGACGACCGCCGCTTCGAAGGGCAGGATGACAATCGCCGCGGTCAGCCCGCCGGTCGCGGGCAACGCCGCGAGGACGGCGGCCAGCGCGCCGTAAGCCGGGCCGAACATGATCGCGATCGGCAGGGTCGCCACGCGGCCGAGCAGCAACGGCGTAGCTGAGCCGAGCCGCCACCGGTTCAGCAAGAGCCCCGCGATACCGCACAAAATGGCGAGACCGAGGCGCTGGAGGACACCTTTCATGCGTGGGATCCGGCGCACCGGCCGCCGGCGGCGCCCATTGTATACTCACGCCTCGT
>Ga0075435_100001029_pt1 | contig 17685 bp, 18 predicted proteins | sample RhiMethybrSRZTD4_FD_75302 | JGI IMG/M metagenome (GOLD analysis project Ga0075435, IMG submission 75302) | Populus rhizosphere microbial communities from Tennessee, USA - Rhizosphere MetaG P. TD hybrid SRZTD4 | ecosystem: Host-associated > Plants > Roots > Rhizosphere > Soil | place: USA...
CTGCTGGCGATTGCCGGCAGCGGGGCGGCGCAGTCCTATCCCCAGAAGCCGATCCGGCTGCTGCTGACCTTTTCGGCCGGCGGACAGGCTGATGTGCTTGCGCGACTGGTGGTTGAGAAAGCTTCTGTTTATTTAGGAACACCAATTATTGTTGAGCCGCGCCCGGGCGCCGGTGGCAACCTCGCCATGGAAGCGACGGCGAAAGCGCCGCCGGATGGCTATACGCTGGTGTTCGGCACGCCGGCGGTGGCGATCAACGGCTCGCTCTACAAGAACCTGTCCTACGATCCGGTGAAGGACCTGGTGCCGCTGACGCTCGCGGCATGGGGCCCTTATGTCGTCTATGCCAGCGGCAAGCTGCCGGTCAATTCCGTCGCCGAGCTGATCGCGCAGGCGAAGGCGCGACCCAGGCAACTGAACTACGCCTCGGTCGGCATCGGCAGCGGCACACACCTCGCCGTGGTGCTGTTCTCGCTCGCCGCCGGCGTGGACATGACCCACGTGCCGTACAAGGGAATCCAGCAGGCGGCGCCCGAGCTGGTCTCCGGCGACATTCACCTCACTTTCAATGCGCTGGGACCTCTGGCGGCCTTCGTGCAGGACGGGAGGGTGAAGATCCTGGCCACCTCGGGCCTGCAGCGCACCAAGGCGCTGCCCGAAGTACCGACCGTCGCCGAGTCCGGCCTGCCCGGATTTGAAGCGATCGGCTGGTATGGCTTCTTCGCCACCGCGGGCACGCCGCGCCCGGTGCTGGAGCGGCTGAACGGCGAGCTGGCGAAGGCGATCCGGTCCCGGGACGTCTGGGATTGGATCGAGGGCGCGAACCTCGTCCCGGCGCCGCAGACGCTCGACGAAGCGTCGCGCTTCGTCGCCGCCGAGGCCGAAAAGTGGGGCCGCGCGGTACGCGCCTCCGGCGCGAGCGCGGACTAGCCCGTGATCCGGCTTTCCCAGGTCACCCTGCACCGGGGGACCAAGGTCCTGTTCGACAAGGCCGACCTGTCGCTCAATCCGGGCGAGCGGGTCGGCCTGATTGGCGCCAACGGCTCGGGCAAGACGAGCCTGTTCGCGCTGCTGCGCGGCGAGCTGCACGCCGACAAGGGCGACGTCGACTTCCCCGGCCATTGGCGCATCGCGCATGTCGCGCAGGAAACCCCCGCGCTCGACCGCCCGGCGGTCGAATATGCGATTGATGGAGATCGAGGTTTACGCCTTTTGGAAGAAAATCTCCTTCGCGCGGAAAATCAGGACGACGGCACTCGAATAGCAGAACTGCACACCGCACTGGGCGATGCGGGCACCTATACCGTGCGTTCACGGGCCGAAACGCTGCTGGTCGGCCTGGGCTTCAGGCACGCGGAGCTGTCGAACCCGGTGTCGAGCTTCTCCGGCGGCTGGCGCATGCGCCTGAACCTGGCGCAGGCGCTGATGTGCCCCTCGGAGCTGCTGCTGCTCGACGAGCCGACCAACCACCTCGATATCGACGCCATCCTGTGGCTGGAGGAATGGCTCAAGCGCTACCCCGGCACGCTGGTCGTGATCTCGCACGACCGCGACTTCCTCGACGGCGTGGTCGGCACCATCGTGCACATCGACCAGAAGAAGCTGCGGCGCTACGGCGGCGACTACTCGAGCTTCGAGACGCAACGCGCCCAGGCGGTGGTGCTCGCCTCGCACCAGTACGCGAAGCAGCAGCGCGAGCGCGCGCACCTGCAATCCTTCATCGACCGCTTCAAGGCCAAGGCCACCAAGGCGCGCCAGGCGCAGAGCCGCATGAAGATGCTGGCGAGGATGGAGGACCTGGCGCCGCTGCACGTCTCGGCGCCGTTCTCCTTCGAATTCCGCGAGCCGCGGCGCGCGCCCGACCCGCTGCAGGTGTTCGAGGCGGTGTCGGCCGGCTACGGCGACAAGGTCGTCCTCGCGGGGATCAATTTCTCCCTGCGCAGCGAAGGACGCTACGGCCTGCTCGGGGTCAACGGCGCGGGAAAGTCCACCCTGATCAAGACCATCGCCGGCGTCCTGCCGGTGATGGCGGGCGAAGTGGTTTCCAACAAGGGCCTGCAGATCGGCTATTTCGCCCAGCATCAGGTCGAGATGCTGCGCGACGACGAGTCGCCGCTCTGGCACCTCAACCGGATCTCGAAGGGGATCCGCGAGCAGGAGCTGCGCGACTACCTCGGCGGCTTCAATTTCCCGGGGGAGATGGCGCACGACTCGATCGAGCATTTTTCGGGCGGCGAAAAGGCGCGCCTCGCGCTGGCGCTGATCGTGTGGCAGCGGCCCAACCTGCTGCTGCTCGACGAGCCGACCAACCACCTCGACCTCGAGACGCGCGAGGCGCTGGCGGTGGCGCTGGCGCAGTTCGAGGGCACGCTGGTGCTGGTGTCGCACGACCGGCACCTGCTGCGCGCGACGACCGACCAGCTGCTGGTCGTGAAGGACGGCACGGTGCAGGGATTCGACGGCGACCTGGAGGATTACCGGGACTCGCTGCTGAAGCCGAAGGTCGAAAGTCCTCCGGCGAGAATCAAGCGGGCGAAGCCAGCCGTTCCATCGAAGAACCTGCAATCCCGGATCAAGCGGCTGGAGGAGACCATCGCCAAGCTGATGGCGCGCAAGGCGCTGCTCGAGGCGCAGCTCGCCGAGCCGGCGGTCTACCAGGATCCCGAGGCGGTGAAGGCGCTGCTGGTGGACCAGGCCTACGTCGGCAAGGAGCTGGAGCAGGTCGAGGGCGAATGGCTGCAGAAGCAGGCCGAGCTGGAGGGCGGCGCCTGAATGGGCGGGGCGTTCCCGGTGCTGGTGCTGTTCCTGTGCGGGCTGACGTTCCTGAAGAGCGAGTTCTCGTGGGTCTACCTCGCGGTGCTGGCGCTGTTCGAGATCTGGCTGATGTTGCGCGCGCGGCGGGTCGGCGGGGGACCGGTGGCGGCGGACGAGCCGCCGTACCACTTCAGCGCGGAGGAAGCGGCGCTGGTGGGCCGCTACCGCTTCTACTTCACCTACCCGGTGGTGGCGCGCGAGGCGTCCTCGGTGCTCGCGTCCCTGGGGCTCACCGCGCTGGTGCTCGTGCCCTGGCTCACCTACAAGCTCGAATGGATCCAGGCGCTGCTCATCGGCGGCAACCTGTTCGTCGTGGCGCGCTTCACCAAGGAACTCTCGCCGGTGATGGCGCTGCGCATCCGCGGGCACCGCGGCGATCGCGAGGCGCTGCGCATGCTCGAGCTGCACGATCCCGCATGGAAGAAAATCCGTGACGCCGTTCTACAGCCGGCTGCCGATCCTCACTGACTTCAGCGCGGTGACGCAGCTCGAACGCTTTGCGCCGCTGCCGATGGACTGGCACGTCGCGACCTGCGACGTGCGCAACTCCACCGCCGCGGTGGAGGCGGGCGACTACAAGCACGTCAACACGGTGGCCGCCGCAGCCGTCACCGCGGTGCTGAACGCCGCGGGCGACACCGACATCCCGTTCATCTTCGAGGGCGACGGCAGCGCCTTTTGCGTGCCGCCGGAGCTGCTCGAGGGCGTGCGCGGCGCGCTGGTCAAGACCCGCGACGTGGCGAGCCGCTCGTTCGGCCTCGACCTGCGCGTGGCGACAGTGCCGGTGGCGCGCGTGCGCCAGGCGGGCTACGACATCCTGGTGGCGCGCTACCAGGTGTCGGAAAACTACGTGCAGGCGGTGTTCGCGGGCGGCGGCATGGCCTGGGCCGACCGCTACATGAAGGACCCGGCGACCGCGGGCGAATGCGCGGTCGGCGCCTCGGTGGAGCCGCGCGGCAGCCACGAGGGGCTCGAATGCCGCTGGCAGGACATCCCCAGCCGCCACGGCGAGACGGTCAGCCTGATGGTGCGCGCCGCGGCCCGCGACGCGCGCTCCGCATCGGCAATCTACGGCGCGCTCATCGCCAAGGTGCGCGAGATCTACGGCACCGAGGAGGCCTGCCACCCGATCGCGCTGTCCGGGCTGCTGATGACGTTCGGCAGCCGGCGGCTGGACAACGAGGTCGGCATCATCGCCGCCGACCGCGGCCCCCTCGGCCGCTGGCTCTACCGGATGCGCACGCGCTTCATGGTGGCCGTGGGGGCGCTCCTGATGGCCTGGGGCCTGAAGACCGAGGAGACCGACTGGAGCCGCTACAAGGAGACGCTGGTGCGCAACTCCGACGTGCGCAAGTTCAACGACGTCTACCGCCAGATCCTCGCCGGCAACGCCGCGCAGCGCGAGAAGCTCACCGCGTGGCTGGACGCCGGCTACGCGCGCCGCGAGCTCGCCTACGGGCTGCACGTCACCGACCGCGCGCACATGACCTGCCTGGTGTTCAACTACTCCGGCAAGCACCTGCACTTCATCGACGGCGCCGACGGCGGCCTGTTCATGGCCGCCAAGCAGTTCAAGGAGCGCGTCGCAGCACTCGGCTGAATTCGTCCGGGTCGAAGCCGACCAGCAGGCGCTCGCCGGCCTCGACCACCGGGCGGCGGATGGCGCTGGTGTGCTCCTGCAACAGGGCGAGCGCGCGCGCCTCGGTGAGGTTCGCCTTGCTCGCCTCCGGGATCTTGCGCCAGGTCGGGCCGCGCGAATTCACCAGCTTTTCCCAGCCGGCGCGCTCGGCCCAGTTCTTCAGCTTGCCCGCCGGCGCGCCGGCCTTCTTGTAGTCGTGAAACTCGTAGGCGATGCGGTGCGCGTCGAGCCAGGCGAATGCCTTCTTCATGGTGTCGCAGTTGCGGATGCCGTAGATCGCGACCTTCACTTGTCCCCCAAGTGGGGAAAGGCGCTGAATAGCCCGGGCTCGGTCACCGGCGTCGCCGCGGCGAGAAATTGCGGGCCGAGCTCGTCCCACGAAGTGGCGCCGAGCAGACCGAGGCAGATGCGCACCTCGTCCTCGAGCAGCGCCAGCGCTCGCACCAGACCCGGAACGCCGGCCGCACCGAGGCCCAGGCCGCAAAGCCGGCCGAGCCCGACCGCCGCGGCGCCGAGCGCGATGGCCTTCACCACGTCGGTGCCGCGCATGAAGCCGCCATCCACCCAGACCTGCGCCTTGCCCCTGACCGCCTTGACGATCTGCGGCAGCACCGCCGCGCTGCCGAGCCCGTGATCGAGCTGCCGCCCGCCATGGTTGGAGACATAGACCACGTCGACGCCTAGCTTGACCGCAAGCTTTGCGTCCTCGGCGGTGGCGATGCCCTTGATGATCAGCGGCAGGTCGTGCTTGTCCCTGAAGCGCTTCACCTGGTCCCAGGACAGCCCGGACTGGAAGGGCGCGCCTTCCGCGGCGGTGGCGCGCCACGGCTTGATGTAGCGGCCGATCAGGTCGCGCTCGCGCCGGCTGTACATGGCGACGTCGACCGTGAGGCAGAAGGCGGAGTAGCCGTGGTCGCGCGCGCGGCGCGCGAAGTCGTCGACCCAGGCGTCGTCGCCGCGCACGTAGAGCTGGAAGAAGCGCGTCGCATTCGCCGCCGCCGCGGTCTGTTCCAGTCCCGGCTGGCAGACGGAGGAGAGCATCTGCGGCACGCCGAATTCCGCCGCCGCGCGCGCGGCGGCCGCCGCGCCGCCCTCGACGATCGATTCCAGCCCGCCGATCGGCGCCAGGAAGACCGGCAGGCGGCTGCGATGGCCGAGGATCTGCGCCGTGCTGTCGATGCGGCTGACATCGCGCAGCACGCGCGGGCGGAACGCGATCGAATCGAGCGCCTGGCGGTTGCGGCGCACGGTGGTCTCGGTCTCGGCGCCGCCGACGAGATAGCTCCACGGACCGGGCGCCAGGTTGCGGCGCGCGGCGGCGACGATCTCCTGCAGCGTGAGGAAGGCTTCGACGTGCGGGGCGTTCAAGCTAGACTTCGGCATTCATGGAGGAAGGACAATGATAAGACGAGTCGCCGTCGTTGCGCTCGCGGCGTTCGCCGGCCTGGCGGCCGCGCAGGGCTTTCCCACCCGGCCCGTCACGCTGATCTCGCCGTTTCCGCCGGGCGGCTCGACCGACACCACCGCGCGCATCATCGGCGAGGCGATGCGCCCGGCCCTCGGCCAGCCGGTGGTGATCGAGAACGTCGGCGGCGCCAACGGCAGCATCGCGCTCGCCCGCGTGGCGCGCTCGGCGCCCGACGGCTACACCATCGATATCGGCCAGTGGGACACGCACGTCGGGGCGATCCTCTATCCGATCAGCTTCGACCTGCAGAAGGACTTCGTGCCGGTCGGCCTGATGACCATCAACCCGCAGCTGATGATCGCCCGCAAGGGCTTTCCCGCCGACGACCTGAAAGGCCTGATTGCCCACCTGAGGGCAAATCCCGACCAGGTGACCTTCGTCGAGCAGACCGCGGCGGCGAAGCTCTCCGGCATCCAGATGATGCAGGCCACCGGCACCACGGTGCGGTTCATCCCGTTTCGCGGCGCCGGGCCAGCCATGACGGCGATGCTCGGCGGCCAGGTCGACCTGATGGTGCTGCAGGCGGCAGCGGCGCTGCCGCAGGCTCGCGCCGGCGCGGTGAAGATTCTCGCCAACCTGTCGCCGCAGCGCTCGCGCGTCATCCCCGAGGTCCCGACCGCCGACGAGAGCGGGATCCGCGGTCTGTACGCCTCCGGCTGGTTCGGCCTGTTCGCGCCGCGCGGCACGCCGCGCGAAGTCATCGCCCGGCTCAATGCCGCCATGGTGCAGGCGCTCGCCGACCCGAAGGTGCAGGCGCGCCTGTCGGATCTCGGGCTCGATCTCGCCACCCGCGAGCAGCAGACGCCGGAGGGCTTCGCCGCGTTCCACCGGGCCGAGATCGACAAGTGGTGGCCGGTGATCCGCGCCGCCAACATCAAGGTCGAGTAGCCTGGGCACGCTGCGCTCGCGGCTGCGGCTCTACAGCGCGCTGGTGATGCTGGCGTTCGTCGTCTGCCACCTCGCGGGTCACAGCCTGCTGCTGGTGTCGCAGTCCTACGCCGATGGCGCGCTCGCCGCGCTGATGCGGCCCTGGCGCAGCGACGCGGGCACGGCGCTGCTGGCGACGGCCTTCCTGGTCCACTACGGCAACGCGCTCTGGTCGGTCTACGAGCGGCGCTCGCTGCACCTGATGCCCTGGGAATGGGCGCAACTCGGGCTGGGCATGTGCATCCCGTTGCTGCTGCTGCTGCACGTGGCGAGCACGCGCGTCGCGGAAATTTCGCATGGCGTCGACACCTCCTACGCCTACGTCCTGGCGCTGCTGTGGGTGTTCGCGCCGCCGCTGGCGCTGCTGCAGGCGGCGGCCGTGGTCACGCTCTGGAGCCATGCCTGCATCGGCCTGCATTTCTGGCTGCGCACCAAGCGTTGGTACCCGAAGTGGCGCACCGGCCTCGGCATCGTCGCGCTGCTGCTGCCGACGCTCGCGCTGGCCGGCTTCCTCAGCGCCGGCAGCCAGCTGCGCCAGCGCGCGGCGATCGAGGAGGACTTCCTGAAGAAGACCTTCGAGGACGCCAACGTCACCGAGGCGGCGCTGGGATCGGTCGAGCGCACCGCGCTCGCGCTGATCGTCCTGCACCTGGTCCTGATCGCGCTGGTGTTCGCCGCCCGCGGGCTGCGCCGCTGGGCGCAGGAGCGGCGCATGCCGCCGCAGCTGTCGCACGCCTGCGGGCGGAAGTTCCCGGTGCTGCCGGGGGCCAGCATCCTGGAGACGCTGCGCGAGAACGGCATCCCGCACGCTTCAGTGTGCGGCGGCCGGGCGCGCTGCACCACCTGCCGCGTCCGCGTCGGCGCCGGCGCCGACCGGCTGCCGGCGCCCAGCGGGCTGGAGACGCGGGCGCTGGAGCGCATCGGCGCCGAGCCCGGCATCCGGCTCGCCTGCCAGGTGCGCCCGACCGCTGACCTTTCGGTGACGCCGTTGCTGGCCGCCGACGCCTCGGCGGCCGACGGCTACATCAGCGGCGGCCTCGAGGGCAGCGAGCGCCAGGTGACGGTGATGTTCGTCGATCTGCGCGGCTCCACCACGCTCGGCGAGGCGAAGCTGCCCTACGACGTGCTGTTCCTGCTCAACCGCTTCTTCTACGAGATGAACCAGGCGATCGCCGCGACGCGCGGGCACTATTCGCAGTTCACCGGCGACGGCCTGATGGCGCTCTACGGCCTGCACGACGAAGACGCGCGTGCCGGCGCGCTCGACGCGCTGCGCGGCGCGGGCGAGATGCTGATGCGCGTCGAGCAGCTCAATGAGCAGCTGAAAAACGAGCTCGCGCAGCCGCTGCGCATCGGCATCGGCATCCATCACAGCGAGGCGATCGTCGGCATGATGGGACCGCCCGGTTCGATGATCACCACGGCGATCGGCGACACGGTCAATACCACCGCGCGCCTCGAGGGCCTCACCAAGGACTACGATTGCCCGCTGATCGTCTCGCGTCGCGCCGCCGAGGTCGCGGGCCTCGATCTGACCGGGCAGACCCTGCACGAGGCGCCGGTGAAGGGCCGCGTGCAGTCGGTGCAATTCCTGGCGCTGCAGCAGCTGCCGGCGCTGCCGCGCTAGCGGCGCGATCCCTATTCGGGATGAATGCCGGCCTCGCGGAAGCCTTGCGCCCAGGAATCAAGCTGCTGGCGGATGAAGCTGCGCAGCCCATCGGGCGATGAGCCGGCAAGGGCGAATCCCTGGCGGTCGATCTGCTCGCGGATCGCTGGCCGCGCGATGATCGCGTTCAGCTCTCGGCTCAGGCGCTGCGCGATCTCCGGCGGCAGGCCGGCAGGGCCGAACAAGGCGGCGAAGAACTCGACGTTGATCGGCGGCATGCCCGCCTCGACGGTGGTCGGCACCTCGGGCAGCAGCGGCCAGCGCGACGGCAGCGTCACGGCCAGCGCCCGCAAGCGGCCTTCGCGGATATGCGACAGGCTGCTGGTCGGCGTCGCGAACACCGCATGGATCGTGCCGCCGAGGATGTCGACCACCGACGGCGCCTCGCCCTTGTAGGGCACGCGCAGCATGTCCACGCCGGCGGTCTTGACGATCTGCGCGTAGGCGAGCTGGCTCGCCCCGCTATAGGTGGAGAAATTCACCTTGCCGGGGTTGGCGCGCGCGTAGGCGATGAGCTCGCCAAGCGTGTTGACGCCGAGGCTGGGCGTCACCACCAGCAGGAAGGTGTAGCGGCCGACCAGCGAGACCGGCGCGAAGGCGGTGAGCGGGTCGTAGGGCGGCTTCTTCTGCAGCAGCGGCACCTGCAGCATCGCCGTGTTGGTGGCGATGAACAGCGTATGGCCATCGGGCGGGGCCTGCATCACCGCCGTGGCGGCGATCACGCCGTCGGCGCCGGTGCGGTTCTCGACCACGAAGGGCTGGCCCATCGACTCGGCGAGCTGCTGCGCCAGCACGCGCGCGACGAGGTCGGTCGAGCCGCCGGCGGGGAAGTGGATCACCACGCGTACCGGCCTTGACGGGTACTGCGCCAGCGCGGCCGACGCCAGTAGCACGCCGGCAATGACGAGAAGGGTTTTCTTCATGGTTATTTGGCCAGCACCTTCATCGCCTTCTCCAGCCCGGCGATGGTGGTCGGGTACATGCGGCCGTTCATCAGCTCCTTGACGATGCCGATCGACTGGCGGTAGTTCCAGATCTCCTCGGGCTCGGGGTTGAGCCAGATGCATTTCGAATAGATGTCCGTGACGCGCTTCACCCAGACTGCGCCGGGCTCCTCGTTGAAGTATTCGACCGAGCCGCCGGGCTGCAGGATCTCGTAGGGGCTCATGGTGGCGTCGCCGACAAAGATCACCTTGTAGTCGTGGCCGTACTTGTGCAGCAGGTCCCAGGTGCGGGTGCGCTCGGAATTGCGCCGCCGGTTGTCCTTCCAGACGAAATCGTAAAGGCAGTTGTGGAAGTAGAAGAACTCGAGGTGCTTGAACTCGGTCTTGGCCGCCGAGAACAGCTCCTCGGCGAGCTTGATGTGGTCGTCCATGGTGCCGCCGATGTCCATCAGCATCAGCACCTTGATGGCGTTGCGCCGCTCCGGGCGCATGTGGATGTCCAGATATGCTTTTCTCGCAGTCGAATTTATGGTCGTATCAAGGTCGAACTCGTCCGGAGCGCCTTCACGCGCAAACTTCCTCAACCGGCGAAGGGCGACCTTGATATTCCGGGTGCCGAGCTCGACGGAGTCGTCCAGGTTGCGGTACTCGCGCTGGTCCCAGACCTTGACCGCGCTGCGGTTGCGGCCCTTTTCCTGGCCGATGCGGATGCCCTCGGGGTTGTAGCCGTAGGCGCCGAACGGCGAGGTGCCGCCGGTGCCGATCCACTTCGAGCCGCCCTGATGGCGGCCTTTCTGCTCCTCGAGGCGCTTCTGCAGCGTCTCCATCAGCTTTTCCCAGCCGCCGAGCGCCTCGATCTGCTTCTTCTCCTCCTCGGAGAGCGTCAGCTCGACCTGCTTCAGCAGCCACTCGAGCGGGATCTGCGCCTCGATGCCGGGGATGGTCTCGACGCCCTGCCAGAACTCGCCGAAGGCGCGGTCGAACTTGTCGAAGTTCGCCTCGTCCTTCACCAGCGCGGTGCGCGACAGGTAGTAGAAGTCGTCCACCGACGGGCCGATGACCTTCTTGTCCATCGCCTCGAGCAGCGTCAGGTACTCCTTGATGGAGACCGGCAGCTTGTGCGACTTCAGCTTGAGGAAGAAGTCGATCAACATGCTGGTAGTGTAACGCCATGAAAGCCATCGCCATCACCGCGGCCGACGAGGCCTACGCCGCGCTCGCCGGGGGGCTGCTCGAGTCGCTCGAGCCGCACCGCGCGGCGCTGGAGCTCGACGCCGGGGTGCTCGACCTCGGCCTTTCGCTCCAGAGCAAGGAGCGGCTTTCGGCCCGCGGCGCCCGGGTCCTGGTGCCGCCGTGGCCGTTCCGGCCGCACGCCCGGTTTGACGGCGACCTCAAGTGGCGCGCGCGCGCGTCGCGCCCCTTCCTGCGCGACCTGTTTCCCGGCTACGACGCCTATGTCTGGCTCGATGCCGACACTTTCGTGCAGGAGCGGCGCGGCCTGGAATGGCTGCTGCGCACCGGGAGCGGCGACTCGACGGCCGTGGTGCCTGCGGTCGACCGCAGCTATACCCACCATCCGCGCCAGGTGGAGTGGGTGCGGCAGCGCTACGCGATGGGATTCGGCGCCGAGGTGGCGGAGCGGCTGATGGCGTTTCCCTACGTCAACTCGGGCGTATTCGCCTTCGGCGCCCGCGCGCCGGTCTGGGCGCTGTTCGCCCGCCGGTTCCAGGGGGCGCTCGACCGGTGGGACGGCAAGTTCCTGTCCGACCAGGCAGTGCTCAACGCGACGCTGGTGCTCGATGAGGTGGCGCACGCGCGCCTGCCCGCGCTGTGCAACTGGATCTGCCATCTCTCCTTGCCGCGCTGGCATAGCGAGCAGCGCCTGTTCCTCGAGTCGAGCTTCCCCTTCGCGCCGATCTTGATCGTGCACAACACGCCGGTGGACAAGAACGCGGTGTACAAGCTGAAGGACGAGCGCGGCCGGCCGCATGAAACGCGTCTGGCCTTTTCCAGCCTCAGTCGCTAAGGTAATGCCATGGCGAAAGCCCACGACTACGACGACATTCCGGGCACCACGGTGTTCGACGCCCAGCGCTCGCGCCAGGGCTATCACCTCAACATGTTCTGCATGTCGCTGATGAAGCCCGGGAATCGCGCGGACTTCAAGGCGGGCGAGCGGGCCTACCTCGACCGCTATCCGATGAGCGAGGCACAGAAGCAGGCGGTGCTCGATCGCGACTGGAACCGGCTGATCTCGCTGGGGGGCAACATTTACTACCTGGCGAAGCTGTTCTTCAACGACCAGAAGTCGTTCCAGCACGTCGCCGCGATCATGACCGGCAGCACGCAGGAGGAATACGCGAAGATGATGATCAACGGCGGCCGCCCCGTCCAAGGCAACCGCAGCAAGAAGGAATGGGCCAAAAAGCGTGGCTAGGATCATCGGCGGTGTGACGACGTCCCATGTGCCGGCGATCGGCGCCGCGCTCGACAACGGCAAGAGCGGCGAGCCCTACTGGAAGAAGGTGTTCGACGGCTACGAGCGCTCCAAGGAGTGGATCCGCAAGGTCAAGCCCGACGTCATCCTGCTGGTCTACAACGATCACGCCGTCGCGTTTTCGCTCGATATCATCCCGACCTTCGCGCTCGGATGCGCGGCGGAGTTTCCGGTCGCCGACGAAGGCTGGGGGCCGCGGCCGGTGCCGAAGGTCATCGGCCATCCCGAGCTCGCGGCGCACATCGCGCAGTCGGTGATCCTCGACGAATTCGACCTCACCGTGGTCAACAAGATGGAGGTCGACCACGGCCTGACGGTGCCGCTGTCGCTGATGTACGGGCAGCCGAAGGCCTGGCCCTGCCCGGTGATTCCGCTGGCGGTCAACGTGGTCGTCTACCCGCCGCCCACGGGCCGGCGCTGCTACGCCCTTGGGCGCGCCATCCGCAAGGCGATCAAGTCCTTCGACCAGGACCTCAGGGTGGTGGTATTCGGCACCGGCGGCATGTCGCACCAGCTGCAGGGGCCGCGCGCCGGGCTGATCAACAGCAAGTTCGACCGGAGCTTCCTCGAGCGCATGGCGAAAAACCCGAAGGCGCTGACGAAGATCACGCACCTAGAGCTGATGCGCGAGGCGGGCTCTGAGGGCATCGAGCTGGTGATGTGGCTCATCATGCGCGGCTCGCTCGACGAGAAAGTGAAGGAAGTACACCGCTTCTACCACGTGCCCGCGTCGAACACGGCGGTCGGGCACTTGATCCTGGAAAACGCCAAATGAAAGTCTGCGTGGCGGGGCAGGGCGCCTTCGGCCAGAAGCACCTCGAGGGGATCCAGAACATCAAGGGCATCGAGGTGGTGTCGCTGGTCGGCGGCAATCCCGCGTCAACCAAGGAAGTGGCGCAGAAGTTCAAGATCCCGCACTGGAGCGGCGACCTCGCCGAGAGCCTGAAGCAGCCCGGCCTCGATGCGGTGATCCTCGCTACGCCGACGCAGATGCACGCGAAACAGGCGATCCAGTGCCTGCGCGCCGGCAAGCACGTGCAGGTCGAGATCCCGATGGCCGACTCGCTCGCCGACTCGCGCGCCATCCTCAAGGCGCAGCAGGAGACCGGCCTCATCGCCATGGCCGGCCACACCCGGCGCTTCAACCCCAGCCATCAGTGGGTGAGGAAGAAAATCGTCGCCGGCGAGCTGAACCTCCAGCAGCTGGTGGTGCAGACCTTCTTCTTCCGTCGCAGCAACATGAACGCCGCCGGCAAGCCGCGCAGCTGGACCGACCACCTGCTGTGGCACCACGCCTGCCACACGGTGGACCTGTTCTCCTACCAGGCGCGCTCGCCGATCGTGAAGGCGCGCGCGCTGCAGGGGCCGATGCACCCCAAGCTCGGCATCGCCATGGACATGAGCATCCAGATGGCCACGGCGTCGGGCGCGGTGTGCACGCTGTCGCTGTCGTTCAACAACGACGGGCCGCTGGGGACCGTCTTCCGCTACATCTGCGACAACGGCACCTACCTCGCGAAGTACGACGACCTGTTCGACGGCAAGGAGCAGAAGATCGACGTGTCGAAGGTCGACGTCTCGATGAACGGCATCGAGCTGCAGGACCGCGAGTTCTTCGCCGCCATCAGGGACAAGCGCGAGCCCAACTCTTCCATCGCGCAGTGCCTGCCGGCGATGGAGACGCTCGACCGGCTGGAAAAGAGCCTGACTACTCCTTGAATCCGATGGCGGTAACGATGCGGCTCCACTTCGCCTGCTCGGCCGCGATGAACATGGCGTAGTCCCGTGGGCTGCTGGGGGAGGCGATGCCGCCGACCTTGCTGTACTGCTCCATCACCGCAGCGCTGCGCAGCGCATTGGTCGCGGCAGCATGGAGTCGCTTCAGGACTTCCGGTGGCGTCGCCGCCGCCGCGATCAGCCCGTACCAGTTGTCGGAATTCACGTTCGGCAGGTTCGTTTCCGCCGTGGTCGGCACCTCGGGCAGGGACGGCGCGCGCTTCGCGCTGGTGATGGCGAGCGCCCTGAGCTTGCCGGCGCGGATGTGGCTCAGCAGGATCGGCACGTCGAAGATCCCCATCTGCACCTGGCCGCCCACCAGGTCCGTCACCGCCGGTGCCGCGCCTTTGTAGGGGATATGCACCAGGTCGACCTTCGCTTCGGCCTTGAGCAATTCACCGGCGAGGTGGGTGATGCTGCCGCTGCCGGCCGAGCCGAAATTCACCTTGCCCGGGTTGGCTTTGGCATAGGCAATCAATTCGGCCAGGGAGTTCACCGGCATCGACGGGTGCACGGCGAGCACTTCGGGTACGCGCACGACGAGCGTGATGAAGGCGAAGTCCTTCTTCGCGTCGTAGGGCAGGGTGGACAGCGAGTAGGGCGCGATGACCAGCGGCGAGGCGCTGTTGATGCACAGCGTATAGCCGTCGGGCGCCGATTTCGCCACGCGGTCGACGCCGATCACGCCGCCGACGCCGGAGACGTTCTCGACCACCACCGGCTGGCCGAGCTCGGCGGCCATGCCCTGCGCGAGCGAGCGGCCGAAGATGTCGGCCGGGCCGCCGGCGGGGAAGCCGACGATCAGGCGCACCGGCTTGGACGGGAAAGCCTGCGCCAGCGCCAGGGCCGGCAGCAGCGCGGCCAGGAAAAAGAGTCTTTTCAGAAATATCATTTCATCCCCCTCAGTCGCATCTTACCGTCATGCCGCCGTCCACCACGACTTCGGCGCCGGTAATGAAGCGTGCCTCGTCGGAGGCGAGGAACAGCACGGCGCTGGCGGTATCGCGCCCGTCGCCGGCAAAGCCCAGTGGAATTCTTTTTTGCCGTTCCTGGAGCAATTTCCTGACGTCGCCGCCTGCGCGTTGCCGGGCAAGGCGAACTTCCACCATCGGCGTGTGCAGCTGCCCCGGCACGACGCAGTTGACGCGGATACCTTCAGGCGCGTACTGCACCGCAGTCACGCGCGTGAGCTGGATCACGCCGGCCTTGGCGGCGGCGTAGCCGACCTGGGCCGAGCCGCTCCAGCGGATGCCCGAAGCGGACGCAATGTTGACGATCGCGCCGCCGCCCTGGCGCTGCATCACCGGGATCACGTGCTTGCAGGCGAGGAACACGCTTTTCAGGTTGAAGTCGAGCTGGCGGTCCCAGCCTTCCTCGCTCAGTTCCACCGCGCCGCCGGACGCGGAGCCGCCGACGTTGTTGACCAGGATGTCGATGCGGCCGAAGCGCTTCAGGCAGGCCTTGACCATGGCCGAGACCGATCTGCTTTTCGTTGCGTCGCCGAGAAAGGTCTGGATGCCTTTCCCGCCGCGCCGCACCGTTTCCTTCAATGCCTGCCTGCTGAGGTCGACGGCAAAGACCTTCGCGCCTTCCTTGGCGAACCGCACTGCGGTCGCGCGGCCATTTCCCCAGCCTGGGCCGACCGAGCCGGCGCCGATGACCAGCGCGACCTTGCCCTGGAGTCGTTTCACCTACTCGAAGCCGTAGAACTTCGCCGGATTGTCGACCAGCAGCGCCTTGCGCTTGGCATCCGAATCGGCCATCTGCGCGACGACGTCCACCAGGATGCCGTCGTCCGGGATGGCCTTGAGGTTCGGATGCGGCCAGTCCGTGCCCCACACGACGCGGTCGCCGACGGTGTCGACAAGCTTGCGCGCGTAGGGTACGGCGTCGGCATACGGCTCGCCTTCGCGCGAGGCGCGCTCGACGCCGCTCACCTTGACCCAGATCTTCTTGTCCTCCAGCAGGCTGAACAGCACCTTGAAGGGCATCTGGTCGAGGCCTTTTTCGGCGTCGATGCGGCCCATGTGGTCGATCATCACCGGCACCGGGGAGTTCTTGAGCTGCGGCGCGATCTGCTCGATGTGGCCCGCCTCGAGGTGGATCTGCAGGTGCCAGCCGAGCGGGACGAGCTTGGTGGCGAAGCGGACCACGTCGGCGATCGGCGGCGGCTTGCCGAGGTGCGCGACGTAATTGAAGCGCACGCCGCGGAAGCCCTCGGCGTGCAGGCGCTTCATTTCCTCCACCGACGCCGTGATCGGCAGCAACGCGACGCCGACGTAGCGCCCTTTCTTCGTGGCGATCAGGGACGCGGCGGCGCGATGATCGAAGCCGTGCGCGGCCGACTGCACGACGACGCCGCGGTCGATGCCGAGGAATTCGTGCATCGCCAGCAGCTCTTCCTTGGGCGCGTCGGCCGGCACGTAGGGCGCGTCCTTGGGGAACGGAAATTCCGCCTTCGGGCCGAAGACGTGGAAATGCGCGTCGCATGACCCGGGCGGCAGCTTGAGCTTGGATTTGCTGGGCCGGGGGTTGTAGGAGATGACGGGTTCGCTCATGGGCGCGGATTGTAATGGGAATTACCGGGACATCCCCGAGGGGGTTGTCGCCGCCAACGGACAACGACTCGGCCGTTAGCCGCCCTTGGCTCGCGTCATGAACACCAGGCGCTCGAACAGGTGCACGTCCTGCTCGTTCTTGAGCAGCGCGCCGTGCAGCGGCGGGATGATGGTCTTGCGGTCCTTGGAGCGCAGCGCTTCGGGCGGGATGTCCTCGGCGAGCAGCAGCTTGAGCCAGTCGAGCAGCTCCGAGGTCGAGGGCTTCTTCTTCAGCCCCGGCACCTCGCGCACCTCGAAGAACACCTCCATCGCCTCGCGCAGCAGCGATTTCTTCAGCGCCGGGTAGTGCACCGCGACGATCTTCTCCATCGTTTCCTTGTCGGGGAAGCGGATGTAATGGAAGAAGCAGCGGCGCAGGAAGGCGTCGGGCAGCTCCTTCTCGTTGTTGGAGGTGATGAAGACGATCGGCCGGTGCCGGGCCTTGACCAGCTCGCGCGTCTCGTAGACGTAGAACTCCATGCGGTCGAGTTCGCGCAGCAAGTCGTTGGGAAACTCGATGTCGGCCTTGTCGATCTCGTCGATCAGCAGCACCGTCGGCGATTCCGCGGCGAACGCCTGCCACAGCATGCCCTTGACGATGTAGTTGTGGATCTCCTGCACGCGCGGATCGCCGAGCTGCGAGTCGCGCAGGCGGCTCACCGCGTCGTACTCGTACAGGCCCTGCTGCGCCTTGGTGGTGGACTTGATGTGCCATTCGAGGATCGGCAGGCCGAGCGCCTTCGCCACCTCGAGGGCCAGCATGGTCTTGCCGGTGCCGGGCTCGCCCTTGACCAGCAGCGGACGCGACAGCGTGATGGCGGCGTTGACCGCGAGCGTCAGGTCGTCGGTCGAGACGTAGGCGTCGGAACCTTTGAAGCGCATGGGCCGAGTATGCTATAAAATCGCCCGGGTTTCCTTCCACAAAAGAACATGATTCGAATCCTTGCCGCCCTGATTCTTTCCGCCGTTGCGGTTGCCGCGCAGGCGCAGCAGCCGGTCGGCGATCCGAAGGAAGCGCACAAGAAGATCGCGATGTGCGAGGGCTGCCACGGCATTCCCGGCTACAAGACGGCGTACCCCTCGGTCTACCACGTGCCGATGCTCGGCGGCCAGCAGCCGGCGTACCTCGCCGCCGCGCTGCGCGCCTACAAGTCGGGCGAGCGCAGCCATCCGTCGATGCGCGGCATTGCCGCCAGCCTGAGCGAGAAGGACATCCTGGATCTCGCCGCGTATTACGCGGAGGGCCACAAATGAGGCTTCTCCTGGTCATCCTTGCTCTGGGCGTGGCGGGAGCGGTCCAGGCGAAGGGAAATGCCGACAAGGGCAAGGAAAAGGCGGCGCAGGTCTGCTCGGCCTT
>Ga0075435_100001035_pt1 | contig 17605 bp, 14 predicted proteins | sample RhiMethybrSRZTD4_FD_75302 | JGI IMG/M metagenome (GOLD analysis project Ga0075435, IMG submission 75302) | Populus rhizosphere microbial communities from Tennessee, USA - Rhizosphere MetaG P. TD hybrid SRZTD4 | ecosystem: Host-associated > Plants > Roots > Rhizosphere > Soil | place: USA...
ATGCCCGGGGTGCAGAACCCGCACTGCAGCCCGTGCTCGTCGCGGAACGCCTGCTGCACCGGGTGCAGCTCATCCGGCCCACTGGCCAGCCCTTCCACCGTCACGACCTCGCGCCCGTCCGCCTGCGCGGCCAGCACGGTGCACGACTTCACCGACTGCCCGTCCAGCAGGACCGTGCACGAGCCGCAGGAGCTTGTGTCGCAGCCGACGTTGGCGGCCGTCAGCCCGGCGACCTCGCGGACGAAGTGGACCAGCAGGGTGCGGTCGGCGACCTCCGCCGCGACCGCGCGGCCGTTGACGGTCATCGTTACCTTCACCGGGGGCTCCTCGTTTCGCTGATCGCTGCCCAGACCCGCACTGGCGTCATCGGCATGTCGATGTGGCGGACGCCGAGATGGCTCAGCGCGTCGATGACGGCGCTTTGTGCGGCCGGGGCCGCGCCGATCGTGCCGGCCTCACCGATGCCCTTGAACCCGAGCGGGTTGACGGTGGCCGGTGTCTCGCTGGCCAGCAGTTCGAAGCTGGGCAGCTCGGTGGCGGTGACCGCGGCGTAGTCGGCGAGGCTCCCGGTGAGCGGATTGGCGTCGGCGTCGTAGACGAACTCCTCGAGCAGCGCCTGCGCCACCCCCTGGGCAATGCCGCCGTGCCGCTGGCCCTCGGCCAGCACCGGGTTGAGCACGGTCCCCGCATCGTCGACGGTCACGTGGCGCACCAGGGTGGCCTTGCCGGTCTCGGTGTCCACCTCGGCCACCGCCACGTGGGAGCCGAAGGGGAAGGTCGGCGTGGCGTCGGTGTGGTTGACCGAGGCCGCCAGGCCGTCGGCGCCTGCATGACGCGCCACCTCCGCCCAGGTCCGGCCGCTTGCCGGGTCACCGCGGACGTGCCAGAGCCCGCGCTCGGTGTCCAGTTCCAGGTCGGCTTCGCTGGCCTCAAGCAAGCTGGCCGCCAGCCGCCTGCCCTGGTCCTTGACGTCCAGGGCGGCCCGGTGCACCGCGATGCCGCCCAGTTGCAGCGACCGGGACCCGTAGGTACCGATGCCGAACGGGATGAGGTCGGTGTCCCCGTGGATCACGGTGACGTTGTCCATGGGGATGCCGAGGTCGTCCTGCACGAGCATGGCCCAGGCGGTGTCGTGGCCCTGCCCGTGCGCGGAGCTTCCGGAGTAGACGCTGGCGGAGCCGTCGTCGTGGACCTCCAGCCTCGCGGTCTCACCGTTGTCCGCGTCCGCCGCGGTGATCTCGACGTAGCTCGACACGCCGATGCCGAGCTGGACCACGTCCCCGCGCTCCCGCCGGCGGGCCTGCTCGGCCCGCAGCTCCGCGTAGCCAGCGCCGGCGAGCACCTTGTCCAGCCCTCCGACGTAGTCCCCCGTGTCGTAGCGGGCCCCGCACGGGCTCTGGTAGGGGAACTTATCGGCCGGGACGAGGTTCCTGCGCCGGACCTCGGCCGGGTCCATACCGATCTCGGCCGCGAACAGGTCCATCGCACGCTCGATCGCGGCCGTCGCCTCCGGGCGTCCGGCGCCGCGATAGGCGTTGATCGGCGTCGCGTTGGTCACCACCACCTGGTACGCGGTCGCCACGTGGCCGATGTCGTAGGGACCGGCCGCCATCAGGCTGGTGAGGAACGGGAGGAACCCGCCCAGCCGCAGGTAGGCCCCGGTGTCCTGGACCACCTCGAGACGGTAGGCCAGGACGCGCCCGTCCCTGCTTCCGCCGATCTTGACGGTCTGCCGCTGGGCGCGCCCGTGTGTCATCCCGACCAGGTTCTCGCTGCGCGTCTCCGCCCAGCGCACGGGGCGCCCGATGTGCTTGGCCGCCCAGGCGACGAGGATGGCGTCCCGGTCCACGCCGATCTTGGCGCCGAACCCGCCGCCGACGTCCGGCGCGACCACACGGATCGCATCAGGGTCGAGCCCGAACGCGCCGGCCATGATGAACCGGGAGATCTGCGGGTTCTGCGTGCTCACCCAGACGGTCAGCTTGCCATCGGCCCAACGGGCCGCGGCGGCGCGTCCCTCCATCGGCACCGGAGCCAGCCGCTGGTTGGAAATGGTCCGCTCGACGACCACCTCGCACCCGTCGAACGCCGCCGGGTCGGCGGGCGCCCCCGCCGTCCTGGCGATGTTGGACCCGGCGTCCGGGAACAGCAGCGACTCGCCGGCCAGTGCCGCCTCGGGCCCCACGACCGCGGGCAGCGGCTCGTAGTCCACGCTGACCAGTTCCGCCGCGTCCTCACCGCCGTAGGCATCGTCGGTGATCACCATGGCCACCGGCTCGCCCACGTAGCGCACCCGGTCCACGGCCAGCAGCGGCTCCTGCCACACCCCGCCGAGCGGCAGCGGGGCGGCGTCGTTGGGCGGCCCTTCCGGTGGCGGCGGCGGTGGCAGGTCGTCGATGTCGGCGACCGTCAGCACGGCCACCACGCCCGGTGTCGCCTGTGCCGCCGACGCGTCGATGCCGGTGATCCGTGCGTGCCCGAGCGGGCTGCGCACGAACGTGACGGACGCCGCTCCCGTCAGCTCGGGCACCCTGACGTCGTCCACGTAGGTTCCGCCGACGGTCAGCAACCTAGGGTCTTCGGTTCGCTTTACCCGGGTACCCATGATGCTCATGTGACCTCCGGTGCTTGCGATGCTTTTGCGGCGGCCGCGCCTGGCCGGTCCGGCGGCGGTCACCACCTGCGGGTGTGCTACAGCATGCGGCACGGAAGGGCGGGCCGCTAGTGCGAACGCCACATCCGGTGCCCGCTGCCATTGTGCTCTGTCACAGCACCGCGGTCCGGTGGAACGCGCGTGGTGCTACCTGGCAGGCTCAGCTCACGGAAGCTCGCGGCCGTCCGGGACGGGCAGCGGCCGGCGCTGGGAGCGCAGCGCCAGGAGCACGCTCAGCACCACGATCCCGATCGTGAACCACAGGCTGTAGTGGGAGACGGTCTTGGCCGCGACGACCGCGTGGTGGCCGAGCGTATATCCCAGCCCGGCGAGCATGCCGGCCCACAGCAGCACGCTGATCGCGTCCAGGATGAAAAATGTGACGAGGCGCATCCCGGCCCAGCCGACCACGACGAAGATGATCGCCCTGGGGATGGGGAGGAACGAGCTCAGCACCATCGCCGGCCAGGTGAACTTGGGACCGGCACGCTGCACGCGTCCCAGGTACTTGGCCACGCGCCGGCTGCCGGGCAGGGCCACGATGAACCGCTCGCCCCACAGCCGTCCCGCCCACCAGTACAAGATGTCGAACTTCATCAGGCCTGGAATCGCGGCGAGCAGTACCACGGCGAGCGTTCCCTGCCCGACGCTGGCGAACGCGGCAGCCGAGATAATCGACTCGGTGCTGCCGTTCAGCAGTTCAGCCACCACCGGGTGAGTGCCGATCAGCGATACCCGCAACGGCAGCAGGGCCCAGAAGAACACGCCGCTGAGCACGATGCCCGCCCAGCAGAGGATGTCGGCCGTCCGCGGTTTCCCGAGCCAGGGCAGCCGCGGATCACTCCACTGCTCCGCCTTCCCGGGAGCGGTCGCCGCGCCCTCCGTGGGCTGGGCGGGTTCCGTCTCGGGGACGCTCATGCGGCAACCCCCTAACGTTGGCGCCCCTGAGTGGCGGGCTACCAATGGCCACGAACGGATTATCCGGCCTGCGAGCACAGCGTAACCGCTGCGCCGGCGTGGCCGTGGAATCTGCCCGTGTATCAAGTCTGCTGCCAGTCCCTCTAAGTCAGTGAGGCCTACCAGGCTGGCGGATCCCACGGGGGAGGTCCTATGCCGCTGCGCCGCGAGCACGCTCGCATTGCTCTGGCCACCATCCGGCTCGTCAACGGCGCGCTGGCCCTGCTGGCTCCAGAGGTGATGCTCCGGCGCCTCGGGGCGGACCCGCGCACCAACCAGGTGGCCGTCTATCCGCTGCGGATGTTTGGCATCCGCACCGTCGTACTCGGCGCGGGGCTTCTCGTTGGCGGCTCCGCGCAGCACAGGGGCAGGGTCGGCGTTGTCATCCACGCTGCGGACGCGGCGTCGGCGATCACGGCGGGGCTGCGGCGGCAGTTGCCGCCGCGGGTTGCCGCCGTCGCGGCCGGGATCTCGGTGACCAACACCGCCCTCGCCCTGATCATCGCCAGGGAAGGCATGAACGGGGGAACAGGTCATGCCGCACCAGATCGGGGTCACGATCCGGGCGCCCGTCGCCGCGGACCGGGTAGCCGAACTGCGCCAGTGGCTCGCTGAGGCCGGCAAGACGGGCCTGGGCGACGCGCCGTTCGGCTTCGCCGGCTGCCGCGGCGTGCACTTCGCCAGGTTCTACCTGTTGGAGGAGACGGCCGACCTGGCGGGTCGGCCGATTCCGGCCAGCTTGGTCTTCATGAGCGAGGTGGACGCGCCGCTGAGGCGTCATCTGGCTGAGCTTGCCGGCGTGGCAAGGGAGGGCATTGACCAGGCCTTTCAGCATTGCACTGGGTATCCGGGGCCGGGCCGAGGGCGCCGGCAGCGGATTGCCTGGCTGCGCAGGCACCGAGTCCGGGCCAGCGCCTTCTACGTGAACACCGTGGGGCGCGGGGTGGCGCAGATCCGCCAGGAGGCGGAGTTGCGCGAGGCGCTGGAGGACTACCTCGACCGGCAGGACCACATCGGCCGGACCGCCGCCGAGGTCCGCCGCGAGTTGCAGGACTACGTCGCCGGGCGCGCCGACCTGGCCTGGGCGGCAAAACCACCGGCTCCCCCGTCGTTGCTCTTCCGGGCGCGGGAGGCCGTACACATGGTCGCCGTTCCGGCCGTGCTCCTCCTCTCGCTGCCGGTGCTGCTCCCGATTCTCCTAGTCTGGGCGGTGCTTCTCCGGATCGACGAGCGCCGCGACCGCCCGTTCACCCAGCGCCCTGCTCGACGGCACCTCGAGGAGGTTGCCGGCTACGAGGACTTCAGCACGCAGAACCCATTCGCGGTGGCCGGCTTCGTCCGGCCCGGCCGTCTGCGGCAACTGACCTTCCGCGCGGTTCTTTTCCTCACCGACTACGGGGTCAGGCACATCTTCAACCACGACAGCCTTGCCGGGGTCAAGACGATCCATTTCGCCCGGTGGGTCCCGCTCGACGGCTGGCGGCGGATGACCTTCGCCAGCAATTACGACGGCGCCGTCGAAGCCTACAACGACGACTTCATCAACCTCATCTGGTGGGGGCTCAACGCTACGTTCAGCAACGGCATGGATTACCCGCCGACCCGGTGGCTGTTTTTCGGCGGCGCCAAGCTTGAAGAGCAATTCAAGAACACCATCCGCTGCCATCAGGTAGCGGTGCCCGCGTGGTACGCCGCCTACCCGGAGCTCAGCGCGGACAACATCGAGAACAACGCCCAGATCCGGGCGGGCCTGCGCGGGGAAATGGGCCCGGCGCAGGCTGAGCACTGGCTCTCGCTCCTGTGAGGCAACCGTGGCCGCAAAACTCGACCTTGACGACATCCAGGGCCTGATCGCCCGGGGGTACCGCAACCTCCCGCACGCCCGGTTCACGATCTTCGCCGCCCACGACGCGGCCGCTGGGCGCGCGCTGCTGTCCTGGCTGCTGCCCCGGGTCACTCCGGCGGGCAGGTTCGCAGGTACCAGCGCCCTGCACCTGGCCTACACCGCGGCCGGCCTGCGGCGGCTTGGCCTGGCCGAGAGCGTGATCACCGGGTTTGCGGCCCAGTTCATCGAGGGCATGACCGGCCCGAACCGCAGCCGCTTTCTGGGCGACGTCGGGGAGTCTGACCCGCGCTACTGGGCCTGGGGCGGGCCTCAGCATCCACCCGTTGACGGCCTGATCCTGCTGTACGCCAACTCCCCGGAGGTCCTCGATGCCCGGCAGGCGGAGCTGGCCACGCACCTTGACGGGCTGGCCGTCCGGCAGGTCACCGTCCTTGACACCCTCGAACTCGGCAACAACGAGCCGTTCGGCTTCCACGACGGCATTTCCCAGCCGGTCATCCAGGGCCTGTCCAAGGCCACTGGGGCCGCGCGCGCCGGGACGCCGGGCGGGCGGGTCGTGCCTGCGGGAGAGTTCGTGCTCGGGTACCCAAACGCCTACGGCCAGCTGACCAGCCGGCCGCTGTTGCAGGCCGCCGACGATCCGCGCCGCCTGCTACCGCGGGATCCGGGCGGAAGCGGTGCGGCCGACCCGGGCCGCAACGGCTGCTATCTGGTCATGCGCCAGCTCGAACAGGACGTCGACGGTTTCTGGCGCTACGCGGGGCACGCGACCCGGCGGCCGGACGGCTCCGACGATCCCGGCGCGCGCACCGCGCTGGCCGCGAAGATGGTGGGCCGGTGGCCGAGCGGCGCTCCGCTGGTCGAAACGCCGGACCGGGACGACCCCCGGCTTGGCGACGACAACGACTTCGGCTACCACCGCGCCGACCCGCTGGGGCTCGCCTGCCCGGCCGGCGCGCACATCCGCCGGGTGAACCCGCGCGACTCGCTCGACCCGCGGCCGGGCACCGAGGCGTCTCTCGCGGTCAACGATGGGCACCGGCTCTTGCGCCGGGGCCGCAGCTACGGCCCAGGCGACGGCGCGCCGACGACGGCAGGCAACGGCAATCATGCAGAACGAACGGCACAGGGTGACGTTGCCCCGTCACGCGAGACGGGCCTGCATTTCATCTGCCTGGTCGCCAGCCTGGCCAGGCAGTTCGAGTTCGTGCAGCACACGTGGCTGAACAACCCGACGTTCCATGGCCTGTACGACGATACCGACCCGCTTATCGGCAGCCGTCACCTTCGCGGCGCGACGTTCACCGTACCGGCGCGCCCGGCCCGGCGCCGCTACCGCGACCTGCCCCAGTTCGTGCGGACCCGGGGCGGCGCCTACTTCTTCCTCCCGGGCATCTCCGCCCTCCGCTACCTGGAACAACTGCCTGCGGGCGTGCCTGCCGCGTCCCTTTCCCCAGCCATGACGAGGTGACCACACATGGGTACCAGCAAGCCACACGGTGGCTACCACCAATCAGCATTCTGGGTGCTATACGGCAAGCTCGCCGGTCTGGCCGATCGCCGGATCGGCTGGCACCGGCTCCCGGTGCCGCTCGGGCTCGCCGTGCTCGCCGGTATGCGCGACGTTCTCAGGAAGGACAACCTCTACGACACCAGCGCGCTGCCGGCCGTGGACCTGCCGCCGCTGCCCCCGGCCACCCCGGAGGACCGCAGCAACCGGAGCCTCGACGGCAGCCACAACGACCTCAGCCAGCCCCGCATGGGCATGGCCGGGGCCCGGTTCGGCCGGAACGTGCCACTGGCGCACGCCGAGCCCGACCCGCTGCCGCGGCTGATGCAGCCCAGCCCCCGCGAGGTGAGCCGCGCCCTGCTGACCCGGGACGAGCTCATCCCGGCGACCTCGGTCAACGCGCTTGTCGCGACGTGGCTGCAGTTCATGATCAAGGACTGGTTCAGCCACGGGAAGGGCCCGCGAGAGAACCCGTGGGAGATTCCGCTGACTGACGGCGACCCGTGGCCGGACCGGCCGATGCGGGTGATGCGGACGCGGCCCGACCCCACCGCCCCGCCCGGCGGCAACCATCCGCCGACGCGCGCGAACACCGAGACGCCTTGGTGGGATGCCTCCCAGATCTACGGCACGACACTGGAACACCAGCGGTTCATCCGGACCGGCCAGGACGGCAAGCTGCGCGTCGACCCGGACGGGCTGCCGCCGATCCCCGACAACCCGGCGTCCGACCCCCGGCTGGTGCCCGGATTCTGGCTCGGCCTGCTGATGATGCAGACGCTGTTCACCCTCGAGCACAACTCCATCTGCGACCGGCTCCGCGCGGAGTACCCGCGCTGGCCCGACGACGAGATCTACCAGCGGGCCAGGCTGGTCAACACGGCGCTGATCGCCAAGATCCACACGGTGGAGTGGACGCCCGCCGTCATCAGCCACCCCGCGACCAAGGTTGCGATGCGCGCCAACTGGTGGGGCCTGGCCGGGGAACGGGTGCACCGGATGTTCGGCCGGGTGAGCGCCAGCGAGATCATCAGCGGCATCCCCGGCTCGGCGACCGAGCACTTCGGCGTCCCCTACTCGCTCACCGAAGAGTTCGTTGCCGTGTACCGGATGCACCCGTTGGTGCCCGATGACTACGCGCTGCGCTCGAGCGCCGACGACCGGCAGCTGATGCACGCCACGCTGCGCGACATGGCGGGCGGCGGAGCGGTCACCGTGGCCCAGAAGGTCGACATGGCCGACCTGATGTACTCGTTCGGGACCCAGCACCCCGGCCTGGTGACCCTGCACAACTTCCCACGGAACCTGCAGGAGTTCCACCGGCCGGACGGCAGCCTCCAGGACCTCGCGGCCACCGATATCCTGCGGTCCCGCGAACTGGGCGTGCCGCGCTACAACGAGTTCCGCCGCCTGCTGCGCCTGCGCCCGGCGAAGAATTTCGACGAGCTTACCGACAACCCGGAATGGGCCCGGCAGATCGAGGCTGTCTACGGCGACGTCGAGCGGGTCGACCTGACCGTCGGCATGTACGCGGAACGCCGGCCCGCGGGGTTCGCCTTCAGCGACACCGCGTTCCGGATCTTCATCCTGATGGCGTCGCGCCGGCTGAACAGCGACAGGTTCTTCACCACCGACTACACCCCGGCCGTGTACACGCAGGCCGGCCTGGACTGGATCGACGACAACAGCATGACGTCGGTGCTGTTGCGCCACTACCCGCAACTGCGGCCTGCCCTGGGGCGCGTGCCCAACGCCTTCACGCCCTGGGCGCGTGCGGCCCGATGACGGCACGAGATGAGGAGAGGAACCATGGCTGGAATTACCGCCGCAGAGCCGTCGTCGCTGGTCGATGAGACCACCGACGGGCTCGGAGTCCTGTTCGCCGCCGGGACGGCAGGCGCCATTCCGGACGGCCGGGGAAAGGGCACCGTACTGCTCGGCACCGGCGGTCGTGCGGCCCGGGTTGCCGCCGCGCTCTGCTACGCCCTCGCGTGGCGCGGCAAGGTCGTGAACGCCCGTCAGGGACGGCTGAGGAACATCCTGACGCCCCTGGGCATCAAGGCGATCGAGGCCGCGGTCTACCAGCAGGACAGCTGGTACGACGGGGAAACCTGCATCGTCCTTGACTACTCGAAGACGTCGCTGCTCGCCCGCATGATCCGGGACGAGATCCGCGAGATAGCCCCGGGCGTTTACCTGGGACTCGTTTTCTGGGGACGCCGGCATGTCCTCGACTTCGCCCTGGACTTCCGCCAGCGGCGGTAGGCGACCGGCCACGGGGGATCGTTTTTCAACCAAAACGGGGGTACCGAAATGCAGACCGTGCTGGCCCGGAAGCGCAAGCCGCGGCCGGAGGTCACCGCAAGCCGCCGCGGCCTGTTTACCAACCCGCAGGGCCTGGCCACCTACCTCATGCTCCGCCCGCTGAGCGACCTGTTCCTGTGGGCATGGCGGCTGGAGCGGCGGCTGGAGTTCCTCTACCGGCCCTGGTTCGACAAGCGGCTGAGGCCACCGCTGTTCTCGGCGGCGCAGGCGCTGCAGAACGCGCGCCGGGCGAACTCGCAGCTGCGCCTCGCCGAGGAGCAGTTGCTGCCCGGCGAGGAAGCCTGCACTCGCCAGATCATCGAGGAACTGACCAATTTCACTCGCGAGAACTGGCTCCCGGGCGCCGCCCAGCGCTTCGGGAATACCAAGACATTCGGCGTGCTGCGCGGCGAGTTCTCCGTGCTGCCCGGCCTGCCCGCCAGCCTGCGGCGGGGCCTGTTCGCGCAGTCGGCGACCTATCCGGCGTGGGTGCGCTTCTCCGGGCCCGGTCCGTACGCGCCGCCGGATATCGAAGACCTCGGCCAGTGTTCCGTCGGGATCAAGGTGATGGGCGTGCCAGGGCCCAAGCTCATGGACGACGAGCGGTTCACCCAGGACCTGATCCTGGTCAGCCCGGCGAGCTTCGTGACGCCCAACGTCATCGAGAACGCGAAGCTGCAGCGGTGGGTCCGCGCCAAGGCGCCGCTGGCCTACGCGATCAACCCGGGCGACTCGCACTTGCTGCACCTGTTCATGCAGATGCTCTACTCGCCGGTGCACGCAAACCCGCTGGAGGTGCAGTACTACAGCAACGTGCCGTTCTTGCTGGGGGAGGGCCAGGCGGTGCAGTACTCGCTGAAGCCTGCCGGGGCCGCGCGGACGAAGATCCCGGCCCGCCCGGCGGAGAACTACCTGCGCGACGCCATGGTCAGGACGCTCGCGGCGGGCCCGTGGACCTTCGACTTCATGGTCCAGGCGCAGACCGACCCGCACCTCATGCCGATCGAGGACGCGACGGTCAAGTGGCCCGAGCGCCTGTCGCCCTACGTGCCGGTGGCCCGGCTGCGGCTTCCCCCCCAGCGATTCGACTCCGACCGGCAGCTCGCGTTCGCGGACGTGCTCCGTTACAACCCGTGGCACAGCCTCGCCGAGCACAAGCCGCTGGGCAATTCCAACCGCGCGCGGCAGCAGATGTACGCCGAACTTGCCTGGCTGCGCCAGGCCATGAACCAGGTCGCTCACGTGGAGCCCACCGGTGATGAGGAGTTCCCTCCCTGAGCGGGCCGTCCGCCTGTCGCATGTATCACCGCCGCTCGCGGGCGCACCGTTCAGACGAAGGTGGGGGATGGAAGGGAGCCAGTAATGGACGCCTCGGCAACAGCGCCACCGCTTGCCCCGGCCAGCGAGCAATTGACCGCCGGGGAACGGGCCACCCTGGAGGAGCCCCCCGACGGCGCGGGGGCGCCGTCGGGGGGCACGCAGTCGGCCGCCGCGCCGGCGGAACCCGGGCCGGCCCGCCAGGAAGCGGCGGGGGACTGGGCGATCTGCTGCTCCGGCGGCGGCATCCGGTCCGCCACCTACTGCCTGGGTGCCTTGCAGGCCATGGATGCGGGAGGGCTGGTGGGCAAGGCCAAATGGATCATTGGCGTCTCTGGCGGCAGCTACATCGCCGCGTCCCGGGCGCTGGTCGCAAACAGCCTCGATAGGCCCGGTGAACCGCACGCGTATGCACGCGGCACCGACGAGGAAGAGAACCTGCGCAATAACACCCGCTACATTGCGCCCGATGCGAAGACCGCGCTCATGGGCGTGCTCTCGCTGCTGCTCGGCGCGATCGTCACGTTCACCCTCGCCATCGTGCCGTTGTTCGTGTTCGGCCACGTATGGGGCTGGCTGCTGCGTGCCCTGGGGGTGCTGACCTGGTCCCAGCCTGGGGGCGCGTCGGCATCGGTGACCGCGTGGACCTGGTGGGCCGCTCCGGCCATCGCGGCAGCCATCACGCTGGCGCTGTTCGTCTACTGGTGGGCGACGGTGGGTTCGGGCGGCCCCGGCCGCGGTGCCGGCCGGGCGCGCTGGGTCGGCTGGTCAGCGGGCGCCACGGTCGTCCTGGTGGTGCTCATGGTCGTCGTGCCGCTGGTCATCGCGTGGCTGTACCACAGCACCGGGGCACTGGGCACCCTGGTGCGGTTCTTCGGATTCGGCGGATCCGGGCACTGGTCGCCGGCCGCGCTCGCCGGCGTGGTGGCCGCGATGGCGACAGTGGCCCGGTTCTGCCAGGCACAGCTGGCCAAGTTGAAGCCTCCGGTCGGCCCGGACGGCTCCGCGCCGGGGGTGATCACGACGGTGGCCACCTGGGCGCGGAACACGCTGACGCCGTGGCTGGCCAGCCTCGTCATAGTCGGCGTCGGCGCGTTTCTCACCCTGCTGTGGATCGGCAACGCGGCCAGGACCGGGTACTCGGCCGACGGTCTCTGGCCCGTCCTGGTCGCGGTCGGCATCGTGCTGGGCACGCGCGCCCTGGCCGACATCAACCGTACGTCGCTGCACGACTTCTACCGGTGGCGGCTCGCCGACGCGTACGCGGTCACCCGGCAGGCGGTGCAGGCGAGGCGGTCGGAACACCGCGAGCAACTGCTCGCGCGGGCCGCCCGCACGCGGCTGTCCGAGCTGAGCACCGGCGGCGGGACGCCGGACCTGGTGATCGCCTGCACCGCCAACATCAATGCCCACCGGGCGGTCCCGGCGGGCCGCGGTGGGTACTGCCTGGCGTTCGATCCGAAGCAGGTGACCCTGCGCGGCAATCCGCACGGCAGCGAACCCGAGGTCCGGGCGAGGACCGACGACTACGAATACCTCCTCGGGTACACCCGGTTCACGCTATTCGACGTGGTCGCGATCAGCGGCGCCGCGTTCTCGCCGTTGATGGGCGCGGCCACCCGAGGCGCGTACCGGATCCTGCTCACCTTCACCAACCTGCGCCTCGGCATCTGGATGCCGCACCCGGAGGTGGTCCGGCGGGCACGGGCGTACCTGGATACCCGGCCGGAGCTGCGGCGGGACGACAGCTGGTGGACGCGCTCGACGCTGCTGCTGCTGGCCTGGTACGTGGGGCGTCACCCGTTCTGGCACCGGGACCCCGGCCGGCGGCGGAAGGCCGAGGACCGCGAGGCCCGGCTCTGGGCGCACGTGCTCGACCTGCGCGAGCGCAGCACCCAGTGCGAGGGCTGGGCGCACTTCAACACCCGGCTGCGCGCGGCGCTGTGCTGGCGGGTGATGCAGCCGACCCTGGGCATGCTCTGGGCGGAGGCTGCCGGGCACACCAGTTACCGCGCCACCTGGGTCAACGTGACCGACGGCGGGCACTACGACAACCTGGGCCTGGTGGAGGCGCTGCGCCGCGGCGCCAGGAACGTCGTCGTGCTGGACGCCAGCGGCGACCGTCCCGACACCTGGTTCACGCTTGGCGGAGCCATGGCGCTCGCCCGCTCCGACGCGGGTGTGGACATCACCCTCGACCCGACCATCATGGCCAACGGCAACGGCCAGGGCACGCCTGCCCGCCTTGGCAAGGGCCAGGTGCGGCAGCCCTGGGCGCGGGGGTCGTTTGCCCGGCGCGACGGCCAGGCTGTGAACGGCCAGCGTCCCGCGGCTGCGCCCCCAGAAGGGCAGCTCTGGATCTGCAAGCTGGGCTGGTGGGATGGCGCCCCGTGGGACGTCCGCGCCTACGCCGCAGGTCATCCGGCCTACCCCTGCGATTCGACGCTCCAGCAGCTGTATGACGGCGCCGAGTTCGAGGCCTACCAGGAACTCGGTGTCTGCTCGGTGAAAGCCGCGGCCGCCAACGGCGGACTGCCCCTGGCCTAGCCGCCACCTGGCCGGCCGCGGGGGCGATTCCCGGCCGGCCGGATATGCCGGACCGGCGTGCGGTAGGACTGTGCCATGGAGACGTGGGACGCAATCCGGGCGCGGCGCAACGTGCGCCAGTACACCGGCCAGCCGGTCGCCCGGGAGGACCTCGAGCGCATCTGTGAGGCGGGACGGCGGGCACCATCGGCGGGGAACGGGCAGCCGTGGAGCTTCGTAGTCGTCACCGACCGCGCGCAGCTGGTCGAGCTGGCCAAGGCCTGGGAACGGGGCGGCAGGCACATCGCCTCCTCGGCGGCGACGATCGCCCTGGTAGGCAAGGAGCCCGACGGCGAGCGGCAACGCGAGCTGCTGATGTATGACTTCGGCCAGGCGACCGCGAACATGATGCTGGCCGCGGCCGACCTCGGCATCGGCTCTGGCCACTCGGCGGTCGGCGACCAACAGCAGGCGCAGCGGGCCCTTGGGTTCCCCGACGGCTACCTTGCCTTCTTCCTGATCGGCCTGGGCTACCCGGCCGACCGGCCGCTACGTCCGCTCGCCCGGCCCGACCGCCGTCCCTTCGGCGAGGTCGTGCACTGGGGCCGCTGGTGAGTCGCAGCTCCCAGTCGATGGGGGAGACAGGGCCGGTTACGAATGCGGGGCCGGATCGAAGTACCTCGGGTTGGCGCAGTGCAGGCCAAGTCCCTTGCCCGCCAGGTGCTCGCGGATCACGGCCATGCCGAGGTTCGTTCCGTCCCTGCCCCCGTATTCGGCGGGAAAGGCGTACCGGTAATGCCCGGCGGCATCCGCCCGGCGCACGGCCTCGGCGAGCAGCGCCTCCCACTCCCGGCTGGGCAGGCCGCCGCGGTCCCAGTCCGTGCGCGCGTCTTCGCGACGGTGATCGAAGAACCGGGCGTTGTCGCCGTGGCGCTCCAGCGGGCGGATCTGGAGTTCGATGAACTCATCCAGTTCCGCGAGGTAAGCGGCCAGATCGGCCGGGATCTCGAAGTCCACGTCTGCCCCAACCCTTCGCCAGACCCTGTCACAGGGCAAGCACGGCAGCGCACCGGCTTACATCTTCTCGTAGGCCAATGGCCAGGTGGCTGCGTGGCCGGCACTCACCTCTGCCAGGACCCCAAGCCCTGGGCCAGTCACGGATACCGAGTCGCCGCAACTTAAATTGCAGGTAAAGCGCGTGAATCGGCCTCTGCCGCACCGTTAGGTGGCATGTCCGTAACCCCCCTTGCCTTGTCGGCTGTCGCATGTTACACGGAGGGTACGGGGCAATGAATCCCGTGTCATGTGGCTGGGGGGTAGGCGATGAAGCACAGCCAAGAATTCCCTGGGCCGCCTGAGCCATCTGCCAACGGACATGGGAAGGTAGCGGGCGCTGGACTCACCGAGGGGCCGGCACAGACGAGACGCGATGGAATTGACCGCGACGCCACCCGCTATCTTTCCGCCGCCACTCAGGTGAGCATCCCATATGCCGAAGACGTTGTTTTCAATGTTATGGATCAGCCCTTCCGTGCGCTCGCCCCCACATTTGGGGTCGACGTGCCCGTGGTAGTGAGATGGGCCTTGAAGGCTTTACGAACTCGCGCCGCCCGGGATTACATTCTATTGGCAATTTTCGCGCTAGTAATTCTTTCCGCCGTGCCACGTTTTTGGCCGCGGGGCTTGCTTCTGTTTCCGGCGGCGCTTATCGTAGCATGGCTGGTCGTTTCGTGGGAAAACTGGGAGCGCTGGCACAATGTGGTGGCAAAGAAAATGCTAAGAGATCGTTTCGACCCGGACGCAGCCCCCGACCCGCGGCCAGGGGCCGAATGTGAACGTTTGGCGGAGGTCGCCAAGCGCAGAGACGGCAACTTGGTGGTGTTCAGCGGCCATTCTGCTTTCATAGGGAGCGGAGACAAGCTGGACTACCAGCGAATTCTCCTCGACGTCAGCCGCGGCAAGGAAGCCGAAGATGGCGCGCCCTTGGAGCCGGACCAATTTACCAGCCAGGACCTGCACACGGCGATAGTCCGGGCGTTTGGCTGCCAGGCCGGACTCGCCAAGAGCCTGACGAATATCAGTGTGTATGAGCGGCTTTTCGTGAACGGCCTGCACATCCAGAACGATCCCCGGTTGCTCCCCGACCCGCTGCGGCCGCCGCCCAGTTCAGTCGATAGAGACCTCCTTGTGGACGCCGCGCTTCGCCCGACTTCGGAAGCCCGCACATATGTATGTGTCGAGATGCCCGGGTGGGAAGGTCAGCTTGTGGTCACGATGTTCATCCGTGCTGTCCACACCGGCGAGTCGCTTTATATCGACTGGACCTTCCGGGTTCTCCCGCCGCTGCGGGACAACTTTCTCGTGATTGATAAGTTGCATGAACGGTCGAAGTACCGGCAATTGCGGACCGAACTGCGGTTTGGCGCCCGTGAGACGCTCCCCGCCCTGTTTTTGTCCCCATACAATGTTTACCGGACCTGGCGGCAACCGCATAAAGCGGTGCGGCAGAAGAATCGACAGTCCCGCGCGATTCGAAATGGTTATGTCTTTGATTATGGTGCGAACAAGAGTATCCGCGAACACGCATGCGGAAAACAACGGCGGCACTACTTTCTGGCCCGGGATGAGAAGATGTATGTCCTGCTCGCTCAGCAGACACTCACCCGAGCGGTCGAGATATTCCTCGAAAATCATAACGTGGATCTTGAGTGGTACAAGGCACAGGTAAAGGTCATCTTCGACAACAGTATCAAGGTCGGGGACATAAGTAACAGCACCGGTGTCAACGTTGGCAGCAACTCCTCCGTTAAGGTGAATAAGTCCCGCAAGGAGAGAAATGACGGATCGTCGGAATAGGCAGCAGCAAGGCTCTCCGATCAAGGTCGGTGACGTCCAGGGAACGGGCATTGTCATTGGCCACGGATCATCCGCGGTGGTACAAAGGCCAGCCGCGCTGGCCGAGACTGCCGAGCTGCTGGACGAGATCATTCGGCAGCTGGAGTTGCATCGTGATTCCATTACGGACCCGGAAGGCCTGCTTGAATCCGTCCAGGACGCGCGATCAGAGCTAGCGGAACCCTCGCCCCGATGGTCGGTCGTGCGTGGTCTGCTCCGGGGGGTGGCCGCCGGTGTGGTCGGCATCGCTACGCTGACAGACGCTGTCGATAAGGTGCAGGCGCTGATCGCCCACCTGACCGCATGACGTGAGTGCCGACGCCTTACGGATACCTCGAAGGTACCCAACGCGGGCGCTGAGCTGGCAACAGTGGACGAACGACGCGTTCGATCACCGCGCCTGGGGCGAGGTGGCTACTGTCCTGACCGTCGCGCAGTCTCAGCCGGAGCGAGCCGGACCCGGGCCCGCTGCCGGGCCCGCACAGCGACGGCTGGCGGCGCCGGCTCTTCAGCGGCTTCGTCCGGTTGCACCTCGTAATACACGGCCTGCCGTCCCGTCACCCGGCGGGTCAGGGAACCGAGGAAACGGCGCCAGACCGGGTACTTGGGCGCCAGTTGCGCAGCGGCCCAGCCGGCCTCATCGCCGGCCAGCAGCCGCGCTGTCGCGTCGACGGTGGGCCCGGTGCGGCAGACGCCCAGCACGGTGCACGGCGACACCTGGACCCAGTCGGTGCGCCGGAGTCGTTTCGACAGGGCCGACGCGTCCGATGTCCGGACGTAGGCGCGGTCGCCGTCGGCCATCACGCGCAGCGGGGTGGCCAGCGCCGCGCCATCCCGGTTGAACGAGGTGAGCAGCAGGTACTTGGCCGATGCCAGCGGCGCGGGCCTGCCGCTGCGGGCACCCTCCCGGCCGGGCCGGTCAGTTGTAGACGGGCGGAATGGCACATCTTCTCCTTATCGCCGGATATGACCAGCGAAGGCGAAACGAATGGAGCCCGGATCCCGGTGCGGTGCAGAACCGATGGAGAATTCACCCGGCAGGCGCCGCGGCCGCGGCGGCCTGCTCGGCGTCATAGCCGTAGAGCCAGTCGTTGTGGCTGAGCGGGTCCTCGCCGGCGAACGCCGCGTCCCGGGCCACCTGCTCCGGTCCGTCGGGGAGGTGATGGTGGGCGATCCGGCCCCGGCTGGCCTCCTGCACCCGGCCGGCTCGCGGCGACCGCACCCGCTCGTACCGCGCCACCACCAGGCCCGCTCCCACCTCGCCGAGCGCGGATGCCTGCTCGTACACGGTCGCGGCCAGCCCGGCGCGGCGCAAGAATGCCGCGGCGGCCAGGCCACGGATACCTCTGCCGACCACCGCGATGCGGTCGCGGTGCCGCCGCGAGCCGGCCGGCATCACGCTGGTCCGGCGCCGGTGCCGATCAGCGTGGCTCTCCCGGGGCCGGGGAGCCGTCCAGCCACCCGGTGCCCTCGCCGTATAGGCGCGTGACGGCCTCGCCGGTCAGCCCCGGCAGCCCGGTCTTCACCGTGAACCCGTTCTTGGCCTGGAGGTAGCCCAGGTGCCGGTAGCCGGCCGGGAACCGGGCGAGCAACGCGG
>Ga0075435_100001037_pt1 | contig 17591 bp, 13 predicted proteins | sample RhiMethybrSRZTD4_FD_75302 | JGI IMG/M metagenome (GOLD analysis project Ga0075435, IMG submission 75302) | Populus rhizosphere microbial communities from Tennessee, USA - Rhizosphere MetaG P. TD hybrid SRZTD4 | ecosystem: Host-associated > Plants > Roots > Rhizosphere > Soil | place: USA...
CCGGGACAGGCCAACGTCGACGCGTCGTTCATCAAGGGCTTCCGCCTCGGCGGCTCGAAGAGCGCGCAGATCAAGATCGAGATGCTCAACCTGTTCAACCGGCCGAACGTGCGCGCGCTGCAGGGCAACAACACCTACGCGCCGGCCAACAGCTTCGGGCAGACGAACCTGCAGTCGGGGTTCATGCGCATCACCCAGCTTATGTTCCGCTTCATGTTCTAGCCGGTTACGAACGAACGCGTCACCTCGCGGCCACGGAGCACTTCGCTCCGTGGCCTTTTTTGTCTCACCCGGCTGAGGCCTGCCCGCGGCGTCATTGCCGGGCGCCACGGAGCGCGAAGGCTTCAGCCGAGCGTCGTCGTCACGGACCCACGTTGTACACTCGTGCCGTGCTGCCGGGCTGGCGCGCGCTGTTTCTTGGGCTGTCGCTGTCAGCCGTCGTGTCGCTCTCCGCTGCTCCCGAACAGGCGCTGGGACGCATCTCGTTCCCGACTGCCGGCGCAGCGGCGGCGCAGCCGGCGTTCGTTCGCGGCGTCCTCTTCCTCCACAACTTCGAGTACGACGAAGCGATCGAGCAGTTCCGGCAGGCGCAGACGATCGATCGGGGCTTCGCGATGGCCTACTGGGGCGAGGCACTCTCGTACGACCAGCCGTTGTGGCGCAACGAGTCGGTCGACAAGGCGCGTGCGGTGCTGGCGCGGCTGGGACCGACGCCGGCAGCGCGTCAGGCAAAGGCGTCGACGGTGCGCGAAAAGGGCTACCTCGACGCGGTCGAGAAACTGTTTGGCACCGGCGATCGAGCGGAGCGCCTCAAGGCCTACGCCGACCGCATGGGCGCGCTGCACGCGCAATTCCCCGACGACGACGAGGCCGCGGCGTTCTACGCGCTGGCGCTCCTCGGGACGATTCCCGAGGGTGATCGCAATCAGCCGGTCTCGCTCAAAGCTGGCCACATCGCGCTCGCCATCCTGAAGAAAAACCCCGAGCACCCCGGCGCCAACCACTACGCGCTGCATGCGTTCGACGACGGCGAGCACGCGGCACTGGCGCTGGACGCCGCGCGCATGTACGCGCGGATCGCGCCGGCGTCGAGCCACGCACGGCACATGCCGTCGCACGTCTTTCTCCCACTCGGGATGTGGGACGAAGCCGCCGCCTCCGACGAATCGGCCTTCGCGGCCTCGGTCGATCTTGCGAAGCGCAAAGGCCTGTCAGCGTCCCAGTACGACTTCCACGCGCTGTCGTGGCTGCACTACGAGTACTTGCAGCAGGGCCGCTTCGCCAAAGCACGCGAGACGATGGCGCAGGTGCAGCGCGCCATCGCAGGCGGGTCGGGCACTACTCCCGTAGTGTCCGGCTTCAGCCGGACCGTCGTTGCGGCGCAACATCAACACGTCGAAAGTGAAATTGGCAAAGGTTACAACCCCGTTTCGTTGCAGAGCGAGCTCGCGTCGATGAAGGCGCGGCTCGTCGTCGAGAGTGGCGACTGGGCGGTGATGAAGGGGCAGGGGAACTTCGGCAACATCGACGAGCTGTATGCGCTCGGCGTGGCGAGCGTGAAGCTCGGCGACGGCGCACGCGCCGAGGTCGCGCTCGAGCACCTCGACACCGCCTCGAAAACGGTCCCGGATGCCGACGCCCGCGAGATCGCACACATCATGACGGCGGAGCTCGACGGCGTGATGCGCGCCGCGCGCGGCGACCGCGGCGGCGCCAGCGCCGCGTTCGCCCACGCCGCGGCCGCCGAGGCGAAGCGCCCGAAGCCGATCGCGCGTCCCTATCCGATCAAGCCGTCCGGCGAGCTGTTCGGCGAGGTGCTCCTCGCGTGGGGCGACGCCGCCGGCGCCGTGAAACAGTTCCAGGCTTCACTGGCGCGGACGCCGCGCCGCGCCGCATCGCTCCTCGGTCTCGCGCGCGCCGCGAGCAAGGCCGGCCAACGTGCAGTCGCCGTCAAGGCCGCGAATGATTTTCTTGGCGCGTGGCACCTCGCAGATCCCAGCCGCCCGGAACTCACCGAAGCCCGCGGCCTCGCTCGGTAGCGTCTTTTTTTAACAAAAAATTCTTCGTGAATCTTCGTGTCTTCGTGTTTTCGTAGTCCCGGCGTGAGGTAGGCTATGCGGCGGCTCACTCACGAGGACAATCCATGACGAACACGTCGATACGTATCAACGTGAACGGCAAGGCTCGCGCGGCCACGGTTGAACCACGCATGCTGCTGGTTCACTTCCTGCGCGAGCACCTGCGTCTGACCGGCACCCACATCGGCTGCGACACCAGCCAGTGCGGCGCCTGCACCGTACTGCTCGACGGCCGCAGCGCGAAGTCGTGCACCGTCTTCGCGGTCCAGGCCGACGGATCGGAGATCACGACGATCGAAGGCCTCGCCGCCGACGGCGACCTGCACCCGCTGCAGCAAGGCTTCTGGGAAGAGCACGGCCTGCAATGCGGCTACTGCACGCCGGGCATGATCATGGCGGCGGTGACGCTGCTCAACGACACGCCGTCGCCGTCGGAGCGGCAGATTCGGGAGGGCATCTCCGGTAATCTGTGCCGCTGCACCGGCTACCAGCACATCGTCAATGCGATTCAGCATGCGGCTGAGAAGAGGTAACCATGGCCACGACTCCCGTCTTGCCGAAGCTGGTGGGCGAGCGCGTCAAGCGCCGTGAAGACCCGCGGCTGATTCGCGGCCGCGCTACCTACGTCGACGACATCGCGCTCGTCGGCATGCAGCATCTCGCCTTCAAGCGCAGCGACATCGCGCACGGGCGGATCCGCGCCATCGACACCAGCGCCGCCGAACGGATGGACGGCGTCGAAGCGGTGTTCACCGGCAAGCAGATCGCCGAGTTCCTCGGGCCGATGCCGATCGGCACGCCATTCCCGTCGCCCGACCATCACGCCGTCGCCGTGGATACGGTGCGATTTGCCGGCGAGCCGGTCGCCGTCGTCGTCGCGCGCGACCGCTACATTGCCCGCGACGCCGCCGACGCGATCGTCGTCTCCTACGATCCGCTGCCGGCGGTGGTCGACACCGAACAGGCGATGACCGGCAAGCCGACGGTCATTCACAAGGACTTCGCCAACAACCTCGCGGTGCCGCTGGTGCCGAGCGGCACCGGCGTCAGCGCCGATGGCAGCTCGGTCGACGACGCCGCGATCGACGCCGCGTTCAAGAGCGCCGACGTCGTCATCTCGCAGCGGATGGTCAACCAGCGGCTGGCACCGACGACGATGGAGCCGCGCGGCGTCGTCGCGCACTACGAGCCTGGCAAGGGCACGATGACGATCTGGTCGTCGACGCAGAACCCGCACATCCTGCGGACCTTCATTGCGGCGCTGACCGGCCTCGGCGAGAACCAGGTGCGGGCGATTGCGCCAGAGGTCGGCGGCGGCTTCGGCGCCAAGATCAACATCTACGCCGAGGAATACGTCACCGCCGCGGTTTCCAAGCGGCTCGGCATCCCGGTGAAGTGGGCCGAAGATCGCACCGAGGCGTTCGTCGCGACCACGCACGGCCGCGACATCATCGGCTACGTCGACCTCGCAGCGACGCGCGACGGCAAGGTGGTCGGCCTGAAGCTGCGGTTGATCGCCGACATCGGCGCCTACAACATGCTGCTGACCGCCGCCATCCCGACCTTGACGATGATGATGGCCAATGCGACCTACGACATCCCGGCGGTCCGCTGCTCGCTGACCGAAGTCTTCACCAACAAGACCCCGACCGACGCCTACCGCGGCGCCGGACGTCCCGAGGCGACCTACTTCGTCGAGCGCGCCATGGACATGCTCGCGCGCGAACTGAAGATGGATCCGGCGGAGTTGCGGCGGAAAAATTTCATCCAGCCGCACCAGTTCCCGTTCGCGACCCAGACCGGCGCCGTGTACGACTCGGGCGATTACGAGAAGGCGCTGAACGCGGCGCTGAAGGCCGCCGGATGGGATCGGCTGAAGGCCGAACGCGACGCCGCGCGCGCGCAGGGCCGCCTCGTCGGTCTCGGCCTGTCGATGTACGTCGAGGTCTGCGGCATCGGCCCGTCGGCATCGCTGCCGACCGGCGGCTGGGAGCATTCGCAGGTCACCATCGAACGCGACGGCCGGATCAGCGCCACCACCGGCGCATCGCCGCACGGGCAGGGCAACGAGACGACCTTCGCACAGATGCTCGCCGATCAGTTCGGGGTGCCGTTCGAGCACATCACGATCCTGCACGGCGACACCGGCGTGGTGAAACAGGGGATCGGCACCTTCGGCAGCCGTTCACAGGCGGTCGGCGGGACGGCCCTGCACATGGCCGGCGCCAAGGTGAAGACGAAGATGGCGAAGTTTGCCGCGGCGCTGCTCGAGGCGCACGAGGACGATCTGGTCTTCGAGAACGGCACGATCGGCGTGAAAGGGGCGCCGGCGTCCGCCAAGCCGTTTGCCAGCGTGGCGGCGTTTGCGTATCGGCCGGTGCCGCTGCCCGAAGGACTCGAACCCGGGCTCAGCGACGAAGCGTTCTTCGAACCGACCAACAACACCTATCCGTTCGGCTGCCACATCTCGATGATCGAGATCGATCGCCAGACCGGCGAGCCGACGCTGTTGAAGCTGGTCGCGGTTGACGATGCCGGGCACCTCATCAACCCGTTGATTGTCGAGGGGCAGATCCACGGCGGCCTGGCCCAGGGGATCGGCCAGGCAATGATCGAAGAAGTGGTCTACAACGAGGACGGCCAGCTGCTGACCGGATCGTTCATGGACTACGCGATCCCGCGCGCGACCGACTTCCCGCGCTTCGAGCTCACCGCGACGGTGACCCCGACGCCGGTCAATCCGTTCGGCGCAAAAGGCGTCGGCGAAGCGGGCACGCTCGGCTCGACGCCAAGCGTGGTCTCCGCCGTTGTCGACGCGCTGAGCGAGTTCGGCGTCGCCCACATCGACATGATGCTGCGGCCCGAGAAGCTGTGGCGGATCATCCACGGAGGACGTTCATGATTCCGGCGCCATTCGAGTACCAGCGCGCGACGTCGCTCGAAGACGCGTTTGCGAAAATCCGCGCCAGTAACGGCGCCGGCAAGTTCATCGCCGGCGGTCACAGCCTGGTGCCGGTGATGAAGCTGCGGCTCAGCGAACCGGCGGTGCTGATCGACATCGCCCGGATCCCCGGCATGTCCGGCATCCGGCAGCAGGGCGATGCGATCGAGATTGGCGCTGCGACCGTCCACCACGAGGTGGCGACGTCGGCGCTCTTGCAGAAGGTGTGTCCGATGCTCGCCGATACCGCGGCGACGATCGGCGACCCGCAGGTGCGCAACCGCGGCACGCTGGGCGGCAGCCTGGCGCACGCCGATCCCGCCGCCGACTACCCGGCGGCGATGATCGCGCTGGACGCCGACATCCAGATCCAGGGTCCGAAAGGTGCGCGAACGGTGAAGGCCGCCGATTTCTTCCGCGCGCTGTTCACCGTCGATCTCGCCGCCGACGAACTCGTCGTCGGCATCCGCTTCAAGCCGGTGAAAGCGGCCGCCTACGCGAAGCTCCACCAGCGCGCGTCGCACTTCGCGATCGTCGGCGTCGCGGCGGCGCTGCAGGTGAGCGGCGGCGTGATTCAGTCGGCGCGGATCGGCGTCACCGGTGCCGCGGCCCACGCGACGCGCCTGAGCAGCGTCGAGTCAGCGCTCGCCGGCAAACCGGCGTCGCGCGAAACGATCGCTGTGGCGGCGCGAGGCGCCGGCGCGACCCTGAAGGACGTGAACTCCGACCTGCATGCCAGCGAAGAGTACCGCCGCGCGATGGTCGAGGTGTTTACGGAGCGCGCCCTCACAGAAGCGCTCGCGCGGGCGTAGGCGAGCGCTCGCTGGCGCTCGCGCACGCAATTAGGAATTTGGAATTTGGAATTTGGAATTAAGAATTCGCACCAGGGATCCGGCGGCCGGATTATCCGGACGTTGCGAATCAACTCACGAATTCCAAATTCCAAATTCCGAATTCCTAATTCGCCGGCGCAGCAAGCTTGGACTGCAAGCAAGAAAAGAACTGGTCCATCATCATCTTGGCCGCGGCGCCGACGAGGCGTTGGCCGAGGCGGGCGATGGTGCCGCCGATTTGTACGCTGGCGGTGACGTCGACGATGGTGGCGCCGCCTTCGGGGCGCAGCGTGATCGCGGAACTGCCGTTGACGAAGCCGGCGCGGCCCTGGCCTTCGACGGCGAGGCGGTACGAGGTCGGCTCGTTCTTGTCCTGGACGGCGACAGTGCCGGTGTACTTGCCGGTGATCGCGGCCAGGCCGACGGTTACCGCCACGGCGTAGCGATCCTCTCCGGCCGGCTCGAACTGCTCGCAGCCAGGCACGCACGACGCAAGCACGCCGGGATCCATCAGCAGCATCCACACCCGATCGGGCGGCGCGTCGAACGTATACGAGGCGGAAATGTCCATAGAGTTTTCGATGGAGCGCGAAGGCTTTAACCGAGCGTGTTCAAGTGTACGGCGAGATCGGCAAGGTTGGTGAGCGTCCGCGCCGGAAGGAAATCGTCGACGAACGGCAGCGCCGCCCGGAGGCCGCGGGTGAGCGGCGCGTAGCCGATGCTGCCGATCAGCGGGTTGAGCCACACCAGCCGGTGACAGCGCCGCTGCAGCCGCGCGACCTGCGCGGCAAGCTCGCCGGGATCGCCGCAGTCCCACCCGTCCGACACGAGCAGGACCACCGGGCCGCCGGCGAGGACGCGGCCCGCCCACTGCTGATGGAAGTCTTTGAGGGCGCGGCCGATGCGCGTCCCGCCGGACCATTCGGGCACTGCCCGCGAGACAGCGGTGAGCGCCGTGTCAGGCTGCGCCGTCCGCAGCTGCCGCGTGATCCGTGTCAGGCGCGTCGAGAAGAGAAACGCTTCCACCCGGCGATGGCGCAACGCGATCGCGTGAGCGAAGTGCAGCAGCATACGTGAGTAGCGCTCCATCGAGCCGCTGATGTCGCAGAGCAGGACCAGCGGCCGCGAGCGGATCCGCCGGCGCTGGCGCGGCAGCGCCACCACGTCGCCGCCGGTGCGCCGGCTGTCGGCAAGGGCGCGGCGGAGATCGAGACGCGGACCGCGGCCGCGAATCCAGCGCCGCGTCCGGCGCTCGCCTGGATTCCACACGAGACGTTCGAGCGCCGCGCTGGCCTCGGCGACTTCATCGTCGGTCAGCGTCGCGAAGTCCTTCTTCGCGATGCCGGCCGCGTCGCTCCAGATTTTCACGCCGCGCTCCGTCGTGCCCTCGTCGTCCTTGGCCTGGTCGGCCAGCGTCACGGTCTCGGCGGCAGCCGCGATCCGCTCGATGCCAGCGTCCTGGCGCGGCTGCGTGCGGGTGTCGCCAGCGTCGACCGCGTCGGAGGTGTGGGCGGTCCAGAACGCGTCGAAGGCGCGGTCGAAGATCGCGATCTGTTCCGGCCGGTGGACGAGCAGCGCGCGGCACGCGTAATAGACCTCGTCGCGCGAGCGCAGATCGACGTGCTGGAGCGCGAAGACGACGTCGAGAAGACGGCCGGGATGCACGGCAATGCCGGCGGCGCGGAGAATGCGGCCGAAGAGCAGCAAATTGTCCAGAAGACGCGACATCGCAGCTGGTCCTCAGCAACTGTAATTAAGAATTTGGAATTTAGAATTTGGAATTCGTACATCTGATCGCCAGGCTCGGAGGATCAGTCAGGATGGACTTCCCGAACGTTGCGAACCCGTGTATGAATTCTTAATTCCAAATTCCAAATTCCAAATTCTCAATTCGTCGTGCGGGCGATCGCGCGGTCGAGAAGCTCGGCGGCGCGCGGGCCGCCGAGCGCGTCGACATCCTCCTTGGCCTTGAGGACGACGCCGAGTGTCGCGGTGACCGTGTCGGCGTCGAGCGTGTCGCGGTCGAGCGCGACCAGCGCCGTCACCCAGTCGATCGTTTCCGACACGCCCGGCTTCTTGTACAGGTCGGCGGTGCGCATCTCCTGGACCATCGCGGTGACGCGCTCGGCGAGCCGCGCCGAGGCCTGCGGCGCGTGCGCGCGGACGATCGCCAGCTCCTTGTCGAACGACGGATAGTCGATCCACTGATAGAGACAGCGGCGCTTCAGCGCGTCGTGGACCTCGCGGGTGCGGTTCGAGGTGAGCACGACGACCGGGCGGTGCGTGGCGCGCAAGGTCCCGAGCTCGGGCACGGTGACCTGAAACTCGGCGAGCAGCTCGAGGAGAAAGCCTTCGAATTCTTCGTCAGCGCGATCGATCTCGTCGATCAGCAGAACGGCCGCCGCGGTCCGCTGCGGGTCGATCGCCTGGAGCAGCGGCCGCTTGACCAGGAACGCTTCGCTGTAGAGCTCGCGGTGCGCCGTGTCGCGCGTCAAGGTATGGGTCGCGTCGAGGATCCGCAGCTCCAGCAGCTGACGCGTGTAGTCCCATTCGTAGAGCGCGTGGCCGACGTCGAGCCCCTCGTAGCACTGCAGCCGGATCAGATCGGTGCCGAGCGCGTCGGCCAGCGCCGCGGCGAGCGCCGTCTTGCCGACGCCGGCCTCGCCCTCGAGAAACAGCGGCCGCTGCAGCCGCAGGGCGAGGAACAGCGACACCGCCAGACCGGTGTCGGCCACATAGCGATGCTCGGCGAGGCGCTGCTGCAGGTCGGAGGTGGATGCGGGAAAAATGATCGTTGCCTCGAACGCGCGAGTATACCGCCGGGACCACGAAAACACGAAAGCACGAAGATCCACGAAGAACGCTTTCTACAAAACAAATCTTCGTGCGCCTTCGTGTCTCCGTGCCTTCGTGGTCCTGATTCACACCTCGTCGATCTGAACCTCGCGCACGTAGAAGAACACGTCGAGGCGCCGCGTGCGAATCGTCGGATCGTCGACGCGAAGGACGATCTGGTAGCGGCCAAGCTCCGTCGGCCGCCAGGTGTGCGTCCACAGGCTCCAGGTCAGCGTCGACTCTGGCAGCGGGCAGTCGTCGACGCGCGTCCATGCGCCGCCCGAGCGAAAGCGGATCGACAGCGCGCTGGTCGGCGTCGTGCCGCCCCAGACGATGCCGGTGATGCGGTATTCGGGCCGGCCATTGACGATCCACTTGTCGACGCGGATCGGCATCGCGGCGGTGTCGATCGTGGCCGGAATGAACTCGCGCGCCGCGGTCGCGCCCGGCGGTTGATGCGTGCGCGCCGCGAACTCCCGCATCTGGCTCGTCGCGGGCGCATCGTCGGCGACCAGATCGATCGCGTCGACCCACTTGATGCACGTGCACCCGTACCACCCGGGGACGATCAGCCGCGCCGGCGCCCCGTGATCGCGCGGTAGCGGCGCGCCGTTCATGCGCAATGCGAGAATCGCGCGCGAGAGATCGTCGCGGGAAAAGATCCAGCTCGCGCCGGCGATGGATGTCCGCCATTGCCGGCTGTCGTCATCCACACCCGAGATGAGCACGCGCGTCTGCGCCGCCGACGGCTGCACCCGGTCGAGTACGGCGGCGAGTGGGATGCCCTGCCAGTCGGCGGCGCTCAGCAGTCCGTAGTTCAACGGATCGGCATTGCCAGAGCACTCGAGCAGCACGCGCAGCGGCCCGCCGCCGTGCGTCTCGAGGTCGCGCAGGGGCACGTCAACGGCCGTCTTGACGAGGCCGCCGAGGCGGAGTGTCCAGGTCGCGGCATCGCGCAGGTTCGCAGGCGCCGCCGTGCGCACGAAGAACGTGTCGGTGGACGTGAGTGGAGACGTCGGGTGGCGCTGCGCCGATGGCGGCGCGGCGAGCGTCGAGAGGTCGGTGAACAACCGCGCGTCGAGCCCGTCGCCGAGCAACCGGCCGAACGGCGGCGACGCGGCGCCCGGCGCGCCCAGCGGCACGCTGCCGATGCGGCGCGCCTCACTGCGCGGCGGCTGACCGAGCGCCGCGGGGAGGAGCACCGCCGCGGCCAGAAACGACCGCCGCGAGACGCCGGGTGGGCCGGGCGGGCCAGGTAAGTCTGGTGGGTCGGATCCGTCGCGGCGGTTGGACAGGCCGGGTGAGTCAGAAGGTGAACAACCCGATGTCCGACCTACCTGACCCACCCGGCCTACTTGACCCACCTGGCCTACTGCGTCTTCGTCTTCGGCCAGACCGTACCCTGGTCCTCGCCCTTCGTCACCGTTTGCATGCCCTTGTAGAGGAAGCGCTGCAGGCGGCGGCCATCGTAGGTTTCGGTGGTGTAGATGTTGCCCTTCGAATCGGTGGCGATGCTGTGGACGGCGTAGAACTGTCCCGGCATCTTGCCGCCGTCACCAAAGCTGGTGAGGATTTCGAGCGATTGGCGGTCGAGGATCCAGACCTTTTCGTCGTGGCCGTCGGCGAGGTAGATGAACTTCTGCTGTGGATCGTTGGAGAAGGCGATGTCCCACGTCGAGCCGTCGCCAAGCGTCTTCTTCGAGACCCACGCTTCCTTGACGAACTTGCCTTCAGGTGTGAACACCTGGATGCGATCGTTGACGCGGTCGCAGACGTAGACGAAGCGGTCGTTCGACATCTCCGCACAGTGTACAGGCGTGCGGAACTGTTGCGCCGGCGGCGCTTCGGGATTGTAGCGCCCGAGGTTAGTGTCGTCCGGCTTGTTACCGTAGGCGCCCCAGAAGCGCTTGAACTTGCCGGTGTCGGCGTCGAGCACGACCACGCGCTTGTTGCCGTAGCCGTCGGAGATGTAGGCCTCGTTCTCTTTCTTGTCGACGAAGATCTTCGCGACCTGGCCGAAGTGCTCCGTGCTGTTGCTGTCCACCGGCACGCCTTTCTTGCCGACCATCATCAGGAACTTGCCGTCCTGGGTGAACTTCAGCACCATGCCGTCGCCGCCGCCGTTGCCGCCGACCCAGACATTGCCCTTGTGATCGATGGTGATGCCGTGGTTCGAGGCCGGCCATTGATAGCCGTCGCCGTCGCTCCCGCCCCAGTGGCGGAGCAGCGTGCCCTGCTGATCGAACTCGAGAATCGGCGGCGCCTTCGAACAGCACTCGCCGGTCCTGGCGTCGCCGGCCGCCTCGAGCGCGTTGACGCTGTCGGGCCGATGGACGATCCAGACGTGATCGTTGGCGTCGACGCCGACGCCGATCGACATGCCCTGGTACCAGTGATTCGGCAGCGGCTTCGGGAACGTCGGATCCACCTCGAAGCGCGGCACCTGCACCTTGCCGCCGCCGTTCTGTAGCGCCTCGGCGCGCTTCTCAAGGACGCCCTGTCCGAATCCGAGCGCCAGCAGCAGCGCCGCGAGCGATGCCGCAATCGCGAGATTTCGCCTCATATCGACTCCTCGGATCCGCCACGAAGCCACGAAGGCACGAAGAAATTCTTTCTCAAAAAGCGATCGTCGTGTCTTCGTGTCTTCGTGGCGTCCATCAGCGTTTCACGAACTTCTGAACGCGCTTGCCTTCGTAGGTTTCACCGGTGTAGACGTTGCCCTTCGAGTCGACGGCGACGCTGCCGACGCCGTAGAACTCGCCGGGGTAGCGGCCGCCCTGGCCGAAGCTGCCGATTGTCTCGAGCGAGGTGCGATCGAGGATCCACACCTTCTTGTTGTGACCGTCGGCGACGTAGAGCTGACGCTGGTCCGGCGAGAACGCGACGTCCCACACTGAACCGTCGCCTTTGGTCTCCTTCGCCACGGATCCTTCCTTCTGGAACTTGCCGTCCTTCGCGAAGACCTGGATGCGGTTGTTGCCGCGATCGCATACGTAGACCATGCCGTCTTTCGCGATCTTGACGCAGGTGATCGTCTTGAACGCCTCGCCGTTCGCTTTCCACTCGCGCTTGAGCGTTCCGCTGTTGGCGTCGAACACCGCAATTCGTCCGTGCCCATCGTCGGCCACGTAGACCTCGTTCGCGGTATCGTCGACGGCGATGGCGAGCGGGCGATCGAGATCGCGGATGGTCGACACGTACTTGCCGGTCTTGTCGAACTTGAGGACGACGGTGCCAGGCGGCGGAGCGGCGGCACCGCGTCCGCGTCCTGCTGGCGCCGCATCGCCACGACCGGCGGCCGCAGCATCGCCGCGCCCGCGCGCGCCGGCTGCAGCGTCTTCAGGCGCCGGCCCGCGTCCGCGTGCCGCGGGCGGCGGCAGCGCCGACGGCGCGAGACCGCTGCCAACATACACGTTGCCGGCTTTGTCGACCGCAATCCCGGACGGATCATGCGGCCACTCGTAACCTTTGTTTGCCGCCACCTCCCACGTGCCAACCAGGCTGCCGCTGGCGTCGAACGCAAGGATCTGCGGCGCCGCGAAGCAGCATGAGCTCGCCCACGGTTCGAGCGTCGGACCTTTCTCGTTGTTCTGCAGCGAGTCAACGCCGCGATGGACGACCCAGACGCGATCCTGCGCATCGGCGGCGACGCCGGTGACCGATCCGAGAATCCAGTGCTTCGCCACTGGGAACGGCTTGGGCCACAGCGGATCGACCTCGAGCTTCGGCGCCTGCGCGCCGCCGCCGCGCTGCTGCGCGACCAGCCCGGCGCCGGCCGCGACGAGCAGCGAAACGACGCCGACAAGGATAGAAAGAGTGCGTCTCATCGAGCCTCCGATATTCGCGCGAGTATACCGCACGAAAAAAATCGCAGCAGGTGGGGCGCTTCGCGGCAGCGTGGTAACCGGAGAGGCCGCAGAGAACGCAAAGAAATTAGCTCAGCGGTCTCTGCGTGCTCCGCGGTTTCTGGCGACGTCGCGAGTAACGTCTGCTATTGCGACGTCTTCGAAGGCCAGGGTGTGCCTTGCTCTTTCTTCGTGACCGGGCCGAGACCTTTGTACACAAACTTCTGCACCCGGCGGCCCTGATACGTTTCTGTAGTGTAGAGATTGCCCTTCGAATCGACCGCGATGCTGTGCATCGAGTAGAACTGGCCGGGGTAGTGGCCGCCTTCGCCGAAGTTGGTGAGCTCGGTGAGCGACTGGCGATCGAAGATGTGCAGCTTCTGGTTGCGGCCGTCGGCGACGTACAGGTATTTCTGCTGCGGGTCTTTCGAGAATGCGACATCCCATGTCGAGCCGTCGGCGAGTGAATCGGGCTCGACGAAGATCTCCTTCACGAATTTCCCCTCGCGCGTGAAGACCTGCAGCCGATCGCTGGTGCGATCGCAGACGTAGATCAGCCCGTCGTTCGACGGCTCGGCGCAGTGAACCGGCCCGCGGAACTGCTGCGACGGCGTCGAGCCTGGCGTGTAGCGCGGCGCCGCCGCGGCGGCCGCATCATCTGGCTTGTTGCCGTAGGCGCCCCAGTAGCGCTTGAACTTGCCGGTGTCCATGTCGATGACGACGACGCGCTTGTTGCCGTAGCCGTCGGCGACGTAGGCCTCGTTGTTCTTGTTGTCGAGCGAGACCTTGGCGACCAGGTAGAAGCGATCCTGCGAGTTGCTGTCCGGTCCGAGGCCCTGCTTCTTGATGCCGACCTGCATCAGGAACTTGCCGTCCTGCGTGAACTTCAGCAGGTGGCCGTCGTTGCCGTTCCCGTTGCCGCCGATCCAGAGGTTGCCCTTGCCGTCGATCTGCAGGCCGTGGTTCGACGCCGGCCACTGGTAGCCGTCGCCGTCCTTGCCGCCGAAGTGGCGAAGCAGATTGCCGGCCTGATCGAACTCGAGAATCGGCGGCGTCTTCTTGCAGCACTCGCCGGTCCCTTCGTCGGCGGCCGCTTCGACGGCGTCGAGCGAATCCGAGCGGTGGATGATCCAGACGTGATCCTGCGCGTCGACGCCGACGCCGATCGTCTGGCCGAGATACCAGCCGTTCGGCAACGGCTTCGGCCACATCGGGTCCACTTCGAACCGCGGCGCCTGCACGGCACCCTTCGCCTGCGCGTCGACGCGCTTCTCGAGCAGGAACTGCCCGACCGCGAGCGTCAGCAGCACCACGAGCAGCGATGACCCGATCAAGAGATTGCGTTTCATATCGTCAGTCCTCGATCTGCCACGAAGGCACGAAGACACGAAGAATTCTTTCCAAAGAAGATTTCGTGCCTTCGTGTCTTCGTGGCGGCTCCGTCATCTGCGAATCCACTTCTGCACGCGTTTGCCGTGATGCTGTTCGCCGGTGTAGACATCGCCGCGCGAATCGGCGGCGATGCTGCCGACGGTAAGGAACTGGCCGGCGAGGCGGCCGCCGCTGCCGAAGCTGCCGGCCGGCGCCAAGGTGTCGCGCTGCAGCACGACGACCTTCTTGTCCTGGCCGTCGGCGACGAACAGGTAGCGCTGCTGCGCATCGTTCGAGAAGGCGACGTCCCAGGCCGAGCCGAACGACGACACGGCGCCGAACTGGCCGCCGACCGTCGCGCCGGTCGTCTCCTTCCTGACGAAGCCCTCCTTCACGAACTTGCCGTCTTTCTGAAACACCTGGATGCGATTGCTGGTGCGATCGCAGACATAGACCATGCCGTCTTTCGCGATCTCGACGCAGCTGACGTCGCGGAACTGTCGCGCCGGCGAGGCGCTCGGATCGTAGGCGCCGCCGCCGGCAGCGGTCGGCTTCTCGCCGTAGGCGCCCCAGTGCCGCTTGTAGCTGCCGCTGTCCGCGTCGAACACGACGATGCGGTGGTTGCCGCTGTCGGCGACGTAGACCTCGTTCGCCGCCGCGTCGACGGCAACCGCGGCCGGACGATTGAGCGTCGTCTGGCTGTCGGGCCCTTCCATCTTGCCGGGGGCGCCGATCTGCAGGAGGAACTTGCCGTCGCGCGCGAACTTCAGGACGTGCGCATCGGGCGGACCGGCGGGCGCTGCCGGGCCGCGGCCGCGTGCCGGCGCGGCACCGCGTGCGCCGCCGCCTTCGGCTTCGGCGCCACGCGCGCCGCCACGTGCGCCGCCTGCAGGGCCGACCGCGTCGGGATCAACCGGGCCGCGGCCGCGTCCGGCCGGCGCCGTATCGAGCCCGGCAGCCGCGATCCACACGTTGCCCTTCGCGTCGACTGCAATACCGCCGGGCGACTGCGGCCATTGATATCCCTGTCCGGGCCCACCGAAGTGCGACAGCAGCTTGCCGTCGGCGTCGAACTCGAGCACGAATGGCGCCGCGACGCAGCATTTCGTCGACGTCGGCGGCGTCGCCATCATGCCCTTCTCGTTGCCTTCGAGCGAGTCGGCGCCGCGGTGCACCACCCACACGTGATCCTGCGCGTCGACGGCGACGCCAGTGATCGATCCGAAGACCCAGTGATTGGGGAGCGGCTGCGGCCAGAACGGATTGACTTGCAGGGTCGGTGCGCCGCTTTGCCCGCGCGCGCTGACGACGAGCAACGCGCACGCGGCGCACACACAGAGAGCGCGCTTCATGAGGCCCTCCAGAAACTGTCGGGATTATAGCCGCGTGTGGGGACTAGCGGACTAGGGGACTGCGGGATTAAGGCTGGCGGCTTGGGGCTTGGGGCTTGGGGCTTGGGGCTTGGGGCTTGGGGCTTGGGGCTTGGGCCTGGGGCTTGCTGTCCCCAGTCCCCAAGTCCCCAGTCCCCTCACGATCTCAGTGCGTCGACGTTTTCGTCGGCCAGACGGTGCCCTGATTCTGCTTCGTCACCGGGCCGAGCCCTTTGTATACGAACTTCTGCAGGCGCTGACCGCGATACGTCTCGGTGGTGTAGATGTTGCCCTTTGAGTCGGTCGCGATGCTGTGCACGGCGTAGAACTGTCCCGGTTGGCGCCCGCCGTCGCCGAAGCTGGTGAGCTCGGTGAGCGACACGCGATCGAACACGTGGATCTTCTCGTTCGCGCCGTCGGCGAGGTACAGGTACTTCTGCTGCGGATCCTTCGAGAACGCGATGTCCCACGTCGATCCGTCGCCCTTCGTCGTCTTGTTGACCTGTGTCTCCTTGACGAACTTGCCCGCCTTGGTGAAGACCTGGATGCGGTCGTTCGGACGATCGCACACGTAGACGTTCCCGTCGAGCGACGGCTCGGCGCAGTGCACCGGGTTGCGGAACTGCTGCGCGAGCGGCGCGTCCGGGTTGTAGTTGCCGAGGTTGGTGTCGTCCGGCTTGTTGCCGTACGCGCCCCAGTAGCGCTTGATCTTGCCGGTGTCCATGTCGATCACGGCAACGCGGTGGTTGCCGTAGCCGTCGGCGACGTAGGCTTCGTTGGCCGGCTCGTCGAGCGAGACCTTCGCAACCTTGTTGAACGCCCACATGTCGTTGCTGCCGGCGCTGGCGTACGCGAAGCCGAACTGCTTCACGAACTTGCCCTCGCGCGTGAACTTCAGGATGTGGCCGTCGTTGCCGCCGTTGCCGCCGATGAACAGGTTGCCTTTGCTGTCCGGCGTGATGCCGTGATTGCTCTCGGGCCACTCATATCCCTCGCCCGGACCGCCCCACGCCTTCACCAGGTTGCCTTCCGGATCGAACTCGAGGACCGGCGGCGCCGGCACGCAACATTCAGACGAAGGCGGGTTCGTGGTGGCGTAGATTTCCTTCGCCTCGAGCGAGCCGGCGCCGCGATGAATGATGTAGACGTGATCGTTCTTGTCGACGCCGACCCCGATGATGTTGCCGAACACCCAGTGATTGGGCACCGGTTTCGGCCACATCGGATCGACTTCGAAGCGCGGAGCCTGGGTGCCGCCTTTTGCCTGTGCTTCAGCCGACTGCTGCAGCAGATGCTGCCCGACGCCCAGCGCCGCGAGCAGCGTGACGAGCGTGCTTCCAATGACGACGTTGCGCGTCCGTTTCATAGACCATCCTCCATGGCGGCGCACAGTATACAATTTCCGTGGGTCAGGACCACGTGAACCGGAAAAACTCTGCACCGCGGGCGCGGTGGACCGCGGCGTGCGCCGCGGCGGCAGCGCTGGCGCTTGGCGCTGGCGTCCGCCTCGGTGCCCACGACATCCCCAACGATGTCACCGTGCAGACATTCGTCAAACCGGACGGCGCGCGTCTGAGGCTGCTCGTCCGCGTGCCTCTGCAGGCGATGCGCGACATGGACTATCCGAAGCCGCGCAATACGACCCGCGGCGACTTGATGGACCTCGGCCGCGCCGAATCGACGCTGCGCGACGCCTCGACGCTCTGGATCAGCGATTTTCTCGACGTCTACGAGAACGACGTTGAACTGCCGAAGCCCCAGGTCGTGGCCGTGCGCGCGTCGCTGCAGTCCGACCGCTCGTTCATGTCGTACGAGGACGCGCTCGCCCACGTCACCGGGCCGCCGCTGCCGCCCGACACGGAATTTGTCTGGTCACAGGGCCTGCTCGACGTCCTGTTCGAATACCCGATCCAGTCCGACCGATCGAACTTCTCGGTCCAGCCGCGGCTGGCGCGGCTCGGCATCCGGACGTTGACCGTGATGCGGTTCGTGCCGCCAGGCGGTGCCGTCCGCGCCTTCGAGTTCTACGGCGACCCCGGCCTCGTCCGCCTCGACCCGAGCTGGTTCCAGGCGTCGTGGCAGTTCGTGAAGCTCGGGTTCTTCCACATCCTGGACGGCACCGATCACCTGCTGTTTCTCGCCTGCCTGGTGATTCCGTTCCGCCGCTTTCGCTCGCTGATCGCGGTGGTCACCGCGTTCACCGTCGCGCACTCGATCACGTTGATCGCGTCGGCCTACAACCTGGCGCCCGATGCCCTCTGGTTTCCGCCGCTGATCGAGACGCTGATCGCCACCTCGATCGTCTACATGGCGCTCGA
>Ga0075435_100001038_pt1 | contig 17578 bp, 12 predicted proteins | sample RhiMethybrSRZTD4_FD_75302 | JGI IMG/M metagenome (GOLD analysis project Ga0075435, IMG submission 75302) | Populus rhizosphere microbial communities from Tennessee, USA - Rhizosphere MetaG P. TD hybrid SRZTD4 | ecosystem: Host-associated > Plants > Roots > Rhizosphere > Soil | place: USA...
TCATGTGGTCGACGGTGATGATGTTGTGATTGCCCGTCGCGGTGATGAAGATGTCGGCGGTCTCGACCACGTCCTCGATCGTCGCGACCTGATAGCCCTCCATCGCCGCCTGCAGCGCGCAGATCGGATCGATCTCAGTGACGATCACGCGGCAGCCCTGGCCGCGCAGCGCCTGGGCGCAGCCCTTGCCGACTTCGCCGTAGCCGAACACCACCGCGACCTTGCCGCCGAGCATGACGTCGGTCGCGCGCGCCAGACCGTCCGGCAGCGAGTGGCGGCAGCCGTAGATGTTGTCGAACTTGCTCTTGGTCACCGAGTCGTTGACGTTGATGGCGGGAAAGAGCAGCGTGCCTGCTTCCATCATCTGATAGAGCCGGTGGACGCCGGTCGTCGTCTCTTCGCTGACGCCGCGGATCGTCGACGCGATGCGCGCGTAGCGCGCGTTGTCCTTCGCCATCGATCGCCGGATCGTGTCGAGGATGACGCCCCACTCCTCGGGATCCTTGTCGGCGTTGAACGCCGGCACGGCACCAACCTTCTCGAACTCGACGCCTTTGTGCACCAGCAGCGTCGCGTCGCCGCCGTCGTCGACGATGAGCGTCGGGCCGCTGCCGTCAGGCCACTCGAGCGCCTGCTCCGTGCACCACCAGTACTCTTCGAGCGTCTCGCCTTTCCACGCGAACACCGGCGTGCCCTTCGGGTCCTTCGGCGTGCCGCCGGTTTCGGTGCGGCCGACGACGACCGCAGCAGCGGCGTGATCCTGCGTCGAGAAAATGTTGCACGACACCCAACGCACGTCCGCGCCGAGCTCGGTCAGCGTCTCGATCAGCACGGCCGTCTGAATCGTCATGTGCAGGCTGCCCATGATCCGCGCCCCGGCGAGCGGCTTGGTGGCGCCGTGCTGCTTGCGCAGCGCCATCAGGCCCGGCATCTCCTGCTCGGCGAGGCGGATTTCCTTGCGGCCGAAATCGGCCAGCGAAAGATCCTTGACCTTGTACGGCTCGCGGCCGGCGGCCTTGGCGGCGGCAAACGCATGCATCTTCTCGGTTACAGTCGTCATTGATTCTCCTCTTCGTATCGGCGGCCTTGAAAGGCGCCGCCTTACTCTGCTCGCTCGTGGGCGGGCCTTTCACGCCCGCCGCTGTGCAGTGGCCACGAACAATCCTGGTCCCTTGGCTTTGGCGTCGGGTGCGAGCGGTACGACCGTCACTTCGTCGAATCCTGTCGCGCCGACGATCTGTCGGACGTGCTCCTCCGAGAATCCTAACCACACGTGCCCCATCTGCTGCTTGTACGCTTCACGATCGTGCGGCAGCATGTCGACGATCACGAGGCGGCCGCCGGGCTTCAACACGCGCGCCACCTCGCCGAGCGCCCGCTCCGGCTGCGCCACGTGATGGAGCACGAGCATCAGCGTCGCCGCATCGAGCCTCGCGTCGTCGATCGGCAGCGCCTCGAGATCGCCACGGCGCAACTCGACGTTGTCGACCCGGTGCAGCCGTTTCTTCGCGGCCTGCAGCATCGCCGGAGACGCATCCACGGCAATGACGCGCGACACGAACGGCGCGATCGCCGCGCTCACCTGTCCCGTGCCGCAGCCAAGATCGCCGACGGTCCAGTCGCGATCGGCGAACGCGGCCATCGCGGCGAGATGAAAGCGATCGCCGAACAACTCGTCACGAAGTCGATCCCACTGGCCGGCCGACGATGAAAAGAACTCCTGCGACTTCGTCCGCCGCTCGGCGAGCGTGGACTGCAGGCGGCGCTGATCCTGCGCGGCCGCCGCGGAGGGACCGACGTGCTCGCGCACGAGCAGCCAGAGCCGCCGTGCCGCGGCGTCGAGCTCGCGCGTCATCGCGTACAGATTGCTGGTGCCTTCGGCCCGCGCCGTAATCCACCCGCCGTCCGCCAACGCCTTCAGATGCCGGCTGACGGTGGACTGCGGAAGCTGAATGATGCTGCACAGCTCGGACACGGTCAGCTCCTGCCGATCGAGCAGGAGCAGAATGCGGCTGCGCGTCGTGTCAGCGAGCGAGGCGAGGTGTTCGTGGATTGCCGCGCGACCATTCATCCGTGTAACCGGATGAAAGGATACACGTCGACGCGCAGATTGGCAAGTCGACCCCCTTAGAAGGCCGGCGCCAGGCTGAACTGGAAGGCAAATGCGAGGCAGGATGTGACGATGATGGACCGCAGAACAGCGGACCAAAAGTGCAATCGTCACGCCGCGCGGAGGTGATATTGATCAGCCTGTATCGAGGCTGGGTTACTGAACCGGCTTGTCGCAGATCTGAATGCCGGCGCCGCGATTCGGCTGCGCCGCGCAGTACTCAATCACGGCCTGCTGCACCTCTTCGCGAGCGGCGGTCATCGCGTGTTCGCGCATCGAGCTCGTGATGGCATTCGACGCCTTACCAGCGAGGTACTTGCCGACGAGGTTCTCGATCAGGACGGTCAGCAACTCACCCTGATTGAATGGGGCATACGGCTGCGACAGTGGATTGTTGGTCGCCGGAAACGCCTGCCGCTGCACCTCGGCGGCGTACATGCCGCCGGCCGGTACCGGGCCCGCTTTGAAGTCCAGGCTCTTGATCAACTCGTCGAGCGAAATTCTCGGTTTCTCGTGAATTTCGAGCTTGAACATCGGCGTCTCGTTGAGACCCCGCAGGGTCGGCGCGGGCGGCTGTTCGAGCTCTTTCTTGATCTTGTCCAACGACACGGGCAGGCCGGCTTCTGATTTCTTATCTTTGTCGTCCTTGACTGGGGACGGCGATTGAGTGGACGAGGACGGCTGCGCCATCGAGGGCACGGCGACCAGAATCGCCGTAAACGCTAGAGCCGTCAGCCGCATGAGCATTTGGACGCCCCGGCCGCAGTTTCGGCCGCGATGGCAACTCGGTCACGGGTGCATGTCTCGGGCCACGACACGCCTGCCCGGTTCCGAACAGATGCGCTCGCGCACCGGTGAGCGTAGAATGCCACAAGACGAACCGCGGGAGGAGCACGATGCATCAAGTGCCGCGCGAAGATCAGCTCGAGCTCGCCGAAGCGATTGCGGCCGGCGCCAGGCGGCGACCGAGTCAGGCCTTCGGTGAATATTTCTCGGAGCAGGGCGGCTCGTGTGCGCTCGGCGCGGCGTACGAAGGCGCGTACGCGCTGCCGCGCGATCCCGAAGAGGCGCACTCCATCCGACCGCGGCTCGATCGCTTGTTCGACTGCCTCGAAAACGTTCGGCGCAAGTGTCCGGTCGGCTGCAACAAGCGCCTGCCGCTCAACGCCATCATCCTGCATCTCAACGACGATCATCACTGGACGCGCGAGCAGATCGTGGAGTGGCTGAAACAGTAGTGGTCGTTGGTCGTTGGTTACTGCGTTAGTCTTTGCCGGAACTCCCTGACGTCGTTGTCTACATCGAGGCCCTGACCCGCCACATCGTCGGACAGCCTCTCAAACGCCTCAATCTCCTCAGCCCCTTCGTTCTCCGCTCCGTCGATCCGCCGATCGATTCGATCAACGGTCAAGTGGTTCGCGGCCTGCGGCGCGTCGGCAAGCGCATCGTGCTCGAATTCGATCAGGATCTCTTTCTCGTGATTCACCTGATGATCGCCGGCCGGCTGCGATGGCGCGAGCCGGAACAGAAACTCGGCATCGGGACGAAGCTGATCCTCGCGTCGTTCGAGTTTCCGGCAGGCACGCTGTTCTTCACCGAGGCGAGCTCGAAGAAGCGCGCGTCGATTCAACTGGTGCGCGGCGAGGCGGCGCTCGAGGCGCTCGATCCCGGCGGCGTCGAGCCGCTCGACGCGTCGCTCGAACAGTTTCATGAGGCGCTGACGCGCGAGAACCACACGCTGAAACGCGCGCTCACCGATCCGCATCTTTTCAGCGGTATCGGCAATGCGTACTCGGACGAGATCCTGCACGCCGCCAGGCTCTCGCCGCTCAAGCTCACGCGATCGCTCGGCGACGAAGAGTTCCTGCGCCTCTACGAGGCGACACGCGCGACGCTGCGCAGGTGGATCGATTTGCTGCGGAAGGACGTGAAGGGCGGATTCCCCGAGAAGGTGACCGCGTTTCGCGACGAGATGGCGGTCCACGGGCGATTCAAGCAGCCGTGTCCGGTCTGCGGATCGCCGGTGCAGCGGATTGTCTACGCGGAGAACGAGTGCAACTACTGCGCGAAATGCCAAACGAGCGGCCGGCTGCTCGCCGACCGCTCGCTCTCACGTTTACTCAAAGACGACTGGCCGAAACGACTCGAAGAGTGATCCGCTATTGGCCGCGCCAATAACTGCGGCCGGAGTCGGTGCCACAGTCCGTGGCTCCGGCGGCCGAAACGAACACGAATCCCCGGTCGATCGTGCTGGGCTGATGCCCTTGAATCGTGACCCGCATCCAACCGCTGATCGTCAACGTGCCCGGTGATGCACCCTGGGGCACCGAGATCGACGCGATGAAGTCGTTCTGACACGTTGAAGCCGTGATCAGGCGGTTCACGTTCACACCACTGCCGACAGTGACGACTGTCGAGGGCGCCGCACTGCTGTTGAAGCGCGCGTCGAAGTTGATGTTTGCGTCGGTGTGAATACCCGATCCCGATAGCTTCGCCGTGTTGAAGAACAAGTTGTAGGTGCCCGGCGCGACGATGCTGAAGATTTGGTGAATCGGTAGCGTGATTTCAAACGTATCGGTCGTCGGACCCGTCGGTCCGACCGCACCCGTCGGACCCATTGGTCCAGTCGCGCCCGTCGCGCCCGCGGCGCCCGTCTCGCCACTCGCTCCGGTCGCGCCGGTCGGTCCGACCGCACCGGTTTCACCGGTCGCACCCGTCGGGCCAACCGCACCCGTCGCTCCCGTTGGACCAACGGCACCAGTCGCTCCCGTTGGACCAGCGGCGCCAGTCGCTCCTGTTGGACCAGCGGCGCCAGTCGCGCCTGTTGGACCAGCGGCGCCAGTCGCGCCCGTTGGACCAGCGGCGCCAGTCGCTCCTGTTGGACCAGCGGCGCCAGTCGCTCCTGTTGGACCAGCGGCGCCAGTCGCGCCTATCGGTCCCAGTGCACCAGTTGGACCCGCCGGACCCGTCTCACCCACCGCACCACTCGGACCAGCAGGGCCTGTCGCGCCCGTCGAACCAGCCGCACCAGTCGCACCCGCCGGTCCCGACGGACCCATCACTCCGGTTGGTCCCGCCGCGCCCGTCGCTCCAGTCGGTCCTGCAGGGCCCATCGCGCCTGTCGGACCGATTGGACCTATCGCACCAGCCGGTCCCGGTTCGCCTGTTGCGCCAGTCGGGCCTGTGGCGCCCGTCAACCCACGTAAGCCCGGCGCCCCTGTCGGACCCGTCGGTCCGGTCGGACCGCGACGGTCGCGGTCGTCGCGATCGTTGTCCCTATCCTTATCGTTCCGCTGATCCTGGTTCTGGCCCCGATTGTTCTGGCTCTGACCAGCGGCTGGTGTCGAAACGGCCAGGCAGACGACGCACGCAATGGTCGCGATGACCTGAGCGCCGACACACCCGGTGCAAGAGAACTTCATCATGATCCCTTTGTCGAAAGGCGTATCAATTGTTGGAGGCGACGAGTCTAACACGCGCGTTCCTGTCGTATAAATGGCCCCTTAGTGCCATGAACTAAATGACTCGAGATTGCACAGTCCGCCTAGATGCTTGAACGACCAAGGAGACGGCGAGCGGCGTGGCGCAGCAGAACGCGATAGATGCGGATCGAATCCTGGATCGGGCGGAAATGACTCGACGGATTTCCCGGCTCGTAGATCGTCTGGATTGGCCGCTCGACGATCGTGTCGCCGGCCGCCGCGGCAGCAAGCAGCGTCGAGAGGTTGTACTCGAAGCCAGTCGCGGGATTCCGCAGATTGCGTTCGCATGCATGCCGGGGCCATCCGCGTAAACCGGTCTGTGTGTCCGCGACTCTCAATCCACCCAACCAGGCCGCAAGGCGTTTGGTCAGCACGTTGCCGAGGCGGCTGCGGAGCGGCACGTCGCTCCCGAACGCCCGAACGCCAAGGACGACGGCGTCGGGCTGGCGGGCGAACGCGTGAGCAATCGTCACGACGTCCCGCGGCGCATGCTGACCGTCCGCGTCCGCCGTGATCACTCCAGCCAGATCCGGCGCGTGCTCGAGTGCATATGCAATGCCTGTTTTTAGTGCCGCACCCTGGCCGCCGTTTGCGTCGCGGCGCACGATTGTGACTCGTGGGAAGCGTGCCGCTGCCGAAAACCGATCGGCAAATGCCGGGCCGCTGCCATCGTCGACGATGATGATCGAGTGGATGAGACCGTCGGGATCCAGCGACGTGATGCCCTTGATGACGTCGGGAAACACCGGCGGCGGCCGGAACGCCGGCATGACGAGCGCAAGAGTGCCTGTCATCGCGGCGCTTTGGAATTCTTCTGAGCCAGCGCGTAGTTGAGGTTGCCGCGCGCGAGCGCGAAATTCGGGTTGAGCTGCACCGCCCGCTGCGCAGCCGTGATGGCTTCATCCCATTCGCCGAGCGCAATGTGGCCGGCGGCGACGTTGTTGTACGCCTCGGCATAGTCCGGCCGAAGCTTCAGCGCTTCCTGCGCGAACGTAATGCATTCGCGAAACTGCTTGGACTGAAACGCGGCGAGCGACAGCGCCATGAAACGCTCGGGCGTGCCCCGTTGGTCCGTGAGGGCGCGTGCGAGTTCCTGCTGCGCCAGGCTATCGAGCGGGTTGAGCGCGGCCGCGCGCTGTAGCTCGACGACCGCCTCGTTCGCCCGTCCGACGGATCGCAGCCACCGACCGTAGTAATAATGTGCGCGCGAATCGTCGGGCGCGAGCCCAATCGCTTCCCTGAACTCGCGCTCCGCGTCGTCGGATCGTCCGACGCCGCCGTAGGCGATGGCGAGATTCGTGTGCGCGAGGAAGTACGCCGGCACGTAGACGAGCGCACGCTCGAAATACGAGATCGCCCCTGTATAATCGCCGGCCTCCATTCGCGTGAGCCCGTAGTTCATCAACCCGCGGCCGTTCGTCGGACTCTTCAGCGTGACGTCCTGCCAGAGGGTCTCCTCGCTGCGCCACACTTCATTGCGCGCGTGAACGCCGACAGCACTGGCGATCAAGACGGCCGCGATTGCCGACGTCGCAAGAATTCGCGCGCGCGGTTCGGTCGCCGCGCGCGTCCACCAGAGGCGCACCGACCACGCCGCTGCGAACACAAGCCCGATGAACGGCAGGAAGGGCCGATGATCGTTCGCCACTTCTGCCAGAGGCGTTGCCGACGTCGGCAAGAGCGTGAGGAGAAACCACCATAACCCGAAGGCGATCGGCCTGGTCTCCTCTCGTTGCGACGTCCGAACAGCCAGCCAGACGAAAGCCGCGATGAAGACGAGCCCGTACCACACGAGCGGGTCGTCGAGGCCCGACACCAACGGCCAATCGTTGTCGGCGCTCAAGTCCAGCGGGGCGATCAACAGGACGACGTAGCGCAGTGCCACGAACGGCTGCGTCAACCGATACCGCAGCGGCGATGCGGCGCCCGAGGTGTACGTCGAGGGAATCCTCGATTGGATCCACGCGCCGAGCAGGACGGCGACCACGAGAGACGGCGCCATTGCTTTCAGAACAGTGGGCCATCGGCTGCGTGCCGCCCGTCGACTTGGCGGATCGTCGATCTCGAAGAGCCAGACGTAGATGCCGAGCAGAAGCGGAGCGATCAGCGCAGGTGGTTTGGCGAGTGCGCCGAAGACCAGCGGCACGAGGTACACGCCGAACCGTCGCCATCGCGGAACACGGGCGTACAGCAAGAGAGTTCCGACGACGCCGATGGCCGAGAGGATTTCGCCTCGCTGGATGACGTAGTTCACTGTCTCGGCGCAGAGCGGGTGAAGTCCATAAACGGCGGTCGCGACGAGCGCGGTCCATCGGTTGGCGGACATGTCGTCCGACACGCGGCCGGCGATCGCGAGGAACAGTCCGTACATCAGCGCGAGCTGTCCGACGAACCAGACGAACGTGGAGGCCTGGAACATCGCGGGTTCGTAGCCGCCGGCCAGCCGATAGTCAATCGCGAGCGTCGTCTGCAGCACCGGCCGGTACGACTGGTTCAGCGGCAGCATGCTGAACGTCGTCGCGTCGGCGAAGTAGCGCGGAATGTTGCGGACGCTCCGCACCGCCGTGTTGTCGACGATCGCGTGAATGTCGTCGAAATGAAAACCGTTCTGGAAATGATTCGCGTACGCGACGAGGAGCAGCGCGAAGAGAGCGAGCGCGGTGAGCGCAGGACCAAAACGGGCCATGCGATGAATGTGGCTACGATCCTACCGACCGATCGTCGATCGCGGCAAGCGCATAGGCGAGTGAAAACTCGGCAACACGTTCGGGGAGCACGCGCGCCAGATCGCTTCGCGGCGGTTCGAACGGCGTGTGCAGCAGCGTGCGGATCTGTTCCGGCGCGACGGGGATCGGCAGCCGAAGCGCTCGTGCGAGACGCGTGAGCGCGATCGCCGCCCGCGCCGGAATCGACACGATGATCGCGCGTTGTCCAGCGGCGCGCTTGACCGCCTTCACGAAGGCGCGCATCGGTGGACGATCGTCATAGTAGAGCGAAGCCTCCGGCGGCGACCCGCTTTCGACGATTCGCGTCACGGCATCGACGAAGTGATCGAGGGCGATCACCAACGTCGGTTGATGGCCGCCGCCGATGAGGGGCACCAGCGGCGTGCGGAGCAGCGCCGCGCGCTGGCGTCCGAAGAGACCGCCGGGTCCGACGACGAGTCCAGGACGCACGACGAGATGGCCGACGTCGAGGAACCAGCGCTCGAGTGTGTACTTCACCCGTCCGTACTCCGACGGCGATCCCGGCTGCGCCGAGGGCGAGCTGATGAACAGCTGCCTCGTCGCCCCGCCGCGCGCAGCCGCTTCGGCCCATGCGATTGTTCCACGAACGTTGGTGTCGTAGGCCCCCGGCGCGAAGTCGTGCGCCGCGTGGATCACGACGTCGCAGCCCGAGAAGACGTTGGGATCGAACAGCTCTCCGAGTACGAGCCGGACGGCGTCGGCTGATGCGCGGCGCCGGATCGAACCTTTGACTTGATGACCGCGCGCGACGAACCTGGCGGCGAGCGCCGATCCGAGAAAACCGCCAATCGCCGTGATGAAGATGGTCACGCGAGCGTGGCGGCGAGGTGCCGGCCGATCCGGAGTGCATTGGCCATGATCGTCAGCGTCGCATTTTTTGCCGGCAGCCTCGGCAGACACGCGCCGTCGACGATGTGCACGCGTGTCGTGCCGGCGAGACGGCCGTCGCGGTCGGTGTGATAACGCCGCGGCTGCACGCTCATTGGAAGCGTGCCGGCGAAGTGCAGCGCCGATCCCATCGGCGGACGTTGAATCATCGCGCCGTGACTGACGAAGCCGATGCGGCGGAACAGGCGAATCAACACCGCTTCGAGCGCATGCGGTGGTTCGGGCGCGAGGCGCACGTCGAGCTCTCCTGACGCCCGCAGCTGCACACTGCTCCAGGGGTCGGGATCGCGCGAGTAGAAGAGCATCAGAAACGCCGTCGCCGGCGCGACGTATTTGGCCCACACCCGATTTCCGCGCGCCGACAGCGGCAGCTCGAAGAGAAAGTCCGACCGCAACGGTCCGGTCGTCCCGTACATCGAGCCTTGCGCGAGCCGTCCGCCTTCCTCCTCGGCGACGAGATTCAGTTGCGCAAGCGATGTATCGCGGGTCTGGAGCGCGCCGCCGATTCGCGAGAGATCGAGCAGCGGGATGCACGCCATCGGGTTGTCGAGCAGTGGGAGTCGCGTCTCGTAGTCGCCGTTCGAGGCGAGCACGATGCGGGTCGTGTTCAGCGCGCCGGCGGCGAGACACAGCATCCGGGCCCGTGATACTTCGATCGCTCCCGAGTCGAGGTTTCGCGCCTCCACTTCGACCACCTCGTCGCGCTCGACGTAACGAAGGACGAGCCGGCGATCGCGGTACTCGATGGCGCCGGATGCGATCAGCTCGTTGACGGTGTAGGCGGGCGTGTAGATGCCAGGATCGTGCGGCCGGAAGAACTCGAGGTTCTCGTACGCGTACGGCGATCGCCCGTCACGCGGCTCGGTGATGACTGCGAGCCGCGACCGTCCGATCGCCACGCGCGCCTTCCGGAAGTTCTCCTTCGCCCGCTCGTAGCGATGAAGCATGTCGTCGAAGATCGACGACAGCCGGATCGGTGGCTGAAGGCGATCGTCGCGTTCGAAGTACTGTTCCAGATCGTCGCCGTTCACGCCGCTCACGCCCATTCGCGCGGTGACCTCGTCGAAGGCCGGCGCGAGATCGGCGGCGGTGATCGGAAAACCGGCGAGGTCGCGGTCCGTGTAGCGGAACACGCCGGCACCCCACGCGTTGGCGAGGCCGCCGCGCGCCAGGCTGACGACGCCGCCGAACGGATCGCCGACGATCGGCGTCAGGCGCCGGGCGTCGCGTGCGATGTACGACATGTAAGGCGACTTCAGCTTCAAGCTGATCGCCGGCTGATGCAGGTTGTGCAGGCTTTCGAACTGCTGGCCGATCAGCGGTTCGAACAAATCGTCCTGCGTCTGCTTCAGGTCGTAGAGATTGCCGCGCAGATGCGAGTCTCGAGGCGCATCGAAGCCGACGTCGAGCATCAACACGCGGCGTCCGCTCAGGCCGACCGCGGCAAAAGTGGCTGCCGGGCCCGAGCCGACGACGATCGCGTCAAAGGAGTCCATGGCGCCGGGCGAGCGCTTCTCCCTTGACGAGCTTCCAGGCACTGCGCATCGCCGCGGCGACGAGCGCGAGGATCGCACCGCCGCGCCGCTCCTTCCTGTTGAAGAACTCGTGCTGATAGGCGGCACGCGCCTCGGCGAGATAGCAGAGGATTTGAAACTTCCGCGTCAGCTCGCGGCCGGCTTTCCGGCGGCGCAGCGCGTACTCGATCGCCTCGGCATCGAGCCGCCGTTCGATGATGGTCGCGACGAGCGGTGACGGCGGCTCGCCGGCGAAGAGCCGGCGATGCGCATCGACGTATCGCTCGACGATCGCCGGATCCACCTCCTGAGCAAACAGCGCGGCGTGCAGATACCGCGCTTCGGCGGCGAGATCGGTCATTGTTTCACGGCGCTGGTCCCGGCGTCAGCCGGCGCGGCAGGATAGCATTGCAACATTCCATCAATGAATGTAGATTTATAGATGTGAGGCAGGCGTCTGCGCTCTATCGGCTGCTCGGCGACGAGGCGCGGCTCCGTCTCCTGCGCGTCCTCGCGCGCGAACGCCTCAACGTGACCGAGCTGACCGGCGTCCTCGGACTCGCACAATCGGGCGTTTCGCGCCATCTCGGCCTGCTCAAGGACGCGCGCCTCGTCGTCGAGGAGCGCGACGGCGGTTTCAGCTACTACCGTCTGGCCGCGTCTCTGCAGGACGACGGCGGACACGTCCTGTCGCCGGTTCTGCGCGCGCAGTTCGACGAAGCGGCCGACGATGCGGCGGTGCGCGCCGACGACGCGCGGCTGCAGGAAGTGCTGCGGTTGCGCAAGGAGAATTTCGAGAGCCACACCGGTCCCGACACCCGCGACGCCCGCCAGCTCGTGCCGGGCCGGAGCTGGGCGGCGTGGTCGCGCGCGCTGGGATTGCTCATGCCCGCCCTCAAGGTCGCCGATCTCGGCTGCGGCGAAGGGTACCTGACGATCGAAGCGGCGCGTTGGGCGTCGCGCGTGATCGCCGTCGACCGGTCGGATGCCGTCCTGGAACGTGCCCGCGCGCTCGCCCGGCGCCGCCGCGTATCGAACGTCATCTGGAAGAAGGGCGAGCTCGAGAAGCTGCCGCTCAAGGACGGATCGGTGGACGTCGCCATGCTGTCGCAGGCGCTCCATCACGCGCAGCATCCGGCGCGGGCGGTCGCCGAAGCGGCGCGTGTCACGGCGCCAGGCGGCCGCGTCCTCGTCCTCGACCTGCGCTTGCATCATGAGGAGTGGGTCCGTTCGAAGCTCGGCGATCGCCGCCTCGGATTCGATGACGACGAGTTGAAGCGCCTGCTGATCGGGTCGGGCCTGGCGGACGTGAAGGTCGGCGTCGGTGCCAGGAAGAGCGGCGATCCTTTCACCGTGCTCATCGCGACGGGAACGAAAAAACATGCAGCCACGAAGATACGAAGACACGAAGAAGAGGCTTAGTCGGCTGCTCGCCGAGCGCATTCTCGTCCTCGATGGCGCGATGGGGACGATGATTCAGCGTCGTCAGCTCACCGAGGCGGATTTTCGCGGCGAGCGGTTCAGGCATCACGGCCACGATCTCAAGGGCGACCTCGACGTGCTGGTCCTGACGCGGCCCGACGTCATCTCGGACATCCACCATCAGTACCTCGCGGCCGGCGCCGACATCATCGAAACCAATACCTTCAACAGCACCGCGATCGTGCAGGCCGACTACGGACTCGAAGCGTTCGCGTACGAGCTGAACGTCGAGGCGGCGAAGCTCGCGCGCGCCGCCGCCGACGATTGGAACGCGCGGACGCCGGACAAGCCCCGGTTCGTCGCCGGCGCGATCGGTCCGATGAACAAGACGCTGTCGATATCGCCGGACGTGAACAATCCGGCGTTCCGAAGCGCGACGTTCGATCAGATCAAGGAGGCGTTCAAGGAGCAGGCGCGCGGTCTTCTCGACGGTGGCTGCGATCTGCTGCTGCTCGAAACGATCTTCGACACGCTGAATGCCAAGGCAGCCATCGTCGCGATCGAAGAGCTCTGCGAATCCCGAATCTCAAATCCCGAATCCCGTCGGGATCTCGAGGCCCGCCCACCGCTGATGATCTCGGTAACCGTCACCGACCGCAGCGGGCGCACACTCTCCGGCCAGACGATCGACGCCTTCTGGGTATCCATCGCCCACGCGCAGCCGTTCAGCGTCGGCTTGAACTGCGCGCTGGGGGCGCGCGATATGCGGCCGTACCTCGCGGAGCTCGCGCGCCTCGCCGACTGCTATATCAGCTGCTACCCGAACGCCGGCCTCCCGAACGCGTTCGGCCAGTACGACGAGCAGCCGCAGGACACGGGCGCGTATCTCGGCGAGTTCGCGACGAGCGGGTTCGTGAACATGGTCGGCGGGTGCTGCGGGACGACGCCGGAGCACATCGCGGCGATCCGAAGAGCGATCGAGGGCGTGGCGCCGCGCCCGCACCCTCTCCACCACGGAGGACACCGATCCTCTGTGGTGGAGAGCTATACGCGGTTCGCCGGCCTCGAGCCCCTCACCATTCGCCCCGAGTCCAACTTCCAGATGATCGGCGAGCGCACCAACGTCACCGGCTCGGCGCGCTTCGCGCGGCTGATTCGCGCCGCGAACTACGCCGAGGCCGCTCAGGTGGCGCTCGATCAGGTGCGCGGCGGCGCGAATCTGCTCGACGTCAACATGGACGAGGGGATGCTCGATTCCGAGGGCGCGATGACCGAGTTCCTGAACTACATCGCGACCGAGCCGGAGATCGCGCGGCTGCCGATCATGATCGACAGCTCGAAATGGTCGGTCATCCTCGCCGGCCTCAAGTGCGTCCAGGGAAAGGCGGTCGTCAACTCGATCAGCCTGAAAGAGGGCGAGGACGATTTCCTGGCGAAGGCGGCGATCGTTCGCCGCTACGGCGCCGGGGTGGTGGTGATGGCGTTCGACGAGAAAGGCCAGGCCGACACGATCGAACGCAAGGTCGCGATCTGTCAGCGCGCCTACGCGCTGCTCACCGAACGGGCCGGCTTCGATCCGACCGACATCATCTTCGATCCGAACATCCTCGCGATCGCGACCGGACTCGAGGAACACAACGCCTACGCGATCAACTTCATCGAGGCGACGCGAATCATCAAGGCGACCTGCCCCGGCGTCAAGGTCAGCGGCGGCATCAGCAATCTCTCGTTCTCGTTTCGCGGCAACGACGTCGTGCGCGAGGCGATTCACTCCGCCTTCCTCTATCACGCGATCAAAGCCGGCCTCGACATGGGCATCGTCAATGCCGGACAGCTGGTCGTGTACGAGGACATCCCGAAGGATCTGCTCGCGCACGTCGAAGACATCATCTTCAACCGGCGTCCCGACGCGACCGAGCGGATGGTCGAGTTCGCGGCAACCGTCAAGGGCGCCGCCACCAGGCGCGAGCAGGACCTCGCGTGGCGCGAGGCGCCCGTCGAAGCGCGCCTCTCACACGCGCTCGTGCACGGCGTCGTCGACTTCATCGAGCAGGACGTGGAGGAGGCGCGGCGGCAGTACGCGCGTCCGCTGGACATCATTGAAGGTCCGCTGATGGACGGCATGAAAGTCGTCGGCGATCTGTTCGGCGCCGGCAAGATGTTCCTCCCGCAGGTCGTCAAGAGCGCACGGGTTATGAAGAAGGCCGTCGCGTATCTCGAGCCGTTCATGGAGCTTCAGAGGCAGGTAGGGCAGCTGGGTCAGGTGGGGCGGGAACGCAACGGCAAGATCGTCCTCGCCACCGTGAAGGGCGATGTGCACGACATCGGCAAGAACATCGTCGGCGTCGTCCTCGGTTGCAACAACTACGACGTGATCGATCTCGGCGTGATGGTACCGGCCGACCGAATCCTGCAGACCGCCATCGACGAACAGGCGGACCTGGTCGGGCTCAGCGGGTTGATCACGCCGTCTCTCGACGAGATGGTGTTCGTCGCGCGGGAAATGGAGCGGCGTGGCATGCACCTGCCGCTGCTCATCGGCGGCGCGACCACCAGCCGGCAGCACACGGCGGTGAAAGTCGCGCCCGAGTACCGTCACGCGACAATCCACGTGCTCGACGCATCGCGCGTCGTCGACGTCGCCTCGAGCCTGCTGAGCGAGGAGCGGCGGCCGGCCTTCGAACGCGAGAACCGCGAGCTTCAGGATCGTCTGCGCGAACAGCACAGCGCCAGACGCGAACGTCCGCTGATTTCCTACGGCGCCGCGCTGGCGAACAGACTGGCGATCGACTGGACGCGGGAACGACTCGCGGAGCCCGCGTTCACCGGGCGCCGCGTGCTGGCCGGCGTGTCCCTCGCCGAGATCGTGCCGTACATCGACTGGACCTTCTTTTTCACCGCGTGGGATCTGAAAGGACGCTTTCCCGCGATCCTCGATCATCCGCAGTACGGGCCGGCTGCGCGCGATCTGTACGCCGCCGCGCAGGTGCTGCTCGATCGAATCGTCCGCGAGGAGCGGTTGACCGCGAGCGGCGTCTACGGCTTCTGGCCCGCGGCCAGCGAAGACGACGACATCGTCGTGTACCGCGATCGCCAGCTGACGGGCGAGCTGGTGCGGTTCAACATGCTGCGCCAGCAGGAAGCGATGGCGAGCGGCCAGCCGAATCTCTCGCTCGCCGACTTCGTGGCGCCTCGTACGTCGCGATCGGCGGGTGTTGTCGATTATCTCGGCGCGTTCGCGGTGACGGCCGGGCTCGGCGCCGACGACTTCGCACGCGCGTTCGAGCGCGAGCACGACGATTACACCGCGATCATCGTCAAGGCGCTGGCCGATCGGCTGGCGGAGGCGTTCGCCGCGTACCTCCATCGCATGGCGCGCCGCGACTGGGGCATCGACGACGGGACAACACCCGAGGATTCGATTACCGAGCGCCACCGCGGCATTCGTCCCGCGTTCGGCTATCCGGCGTGCCCGGACCACAGCGAGAAGTTCGAACTGTTCGATCTCCTCGGCGCACGCGAGATCGGCATCGATCTCACCGACCACGCGGCGATGATGCCGGCGGCCAGCGTCAGCGGTCTGTATTTCGCGCATCCGCGCGCCCGCTACTTCACCGTCGGCCGTATCGGCGAAGACCAGATCGCAAGCTATGCCCGGCGGAAGGGGCAGTCGATCGAGGAGGTCGAACGGTGGCTGACCTCGAATCTCGCTTACGAACCTGCGCGCTGCTGATCCGATTCTGTGATCGCACGTGCAATTCCGTAACAGCGAAAGCTCGACCGTTTGCAGAGCTCAACTGAAGACGCACACGATTCTGTCGCGTTGCTTTCAAGATGAGCTCGATTCGGCAGGGGTTTTGCCCCTTGGCCGCTGCCGGATTGCCCGGGCTCCACACATATGTCCTTTATGCGGTCTTCATGGATCGCGGTGCGCGTGTGCGCCGCGTTGATTCTTACCTCGGCACCCGGCGTCGCAGCCACGATCAATGTGCCGTCTGGCGGCGATCTCCAGGCCGCAATCAACAACGCCCAGGCCGGCGACACGATTGCGCTGGAGGCGGGCGCGACTTACACCGGCAGTTTCAAGCTGCCCAACAAGAACGGCAGCGCGCTGATCACGATTCGCACCGCCGGCGATGCCGATCTGCCCCGCGAGGGCGAACGCATCTCGCCGTCGCACGCCGGATCGCTCGCCAAGGTCCGATCGGGAAATGGCCTGCCGGCCTTCGCGACCGCTCCCGCCGCGCACCATTGGTGCCTGCAGCTTCTCGAAATCCAGGCGAACAACAACGGCGTCGGCGACATCGTCACGCTCGGCGACGGTTCGAAGGCGCAGAACGCGCTCTCGCAGATTCCGAATAATCTCGTCGTCGATCGCGTCTACATTCACGGCGATCCGGTCAACGGCCAGAAGCGCGGCATCGCCCTCAACAGCGCCTCGACGACGATCACCGGCAGCTACATCTCCGACGTGAAATCGGTCAGTCAGGACTCACAGGCGATCGGCGGCTGGAACGGTCCGGGTCCGTTCACGATCACCAACAACTATCTCGAAGCCGCCGGAGAGAACCTGATGTTCGGCGGCGCGGATCCCGCGGTGCCGAATCTCGTGCCGAGCGACATCACGATCACCGACAACAACTTCGCCAAGCAGACGGCATGGCGATCGGAAAAGTGGGTCGTCAAGAACCTGATCGAGATGAAGAACGCGCGGCGCGTGACGATTGCGCGCAACACGTTCGAGTACAACTGGCAGGCCGGACAATCGGGCCACGCGGTGTTGTTCACCGTCCGCAACCAGGACGGCGGCTGTCCGTGGTGCCAGGTCGAGCAGGTTATATTTCAGCAGAACGTCGTCCGCCACAGTGCCGCCGGCATCCAGATTCTCGGCTACGACAACAACCATCCGAGTCAGCAGACGCGCGGGATCGTCATCCGCAACAACCTCTTCGCCGATATCGACAGCAAGAACTGGGGCGGCAACGGATACTTCCTCTCGCTGACCGGCGGCGCGCGCGACGTCACGATCGATCACAACACGATCATCCAGGATCACGCCTTGGGCATCGTGCAGATGGATGGCGGGCCCGTCGTCGAGTTCGTGTTCACGAACAATCTCGCGCGGCACAACACCTACGGCATCATCGGCACGAACCACGGCGTTGGCAACGATTCGATTGCCGCGTTCTTGCCGGCGTCGCAGATCGACCGCAACGTGATGGCGGGCGGGTCGGCGACCAGGTATCCCGGCGGCAACAGCTTTCCGAGCGCCGAGCAGTTCGAAGGTCAGTTCGTCGGCTATACGAGCGGGGACTTCCGGTTGACGTCCAACAGCCCGTGGCGTGGTGCGGCTACCGACCGTCTGGACCTCGGTGCGTTGCTCGATCGGGCCGTCGGCGGTTCCGACGGCAGCAC
>Ga0075435_100001042_pt1 | contig 17548 bp, 14 predicted proteins | sample RhiMethybrSRZTD4_FD_75302 | JGI IMG/M metagenome (GOLD analysis project Ga0075435, IMG submission 75302) | Populus rhizosphere microbial communities from Tennessee, USA - Rhizosphere MetaG P. TD hybrid SRZTD4 | ecosystem: Host-associated > Plants > Roots > Rhizosphere > Soil | place: USA...
TGAGTCGGCTGACGTCCCCGTGTGAAAGCCAAGACCGACGCCCAACTGTTCCGCCGCTGCGTAGATGGGATCATACCAGGCGTCCCCGAAGTCGGGACGCTGGGGAATGAACGTCGGCAACAATCCCGCTACCGCGCCGCGTTCGGTAACCGCCCGAGTTAACTCCTCGGCCGCAGCTTTGGGATCCTGCGCTGCCAAGAGCGCTACGAATTTCAGCCGCCGGGAATCCGTCTTGCAAAAATGAAACAGCCATTCGTTATAGGCTTTACTCACCGCGGTCGCGAAATCGAGCTCATGCAGCACGCCGATATGTAAACCCGCCGTAGGATACAAGACCATTACGTCTATGCCATCCTTGTCCATGGCCGCGATCTGGTCGCGCGGGCCTTCGGGTTTGGCGCCGAGCTTCCCGCGCAAATCGCGATCCCAAGAGTCGTTGGGAAACAAGTTGCGCCGCTGCCAGCGCGGCTCCAAAAATTCGCGCATGCCGGCCAACGACTCGCGTACGTGGCCGTCGGCATCGATGATCGGATAGTTTTCCATAAACTCCTCCGTGCAATCTGCCTCGGGAGCAGTTCTCTAGTGGTCTAGCACCGTCAAAACACTGCCGTCAACTCGCGTTGCTAAAGATAATTTTCAATTGCTGCCGTGTTATCGTCCAAAACGCCGCGAGATCCAGTCGAAACCGGAAAACAGCTCTGTTACAATCTCCGGCCAATGAAAGCGGTTCGCAAAGCGCTCACCATCGCCGGCTCGGATTCGGGCGCCGGCGCGGGGATCCAAGCCGACCTGAAGACATTCGCTGCGCTCGGTGTTTATGGCACGTCAGCGGTTACCGCGATTACCGCACAGAACACGGTTGGTGTCAGTCAAATCTTGGCGCTGAAACCCGAGCTTGTGGCGGGACAGATAGATGCGGTGATGGAAGATATCGGCGCGCATGCGGTCAAGACCGGCATGCTCGCCAATGCGGCGATCATCGAAGCGGTCGCGGCGAAGATCCAGCAGCACCGGTTTAAAAATGTCGTCGTCGACCCGGTCATGGTGGCGACTTCCGGAGACTTGCTGATTAAGAAAAATGCTGTCGCCACTCTTCGCACCCTTCTGGTTCCGCTCGCGACCGTGCTGACGCCCAATTTGCCGGAAGCGGAAGAGCTGACCGGAATGAACCTGCGCACTCCTCATGATCTTGAAGAAGCGGCGCGCCGAATCATCGCCATGGGAGCAAAGACCGTGGTCATTAAAGGCGGCCATCGCAAGGGCGCTGCCTTGGATCTGTTCTTTGATGGCAAAAAATTCCGGGTGCTGCGGGCGGCGCGCATCCATAGCAGAAATACCCATGGCACCGGCTGCACGTTTTCTGCCGCTATCGCCGCTTATCTGGCCCGTGGTGAAGTGCTCGAAAGAGCGGTATCGCTGGCCAAAGAATATATTACGGGAGCGATTCGCGCCGGCTTTGTCATTGGCGCCGGACACAGTCCGGTACACCATTTTTACCGGCTCTGGAGCGGGAAAAAATAGCATTCCACGTGACCCGCTGCGGAAGCCGTCCGGTCAGCTTGAACTTTGTCAAAACCGAGCAGCTTATTTCAAGCCCTCTTCCATTTCGGCAACAATTGCACGCGCCGCCATGACCGGATTTTGTGCTTCGAGAATCGGCCGGCCCACGACAATATAATCGACGCCCGCGCGCACGGCATCGGCGGGCGTCATTACGCGCTGTTGATCATTACGTTGGCTCTCGGCGGGTCTGATGCCGGGGGTGACGATCACAAAACGTTGACCGCAGGCATGGCGAATGTCGGCCACTTCGTGAGGAGAAGCAACCACTCCATCCATTCCCGCCTCTTTCGTCAGAAGCGCCAATCGAACTACCTGGTCGGCGATCTTGTGTTCGACCCCAAGCCGCTGCAAATCCTCTTGTCCGAGGCTCGTCAGGACCGTGACCCCGAGCATGATCGGCCGGCGAAGCTTTTGTTGTCGACTCACCCGCTCAACTTCCTTCACCGTGAGCCGCATCATCTCGAGGCTGCCCGAAGCGTGCACGTTGAACATCTTCACACCGAGTCGGGTCGCTTCAATCGCAGCTTTGGCGACAGTGTTGGGAATATCGTGAAATTTTAAATCGAGAAAGATCTCGCCGCCGAGGTCTTGAATCAGACGCACGGCTTGCGGACCGGCGTGCGTGAACAGTTGTTTGCCGATCTTGAACATGCCGACTTCCTGGGCGAGCGATCGCACCAGTTCGGTCGCCAGGTCGAGATCATCGAGGTCGAGGGCGACAATTAAGCGCTCGCGCATGGATCCACGTCGACGAACCAGCTCGAGCTTCGACGCCATTTTAGGCCTGCATAGCTTGGGAAATGATCGAGTTGGTCTTTTTTATCACTTCGCCGAGAGCCACCTCCTCGGTTTGACCCTCGCGCCGCCGCCGCAGCTCGACGCGGCCTTTTTCCAAGGCCTTCGGCCCAATGGTCACACGCAATGGAATTCCTACCAGGTCGGCGTCTTTGAATTTCACCCCTGGTCGTTCATTCCGATCGTCGAGCAGAACGTCGACGCCGATTTCCTGTAAGTCGGCATAGAGGCTATCGGCCGCGTCGCGGATACGGCTTTCTTTATAATTAATGGGCAAGAGCAGAACGTGAAACGGCGCGATCGAAAACGGCCAGATGATCCCGTTCGCGTCATGGTTCTGCTCGATGGCAGCGGCAACCAGCCGGCTGATTCCGATCCCGTAGCAACCCATCTCGATGGGCCGTTCGCGACCTTCGGCATCGAGATAAGTCGCGCCCATGGCGACGCTGTATTTGGTGCCGAGATAAAAAACTTGACCGACTTCGATGCCGCGATGCGTTTCGAGGATTCCCGCCTCGCAACGCGGACATGGGTCGCCGGCCCCGGCTAGTCTGAGATCTACGAAAGCCGATGGCGTGAAATCTCTTTCCTGATCGACATGAATGAAGTGGGCATTGGCCTCATTCGCGCCGACGACTGCCGCGCGCATGCCATGGACCGATGAATCCGCTATCATGTGAAGCTTGAGGCCGATCGGGCCGAGAAATCCCGGCACCAACCCCGTGGCCGACGCCACCGCAGCTTCATCGGCTAAACTGATTTCTTGCGCCCCTAACACCGTTTTCAGCTTGAGCTCATTGACCTCGTAATCGCCGCGCAGCAGTACGGCAACCAGTTCTCCGCCGTCGGTTTTGTATACCAGGGTTTTGATAAACCTGTCAGGCGGAATTTTCAGGAATTGCGACACCTCCGCAACAGACTTCTTTCCCGGTGTCGATAGTTTTTCCAATTTCGGCTCGTCCTCGCCAATGTCGCGTCCCGACGGCCGGCTTGTTCTGACTTCGGCCTTCTCGACATTGGCGGCATATTCGCAGGTATTGCAACTGACGATGGCATCTTCGCCCGACTCGGCGAGTACCTGAAACTCGTGCGAGAGGCTGCCGCCGATTGCGCCCGTATCAGCTTCGACGGGCCGATAGCGCAAACCACAACGGCTAAAAATCCGCTTGTACGTCTGAAACATGTTTTCGTATTCCCGACGGCAGTCTGCGACGTCCGGATGAAAACTGTAAGCGTCTTTCATGATGAACTCACGGCCACGCATCAAGCCGAAACGCGGCCGCGGTTCATCACGAAACTTGGTTTGGATCTGGTAAAGATTGAACGGCAATTCCCTGTAGGACCGCACCGAGCGGCGTACCAGATCGGTAACGATTTCTTCATGCGTCGGACCGAGGCAGAAATCGCGGTCGTTGCGGTCTTTGAAACGAATGAGCTCTTTGCCGTACTTTTCCCACCGACCGCTCTCCTGCCAAAGCTCGGCGGGTGATGAGATCGGCATTAAGAGCTCCTGCGCTCCCGCTCGGTTCATCTCTTCGCGGACGATCTGCTCAATTTTACGAATGACTCGCAGCGCAAGTGGGAAATAATCATAGACTCCGCGGCTGATCTGGCGGATAAAGCCCGCGCGCACCAGGAGCTTATGGCTGATCACCTCGGCGTCCGCCGGATCTTCCTTGAGCGTAGGTATGAGCGTTTTGCTCCAACGCATACTTTTACCCACTAACTCGCGACTCGCCACGAAGCGCGCGAAAGTCACGACGATTTTCTATAGAGGAAACTTTCAACGTGCGCTTCTTGGCCTTCGCGTTGGGTGGCTCGTCACAATTTCAATTTGCGACACCGGGGGCGTGACTAATGATTTTTTTGAGGAGAAAAGATCAGACCGTGGTGGCGGCCGCGGTCTGTTCCGCTTTTTTTTCGGCGGCGAATTTTTCGACTTCTTCCATCAGAGCGTCGACGATTTGCGCTTCAGGGACCTTGCGAATGACTTCGCCCTTCTTGAAGATCAAACCTATCCCCTTACCCCCGGCTACGCCCAAATCGGCCGCCCGCGCCTCGCCCGGCCCATTCACTTCACAGCCCATCACCGCCACATGGATATCTAGATTACTGTAGGGGAGCATCTTTTCTTCCACCGCTTTTGCCAATGCCACCAGATTGACATCCGCCCGGCCGCACGATGGGCAGGCAACAAACGTGAGTCCTTCATCCTTAAGCTTGAGCGCTTTTAGAATTTCCCGCCCGACTCGCACTTCTTCCACAGGATCAGCGGCCAGCGAAACCCGGATCGTGTCACCAATACCTTCAGCCAGCAGCGTTCCCAAACCGATCGCGGATTTAATCGTGCCGATACCCGGAGTTCCGGCCTCCGTTACGCCAAGATGAAACGGATAATCCACTTGATCGGCAAGCAATCGGTAGGCTTCTATCATCATCAGCGGGTCGGAAGCTTTAAGCGAGATCTTGATTTCGTTGTAGCCGAGATCTTCGAGAATTCGAATGTGACGGAGCCCACTTTCGACCATTCCTTCGGCGCTGGGGCCGTTGTAGCGTTGCAGCAGATCCTTTTCCAGTGAGCCGGCATTGACGCCGATACGAATCGGTATTCTGCGCGCAGAGGCAGCTTTGACAACCTCTTCGACATACTTGCGGGCGCCGATATTACCGGGATTGAGCCGCAAGCCGTCAACGCCTTGCTCAATGGCAATCAGCGCGAGTTTATAATTGAAATGAATGTCGGCGACCAGTGGAATGCGAATTCTTCTCTTGATCTCACCGAGCTGTTCTGCCGCTTCACGCACCGGCACGGCGCAGCGGACAATCTCACAACCCGCCGCCTCGAGATCCCAAATTTGTTGGACCGTCGCGCGCACATCGCGAGTGTCTGTCTTGGTCATCGACTGGACGCTGATGGGAGCATCACCGCCGATCTTCACCTTGCCGAGCTGAATTTGTCTGGTTTTTCGCCGTTGAATCACGGTTCTACTATAGAGAACCGACGCCGGGGGGTCAACAAACGGACCGCGGCGAACAGTTACTGAGAGTCTTCGTCTTCTGCGGAGATCGGTTCTTCCCCGTTCTTGGTTTGCGCTTGTTCGGGCTGCTTTTGCTGCTGCGGCGAAGCCGCCGTATCTCTTTTCTTGCGGTCTCCCTCGGGGATGATCAGCAGCCGGCGATACGAACCCTGGCCGAGACTTTTAGTCGAGACCCAGGGATCGTCTTGCAGCGCGGCGTGGATAATGCGACGGTCGGCCGCGCTCAGGGCCTCGACGGTTACCGTTTTACGTTGCCGTTTAGCCTTCTCACCCAATCGCAGAGCCATATCCTCGAGCATTTTGCGGCGTCGCTCGCGGTATTTCTCGATGTCGACGACGATATGCGGTCCTTCGGCAGCGTAATGTTCACCGGCAATGCGAGTAACAATATATTGTAATGCTTCCAGGGTCTGTCCTTTCCGGCCAATGAGTAATCCGCTGTTATCAGCATGGATTTGCAGTGTCGTTTCATCGCCGGAGGTTTTTATCTCAAGCGTCGCCTTCACGCCCATAAGGCGTAAAATTTCTCGCAACGCCGTTTCCGCCTTCTGAGCCAGCGCAGCTGCTTCCACGCTGAAAACCGCCGGCTCTGCGGCGACCGCTTCCGGCTCTGACGTCTGCCCGAGCGGCGACTTTCTCAATTGAGCGCGGATTCGCGCTTTTTGCGAACCGAAACCCAGAATTCCCTTGCGGCCTTCGGCGATGATATCAACGGTGATTTTATCGCGGCCGACGCCCAGCAGCTTGAGCGCGTTTTCGATGGCGTCGTCTATGTTCTCGCCTTCGGTTTCCACGAAATCCATAAAGACTGCCTCTCAACAAGCCGACGTTACTTGACACTCCGATTGATCCAATACTGCTGGCCGATGGTAAGCAGATTGTTGACCAGCCAGTAAACCGTCAATCCCGCCGGGAACGACACGAACATGAAGGTGAACATCAAAGGCATCAACATCATCATTTTTCTTTGATTGGGATCTCCGGCCGTTGGTGTCATCCACTGCTGCATGAACATGCTCGCGCCCATCAGAATGGTCAATACCGGAATCCCGCCGGGCAAGAATGATGGCCACCAACTCGGGACTGAGAAAGCCAGCGACTGCCAGTCGGGCCGCGAAAGATCTTTGATCCACAGAAAGGGTGCGTGACGAAGTTCAATCGGGGTCCCCAGACAATTGTACAGACCGTAAAATACTGGAAGCTGTAGCACCATGGGCAGGCATCCGCCAAGCGGATTCACCCCGTTGCGGCGATAGAGCTCCATTATTTCCTTATTGAGTTTTTCCTTGTCTTCGCTGTACCGCTCCTTCAACCGCTCCATCTGCGGCTGAAGCTTTTGCATCTGTTTCATCGAAACGTAACTTTTATGCGTCAGAGGCGCCATCAGGACTTTGATCAGCACCGTCAAAATGATGATGTCGAAGCCGTAGCTCGCGGTAAACCGATGGAAAAAATGCAGGATGTACAGCAAAGGAATCGAGATAAACCAGAAAATGCCGAAATCGATCGACCGCTCGATGCCTTTACCTACAGCTTTTAAGGTGTCGATTTCCTTGGGGCCGATAAACACCGTATAGTGCTGGTTTGCGGCTTGACCTCCGACTGCGCCGATCAGGGCCGCACCCATCTGGCGCACCGAGACCTTGTGCTGCGCCCCGTTTTCGGGAAGCAGGGCAAACAAAAAATAGGTGTGTCCAAATCCCGCCCAGGAGACGTCCCCGGTAAATTCATGGCCCTTGGCCGCTTCCGCGGGTGGTTCTCGCCTGATCTTATTGTCGACGAGCGCGATAAATCCCTCGAAAGGTGCATCATGATTGGGCGCCGAATGGTCGCTTTGATCGCCTAGCAGGATTTCCGGGCTCGGCGTGGCTCCGTCTGCGGCTTTGACCGAAACCTCCATCTGAATCGGGTATGTGGCGCCGGAAAAGGTAAAAGACTTGGTGATTACTGCACCGTTCTTGGTCTGTCCTCGAAAAACCACGGTTCCCTTGGAATCGCCTGCCAAATTCAGATCGTCACCTTGCACTGAATAGATCACGTCGCTGTCGTCCACCGGGGATGCCGCCTGCCAGCGAACCCCGAGGGGCAGCGGTACACCGGGGACATTGCGGATCATTTCATAAGGCGGGCTCTTCTCATCCACGGAGCTCCGATACTTCTTGAATTTGAAGCTCTTAAGTCGAGCACCTGCGATAGTAAACACCGCGCGGTAATTCTCTGTCTCGACACTGATTTCTTTGGCTGAAGCGGCGGCTACAGCAGCCTCTGAGGTCGGGGGAGCGACACTCGGCGGGATGGGTGTACTGTTTTCTCGCGGTTCGGCGGTCTCGGGTTTGTTTTTTTCGACTTCGGGGGCGGACACCGTCGGCGGCGGGCCGTAAAAATACGTCACCACCTGTTGGTAAACCACCAGCACGAGAATCGAGAGACCGATGCCGATGAGAGCGCGCTTGTCCATGGAAATAGAAACTACTTTACGGGGTCATAGCCGCCCGGATGCCACGGGTGGCAACGAGCGATGCGATTGATTCCGTAGGCGACTCCCTTGATGATTCCGTACCTTTGAATGGCTTGTTCCGTGTATACCGAGCAACTGGGGTAAAATCGACACGCCCGCGGCAAAAATGGCGAGATAAGTTTTCGATATACGAAAGTCAGCGAACAAAAGACCGCGCGGCTCATCTCATGAAATTCAGCAATTGGCGTTTCCGCTGAGCTGCGAAAACCATCTCGAGTTCAACGCGAACGCCATTGCCTTCAAGCTCGGCGGCGCCCCTGCGCGCAATGACGAGAATATCGCTTTCCATCGGCAGTTCGGCGCGATGACGCCGAAAATACTCTCGGATCGAGCGCTTGATCCGATTTCGGGTCACCGCATTTCCGACTTTGCCGCTAACCGTAATCCCTAAGCGATTCTCCTGCTGTCGTTTCGCCCAGACAACGACAACGAAATTTGCCGATTGCAGCTTGACGCCACGGCGGGAGAGATTTACGAACTCAGCTCGTTTTCGCAGGCGTGCCGTTTTCGGGAACCGCTGCGACGCTCTCAGCGACTCCACTCGGACTTACGTCCGCGCCCGTTTTGGCGGCACAGTGACGGTCAATCGTTTGCGTCCTTTGGCCCGGCGCCGTTTGATGACATTGCGACCGCCGGGTGTTTCCATGCGCGCGAGAAAACCGTGCGTCCGTTTTCTCCTGATATTACTCGGCTGGTATGTTCGCTTCATACAATTAGTGCTCCCTTGGCTGCTTAAACAGCCAAATGTTTATATGAATCACACCCACCGAGCGTTGTCAATTTTAGTCCGCCTCGGCTTTGAGCGAGCGCAACATGAGATCCCGTACGGCGCTGGCTGGCTCTTTTCCGCCATAGAGCACCTGGGCCATTTGCTCCACGATCGGCATATCCACCTGCAACCGCTCCGCCAAAATGCGTACGGTGCGGGTGTTGCGCACGCCCTCGGCAATGGTGCGCGTTGCAGCGGTTATCTCGTGTAACCCCTTGCCGCGCGCGATCTGCAGGCCGACGGCTCGATTGCGGCTCAGGTCGCCGGCGCAAGTGAGAATCAAATCGCCAAGACCTGGTAATCCCGCAAGCGTTAACGGGTCCGCTCCCATTCGCACTGCCAATCGAGTCATCTCGGCAAGCCCACGGGTGATCAGCGCGGCACGCGCGTTCTGCCCCAAACTCAAGCCGTCGCTGATCCCCGCGGCAATGGCGATGACGTTTTTTATTACACCGCCCATCTGCACGCCGATAACATCCGCCGAGGTGTAGACGCGGAAATATTGCGTGCTGAACAGTTCTTGAACGGACTTGGCAACCTCCAAATCGTAAGCCGCGACGGTGACGGCCGCGGGGAGTTCTCGGGCAACTTCAACCGCAAAGGTTGGACCCGAGAGGAATGCGAAATAGGGTTGCGCTGCCGAACCGAATAGATCCAGCAGCAACGCGCTCATCGTTTTCGCTGTCTCCTCTTCGAGTCCTTTAGTACCGCAGAGAATCATCGTTCGGTCGTCAAGTTTTGCCGCGGCATCGGTTAAAACTTCGCGGACGACGTGCGATGGCAACGCGATCACGATCAGGCGCTTGCCCGATAGGGTTTCGCTAATGGATTGTGTGGCTTTGATCGTCGGAGGAAGCGCGATCGTCGGAAGATAAGCGCGATTTTTTCGCTTTTCGGCTATGTCGCGAAAAGTCTCCGCACCGTGGCACCAGAGAGTAATCTCTTGACCTTTGTCGGCAAGAACCTTGGCCAACGCGGTTCCCCACGCACCGGCGCCCACCACTCCAATTTCACTGGCCATAGTCGATTTTGCCTGCCGGTATCAGCGGAGCAGCTAATCGCCGCAATTGTGCGCTCACAGGAAGGATCATTCACCGTCCTTTTCCTCTTCGTCCTCCTCTTCCTTTTCGGCCAGACGCGCGAGCGAAACCACTCGCTCTCCCTCGTCAAGATCAATCAAGCGCACGCCTTGTGTATTCCGGCCGATGACCCGAATGTCGTTGATGCGCAATCGAATGATCTTACCCGTGTTGGTAATGAGCATCAGCTGGTCGTCTGCACCGACGAGTTGCACGCCGATGACGCGGCCGGTCTTCTCCGTCGTCTTCATGGTGATAATGCCTTTGCCGCCGCGCGATTGCAGACGGTACTCGTCCATCTCCGTCCGTTTGCCGAAACCGCCTTCCGCCACCGTCAGAATATCTGCGCCGAGACTCAAGATTTCCATGCTGACGACTTTGTCATTCGGGTCAAGCTTCATGCCCACGACGCCGAAGGTGCCGCGCCCGGTGGCACGCACTTGTTCTTCCTTAAACCGAATCGACTGACCGTCAGCGGTAGAGAGAATCAGTTCCTGCTGGCCGTCGGTGAGGCGCACGCCAATGACCTCATCTCCTTGTTCGAGGCCGATGGCTCGAATGCCGGACGGCCGGGGATTGGCGTAGGCCATGAGCTCGGTCTTTTTAATGAGGCCGGTTTTTGTCGCAAAAACAATATATCGTCCTTCCTGAAACTCCCGTACGGGTAGAAACGCCGAAACCCTCTCTCCCGACTCCAAATTGAGCAGGTTGACAATCGGCTTGCCTCTCGCGGCTCGGCTCGCTTGTGGCAGCTCGTGCACTTTGATCCAGTAAACCTTGCCAATCGTGGTAAAAAACAGAATGTAGGCATGCATCGAGGCGATGAACATGTATTCGACGAAATCTTCTTCTCGAGTCGTCGTGCCGATTTTGCCCTTGCCGCCCCGCCGCTGCGCCCGGTAAAGGGTTACAGGATTCCTTTTGATATAACCCTCGTGTGAAATGGTGACCGCCATGTCTTCATCGACGATCAGATCTTCGATGGAGATTTCTTCGGTCCGATCGACAATCTTCGTGCGCCGCTCGTCACCGTAATTCTTTTTGATCTCTTTCAGTTCCTTGACAATGATTTTGTAGATTTCCTTCTCGTCGGCCAGAATCCCGCGCAATTTCACGATCAGTTCAACCGTTTCGCGGTGCTCCTCCATGATTTTGTCGCGCTCCAACCCGGTCAGCCGCTGCAGACGCAGATCGAGAATCGCCTGCGCCTGAATTTCGCTCAAAGCGAAGTGGGTCATCAACCCCTCTTTTGCGGTTTTCGGGTCGGCGGCGCTGCGAATCAACGCAATCACCGCGTCGAGATTGTCGAGGGCAATCCGATAACCTTCCAAAATGTGCAGTCGCTCTTCGGCCTTGCGCAAATCATACGCCGTGCGTCGGGTGACGACTTCCTTGCGATGATCGACGAACGCCTTGAGAGCCTCTTTGAGATTGAGCAGCCTGGGCTTGCCGTCGACGATGGCGAGCATGTTTACGCCAAACGATTCCTGCAGTGCTGTATGCTTATACAGCTGGTTGATCACGATCTCCGCAACCGCATCGCGCTTGAGCTCGACAACGATGCGCATCCCATCGCGGTCCGATTCATCCCGCAGATCACCGACGCCGTCGATTCTCTTGTCATTGACAAGCTCAGCAATCTGCTCGATGAGGCGCTTTTTATTGACCATGTATGGAATTTCGCTGATGATGATCTGCTCTTTGCCGGTACGTTTGACGGTCTCGGTAAAAGCCTTGCCGCGCATCTGGATGATGCCCTTGCCTTCATTATACGCTTGGGCGATAGGCTCGATGCCATGAATGAAACCAGCCGTGGGAAAGTCCGGGCCCGGAATGTGCTTCATCAACTCCTTGATCGTGAGGGTCGGGTTATCGATCAATGCGACCAGGCCATCGATGACTTCGCTTAAATTGTGCGGCGGGATATTGGTTGCCATGCCCACCGCAATGCCCGCCGACCCATTGATCAAAAGATTCGGAATGCGCGACGGCAAAACCGCTGGCTCACGCAATGAATCGTCGTAATTGGCGATGAAATCGACGGTTTCTTTTTCAATATCGGCGAGCATTTCCTCGGCCAGAGGCGTCATGCGGATTTCCGTGTAGCGCATCGCCGCCGGATTGTCGCCGTCAATGGAGCCGAAATTTCCCTGGCCGTCGACCAATGGGTAACGCAGGTTAAAATCCTGGGCCATGCGGACGATCGTGTCATAGATCGCCGAGTCCCCATGGGGGTGATATTTACCCATAATATCGCCCACCAGACGGGCGGACTTCTTATAGGCTTTATCGGAGGTATTGCCGGCATCGTACATGGCGTATAGCACTCGACGGTGCACCGGCTTGAGGCCGTCACGCACATCAGGCAGAGCGCGGCTGATGATCACGCTCATGGCATAAGCCATGAACGACTCGCGCATTTCCTCTTCGATATAAACGGGAACCTTTTGTGGTTTGCTGGTCGCTTCCATGAAATAGCCGCCTGTCAGGAACGTCTTAGAAGTTCAACGACTGAACGGTTTGAATTATTTGAACGGCTTGAATGTTAGCTAGATGTCGAGATTTTTCACCGTGAGCGCATTATCTTCGATGAACCGGCGTCGCGGCTCGACTTCATCCCCCATCAAAGTCGAGAAAATTTCGTCGGCCTCGACGGCATCTTCGATACGCACCTGTAGGAGCACTCGTGTCTCCGGGTTCATCGTAGTTTCCCATAGTTGACCCGGGTTCATTTCCCCAAGACCTTTGTAGCGCTGGATCGCAAGCCCCTTTTTGCCGCCTTCCATAAAATAGCGGAGCACTTCGGAGAGCGAACTCAACTGGGCCTTTTGCTCGCCGTTTTCAATCGCGTAGGGCGGCATGCCGATGCCGCTCAGCTCGGTGAAAAGTTTTTTGACTTCTTTGAACTCCGGACTGGTGAGAAACTCCCGATCGATGACGGTTTGCGATCCGCTACCGTTGGCGCGAACCGTAACGATGAGCTTAAAACAATTATGTTCGACGTCCGGTTCGAAAGCGCAGGAGAGCGGCGCTTGCTCCGGACTCACCAGGCTCACATAGGCGGCCAGGCGAGCTTCGAATTGCTTAAGCGTTTGTTCGTGCTTTAACGTCTCTTCGTTAAAATCCGCTTCCAACAACAACGCATCGACAACCGTGCGGTTTTTCTTTTTACGCGCGAGCAAGCTCATGAGTTTATCCCAGCGAATAATTTTCTTGACGTAAGCCTGCAGCGGCTGGCCCACAAGCCCGTTGCCGTCCTGGGTTGCGCGTAAGCGAATATCTTCCGTACCGAGCTCGATGAGATAGTCTTCGAGCATCTGTTCGTCTTTCAAATATTTTTCCTGTTTGCCCCGTTTGACCTTGTAGAGCGGCGGCTGGGCGATATACAGAAACCCCTTCTCCACCAGGTCGGGCATTTGTCGATAAAAAAACGTCAGCAGTAATGTGCGAATGTGCGAACCATCGACGTCGGCATCTGTCATGATAATGATCGAATGGTAACGCAGCTTCGCGGGGTCGTAATCCTCTTTCACTCCGGTGCCGAGAGCCGTGATCATGAGGCGTATTTCTTGGGAAGAAAGCATTTTGTCGAAGCGCGCTTTTTCCACGTTGAGGATTTTGCCCTTGAGCGGAAGGATCGCTTGATTGCGCCGGTCGCGGCCCTGCTTGGCAGAGCCGCCGGCGGAATCGCCCTCGACGAGATAGAGTTCGCTGAGCGCGGGGTCCCGCTCCTGGCAATCGGCGAGTTTGCCGGGGAGCGAGCCCGAGTCCAAGGCACCCTTACGCCGTGCTAAGTCTTTCGCCTTGCGGGTCGCTTCGCGAACGCGCGCCGCCTCCACTCCCTTGGCGACGATCTTTTTGGCGTCGCTCGGGTTTTCCGTCAGATAACTGGCGAATTTTTCGTTCAGCAGCGCTTCGACAATGCCTTTGACCTCGCTATTGCCAAGTTTCGTTTTTGTTTGTCCCTCGAATTGCGGCTCGGGTACTTTAACGCTGATAACCGCGGTAAGCCCTTCGCGAACATCTTCCCCCTGTAGATTTTCCTCGTCCTTTTTTAGCAGTCCGCTGCTCATGGCATAGTTGTTGATCGTGCGTGTTAAAGCAGAGCGAAAACCGATCAGGTGGGTGCCGCCTTCGATGGTATTGATGTTATTGGCAAAGGAAAAGACGCTCTCGGTGTAGCCGTCGTTCCATTGCATAGCGATCTCGACTTCGACAGCATCTTTTTCCCCCTCGAAGTGAACTACCTTGGGATGGACTGCCGTCTTGGCACGATTGAGGTGCTCGACAAAAGAGGACAAGCCGCCTTTGTAAAAAAACTCGTGCTTTTTTTGGCTCCGTTCGTCTTCGATGGTGATTTTGACGCCGCGATTTAGAAACGCCAACTCACGCAGCCGCTGCGAAAGAATATCGAAACTAAAATCCGTCGTTTCAAAAATTTGGCTGTCGGGCTTGAAAGTTACCCGCGTCCCGCGTTCTTTGGACTTGCCGACTTCCTTGAGGCTTTCCACCGGCTCGCCCCTTCGATAACTTTGCTGATAAACTTTTCCATCGCGCTTTATTTCAATTTCCAGCGTTTCGGATAAAGCGTTAACGACGGAAACGCCAACGCCATGTAATCCGCCGGACACCTTATACGATGCTTTATCGAACTTACCGCCCGCGTGTAGCTTGGTTAAGACAACCTCGGCAGCGGAAATTTTCTCGGTCGAATGAATATCGACCGGAATGCCGCGACCGTTATCGACGACAGTGACACTGTTATCGATATGAATGGTGACTTCGATCGTGTCGCAATGGCCGGCAAGCGCTTCATCGATGGAATTATCTACAACTTCGTAGACTAGGTGATGCAAACCCCTCTCGGCCGTGTCGCCGATATACATTCCTGGACGTTTTCTAACCGCCTCCAACCCTTCCAGAACTTTTATGTTGTCGGCGTTGTAATCGGAATCTTGAGGAATTTTTGCGTCAGCCATTTTCACCCGGAAAAATTGTAAATTTTGCTGAAATCTTATGGGGTTATATCAAATTACTAGCACCGATCATTGTACCGAAAAGCCGCCCAAAAGTAAAGCCTTAACTACGTCGTAACCTTTTGATTTTTCGTGGCTTTTTTTGCGCTTGAACGGTCATCTCTGAAGCCCGCCTTCAGGCGTTTGACACCTGGCGTTCAGTAGGGGAAAAATCCTTCGTGGAAAGATTCATCTCGGCAGCCAAATATTTGACGATTTGGGGCCGGTTTACCGCCGCCCAGCCCTCTTTCGGAGCTATTGGCGCTGCGTCGGTTTACTTCCCTGTCATTGGTTTTACGTTGGGTCTTGTTCTAGCGTTTTCCAATTATGCTCTGGCGCCCTACCTTCCCACGGAGATTCTTAGCATCACGCTCATCATGGTCGTCATCATTTTGACCGGCGGATTGCACCTTGAAGCCCTTTATCTGACGTTCGCTGCAAGAGATCCAAAAATCAGCTCGCTCGATCATCGAGGAAACGGTGCGATTGGCACGATCGCTCTCGTTATGGTGCTTCTCTTCAAGGCCGCCGCTCTCGACAGCATCGATCAGAAGGTCACTCTCAGCTTATTGCTAGCTCCGGTTCTGGCACGTTGGACGTTATTGGTTTTTATTTTTGGCTACCAGGCGCGCTGCGAAGAAATGGCCAAAGCTATTGCTCAACAAATGAAGCTCTGGCATTTGCTCCTCGCCACCGCTGGAACTTTGGGTCTTACGAGTTACTGGCTCGGCCGGAGAGGACTCTGGATTGCGCTGGTGCTGTCACTGCTGTCCTTGTTGACAAGAAATCTCTTTTATCGGCTCCGAGGAATGATCACTTCCGAACAGTTCGGCGCGATCATCGAACTCGCAGAAACCCTTTCACTGACTCTACTAGCATCGATTTAGCTCGCGGCACCGCTGTTGGATGGAATTCATAAAACCACTATCCCCGGTTCTTTCAGTGTTTTTGCTGATCGCCAGCGGATTTGTCTTTGCCCACTGGAAAAAAATCAATCTCGCTTCCGTGACCGAGATAATCGTTTATCTGGGCACGCCGTCTCTCGTGTTCAGCGCGCTCGCAGGTAAAGCGCTCGTTGCCGAAGACATCCTATTATTGTTCGTCGGCAGCGCACTCATCTTCAGCGTCGTCGGAATCTTGATTGTTGTTTATTCTGTCGTATTTGGGTTTCACTCGCGCGGTTTTGCGCTACCGATCCTTTTCATGAACGCGGGAAACATGGGCATTCCGTTGGCGTTATTTGCGTTCGGTCCTGCCGGCATGCAGCGTGCGACATTACTTTACGTCCTCACCGCATTCCTGCAGTACTCGCTCGGCGTTTATATCCTGAACGGGCGCGCCAATTGGACTGAAATTTTTCGCCTACCGTTGATCTATGCATCGATTGCAGGCGTTTCCTTCAATCTGACGCAGATTCGTATTCCTGAAGCGCTGGCGCAGCCGATTAACATGCTCGGGCAGGCGACCATCCCATGGATGCTGATTAGCCTCGGTTACCGGCTTCATGAAGTTCGTTCACTCCAATGGGGTCATGCATTGGGGGGCGCGCTGCTGCGCATTCTCGGCGGTTTTGCCGCAGCCAGTGCGGCGGTCCTGGTGATTGGCGCTCAGGGCATCAATCGCCAGGTTTTGCTTCTTTACGGCGCCTTGCCTGCGGCCGTGGTGAATTTCATTCTCACCGAGAAATATAGCCAGGACCCAGCATTAGCCGCCTCCGTCGTCGTCATCAGCACTTTTTTATCCGTCTTTACCATCCCTGTGGTTTTATGGCTGGTCCTATAAAGAGCCGCTGTCTCCAAATATGACTTTGAGTGACAACCGACTCTTGACAGTAGTGATGTCACGTTATACGGTCCGCCTACATTGATTCACAACTCTGGGTTCAAAGGGAAGTCCGGTGCGATTCCGGCGCGGTCCCGCCACTGTGAAGGCCACGAAAGCCGCAGACAGCCACTGTCCTGATGCTTAGAAGGATGGGAAGGCGCGGCGAGTAGAAATACGCCTGAGCCAGGAAACCTTACCAGAGTTTTTGACCGGCCTCTCCGGAGAAGAGAGAAAGGTGCCCATCCTTTTCCCGGCATTTTTGAGGCCGTCGGTTCAAGCTATGAGACTGGCCTCATTTTTTTTACTATCCGTTTTGCTCCATGCGCTGGCCTTGGCCTGCCCAATTTCCTTTGCGAAACCGCAGCAGCTCGATCTCATTCAAGTCAGCATTTTACCGGCCGACTACGAGTCCAGTGATGCCAGAGGCGGAGCTCCCTCTAGCGGGAATTTGCCCGGTTTACCCGCTGCAAAATCATCCATGCGCAGATCTGCGGCTGGCGCGAAAACGGTTTTTCCGATCCGGAATAGTGACGCCGCACCGCAAAAACAATCAATGCCCGTTGCACCCGAGGGGCCTGAGATCCAGAGCTCGGCGCTGATCTTTGTCCCATCTCGGCCAGGCGAAAATCAGAGTAAGGCCTCTAGGGAAAATTTTTATGCTGCTGATGGGATGGGCCGCGCTGCCGATGGGGATGCCGCAGGAGAAAATGGAGATGGCGTCGGCGGAAACGGATCGGCAGTACTGGGCAGCGGCGCTGGCGACGGAAAGAATGGCGGCCAGTATGGCGCAAATTTGACGCAACCGCGCTATCGAGAAACGCCTAAGCCCAATTATCCGCAAAGCGCCCGGCGAAAAGGTCGCGAGGGCACGGTTTTGCTCCGCGTTTTAGTTAACGAAGAAGGGCGAGCAAAAGCCATAGAGATCAACAAAAGCTCGGGCGACGACG
>Ga0075435_100001046_pt1 | contig 17525 bp, 20 predicted proteins | sample RhiMethybrSRZTD4_FD_75302 | JGI IMG/M metagenome (GOLD analysis project Ga0075435, IMG submission 75302) | Populus rhizosphere microbial communities from Tennessee, USA - Rhizosphere MetaG P. TD hybrid SRZTD4 | ecosystem: Host-associated > Plants > Roots > Rhizosphere > Soil | place: USA...
CGGGTGCACCTGTTCGGCAGCTCCTGGGGCGGGATGCTCGCGATGCAGTACGTGCTCGACAAGGGCCGGCCGCCGGTCAGCCTGATCACGGCCGGGAGCCCGGCCAGCTCGAAGCGCTGGAACGAGATCTGCCAGTCGTGGCTGGACGAGATGCCGGCGACCGAGCGCGAGGAGATCGAGCGGCTCGAAGCGGCCGACATGATGCTTTCGCCGGAGTACGAGGAGGCGATGCAGCCCTTCTACCGCCGCCACGTCTGCCGGCTCGATCCGTGGCCCGACTACGTGGTGCGCTCGTTCGGCCGCATGGCCCTGCCGATCTACCACTACATGGCCGGCCCGAGCGAGTTCCGGATCATCGGCACGCTGCGCGAGTGGGACATCATGCCGCGGCTCGGCGAGATCCGGGTGCCGGCGCTGATCACCTGCGGCGAGTTCGACGAGTGCCGGCCGGTTCACACGCGCGAGGTGGCAGAGGGCATCCCCGGCAGCCGGCTCGAGGTCATCCCGGACGCGTCGCACCTGTGCTTCGCGGAGCGGCCAGACCTGTGGATGCCGATCGCGAACGAGTTCATGGCCGCCGCCGAAACCGGGGTCTGACCCCGAACGAAAGCGTCACGCCTTCGTCACGGCCGCCGTTCGGGGTCTGACCCCGCTTGGCTGGGGCGCAGCGTCGGGAAGAGGATGACCTCGCGGATCGAGCGCACGCCCGTCAGGGCCATTGTCAGCCGGTCGATGCCGATCCCGACGCCGGCGGTCGGGGGCATCCCGTACTCGAGCGCGAGCAGGAAGTCCTCGTCCATCGGGGGTGCCTCCTCGTCGCCCGCGGCGGCGGCCGCGCGGGCGTCCTCGAACCGGGCCCGCTGCTCGGCGGGGTCGTTCAGCTCGGAGTAGCCGTTGGCGATCTCCATCCCGGCGCAGAAGGCCTCGAAGCGCTCGACCAGGCCCTCCTTGGTCGCCGAGGCCTTCGCGAACGGCGAGAGCTCGACCGGGTAGTCGATGAGGAACGTCGGCCGCACGATCTCCGGCTCGACGAAGACCGACAGCAGGTGGTCGACGGCCTGCGCCCAGGTGGCGTCGCCGGACGTGTCGACGTCGCGCTGGCGCATGAAGTCGACCAGCCGGTCGCGGTCGCGGTCGGCCATCGGGTCGATGCCGGCGGCGTCCTGGATCGCCTGGCGCAGCGGGATCCGCGGCCACGGCGGCGCCAGGTCGATCTGGCAGCCGGCGGCCGCTCCCGCCGCCGCCACGACGCGCTCCGTGCGCTCCATCGCGACGTCGTAGTCGGCGTAGGCCTCGTACCACTCGAGCATCGTGAACTCGGGGTTGCGCTTGAACGAGACGCCTTCGTTGCGAAAGTCCTTCGCGATCTCGTAGACGCGCTCGAGGCCGCCCACGATCAGCCGCTTCAGGTAGAGCTCGTCGGCGATGCGCAGGTAGAACTCGCGCTCGTACTCGTTGTAGCGCGTGACGAACGGCCTGGCCGCCCCGCCGCCGTAGATCGGCTGGAGCGCGGGCGTCTCGACCTCGTAGAAGCCGTCGCCGTCGAGCACGCCGCGCACCGCCGTCACGATCGCCGTGCGGGCGAGCGCGATCCGCCGCGCGTCGTCGTTCACCAGCAGGTCGAGGTAGCGCTGGCGGTAGCGCTGCTCGACGTCGGCGAGCCCGTGGTGCTTCTCGGGTAGGGGCCGCAGGCACTTCGCCAGCGGCCGCCACTCGCGCACGCGCAGGCTCAGCTCGCCGCGGCGGCTGGAGAAGATCTCGCCGTGGACGGCGACGACGTCGCCGAGGTCGCAGTCGGACACGGCCGCAAGCCCGTCCTCGCCGAGCACGTCGAGGGTCGCGTGCAACTGCAGCTGCCCGGTGCGGTCGGCGAGGTCGAGGAAGATCGCCTTGCCGTGGCCGCGGCGGCCGGTGATCCGGCCCGCGACCCACAGCGACTGACCCGACTCGGCCCCCGCCTCGAGCTCGCCGTGCTCGGCGCGCACGGCCGCCACCTCGGCCCGCGGCGGCGTGCGGGCGGGGTACGGGTCGACCCCGGCCCGGCGCATGGCCTCGACCTTCGCGATCCGGTCGTCCCGGATCCCCTGCTCGACGTCGCTCGACACGGCGACCAAGGATATGGGACGCGTCCCCGAAGGGCGATCAGGACGGCTTGATGTCCATGATCTTGAGGCGGATGGCGCCGGACGGCGCCGCCACCTCGACCGTCTCGCCCTTCTTGTGCCCGAGCAGCGCGCGCCCGACGGGGGACTCGTTCGAGAGCCGGCTGTTGGCGGGATCGGCCTCGGCGGAGCCCACGATCTCGTACGTGTCCACATCGCCGTGGTCGACGTCCTTCACCCTGACCTTCGTGCCGACGGACACGACGTCTTTGGGGACGTCCTTGGGATCGATGACGCGGGCCGAGCGCAGCTGCTCCTTCAGCCGCGCGATGCGGTGCTCGAGCAGCGCCTGCTCGTTCTTCGCGTCGTCGTACTCCGAGTTCTCGCTGATGTCGCCGAACTCACGCGCCTCGCGGATCCGGTCGGCGACCTCGCGGCGCTTGTTCGTCTCGAGGTCCTCGATCTGCTGCTTGAGCTTCTCGTAGCCCTCGCTGGTGAGGATGACGTCTTTCTCCACTGCTTCCCATCGCCCTTCGGGTGCTGTAAACGGAAAATCGGTGCGGCCGGGAGTGCGCTATTTGCAGCACATTTCCTGGCGGGCACCGAGCGACGGCGGATTATAGGTCAAGTGGTCGGCGAGCGTCAACAATCGGAATCCGTCAAGCTGCGCCGCCCGGGAAAGAACGCCTGCACCGGTACCATCCGGCCGTGGCGGACATGACCGCAGCCTGGTCCATCGGCGACGTCGAGATCCCTTCGCGGATCGTGCTCGCCCCCATGGCGGGCGTCTCGGTGCAGGCGTTCCGGCGCCAGGGGCGGCGGTTCGGGGCCGGCCTCGTCTGCAGCGAGATGGTGTCGTCGTGCGGCCTGCAGCACCGTAACGAGCGCACGCTCGGCTACCTGCGGATCGCGGCCGACGAGCACCCGCTGGCGGTGCAGATCTTCGGCTCCGACCCGGCGCCGATGGCCGAGGCGGCCCAGATGGTGGTCGCCGCCGGCGCCGACATCGTCGACATCAACTTCGGCTGCCCGGTGCGCAAGGTCACGAAGACGGGCGCCGGTGCGAGCGCGCTCGAGGATCACGAGCTGGCCTGCGCCCTCGCCGGAGCGGTCGTCGACGCGGTCGACGTGCCGGTCACGGTGAAGATGCGCCGCGGCGTGAAGAACGGCTCGCGCTCGGCGCTCGACCTGGCCCCGAAGCTCGAGGCCCGGGGCGTCGCCTCGCTCACCATCCACCCCCGCTCGGCCCAGCAGATGTACACCGGCACCGCCGACCACACGTTCACGGCCGAGCTCGTCGAGCGGGTCGGCATCCCGGTGATCGCCTCGGGCGACATCACCGACCGCGCCACCGCCGAGCGCGTGCTCGACGCCACCGGTGCGGCCGCCGTCATGGTCGGGCGCGGCGCCCAGGGCCGGCCGTGGGCCCTGCGCGAGATGGCCGGCGAGGGCGACGCGGATGCGGACGTGGCCGACGTGGTGGCCGAGCTGATCCGGTTCATGCGCGAGGTCGAGCGCGAGATGGGCGACCGTGCCGTCGGCTTCCTGCGCAAGTTCTACGGCTGGTACCTGCGCGGCACCCCGGGGGCGAAGACGATCCGCGGCGCGCTCGTCACCTGCGCGACCGTCGAGGCCGCCGAGCGCGAGCTGCTCGAGTTCTGCCCCGGCGCCCACGCGCTCGTGGCTGCCCACGAGGCCGAGCTCGAGCTGCTCCCCGACAGCGACACCGACCGGCTGCTCGAGCTCCCGATCTCGATCTACGGGGGCGGCTGAGCCGCGCCTCGTGCCGGCCGCCACATCGTCGTCACTATCGGGCCGCCCGCCAGCTCGACCCGCCCGTACGGCTCGAACCCGCGGCTCATGTAGCGCCGGTCGTTCGCGGGGTTCGTCGACTCCAGGTAGGCCGGCGAGCCGTCGGCGTCGACCCGCTCCAGGCAGGCGTCGAGGAGCGCCATCCCGATGCCGCGGCCGCGGTGATCCGCGTGCGTGCCGAACAGGCTCAGCTGGTGGTGCGGCTCGTGCCGGGGATGGGCGTCCTCGAGCCGCTCGAGCACGTCGAACACGATGCCCGCCTGCGCGTCGCCGAGCAGGTCGTGCAGGAGCGCCTCGAGCTCGTGCTCCTGCGCGTCGGTCAGCTCGCGCTCGCCGGGCGGCACCCACACCGCCGCCGACTCGTCGCCCGCCGTGAGGAACGACCAGTCGTGGCGGAGCATGGCGGCGAGGTAGGCGCGCCAGAACGCGGCCGCCGTGTCCAGCCGCTCGCTCGAGCCGGGAAACGAGTACTCGCCCCACACCGGATCGTTGCGAAAGGCGGTCGCCATGATCGCCGTGAGCGCGTCGAGGTCGCCGGTGCCGGCCACGCGGATCTCCACTGCCATTCGCCGATCCTAGTCAGGCGCGGGCAGGGGCCGCTGCCGGTCCGGCCACCGGCTCGGGCGGCGCCCCCGCAGCGGCGAGCACGGCGCCGACGAGTCCCGTGACGAGCGCCATGACGACGATCAGCACCCGGTAGTCGATGACCGTGATCAGGAAGGCGCCGAGTGCGATCGAGATGGTCTGCGGCACGCCGATGAGAGTGTCCGCAGCCGAGTACACCCGCCCCTGCAGCTCGGGCGGCGTCCGCGTCTGCACGGCCGTCCCGAACGCGACCACCGCCCAGGACAGACCGATCCCGGCGATGACGAACCCGGCGACGACGGGCGCGAGGACGGGGAACAGGAACAGCGAGTCGCCGGCTCCGAAGAGCAGGATGCCGATCCCGAGCGTGCGGCCGTCGCCGAGCCGGCGAAGGACTCCCGCGGCCGTGACCGCCCCCGCGATGGCGCCGACGCCCTGGGCGACGCTGAGCACGCCGAGGAACGCGGGCGGCCGGTGCAGGCCGTACTGGAGCACGGCGAAGATCACCGACTCGGCGAAGCCGACGACGAGCAGCGCGATCGCCAGCGCACCGACCATCCGCCGCAGCCCGATGCTGGCGGCGATGTGGCGGGCGCCGGCCGCGATCTGGACGAGGATGTGATGCTCCGAGGGGCGCGGCTTCTCCTCGTGCATCCGCACCGCCGCAAGGCAGATCGCGGACGCCGCGAAGGTGGCCGCGTCGAGCACGGCCACCGCCGCGCCGCCGAGCGCGGCGAAGAGCGCGGCGCCGACCAGCGGCGCGATCAGCCGCGATCCCTCGCTCACCGTCTGGATGGCCGCGTTCGCGTCTGCGAGCCGCTCGACCGGCAGGAGCTGGGTCAGGAGGGCCGAGCGGGCCGACGAGAACAGGTAGCCGGACGCGCCGTAGAGGAACGTGACGACGTAGATGATCCAGACGTTCGCGCGATCGTGCACGAAGAGCAGCGAGAGCAGGACGAGCCCGATCGAGACGTCGGTCGCGATCATCAGCGGCCGCTTGCGCATGCGGTCGACGACGAGGCCGAACGCGGGTGCGATCAGGCCCGGCGCCGCCAGCACGAAGAACACGAGCCCGGCCGCCGCGTTCGATCCGGTGAGCGTCTTCACCCATACGCTCAGCGCCAGGTACATCGCCCGGTCGCCGAACAGCGAGAGCGACTGGCCGACGAGCAGCAGGCGCGCGTTGCGATCGGCCAGGAGCGCGCGCACTGCTCAGTTCCCGGTCTCGCTCGGCGGCAGCGGGAAGCCGGCCGCGAGCACCTGCACCGGCGTCGAGCCGTCGGGGCGGAGGGCAGGGTCGATCCGCTCCGCGAAGGTGAGCAGGAGGTCGGTGATCATCCGCCCGACCTCGGCCAGCTCCTCCCTCGTCAGGTAGAGCAGCGACTCGGACAGGAATGCGGCACGGCGCCAGTCCGGGTCGGCCGTCTGCTCGCGCTCGAGCCACCCCCGCAACCGGCCGATGTCACGCTCGAGGAGGACGGATGTCAGCGCCGACGCGGCGGCCTTCGTCTCGGCGTCGGCGCCGATGCCGTCCCAGGCATGGCCGGCGGAGCGCACGCGCCAGGGCCGCGCCCGTCCGGGCATGGACGACCCCTCCTCGATGAACCCGTACTTCGCCAATTGGCGCAGGTGGTAGGAGACGTTCGCCGGCGTCAGGCCGAGCCGCTCGCCGGCCTGGGTGGCGGTCAGCTCGCCCTCCCTCGCGATCAGTTCGTGGAGCTCGATCCGGGTCGGATGGGCGAGGGCGCGCATGACCGTCGCGTCGGTGAGCCTCCGCGGCTCGAAAGACATGTTTCGAAACATATCTTTCGATTGTTCGAGACGCAAGCGGCGATGAATACCCGGTGCCGAGCACCCGGGGATTCAGGCGATGCGGGCGCGGGCGGCGTCGACCGCCTGGGCGATGCGGCGGGCGCGCGTCTCCGGGCGCTTCGCTCCCTCCACCGCCTCGACCCACTCGCGCCGGTGCGTGAAGGACATCGCGTCGAACGCGGCCCGCACGCCCGGCTCCGCGGCCAGCGCGGCGGCAAGGTCGGCGGGGACGGCGACGGCGCGGGGCGCGTCGTCGCGGCCGATCTCGACCGCCACCGGGTCGCCCACCTCGACGCCGCCGGCCTGCGCCCGGATCTCCTTGCGAAATCCGACGCAGTGGCGGCCGTCGCCCATCGGCATGGTCGAGCCGCGGAACGCGACGCCGTTGATCGTGCCGGCCACCGGGATGCGGGCCCGCCCACCCATCGCCGCCGCCACCTCTGCCGGGAGCACGACGGCGGGCAGGTCGCCCGCGTCGGCTCCGAGGACTGCCTCGAACCGGTGCCTGGTCACACCGGGATGATCACACAGGCGGCCGGTCGAGCTCCGTGTCGGGCGCGAACGCGAGCGCGGAGATGAGCGACGCCAGCGCGAGCACCGCCGCGCCGGAGGCGACGGCCACCGCGTACTCGTACTCCGGCGCGCCCAGCGCCGTCGGCAGGATGAACACCAGCACGGGTACGGCCACACCGAACGCGGCGACCGCCAGGTGCGGGCTCCAGCGGCCGGCCAGGAACCAGGCCAGGACGAGGATGCCGAGCGGCCAGAACGTGACCGTCGTCGCCCAGTAGGCGAGGTGCAGGATCGCGAGGACGACGGGAAGCGCCAGCCAGGCGAGCGACCGCTGCGCCGCGGGGCGCCCGCCACTACGACCCGCCACCCAGAGGAGCGCGGCCGGCGCCGCCAGGAACGTGGCCGTGCCCAATCGGTAGGCGTTCTCCAGCCACGACTGCCCGGGCGTCCACGACTGGTAGCCGACCGCGCCCGCGAACCCGACGATCCCGCTCAGGTAGAGCGCCGTCGCCGCCAGCGGCGCCGCGAGCGCGATCAGCCTGCGGCCACGGCAGATCGCGAACGCCGCCGCGAGGGGCAGAAGCGTTGCGGTGAGCACACGGGCGAGCCCGGCCGCGGCGAGCGGGGTCGGCGCATAGTCGCCGATCGGCCAGCGCATGCCGAGACGCCCATACCAGATGTCCCAGCTGAGCGCGTACGCCGACGCAGTGGCCGCCAATAGCAGGAGCAGGAGCGCGCCCAGCGCACATCCCTCCGCCCACATGCCGGCCCGGTCGCCGCCGCTGATGCGCCGGCCCCGCTCGCTCATGCCGGCCGCGCAGAGCCCGCCGAGCTCGCGCGCGTCGGGCATCGCCCGGCCGTCCTGCATCTCGGCGAGCGTCGCCAGGATCTCGGGGCCGCGCTCGCGCCGGTAGTCCGGCGGGTAGGCCCGCAGCGCGAGCCGGTAGGCGCGCTCGGCCGCGGTCATGCCGCAGGCTCCGGCGCGGACATGCGTGAGACGACGACCGCGGCGGCGTCGACGAGGCGGGCCGCCTCGGCTTCGAGGGCGCGCCGGCCCGAGGAGGTCAGCCGGTAGTAGCGGCGGGCGCGGCCGTCGACGACCTCCTCGCCGTCGACCGCGATGAGACCCTGGCCGAGCAGGCGGTCGAGCGCGGAGTAGAGCGTGCCCGCGGTCAGGCGCACGCGCCCATCCGAGACCGCCTCGGCCCGCTTCGTGATGGCGTATCCGTGGAGCGGGCCGTCGAGCAGGGCCGCGAGCGTGAAGTAGGTGGGTTCCCGCATCGTCTGCATGAGCGATATATACCGCTTGTCGATATATATGTCAAGCCTTCGCCGCACCGCTAGAGTTTGGATCCAAAGTGGCCGAGCGACGTGCAGACCCCTACCGCGACCTGGACGTGATCGATGCCAGGGCGCCGCGCTTCAACCAGGCGACGATCGGCACGCTCGCGCTGGTCGCGGTCGTCACCGGCTGGTGGCCGCTGCTCGGCCTGCTCGCGCTCCAGTTCGCGCTCGGACTGACCCTCGGCCGGCGCTGGTGCCTACCCTGCCTGGCCTACTTCGAGCTCGTCCAGCCACGGGTCGGGGAGGGCCGGCTCGAGGACGCCCGCGCGCCCCGGTTCGCGAACATGATCGGGTTCGGCGTGCTGACGGCCGCGACTGCCGCGTACGCCGCCGGCTTCCCCACGCTCGGCACGGTGCTGGCCGTGCTGGTCGCCGGGCTCGCGCTGCTCGCCGCGGTGACCGGGTTCTGCACCGGCTGCGAGATCTACCGGCTGGGCGCGCGCCTGCGCGGCATCGGCCACGGCGACCTGCGCCGGGTCGACCCGGCCGACGTCGGCCTGCCCGGCGCGGGCGACGGCGCCGTCGTCCAGTTCACCCACCCGCTCTGCTCCGAATGCCTGACCCTCGAACGGGAGCTGCGCGAGGCCGGCCGCGACGTGGTCACCGTCGACGTGCGCACCCGCCCGGACCTGGCCCGCAAGTACGGGATCGGGATCGTCCCGACCGCCGTCGCGGTCGACGCCGCCGGCACGGTCACCGCCCGCCTGGCGTGAATAAACGGGGTCTGACCCCGTTTATTCAGGCGTTGCGCTGCCAGATCATCCGCAGGCCTTCGAGCGTCAGCCACGGCTCGACGTGCTCGATCGTCTCGCAGTGGGGCGCCACCAGCGGGGCCAGGCCGCCCGTGGCGATCGTGGTCGCCGGGGCGCCGAGCTCGTCGCGGAACCGGCGTACGAGGCCGTCCACCAGGCCGGCCCACCCGAACACCGCGCCGGACTGGACGTTCGTGTCGGTGTTCGTGCCGATCGCGTGCGCAGGGGCCACCAGCTCGACCTTCTGCAGCCGGGCGGCGCGGTCGCCGAGCGCGTCGAGGGCCACCTGCAGGCCCGGCGCGATCGCCCCGCCGACGAAGTCGCCGTTCGTCGAGACCGTGTCGAAGTTGATCGCCGTGCCGAAGTCGACCACGATGCAGGGCCCGCCGTGCAGGGCGTAGGCGGCGACGCAGTTCGCCACGCGGTCGGGGCCGACCTCGAGCGGGTTGTCGACGCGCAGGGCGACGCCGGTGCGCACGCCCGGCCCGACGACGAGCGCCTCGTCGCCCAGGTGCTCGCGACTCATCGCGGCGTACTCGACGGCCAGCTGGGGGACGCTCGACGCGACGACCATGGCGTCGATCGACGCGAGCGCGAGGTTCCGCAGCTCCAGCAGCCCCGCCAGCATGAGCGCCAGCTCGTCGCCGGTGTGGGTGCGCACAGTGGTCGTGCGCCAGTGCTCGCGGAGCGTCTCGCCGTCGTACATCCCGACGACGGTCTGGGTGTTACCGACGTCGAGTGCGAGCAGCATCACTCATCGCTGAGCTCGAACCCGGGCGGGAACGTCGTCTCGATCTCGCTCTCGGGCCTGAGCTCCTCGACCGTGACGTCCTGCGTCGTGTGCACCTCGGCCCGCGGGATGATCCGGCTGGGCCGGTTCTTGTCCCAGACCCAGACGTCCTCCATGGTCAGGTGCACGAGCGGATAGGCGGGTGAGTTCGCCGTCTCCATGTCCAGCCGGTTGCACAGGTACGTGGCCTCGGCCGTCAGCACGCAGTAGCGGAAGAGGCCGAACACCGTCGCGTACTCGCGCTTGAGCCGCAGCTCGAGCTCGGCGTCGAACTCCTCCAGGTCTTCGATGTAGGACATGCGCGGGAGTCTAGTCCCCCCGCTCTGCCCGTCAGAGGACGCCCGGGATGAGCCGCTTGGTGCGCGCGGCGTACTCGTCGTACTGCGGGAACTCGGCCCGGATGTTGCGCTCCTCGTAGCTCGTGCGGGCCAGCTGGAGGCCGACGCAGACGAGCCAGGTGCCGCCGGCCAGAAGCGGCCGGCGCGAGCCGAGCACGATCCCGAGCACGGCCGTGAGCTCGCCCAGGTAGAGCGGGTGTCGGACGAGCCGGTAGGGGCCGCGGGTGACGAGGCCGCGGACGTCGGGGAGGATGCCGAAGCAGCGCCCGAGCACCGCCACCGAGCAGATCGCGAAGGCGAGGCCGGCGATCAGCAGCACGTCCGAGGCCAGCACGGCCACGCCGCCGTCGGTGCGGGCGCCGAAGAGGCCCACCGCGATGACGGCCAGCTGTGAGACGAGGGCGACAACCACGCCGACCGCCGAGCGGTTGCGCCGAAGCGGCGCCGGGCGGATGTTGATGAGGACGATGAAGAGGCCCCAGAGCGTGGCGGAGAGCGCGTGGAAGGCCGCGGCGCTGACGCTCGGGGCGGCGCCGACGCCGAGCACGGACACGGTCGCCATCGTCGTGAAGAGGAGCGTCGGGATCATCCGCGAGCCGACCAGCGTGAAGAGGTCGGAGACGCGCGTGATGGGAGTGGCCGCGAGCTCGCTCATACAGGGGTCATCGGCGGCCGCGCCCCTCTACATGAGCGCCACCCCAACGGCCTCCACACCCTGCGGGTCGAGGCCGGCCAGCCAGTCGCCGGCGCGCCTCCCGCGCAACACCAGATCCGGGTCGAGATCGGCCAGCGGCCGCAGCACGAACTCGCGCTCGTGCGCGCGCGGGTGCGGCAGCGTGAGGCGCTCGTCCGTCCGCTCCTCACCGTCGTACCAGATCAGATCGAGGTCGAGCGTGCGCGGCCCCCAGCGGACGTCACGCACCCGGCCGAACTCGGCCTCGACGGCGTGCAGCACGTCGAGCAGCGCCTCCGGCTCATGAGTCGTCTCGACGCGGGCGACGGCGTTCGCGTAGTCCGGCTGGCCGGGCGGCCCGATCGGGCGGGTGCGGTAGACGGGCGAGCCGGCGACCAGCTCGACGCCCGGCCGGCGGCCGAGCGCGACGGCGGCGGCCCGCAGCGTCTCGACCGGCTCACCGAGGTTGGCGCCGAACGCCACGTATGCCGGGATCACCCCTCCGGGGGCACTTTGCACGGATCACCCTTACGAATTGTTCACATTTGCCGATGCTCTTGGTGACGGCTCGCGTTGGGCCGCCGAACCGCTCCGCTCCAGCTCCGGAAAACCACAGGATGGTGCCATGTCGACCCTCATGGAACTTGCCGTCGTGCTCGTACTCTGCCCCGCCGCGCTCGCGATCTGGGCCGATGCCCGCTATCCCAACCTCCGGCCCAAGGAGCTCCGGCGCACGACCGTGCACCTGGGCATCGGCGGTCTGCTCGCCTTCGTCCTCATGCGCCCGCTGCTCGTCGGCATCGCGGAGCTCGTGTCCGGCGCCGCCGGCCAGGCCGCCGCGATCGTCGCCGCCTGCACCGTGATCACCTACTGCCTGACCGTGTCGGTCTGGATCGTGCGCCACGCCGCCGAGGCGATGCGCACCGATGCCTAGGCCATAACCTCGCGCAGGGCCGCTGCGGCCTCCGCGCGGGTGCGCGCCTTCAGCTTGCGCAGGATCGCCTTGACGTGCCAGCGCACGGTCTCGGGCGAGAGGAACAGGCGCCGTGCGATCTCGGTGGTCGTCTCGCCGGCCGCGATCAGCTGGAGGATCTCGAGCTGGCGCGGGGTGAGGCGCTCGCGGTGCGGCAGCTTCGTGGCCAGCACCATCCGCCGTTGCGTGTCGCGGACGTCGGCGATCAGGTGCGCGGCCATCCGCCGCGACAGCGCCGCCTCGCCGCGCAGCACGCCGCGCAGGGCCTCGGCCAGCCGCTCGGGGGCCTGGTCCTTGGTCAGGTAGCCGACGGCGCCCGCCCGCACCGCCGCGATCATGTCGGCCGGGTCGCGCGACTCGCTCAGCATCACGACGCGCACGCGCTCGCCGTGGAGCTCGAACAGCCGCCGGGTGGCGTCGATGCCGCTGCCGTCGGCGAGCTGGAGATCCATCAGCACGATGTCGGGCATGCGCGCGGCGACGACGTCCATCGCCTCACGCACGGTCCCGGCGGAGCCGTCGACGCGGAACCCCTCCGCGTCGAGCAGGTCGATCAGACCGCGCCTGAACAGTGGCTGGTCCTCGACCACCACGATGCGCATCCCGTCCATGAATCCGTTATACGGGTGCTTCCAGGCCGCCGATAGCCCGTTTACGGATCAACCATCTCGACGACGCCCCGCTCGATCGTGACGGCGACCTCGGCGACGTCGTGCTTCACCGGGGCGTGCGGCTTGGCGACGCGCACGCGCAGGCCCGTGGCCGGATAGCGCTCGGCGAGATCGTCCGCGATGACAGTCGCGAGCCGCTCGAGCAGGTCATACGGCCCACCGGCGGCGAGCTCGGCCACCCGGTCGCACACGGCGGAGTAGTTGACCGCGTCGTCGAGGTCGTCGGTCTGCCCGGCTTGCGACCGTCGCGGGTGCAGCCAGACGTCGATCACGAACGGCTGGCCGCGCTCGCGCTCGAAGTCGCGCACGCCGTGGTGGGCGTACACCCGCAGGCCGCGGATCTCGACCGTCATCCGCTCCATCTTCAGGAAGGGGTCGTTCACGCGACCGCCTCGATCGCCGCCGAGACGGCCAGCGCGTCGCGGGTCGGCCTGACCGCGTGCACGCGCAGCATCCACGCGCCCCGCCGGACCGCGGCCAGGTTGACGGCCACGGTGGCGACGTCACGGCCCTCGAGCGGCTGGCCGGTGAGCACCCCCAGGAACGACTTTCGCGACGCACCGACGAGCACGGGCGGGCCGATCGCGGCGATCCGGTCCAGGTGGCGCAGGAGGGCCAGGTTGTGGTCGATGGTCTTGCCGAAGCCGATCCCGGGGTCGACGCAGATCTGGCCGGGATCGATGCCGCTCGACCGGGCGAAGGCGGCCCGCTCGGTCAGGAACGCAGAGACCTCGGCGACGACGTCGTCGTACTGGGGGGCGTCCTGCATCGTCTTCGGCTCGCCCAGCATGTGCATAAGGCACACGGGGACGCCGGCGGCGGCCACCACCTCGGCCATCGCGGGATCGTGGCGCAGGGCGGTCACGTCGTTCACGAGGGCTGCGCCGGCCCGGATCGCCTGCTCGGCGACCTCGGCCTTGACGGTGTCGATCGAGATCGGCACCTCGGTCTGGCGGGCCAGCCCGTCGATCACCGGGAGGACGCGCTCGAGCTCGACCTCGAGCGGCACCGGATCCGAGCCGGGCCGGGTCGACTCGCCGCCGACGTCGAGCACGTCGGCGCCCTCGGCGGCGAGCTTCAGGCCGTGAGCGATCGCAGCGGCCGGATCGAGGAACGTGCCCCCATCCGAGAAGGAGTCGGGGGTCACGTTCACCACACCCATCACGGCCGGGGCCGGGAACCTCTCACGCAGCGGCAGCACGCTGCGCAGGTTAGATCAGTGATATGCGAGCGCGGTCGCCTCGGTGATCTGGCGCTCCCAGCCGGGGGAGAACGTCCAGGTGCCGCGACCGGGCACGTACATCTCGGTCGACGAGTTGTTGTCGAAGCCGATTGCATTCTGGGCGCCGAGCTGGACGAGCATCTTGCCCCAGTTCCAGCCGTATACGCCGTCGCCGTACTTGACGCCGCCCGTGATGATCAGCCAGCCGTGCGTCGCCGTCTCGGCCACCGCGGGGCGCCAGTGCGGGTAGTCCCACTGCCAGCCGTCGCTCGACATCATCGGCGGGTTCACGTGCGCCAGCGGGTACTGCACCCTGCCGTCCTTGACGAGGCGGGGCTTGCCGCCCATCACGTCCGTCACGGCGGCCCAGCGGGGCGTGTCCGTCGAGATCGTGAACGCGTGCGCGGCCGCGTTCGCCTTGTGCTCGAGGTCGCCGGCGGCGAAGTGGCCGGCCTTCGTGATCATGAGCGCCTGGCCGGCGGCCAGCGGGACGTCGACCTGGCCGGTGCAGACGTAGCCGCCGCAGGTGGCCGAGTTCGCGACCGTGAGCTGGGTCGTCGTGGTCGTGCCCGTGCCCTCGCCGAAGCGGAAGCCGCGGACCGTCTCGCCCGTCTTGAGGCCGGTCGAGTTGTTGACCTGCTGGCTGCCATGGAGCATGTCGGCGAAGAACGAGGGATCGGCGTTCGTGACGACGAAGCCCACCCATCCGGTGGGTACGCGCGCGAGCGTCCCGGTCTTGATCGCGACCTGGTCGCCCTTCACGGACGTGAGGCCCGCCGAGCTGGGGTTGAAGGCGCCGACCGTGGCGGTGTGGCCCTCGAGCAGCGTGATCTTGGCCGGGCGCGCGATCGGCGAGCCCATGACCATGCGGCCGGCGGACTGGTAGCCGACGGCCGGGCCGCCGGTGCCGAAGTCGACGATGTGGCGGCCCTGCACCAGCATCCCGCTCGGCTTGCCGTAGCTCCAGTTCGAGCCCTGGCCGAAGAAGTCCGCGTTGATCGCGCCGAGGAAGCCGGCCGGTGCGCTGGCGTGGGCCCAGTTCGAGATCGTGTTCAGGCGGATGCTGCCGTTCGCGGTCGGGTGGTTGAGCGCCTCGGCGATGAGCTGGACGTGCGGGTCTCCGAGCTTCCACGAGAGCCTGTAGATGTCCTGGTTCGTGCCGCTTCGCATCCGCGCGCGCCAGTGGGTCAGGGTGACGCCCGGCTTCAGCGTCCGGGTGCAGAAGAGCGGCGCCGGCGGGCACTTGTAGGAGAGGATCGGCCCGCTGATCCGCGGCGTCGTGGCGAGGGCCTGCGGCGCCATGACGAGGCAGCCGGCGACGCCGACGGCGAAGGAGAGTGTGACCCGGACGAAGCGCAACGAAGACCCCTGGAGACGGTGGACGGGACGGCTGTCCAGGTGATCGGCAGGCAGGGGTCATCCGACCCACCCCCTTTTCAGGGATTCGGCATGGGGACAGTCCCCGCACGGCGGGGACTGTCCCCGATTTTTGTCGGACTCAGGAGGGCTGCGGCGACTCCGGCGGCTGGCCGGAGGCGATGTTGCCCGGAAGCGGCAGGCCGATCCCGCGGGGCCGCGACGACTCCTTGCGCGGCTGCTCCGTCGGGGTCTCGGTCGGCTTCGGCTCCTGGTCCTTGAAGATCTCCTCGGGGGCCTCGCCGGCGAGCAGGCGCTGGAACTGGCCCGCGTCGAAGGTCTCGTACTGCATCAGGATCTTCGACATCCGGTTGAGCTCGTCGATGTTGGCGCCGAGCACCTCACGGGCGCGCTCGTGGGCCTGCTCGACGATGCGCCGGATCTCGTCGTCGATCTCGCGCGCGATCTCCTCGGAGTAGTCGGCCTCGTGGCCGAAGTCGCGGCCCAGGAAGGGCTGGCTCGAGTCGCGGCCGAACGTGCGCGGGCCGAGCTTCTCGGACATGCCCCAGCGGGTGACCATGCGCTTGGCCGTGTCGGTCGTCTTGTTCAGGTCGTCCTCGGCACCGGTCGTGACCTCGCCGAACACGAGCTCCTCGGCGGTGCGGCCGCCCAGGTTCTTGGCCAGGCCGTCCAGCAGCTCCGCGCGCGAGCGCATGAACTTGTCCTCCTGGGGCAGCGTCACGACGTAGCCGAGGGCCATGCCGCGGCCGACGATCGAGATCTTGTGCACCGGATCGTTGTGCTCGAGGAAGTGGCCGACGAGCGCATGGCCCATCTCGTGCACCGCGGTGATCTCGCGCTCCTTCGGCGAGAGCAGCCGGGTCTTCTTCTCGGGCCCGGCGATGACCCGCATGATGCCCTCTTCGAGCTCGAGGTTCTCGATCTGCTTCTTGCCCTTGCGGGCGGCGAGCAGGGCGGCCTCGTTGACGAGGTTGGCGAGGTCGGCGCCGGTGAAGCCCGGCGTCTGACCGGCGAGCGCCTCGATGTCGACGACCTGCGACATCGGCTTGCCGCGGCTGTGCACCTCGAGGATCTTCTTGCGGCCGACCCGGTCGGGGCGGTCGACGACGACCTGGCGGTCGAAGCGGCCAGGGCGCAGCAGCGCCGGGTCGAGGATGTCGGGCCGGTTCGTGGCCGCGATCAGGATCACGTTGTCCTTCATCTCGAACCCGTCCATCTCGACGAGGAGCTGGTTCAGGGTCTGCTCCCGCTCGTCATGGCCGCCGCCCATGCCGGCGCCGCGGTGGCGGCCGACGGCGTCGATCTCGTCCATGAAGATGATGCAGGGCGAGTTCTGCTTGGCCTGCTCGAACAGGTCGCGGACGCGGCTCGCGCCGACGCCGACGAACATCTCGACGAAGTCGGAACCGGAGATCGAGAAGAACGGCACGCCGGCCTCGCCGGCGACGGCCCGGGCGAGCAGCGTCTTGCCGGTGCCCGGAGGCCCGAACAGCAGCACGCCCTTGGGGATGCGGGCGCCGAGCGCCTGGAACTTCTTCGGGTTCTCGAGGAACTCCTTGATCTCCTGCAGCTCCTCGACGGCCTCGTCGACGCCGGCCACGTCCTTGAACGTGATCTTGGGCGAGTCGACGGACATCCGCTTGGCCCGGCTCTTGCCGAAGCTCATCACCTTCGAGCCGCCGCCCTGCATCTGATTCATGAGGAAGATCCAGAAGACGAAGAAGAGCAGGAAGGGCAGGATGGTGATCAGCGCGCTCCACCACGGGGAGCCGCCGGCCTTGGCGCCGTCGATGGCGACGCCCTTCTCGTTCGCGAGCGCGAGCTCCTTGTTCAGCAGCGCCACCGACGGGACGCCGACGCTGTGCGTCGTGTTGTCGGTCTGCGTGTAGGTGACGCTGTTCCCGGTGGGATCGGACTTGAGGGTCTTGACCTTGCCGCCTTCAGTCTGGCTGACGAGGTCGCTCCAGTTCTGGCTCGGCCCGCTGCTCGACGAGTTGACGATCTTCAGGGCGAAGAACGCGAGCACCAGCACGACGAGAATCGGAAAAAGTGCGCTCTTGAAAAGTCTGTTCACGACGTGTCGCCTACTTCCCCCGGGGATAGAGTCGGACGGCCCTGCCCGCGGTCGCCGGGAGTCGGATTACCGGTCCAACGATACCACGGGGGTTTCCAATGCCCCCGTATCGGCACCGACCCCAGAGTCCTTGACGACCGGGGAGCTTTCCCTGGTTATTCGCATGCGCCGCGCCCGCGGATTCCTCGAGGATGCCGAGACACCAATGGACGCGGTGCGTTTTGAGGTCCCGTGGGCGGGCGAACAGCCGGGGCAACGGCGACGCCGGACGATTGAGGAGGGGCCAACGGGAGAACCCTGGGTTCCCCCGCTATTCAAACTCGTCGGGCAATTTGGATTCGTCGAGGGCGGCGACGAAGGGGAGGCCGCGGTAGCGCTCGCCGTAGTCGAGCCCGTAGCCGATGGCGAACCGGTTGGGGATCTCGAAGCCGACGTAGCGGCAGACGATGTCCGCCTTGCGCCGCGCCGGCTTGGTCAGCAGGGCGCA
>Ga0075435_100001048_pt1 | contig 17518 bp, 12 predicted proteins | sample RhiMethybrSRZTD4_FD_75302 | JGI IMG/M metagenome (GOLD analysis project Ga0075435, IMG submission 75302) | Populus rhizosphere microbial communities from Tennessee, USA - Rhizosphere MetaG P. TD hybrid SRZTD4 | ecosystem: Host-associated > Plants > Roots > Rhizosphere > Soil | place: USA...
CGCAACCGCGTCACCTACTGGCCGGACGCATTCATCCGTCGTGTCCACAATCACCCGTAAGAACGTCGTCGCGAACCTGGCCGGGCGCGCCTTGAGCGCCGCCCTCGCATTCGCCACTGTTCCGATCGTCATCCACCTTCTCGGCGTCGAGTCGTACGGCCTGATCGGTGTCTTCGCCACGCTGCAAGCCATCTTCGGACTCCTCGACCTCGGCCTGAGCGGAACGATGACCCGCGAGATGGCGCGCCGCTCCGCGTCGCCCGAAGAGCGCAAGAGCTGTCGCGATTTCGTCCGCACCGTGGAGGTGTTCTACTGGGGCATCGGCATCGTCATCGGCGCGTTGACGATTGCAGGCGCACCGTATGTCGCGCATCGCTGGATTCACGTGCGATCGCTGTCGCCGCAAACCGCGCAGAACGCGGTGATCCTCATGGGGATCGCGCTTGCGGTGCAATGGCCCCTCAGTCTCTATGAAGGCGCAATCGGAGGACTGCAGCGGCAAGTCCTCGGCAACGTCGTCAGTCTCACCACGACCGTCATCCGCACCGCTGCGGCGATTGGCGTTCTCTTCGTGGTATCGCGCAGCATCGAGGCGTACCTCATCGCTCAGGCCGGCGGCTATTTTCTGCAAACGTTCGTGACGGCCATCGTCGTCTGGCGATCGCTTCCGCCTGCCGAAGGGCCGGTGCGCGTGCACATCCCGATCCTCGCCGACGTCTGGCGCTTCGCGGCTGGAATCAGCGCGACGTCGATCATCGGCATCGTCCTTACGCAAATCGACAAAGTCGTCGTGAGCAAAGTTCTCGACCTGCGCGAATTCGCGTTCTACACCGTCGGCGCAACGGCCGCCGCCGGCCTCTACTACATCGTCGGTCCGATTTTCACCGCCGTCTATCCGCAGATGACGCAGCGCGCCGCTGCAGGCGATCCGACGCTCGCCTCCTTCTATCACCGCTCCTCACAGCTTCTCGGCGCCGTCGTCTTTCCCGTCGCCGCCACAATGGCATTTTTCTCGCGCGACGTCCTCCTTCTCTGGACGCGCGACGCGCAGACGGCCACCGCGGCATCGACGGTGATGGCGCTGCTCGTCACCGGAACGGCCTTGCACGGGATGATGCACATTCCCTATGCACTGCAGTTGGCATATGGGTGGACGAGCCTGACGATGATCACCAATGCCGTCATGGCCGCAGTGCTCGCGCCATTGATGTTCGGCATTGCGCGCCGCTTCGGCGCGCCCGGCGCCGCCGCCGTATGGCTTCTTCTGAACTGCGCATATGTTCTCGTCGTCGTGCCGCTGATGCACCGCCGGTATCTGAAAGGGGAGACGGCGGCGTGGTATGTACGCGACCTCCTCCTGCCGCTCCTGGCGTCGACGCTCGCCGCCGCGATCTGGCGTGCCGCGGCCCCGCGACAATTACCGCTCATTCAATCCGCTGCCGTCGTCGCGGGCTGTATCGTGACGGCGTTCATTGCGGCGGTCGTGGCCACGCCGGCGGCGCGCGAGGAGCTCGTGGCCCGCGGCAGTGCGCTTGCGTTGAGGGTGCGTGAGCGATGAAAGTGACGATCGCCATGCCCGTGTACAACGGCCAGCGGTTCATTCGCGAGGCGCTCGACTCGCTGCTTGCGCAGACGTTCAAGGACTTCGAGATCGTCATTTCCGACAATGCGTCGACCGACTCGACGCCGGCGATCTGCCGCGAATATCAAGAGCGGGATCCGCGCGTCCGCTACATTCGCCAACCCGAGAATCGCGGCGCATTCGTCAATGCCGAGATGGCCGTACGCGCCGGCAATGGCGAGTACACGATGATGGTCGGCGACGACGACGTCTACGATCCGCGCTACATCGAAGTCCTCTTGCCGCTCTTCGAGCGCGATCCCGAAGTCGGATTGGCTTATTCGAATTACGGATTCATCGACGAGCGCGGCGTGAAGACGCCGTCGACGCTGCGTCGCTTCTTCCATCGCGACAGGAAGCCGGCCAGCGTATTCGCCGCATACGACCGCCATCGCATCTGCCTGCCGATGATCTTCGGCCTGATGCGCTCGGAGGTCTTCAAGAACGCGCTGCCGTTTCAGACGTTCAAGAAGATGACCGGCGATCTCGACAACCTGTTGATGCTGCGCATTCTCTCGTTCGGCATTCGTGTCGAGAGCACGCCGGAGGTGCTGTTTCATTACAGAGTGAAAGACCGCAGCGGCACGAATCCTCCCGATTGGCCGTCGACGCGATGGGGACAGCGGATGTACATCTTCCGGCATCACCTCGAAGTGATGAGGCGGACGTTTGCGATCCTCGACCGCTCCGCATTCAATCGAATTCAAAGGCTGCTGCTCAAGGCCGGATCGCTCGAAACCCTGATCGCGTATTGGACGGTGATGCCGCTATTGACGATGTGGAGGGCACGCCGCGCGCGCTAATGCTTCGTCCCGCGCTGCCGCGGCGGTGCATTGCGCATATAAACGACCAGGACGGCATGATCGTACGTCGTCACCAGCATTGGCGCGAGCGTTCCGTCGACCGAATCGAATCGCAGCGAGCCGTCCAGCATCTTCGGATATTGCTCGAGGATGAATGCCGGATCGGCCGATTGGGCGGCCGCCCCCGCCGTCATGCGCTTGAAGACGAGCCACCGATGCTGTTCATTGCTCGAGGGGACGACGAAAACGTTCGGATCGCCATTCGCGGCGGCCAACGCGGTGGAAGCGCAGTCCCATGTCTCGCAGGAAGCGATCGTCCAGAGGTGCGTCAGCGGGACACAAGGACAGGGGTCGGCGGCCTGAAGGGCAGGAGCAAGGAGCAGAAGGAGGAGAGCGGCTGGGGCGGCTTTCTGCAACATGTCAACGCGCGGTGAAAAACACATGCCAGTGAGGCGGGGCGGCAACGGACATGCAATGCCGCCACGTGGTGCACTATGCGTATCCGTTCGCTACTCCTCGCTCTCGCCGTCGCGCTCGCATCGCAGGCTCTTTTCGCCGCTACGTTCGTCGTTCCCAATGACCGGGACATGGTCCGCCGCGCGGACGCCATTACGGTCGCGACCGTTCTCAGTCAATACAGCCGCATTACGGACGACGACTCGATCGAGACCGTGACCGTCATGTCGCCTGAAGAAACGATCAAAGGACTCGTGACGGCGTCAGCCACGACGTTTGAAGTGCATGAGCCCGGCGGTGTCGTCGGAGATCGCGCGTTGATCATCCCCGGCGTTCCCCGCTTTACGCCCGGACAGCGACTCATTCTTTTCCTCACAAGAACGCCACAAGAGACGTGGGCCGTCACCGATCTCGTTCTCGGCAAATTCCGCATGGCCATGGATCGCACCGGCGAGCACATCGCGGTGCGCGATGAGGAAGCGATCGTCGGATGGGATCCCGATCTCACGCCCCACGTCGAGCCGCGGCGCCAAGCCGACAAATTCCTCGCATTTCTCCGAGACGAAGCGAAAGGCACCATCACCAAGCAGGATTACTTCGTGCCCCGTAGCCCGATCGCAGGGGAGGATCTGCGCGCGACGACATTCAGCGACGCGCTCAACGCGCCGGCAACGACGCTCGCCACATTCACGGCGCGCTCTTATACCTTCGACGTCTCCGGAGGCCCCGGCGCCCGCTGGACCGCTTTTCCGAGCGCAGTGACATTCTTCATGGGCGCGACACAAGAACCGGGCGCGCCCGGCGGCGGCTCCACGGCAGTGCAGACCGCGCTGGGCGCATGGACGAACGACTGCGGCTCCAACGTGAATTACACATACGGCGGCACCGATAGTACGCATACGAAGGGGCTCACCGGTCCCGACGGCGCCAATACCGTTCTGTTCGAGCGCAGTCTCTCCGCGTACGGCGTCGGCCCATTCGCCTGCTCCGGCAACAGCTACAGCGGCACGCTCGGAATCGGCGGAGTGACGTCGACGAACGGCCAGCACACGTTTTCGGGCGATACGTTCTATACGACGGCCGAAGGCGACGTCGAGATGAATCAGGGTCTCGCCAATTGCTCGCTGCTGTTCAGCAACGGGGACTTCAACTCGGCGGTGACACACGAAATCGGCCACACGCTCGGATTCCGTCATTCCGATCAGAGCCGCGCCGACAATCCGTCCGTGACCTGCTCGTCCGATCCGACGCTCGAGTGCTCCTCGCGCGCGATCATGACCGCGTTCGTGACCGCCGGCCTCAATGCGGCTCTGCAGCCCTGGGACATCAACGCCGTGCGCGCCCTCTATCCGGGCGGTTCTTGTACGGCCTGCACGCCGCCGGCGATCACGGCGCAGCCGCAGTCGCAGACCATTGCCGCCGGCACCGCGGTAACGCTCAGCGTGACGGCAACCGGTACGGGACCTTTGTCGTATCAATGGTACGGCGGCTCGTCCGGATTTACGGGAGCGCCACAGCCGGGAGCGACCGGCTCGACGTTTACGGTCTCTCCTACAGTGACGTCGCAATATTGGGTGCGCGTGACGAATTCCTGCGGATCGGCGGACAGCACCACCACGCTGATCACAGTGACGAATAGTTGCACGCCGCCGTCGATCACCACTCAACCCCAGTCGAGGACGGTCTCACCGGGGACGGCGGTCACGCTCTCAGTGACTGCCAGCGGCAGCGCCCTCTCCTATCAATGGTTCAACGGCGCCTCGGGCTTCACAGGCTCGCCGATCAACGGCGCGACCGGAACCTCGGTGACGGTTTCCCCCACCGTGACGTCGCAGTATTGGGTCCGCGTGTCGAACGCTTGCGGCAGCGTCAACAGCGCAACGGCACTGATTACAGTGACCAGTTGCTCGCCGCCTTCGATCACGTCCCAGCCGCAGTCGACGACGACGACCCCGGGAGCGCCGGTCACACTGAGCGTGTCGGCGAGCGGCACGGGTCTGACGTATCAATGGTTCAACGGCTCTTCGGGATATACGCTGTCGCCGATCAACGGTGCTACGGGAACATCCGTCACCGTCGCGCCGACGGTGACGTCGCAGTATTGGGTGCGCGTCTCGAACAGTTGCGGCTCCGTCAACAGCAACACCGCGCTGGTCACGGTGACGAGCGGCTGCACGCCGCCGTCGATCACGACGCAGCCGCAGTCCACGACCTCGACAGCGGGGGCACCGGTAACGCTGAGTGTCTCCGCAACCGGCACGAATCTGACGTATCAGTGGTTCAATGGCGCTTCCGGCTACACGCTGTCGCCGATCAGCGGCGCCACCGGACCATCGGTCACCGTGTCGCCGACCGTGACCTCGCAATATTGGGTGCGCGTCTCCAACAGTTGCGGCTCCGTCGACAGTACGACGGCGCTGATCACGGTGAACTGTGCGCCGCCGTCGATTACGTCGCAACCGCAGTCCGTCACCATCCAGAAGGGACAGTCGACGACGCTGACGGTGAGCGCGTCCGGCTCCGGCCTGACGTATCAATGGTTCAATGGAGCATCCGGCTATACGCTGTCGCCGATCAACGGGGCCACCGGACCCTCGGTGACCGTGTCGCCGACTGTGACCTCGCAATACTGGGTGCGCGTCTCCAACAGTTGCGGATCGGTCAACAGCAATACTGCGCTCGTAACGGTGCAATGACGAGCGCCGCCGCCGCGGCGGAAATCGTTTGACGTCTGACATTCAACTGACGGTCCTCACCGATCCGGTGATGGACGTCCGCCGCGCGTTGCCGATTACGGCGCGGGCACTGGCGCGGCGTGTGCGCAATTTGATGCATCCGCCGCCGCCGTATTTCTCGACGTATTATCGCGGTCATTTCGCCGTCACGCGCAGTCTCGTCGAGGGCCTGCAGAAGATCGGTGCGCCCGCGAATTACAATCCGCGCTCGGTTCGCGGCGTCGGCCCGAACGTCATTGTCCTGAGCGGCCTCAATACGCTCGCCCAGGCCGTTGAGCTGCGCCGCAAAGGACGGATCCGGCGTTTGCTCGCCGGACCGAACATCCTCGAGTTTCCCTCGGATCATCCCGACCTCATTGGCGCCGCGGAGGTGGATGTCTGCATTACGCCGGCGCCGCCGACGGCGAGGCTTTATGAGAAGGACCTCCCGCGTTTGGCCGGACGCGTCCGGCCGTGGCCGGCCGGCGTGGACACGGAATACTGGTCTCCTCACGGTGAGCGCTCGGACCGAACGGTTCTGATTTTCCTGAAGGAGAACAAAGGCCCGGTCGGTCCGATCGATCCCTATGTGGAATTCATCGAGCGCAAGGGATATCACGTGGAAGTGATCCGCTATGGATCGTATTTGCCGGCCGATTATCGCGAGCATTTGCGCCGCTGCGCGATGATGGTCGGCTTCGTGACGGAAGAGAGTCAGGGCATCGCGTGGACCGAAGCGTGGTCGACGGACGTGCCCACGCTCCTGTGGAATCAACGGACGGCAACGTTCAACCATCCCCGCTTTCGGGGCGTCCCATTTCCGACGACGACGTCTCCGTACCTGACTCGCGACACGGGTTTGTTCTTTTTCAGTTACGACGAGTTCGAGGGCGTATTTGCGCAGTGGGAACGCGAGCGCTCGTCGTTTCGGCCGCGCCAGTGGGTGCTCGAGAACATGTCTGATGAAGTCTGTGCCCGGCTCTTGTGCGACATCGCCGGTGTCTCTCATGGCTGATCGTGTTGCGCGGTGGACGGCCATCCACGCCGTCATCGTCACTTTGATCGCCGCCTCATGGACGGCGATTGCCGATGTCCACGAAGGATACTGGCCGACTCTCGCGCTCCTGATTGTTGCAGCGGCCGTCGCACTCGCCTTGATCCATGAGACGAGCATCCGGTGCAATGATCCGCGTCTCCTGCGCCTCGGCTATGTATATGACGCCGCTCTTGCGTTCATGCTGCTCGTTCTTGCGACGCGCTGGAGCGCGAATCTGGCCGCCGGCGGGGTCTCTTTGGAAGGAGACCAGGAGCGCTTCTATTTTCAGGCCGGCCAGTTGGCGCGGGACGGCTTTCGCCTGAGCCATCTGCCGAGCTTGAATTACACCGGTGTTCTGTTCGTCTATGGAGTCATCTTCAGAATCTTCGGGCAGAATCCTTACGCTCCGCTGTTGGTCAATCTTCTGCTGATCGTAGTCGTGACGGTGATGCTGGTTCGCGTCGCTTATAAGATTAAGAGCGAACGCACTGCAGGCGACTGGATGATCGGACTGCTGCTCATTGTGCCGGACGTGCTGCTGCACGGCGTGATGCCCTCGCGGGACATCCTGGCGATGGGCCTTGTGGCCATTGCGGTGCTCGCGGTGGCGGAATATGTATTGGACGATCCACGCGGTCGGAAGCCGCTCGTTGCCGCGATGCTCGTGATCCCGGCGCTTCTCCTCCTTGCGGTCGTGAGGACGCCGGCGTTGATTCCTGCGGTCGGGTCGATCGTGCTTCTCCTGCTTTTCTTTCGGGTGTGGAAAGGCATCGTGGCCGTCGCCGTTCCCGCAGCCGTGATCCTGTTGACGGCACCGCTGCTGTCCGAGCGCCTCGGCGGCTATCACGTCAGCTATTCGTACATCGCGAGCCATCTTGTGGCCGACTCCGCCGACCTGCCGCTCGACATCTTCAACTGGCACCCGCGCTCCATTGCGCGCCTTCTCATTCCCCACAATGCCGTTCAGGCGATCGCCTATGCGCCGCCTCGGCTCGTCCTGTACCTCTTGGCGCCGTTGCCGTTCGTGAATCCGAGGGCAGCGACCGGTTGGTCGCGCGACCAGATGCTCATGACGGCCTTGTCGTCGGTGGTCTATGTGCTGCTGTTTCCAATGCTCCTCGCGTCCCTATACGGCGCGATCACCGCACGACGCGCGGGACTGACGCTGCAGATTCCCTTTTGGTTGACGATGTTCGCAATTGCCGCAGGCACGCCACTCATCCACGAGCGATATCGACTGATGGCGGTTCCATTTCTCATCGGATGCATCTGGCTCGGGCGAACGGCTACCAGAAGAGAAGTGTTGTGGAGCTACACCCTTTGGGGCTCGGTCCTGATCGTCGGCGGTGCTTCGGCCGCGATTTACAAGGCGCAACCATGCGCGACGCCGCGCATCTCGAGACAGCCCGAGTCGTCGACGATTGTTGCCGGCGTTCCGGTGACGCTGTCCGTGCGTGCGAGCGGGGACGGTCTTTCCTATCAGTGGTACGGAGGAGATCCCGGGTTCATGGGTGCGCCGGTATTGGGGGCGTCGCGCCCGACGCTCGTCGTCTCCCCACGCGTCACATCGACGTATTGGGTGCACGTCATCAATCCTTGCGGCGCAGTCGATAGCTCGTCCTCGGTCATCACCGTCAAATGAAGCGATTAAAACGGCCACAAGGCATTTCTCCTTGGTATGTCGTCATCGCGATCGCGCTATGGATCGTGCTCATCGTCTATTGCTGGATGCAGCACGACGTGCAGGCGGCAGAGCTTGCGGTCATTCTGCCGACCATTTTCGGCACTGCATTTCTCGTTTCGTTGCGCGTTCGCTCGATGGTCCTCGGCCTGTTCATGGCCCTGACATTCATCTCCCACGGGATTGCTCCGGCGTTCTTCTTCCTGCAGCGAGACAATTACACGTACACCGGCGGCTTTGGAGCGGTGAAGAATTTCTCGTTCGGTGTCGGAGAGCTTCTCGAGATCTACGGGACAGTCTTTGTGTTCACATTCTCCCTGCTCGCGTTCGCGATGGCGGGAATTGCGGCGCGCAAGCGCCGGCGCCCTGTCCCCAAGCCGCCGCCACCTGCGGTCAGGTCTTACCGCCAACTGCGCTACGACGTGCTCCTGGTGCTGTTCGTCGTCCTCGTCGGAATCCCGCAGTCGCTTATCATGTACAGCTCGAGAGTCGGCATTACGGGACTGGTCTCTCCGGTTCTTCCGTATCGCCTGACCGGGTTGATGTATTACTCCCGCGCGTTCTTTTATCCGGTGCTCCTGTTCGTCGGATTCATGCTCTCGAAGCAGCGAGCTCTGACGGCGTCTGCAGTGTTGCTCTATGCGTGGTTCGCCGGGATGTGCGGATCGAGCCGGTACCTGCTGTTGATCTCCGCGGCAGCCGTTCCGCTCTTTGCATTGATCGATCGAAAGCGCATCCGTTTCGTACTGGCGGCGCTATTTCTGATCGTTTCGTTCCGAACCGTCACGTATACGCGCGCCTACGTCTACGATGGGTCGCCGCCATTTCGTGAGTATGCGTGGCGAGCACTTCATGGAGAACATGACTACTCGAGCCTCACGGTTGGCGAAGTCATTGGCGGGATCGCCTTGCGTCTTTACGGTCCCCAGGACATCGTTCTGTCGTATCAATACGACGTCCCCAGCCGCGCGCAAGCGGTCGTGCGATGGTTCACGGGCGGCAACGTCGTGGAAGACCTGAACTACGACTTCTATGGGATGACGTTCGCCGCCGGCTCGGGCTTCGGTGTCGGAATCGGTCTGCACGGGTGGATGATCGTGCTGGCGCGCAGAAGCTACATTCTGCTGGTCGTTCTCGCCGCGGTCATCGCACTGCTGTTGGTTCTCGGCGACGCCGCCGTGGATGGTATTCGGCGGCTGACAGTGTTCAATGCTTCCGCGCTCGCCAGTCCAGTGGCGTTCTTCCTCGTGTACGTCTTGTATGCGTCGTCGATCCGGTGGTATTACCAGCTCCTGGCAGCCTGTTTCCTCGGCGTCTGGGCGCTTCGTTTCCTTTTCCCTCTTCCCGCGCCGTTTGTGCGGCGCCCGCATTTGACGCATGGCGAAGTCCAGGCTCAGTAACGCGCTCGTGCCTTCGATGATCGCGCTGGCGATCACGGTGGGCTGGTCGGTATTCGCATATCCTGCGGACGGTTTTCTGCGGACGCTCGCGTTTCTCATCGCAGTGTTGGGCGGCGGGATTGTGCTCATCCGCCGCACGTCCACCCGGCTCGAAGATCCGAGCCTGCTCAAACTGCAGTTCGTGTTCTTGGGGAAAATCGCGCTCCTTCTTTTGTTGAGCTTCTCCTGGGATCACACGCTCCGTAACGAGCGGGCGGTCCTCCAGGGCGATCAGGAACGTTACTATCACCAGGCCGTCGACGTCGGACGTGCCGGCCTGACGCCGAGCGCGATCGCACGGATCATTCAGAACATCAATTATCCGGGCATCATCTACATCTACGGCGCCGTGCTGAGGGTCTTCGGCGAGAACGTATTTTGCGTCGCATTGTTCAACGGATTGGCCACGCTGGTGACCGTGCTTCTCCTGGCGCGGCTTTGTTACCGGCTGAAACCCGACCGCGGCCGGCACGACTGGCTCATCGGACTGAGCATGCTTCTGCCGGACATCATCGCGTGCGACGTGATGACTTCGCGCGACACTCTGGCAATGTCTCTCTTATCGATCGCCGTGCTCCTGGTCGCGTTGCAGTTGCTCGACCCCTCGCCACAATCGTGGATACCGCCGCTCCTCGTTGCGGCGAGTCTCGTCGCTCTAGCCGCAGTACGCACGACCGCTCTGATTCCGGCCGTGGCGTCCATCATCGTTCTCTTGCTTAAGTATCGGGCCCGGATGCGGATGGCCACGGTCGTAGCGGCCGTCGTCATTGCCGTCGCCTTTCTGATGGTTGCGCCGGGACTGTCTCATTCGCTCGGCGGCTACAAGATGACGTATATGCAGATCCTCTCCGTCACGGTCGTCAATCCGGATGGGCGATTGATCAATGGGTTTACGTGGAGCGACCGGTCGATCGGACGACTACTCGTACCGCGATCGCTGCCGCACGCGATCCTCTTGTCGATCCCGCGCATGATGGCGTATCTCATCGTGCCGCTGCCGAGGGTGAAGATCGACGGACAGGCATTGCTGGCCGGCGATTGGATGATGATTCAGGAAATCCTCGCTGCTTCATCGTCGGTTCTCTACCTTGCGCTGTTTCCGTTGGCACTCGTTGCGCTCTATCGATCGATCGCGAAGAAGGATTCGACACTCGCGCTCGTCGCTCCGTTCTGGCTGACGTTCATTACGATTGCGAGCGGCACGGCGATCCTGCAAGCGCGGTATCGCGTCATGGCGCTGCCGTTTCTCTGTGGCTGCATCTGGCTCGGCCGTGCCGGTTCACGCCGCCAGATCGCCGTCGCTTACGGCGTATGGACGGCGATGCTCGGCGCGGCCGTTTCCGCGGCCGTGCTCTACAAATACATCCTCGTGTGATGATCCTCGAACAGGTCAAGCGCGGTCTGAAGCGGATTCCCGCTGTCTACAACCTCAATGCGGCGGTGAAGAGCGCGGCGTTGTCGCGCGCGGTGCGTCGCATCGATCGGAGCTACGCATCGATCGATTCCGCGCCAATCGACGGGTCGCCGGAAGCGATCAAGAGTCTCATTGCGACGCGTCTGGCGGAGGCGAGCATTGAGGTCACGCCACGCCCGGCCGGAGCCTTGCGAGTCTTTTGCGTCGGCACGTATTACGAACAGGAAAATGGCGGATTTCTGCAGGCCCTCGCCCGTCTTGGCGACGTCGTGATCTTCGAAAACGATCGCGGTGGCTACGGCCTGCGCGGCGCGCTGTCGGGACACGATCCCGAGATCCGCGCCGGCAATGCGCGGTGTTTGATCGATCAAGTGACGCGCGCACATCGCGAGAAGCCGATCGACGTGCTGATCGGAACGATGGTTGCCCAGAACACTCCGCTGGAGACGTTGCAGGCGGTGCGCGCGCTCGGTATTCCGGTCGTCAATATCGCCATGGACGATCGCCTTCCCGATCACTGGCAGCATCACTCCGAGTTTCGCTATGGGGCAATCGGACTCGCACCGGCGACCGACCTCGTGCTGCAGACGACCCCCGAGTATTTGCGGCGCTATCTGTCCGAGAAATGTCCGGCCATTTTCTGGCCGTTTGGCAGCGATCCCGAGCTCTTCAAGCCGGCTGCAAGAAAAGAGATCGACGTCGTCTTCGTCGGCAACAACTACGGCTGGCGCCACGATCTGATCGCGGCCATTGCGAAAGCAGGCGTGAGAGTCGACGCCTTCGGAAGCGGATTCGCGCAGGGGCACATCGACGCGAGCCGCGTCGCGGACGTATTCAACCGCGCACGCATCATTCTCGGATACGGCTATGTCGCCTATTCACGACGCGTGACGACACTCAAGCTGCGCGACCTGGACGGTCCGATGGCGGGAGCGCTTTATCTGACGTCGCACAATCCTGATCTTGCCCGTCTGTATGAAATCGGGCGGGAGATCGAGACCTATCATTCCATCAACGAGTGCGTGAAGAAGACGGTTCATTACCTTTCGCATGATGAAGAGCGCGAGCGCATTGCAGCGGCCGGACGGGCCCGCGCGTTGCGCGACCACACGTGGGACGCGCGTCTGCGGGAGGCCTTCGAGCTCGTCGGCGTGCTCGCTCCAAAGGACAACGGATGAAACTGGCAGTGATTGGCTGTGGAGCCATTTTTCGGGCGCTGCACGCGCCGGCGCTGGCGCGCGTCGACGGACTCGAAGTGACTTGGCTCGTCGACGAAAGCGTACGCAGTCTCGATGCGACGAAGGCGCTCTATCCCCATGCGCGGACCGCGTCGAAGATCGACGATGTCAGCGGCATCGATGCGGTTCTGATCGCGACACCGAACACGCTTCATTACGCGCAAGCGAAATATGCACTATCGCACGGCTGGCATACGTTCATTGAGAAGCCGCTGGCCGTGACGCGCGCGGAAGCGGACGAGCTCGTGCAATTGGCGGCGGAGCGGAAACTCGCATGTGCGGTAAATGTGAACCGCCGCTTCCTCCCGAATGTCGCGGCACTGAAGGCGATCATCGACCGCGGCGACCTCGGAGCGATCCGGCGCTTCGCCGTGACCGACGGCGTTCGCAGTTCCGGGACGGCCGAAGGGGGGCTGCACTATCAAGGCTCGCGCGCGCTCGCCGGCGGCGGCGTCTTGATCGACACAGGTAGCCACATGCTCGACCTTCCGCTCTATCTCGGCGGCGCGCGCTCGGTGTCGCAGCTCGATTATCGCGACGACGGCGAGACCGGCATCGAGGCCGAATGCAAGTTCGACTTCACTGCGGACGGCGAGCGAGGATCATTTGCCGTCAGCGGATTTCTCTCTCGCATCAGCGCCGTGCCGCAATCGGTCGTCGTCGATTTCGAACAGGCCAGAGTGAGCGTTCCGCTCGCGCCTCCCGGCAATCTCTCCATTCGCTTCCACGACAAGCCTTCACTGGCTGCCGAAGTGCCGGTGGAGATTCCGGCCGATGTGTTTGTGCAATCGTTCGCCGACTCGTTCCGCTCGTTCCACGACGCTGCAATGCGCGGCGGCGAGGGGGCGGAGAATTCCGCGCAGAGCATCGTCCTGACTGTCGAGACGATCGAGCGCTGTTACGCGACGCGCAAGCCGATCGCGTACACGTGGAATTACGAGCAGCCGGCGCGTACGGAGTCAATCAGCGGCAAGACGATTGGAGTCGTCGGTGCCGGCGGGTTTCTCGGCACGCGCGTCAGCGAGATGGTCGTCGACAGCGGCGGCGCGGCCCGACCCATCACGCATTCGACGCACGGCAGCTTCTCGCTCTTGCGCTCGACGAGCGAGGTGTACATCGGCGACGCATCGGATCGCGACTTTCTCGCGCGCTCGCTGCGTGGCGCCGATGCCGTCGTGAATTGCGCGATCAACATGAAGGGAACGCGCAAGTTCGCGATCGCGGCAACGCGCGACATCGCACGCGCGGTCGCACGCGCGTGTGGAGATCTCGGCATCAAGCGCCTCGTTCACATCAGCACGCTCGCCGTGCACGGCGTCTACCTCGGACGCGAAGGCGAGCCGCTGCGCGAAGATCCGTTCCGCTCCGCATACGCCGTGGCGAAGCTGGAGTCGGAGCGCGACGTGCTGGAAGAGTGCGCAAAGAACGGCGTCGAAGCGGTCATCCTGCGGATGGGGCACATCTACGGTCCTTACGCGCTCGGCTGGACCGCCGGCCAGTACGACCTCGTCTCGGCGAACAAGCTCGTTCGCGTGGAGGATTGGAGAAACCCGTCCAATACGGTCTTCGTCGACAACGCCGTCGAGGCCATTTTCGCGGCCATGACGGCGCCGAACGTGGCCGGAAAAACGTTCTACATCACCGATTATCCGAACCAGAGCTGGAATGATTTCTACCGGCCGTTATTCGACGTGGCGGGACGCGATGCAAATGCCTTGGAGAGTCTCGACTACGGCGATTTCGCCGCCATTTTCAGCGAGTACACGCGCAGTCCATTGAAGCAGGGAATGGAGATTGCCGGACGTCTCGGCCGGCAGGCGTTCGGACGCGAGACACTGAAGGACATCAAGAACAATCCGAAGTACACGCGCTTCTTCGACACGCTCCAGGCAGTCGTGCCGCAGTCGATGTTCAGCGCGCTGACGAACACGCTCAAGAATCGCGCGCCGGCTGCGGTCAACGGCGCAGGCGACGTGTCGTCGATCTTCTCGTATCTCTGCAGCTATGCGAGCAGCATCAAACTGCCCGTCGAGGACGCCGTGCGCGAGCTCGGATACAAAGCGCCGTACTCGGGACGTGAAGCGGCCGATGCGACGGCGGCGTGGCTGCGCTTCGTCGACATTCGATGATCTTCGTTCACTCCGCACGAAAGACGGCCGAGGCGCTGGGTTTGTATGCGCTGGCTTGGAAGTTGAGGAAGCTCGATTTTCCGATCGGGCGCAAGGACCTCGTGTTGGACGTCGGCTCGGGAGCGGCGCCGAATCCGTATGCAGACGTTCTCCTCGAATACGATCCGAGCGGGCGCGAGACGAACTCCGGGGCGGCGCGCGCAAACGGGAAACTGCTCTTGTGGGGCGACGTGCAGCGGATGCCGTTCCGCGACCGCGTCTTCGATTTCGCCATGTGCTTCCACGTGCTCGAGCACGTGCCCGAGCCGGCGAAGTGTCTCAATGAGCTGCAGCGCGTGGCAAAACGCGGATACATCGAGACGCCGAACGAGATTTTCGACTACGTCGTGCCGTATCACGATCATCGGAATCGCGTCAGCTTCGACGGCGAAACGCTGCGCGTCGTCAAGAAAGATCGCTGGAATGTCGAGCGCTTCGTCGAGCGATTCGGGAAGAAGCGCTCGCGGCAGGTCTTCGACCTGTTGATCCGCAATCCGGCGAATTTGCACGTGACGCTGCGATGGGATGAGAGCATCGACTTTGCGGTGTCCGACGAGGTGATTCGCGACGGCGCGAATGAGAGCGGCGACGGCGAGCGCGAGAGCGCGACGCCGATGTCGCCGTGGGTGAATGCGCTGGCAACGCGATGGATGCGGCGGCGTCCGATGACCGAGGATCGACTGCTGCCGTTGTTGCGCTGCGTACAATGCCAGTCGGGCGACGTGCATTGGACGCCGGAGCGCAATGCTGCATGTAATGCTTGTGGCCGTGTTTACGGGCGCGCGGCCGGCTTTCTCGATTTTCGTCCAACGTGAAGATCCTTCTCGCCGGCGACTGGCATTCGCGAGTCCACGAAGAGCCGATGGCGGAAGCGCTGCGGGCGCTGGGGCATTCAGTCGATGAATTCCGGTGGAATGAGTATTTCGTTGCGACGCGCGGCCTTGCGCGGTTGAGCCGCAAAGCGCAAAACAAATATCTCGTCGGGCCGCGGATCGACGCTCTGAATCGCGACCTGGTCCGCATCACGAACGCCGACCTGCTCTTCATTTATCGCGGAACGCACATCAAGCGAGAAACGCTGGAGCTCATTCGCGCGAAGAACCCCGCCATCGTCATCGCCGGATACAACAACGACGATCCGTTTTCGCAGGCGTATCGCGGAATGTGGCGGCATTTTCTTGCGGCCGTGCCGGCCTACGACGTCGTCTTCGCCTATCGCCACTCGAATCTCGAAGAGCTCGCGCGGGCCGGAGCGCGCCGGACCGCGTTGTTGCGATCGTGGTTCGTCCCGGAACGGATCAAGCCATTGCAGTTGACGGATGACGATCGGAAAACGTACGGATCGGACGTGAGCTTCATCGGCCACTACGAAAACGACGGACGCGCGGAGTGCATCGAAGCCGTGGCCAAGAGCGGCGCGAAGGTGCGCGTGTTCGGGCCGGGGCGCGACTACAAGCAGTTCGGCTGGAGGGATCCGGCCATTCATCCGGTATGGAACGGCGACTACAACAAGGCGCTCTGCGGCGCGAAGATCGCGCTGGCGTTTCTCTCGAAGCTCAACCGCGACACGTACACGCGGCGCTCGTTCGAGATCCCGGCGAGCGGGACCATGATGTTGTCTGAATACACCGACGATCTCGCGACGTTGTTCAAAGAAGGAGAGGAAGCGGAGTTCTTCCGGTCGCCGGAAGAGCTCGTCGACAAAGTTCGCTACTACCTCTCCGATGACGACGCCCGCCGCCGCGTTGCAGAAGGCGGATTGCGCCGCGTGTATGCCGATGGACACGACGTCCAATCGCGCATGCGAGAGATGATCGAGACCATTCGAGAAATCCGGCCGTGACCCTGATCTCCGTTTGCATTCCCGCGTACAACCGCGCCGCCGTGCTGCCCGAGCTGCTCGACAGCATCCTGGCGCAGGACTTCGACGACTACGAGATCGTCATCTGCGACGACTGCTCGCGCGAGCGCGAACAGATTCGCGCCGTCGTTGACTCCTATCGCGCCAAGACGGACAAGATCCGCTACTTCGAGAATGCCGACAATCTTGGATTCGACGGCAACATCCGCGAGGTCGTCGCGCGCGCGAGCGGTCAGTACGTCGTCTTCATGGGCAACGACGATCTGATGTGCGCCGGCGCGCTGCGCCACATTGCGGACGCGGTCAGGCGTCATCCGAACGTCGGCGTCGTATTGCGGAGTTACGCCGCATTTCTCGGAACGCCGGAGAACATCGTGCGCACGGCGCGCTACTTCGAAGGAGAAAAGTTCTTTCCCGCAGGCGTGCCGACGGCGGTGACGTTCTATCGCCGCTGCGTCGTGATTCCCGGCGTCGCGGTGCATCGCGAATCGGCGGCGAAGGTTGCGACCGATCGCTTCGACGGCACGACGCTGTATCAGATCTATCTCGTGGCGAACATCCTCCTGGAGCGCAACGGCGTCTCGATTCCGGAGATCGTCACGCTCTATCGCGACGGAGGCATCCCGGAGTTCGGCAACAGCGCTGCGGAGCGCGGCAAGTTCGTGCCGGAGACGCACACCGTCGATTCGTCGCTCACGTTCATGCGCGGAATGCTCGGCATCGCGGCATACGTCGAAGAGTCGCGCGGCGTCGCCATCTACAAGCCGATCGTGCGCGACATCGCGAACTATTCGTATCCGATCATCGCCATGCACGTCGAGAAAGGACCGCGCCAGTTCTTTCGTTACGTTCGCGGACTGGCACGCATGGGTTTTTGGCGCAGTCCGATGTTTTTCGTCTATTGCGTGCTGTTGATGACGCTCGGGCAGCGGCGCGTCGACCGCCTCATCGAGCGCGTGAAATTGTGGATGGGACACACGCCGGTCCTCGGCCGCGTTTACACCGGCGAGCCGGGGCGCTGACAGGAGTCGTTCATGTGCGGCATCGTCGGAATCGCTAAAGCAAGGGAACGCGTCGAGCTCGCGCT
>Ga0075435_100001051_pt1 | contig 17481 bp, 23 predicted proteins | sample RhiMethybrSRZTD4_FD_75302 | JGI IMG/M metagenome (GOLD analysis project Ga0075435, IMG submission 75302) | Populus rhizosphere microbial communities from Tennessee, USA - Rhizosphere MetaG P. TD hybrid SRZTD4 | ecosystem: Host-associated > Plants > Roots > Rhizosphere > Soil | place: USA...
CATCGGGACGGAGGACCCGGCGGATCTCCTGCGCGGCGACCGCCAGGTCTGGGATGTGGTGAATGACCAGGGAGAGCCACGCGGCGTCGGCCGATTCATCCGGCAGCGGTAGGGCGCTCGCGTCTCCCTGGAACACCTGGATGGCCGGGGTTCGAGGGATCTGATCGCGCATCGCGGCTGAGGGCTCGACCGCGAGGACGCTGACGTCGAACCAGTCGCTGAAGGCGGCGGCGAATGCGCCGGTTCCCGCGCCGATGTCCACCAGCGTCATCCCCAGGGACGGGCGCAGGTGTCGTCGCACGGCCTCGCGCCACTCCCCGAGTCCGTCGCGTGGCACCTCGCGGACGGCCTTGAACGCAGCAGCGGTCCGGTCGTCATAGCTGATCCTGGCCATGTCATCCCTCCTGGGCCGACGCCCGCACTCAGGTCCGATAGCCGTCATGCTATATCTCATGGAGGCTATCATCAACACGAGGTTGCGGACCACCGCTCAGGTGGGGAACCGGGGCTCCACCTGAACCAGGGGAGTGGGCTTCACGCGGTAGGGACCGGCAAACGGCCGGTCCTGAACGCCGATCATCAACAGCGACACCACGACCGCGGCCGCCCACAGCGTCATCGCGATTGCCGTCGTGCGCCGGTTGGCGCTGTGGACGCAGGCGATCGCGATCAGCGTGAGGATGCCGAGCGCGATCACGCCGGCCCACTTCGCAGAGTTGACCGCGGACTGGCTGATGATGATGCGCTGGCGGCGCGCATCCAGCGCCGCATCCAGCGAGGTCACGATCTCGCGCTGCGCGACCACCCGGCCCGGGGTGTCGGCGGGCAGCCCCAGTGCCAGCTGCAGCGCCAGCGCCATCTGCGGCGGGGCCGCCACCAGCGTCGCATTCTGGTGCGCCATCGCCGGCCACTCGTGCGTCACCGCCTGTTCGATGTAGCTGCGGATCAGCACATCCATCCGCCGCTGGTCGGCGGCTGGGAAGTCGCGGTCGAGCAGGTCGACCGTGCGCAGCGCGCTGGCCTCGTTGTCGACCGCCTGCTGCGCGTTCGAGCTGTTGCTCCACACCCCGGCCGCCAGAAACCCGATCAGCAGCCCGAACACCAGTGCCAATGGAGGCAGCAGGCCCGGCGAGACGGCCGACAGAGCATCACGCTGGCCGGCCGCGGCCAGACGGGTCACGATCAGGTAGATCGCCACCGTGACGAGCGCCGTGGCCGCGCACGTCACGAACAGCAATGAGACGATCGAGAGGCTGTGCAGCCAGTTGACCACGCGACGGAACCTATGCGCTGGTGGCGAAACCTTCAACCTACCGGGTAGCCGGCTAGGGCAGCACCACGCTCATCGAGTTCCAGCGTGGTGCTCGACGCGCTCCGTCCGACTCAACGTCGAGCTGCGAACACCAGGAACTCGTGGTCGGGCGTGGGTGGCAGACCGTCGTAGCCGCCGCTCACGTGGACGTCGGAGAAGCCTGCCCGCTCGAGCAACAGCACCAGCTCGTCTCGGAGGTACATCCGCATCGACAGCTGATGCGTCTCGATCGCGACCTCTTCCTCGCCCTGGAACTTGCGTGCGCAGATCTCCATGGTGGCGCACTGGTCGAGCGGGTCGACGGCGAGCACGCGGCTGCGAAGGTCGAGGGAGCTACCGTCGGCGGCGTCTCGACGCATGCCCTCCGCTGAGTACTGCTCCGGCAGCACGGCCCGGCCCGTCGCTGTCCAGCGGCTCCACATGCGGCCGTTCGCGTACGGCGCCTCGTTGTCGAGCAGCAGCACCCCGCCCGGCTCGAGCGCTTCATGGAAGCACCGCAGCGCCTGCCCGTCCTGGGCGCGGCTGCTGCCAAGGCCGAAGACGCCGCATGCGACGATGGTGCGGTACCGGCGGGGCGGGTCGAGCTCGTGCAGGCGCTGGTGGAGCAGCACCGGGCTGTGTCCCTGCGCCTCGGCCCGCGCTCGGCAGCGTGCGAGCATGTCGGCCGAAGCGTCGCTGCCATCCACGTCATAGCCCGCCTGCAACCACGGTACGAGCAATCGACCCGCGCCGCATCCGGCGTCCAGTGCCGGCTGCCCGCGCGCGACGAATTGTCCGAAGTAGTCGATCTCGGGTCCGTCGGCGTTGAACTCCGCCCACCAGTCCGCGACCAGGCCGTGGTGCCAAGTCTGCGGCCCTACTCGTCCGCCCACCAGTCGCGCTCGCCCTCGACGTCGTCGCGCGGATTCTCACCGAGATTGGGTGCGCCCACGACGAGGATCTCGAGGCCCTCGGGCCCGGCCTCGTACCCTCGCCAGGTGCCGGGCGGGACGCGCACCGCGTCCCATTCCCTGAGGTCGACGACCTCGTCGTCGACCTTCATCCGCCCGCTCCCGCGCACGACCACGTACACCTCTTCTTGCGTCTTGTGCGTGTGGCCGTAGGGAAAGCGGTATCCGGGCGGGACGCGCTGGTAGCTGAGGCTGGCCTGCTCGAGCTCGAGCGCCTTCGTCGCCGCGCGGAACTCGAGGTCGGGATCGCCGTCGAACCGCGAGCCGAGGTCCTCCAGATCCGCCCTGATGTTCGTGAGCGTGAACGGCATGGCGCAAATCCTATGGCACGCGGCCGCCCGCTCGTAGTGGCTCGCCGCTCACGGTTTCCGACGGTGGGCCCGGCTCCTGCGGCCGGGCCCACTTCAACTGCTGCGGTTGCCTATGTGCAGGCCGGCGCGGCGGTCTTGAAGGTGCCGTTGTTGGAGAACAGCCCGTTCACGCCCAGGCTTGGCTTCGAGTGGTAGAACCACGAGAAGAAGGCCAGCTCCTGGGGGTGGAAGGTGTGGCCGTTCGTGGCGGTCGGGACGTTGGTGCCCGAGAGCGGATCGCCCACCTCGAGGTTGTTCTGGCACCCCGCCACCTGGCCGATGTGGCCCCAGGGCTTGGTCGGGTTGTTGCCGAATGGATCGTCTTGCCACTCGGCCACCTCGTGGCTGAGCGACGAGACGTCGTTCACGCCGGCGAAGCGGCCGCTCGAGTCGTACTCGGCCGTCGCGTAGGTCTGCTTGCCTGCGGCGGTCGCGGCGAACGCGTGGTAGCCGAGGATGCAGCACGAGCTGGGGCTGCCGTCGAACAGGACGACGCCGCGCAGCTCGAAGATCGGAAGCGTCGTCTCGGTCACGCCCTGGGCACGGAGCGAGGGCAGCAACGTGCCGGTGACGAGGTTGTCCCAGAAGTTGATGTCCATGGCGCCGGTCTTCTCGCCGCAGGCCGTGGTGGTGGTGAACTCGGCGGCCGCGGAGCGGGGCACACGCACAGTCCGCACCGGCAGCGTCACGATATTCAGCTTGACGTGGTAGCCCGGGTTGATGCCGGTGGGCGAGGTCTGCGTGAAGAACTCGGCGCGCCGGAAGATGTCGGTGTACTGGCCGGTGCCAAGCGCGGTACCGCCTACGCTGTAGGCTCGGCTGGCAACGACCGGCGACTGCACTGTCCGCGTCAGCGCCGAGGCCTGCGTATCGCACGGCGTGGTGGCCGTCGGATCGAACGTGTCGCCGTTGGGCAGGATGATCTTGACGGGCACGAGGAACGTCTTGACCGTCGTCGAGGGCGCCGTCTGGGTGACGAACGGGTTCTTCCCTACCATCGTCACACGAAAGGTGGTGCTGCCGTCAGTGACGGACCTGGTGAACCGCGTCACCGATGTCGATCCCGCCGTCACCGCACGTGCCTGGGTGTGATGCGGCTGGAAGTCGAGGATCACCCGCCCTGCCGATATCGGCGGCAGCGAGCTGCTCACGGCCGAGGCGCGGCCGGAGGCAACGCCCGCGAGCACTGCGACGGTGACCGCTGCCGATCCGATCATTGCGAAGGTTCGAAGGTTCATTACCTGTCCTTGAGTCGTAGGTCGTCAACGGTAGCCGCTTGTGCGGTGCCGGTCGTTGCCGGATCACTACGAGCCGTCATCCCGGCCGGTTTCATCGACCGCCTGGCAGCCGGCGGACGGCACCCGGGAAGGCGGAGCCGAGGCTACTTGCAAACCCGGAACCGGAGGATGGTGGCGTCGCCCGACCGCGCGCTGCTGATCGGTTCCAGGTCCACCTTGGCGAGTCCTGGAGACGAGAAGCGGATGCCATCGCCGAGCAGCAGCGGCAGCACGTAGACCAGGATCTCATCGACGAGCCCGCGCCCCAGACACTGGCCCGCAACATCGGCGCCGAGGATCTCCAGGTTCTTGCCGCCCGCAGCGTTCAGTGCGGTGGCAACCGCTTCCCCGATGTCGCCGCTCAGGATCGTGACGTCCGGCTCCGGCGGGTCCGGCGGCCTGTGCGTGAGCAGGAAGAACGGGCCGGAGAAGGGGTAGTCCACGCTGCCGGGTTCTTCCGCTTCCATCCTGCTGCCCACGTCCCAGGTGCGCCGGCCGATCAACATGGCGCCGGTGGCCGCCGCGATCTCCGAGAAATCCTCCGGTGCAACGAAGCTCGCGAGCGTGCGACCACCGCCCCAATCCATCCGGTCGCCGGGAGCGGCGATGAAGCCGTCAAGCGACATCGACCTGTTCACGACCACCTTGCCGGTTCCAGTGCTCGATTCGCTCATCTGCTCGGCATTCTTGCACCGCGCGGACGAGGCGGCTACAGAGCGCCGAGCGCCTCGCCGGCCAAAAGGCCGGCCAGCGTGAACACGCCGACCGAGAAGAGGGCATAGCTGACGGCCGCCAGGCCGATGCGATGCGAGCCGAGCGGCCGGCCTGTGACCGATCGCCCGAGCGTGACCGCGACGATCGCGCAGGTGAGCGCCGCCGCCGCGGCGAACCGCACGTTCGAGTCGCTAGCGATCCAGCGCGTCGCCGCGCTGCCCACGCGCGTCGGTCGCACCTTGTCGAGCTGCCGCTCGATGCGGGCACCGCTGGCTCCGTTCGCCCAACTGCTCCACGCAGCGTTGATCCAGCGGCATGCGGCCAGGTTGATCGAGATGACGATCGTCACCGCCGCGAGGAACACGATCAGCGGGTTCCACGTCGCTGCCAGTGCCGCCACCGGCAGGCCGATCACGTAGCCGTCCGCCAGCCAGTAGGCGACGATCATGCCCGCGGCCACGGATGCGTGGCCGCCGATGTTCGCTGGCCGGTTCTCCATGGTGCACGTATCGGGTCGAGGTGAGCGCACCATGAGTCGGAGCGGCTTGTCCGAGTCGTGCGCTCCTTACGCGCCGGCCAGTGTCCCGGTGCCTGGTGCTCGTTTGTGGGCGTGGTCACATCGGGTCTTGTAGGGTCCGATGATGCGCCTGGCTCCGGGACTTCGCGATCTCCAGCTCCGGCACCGCGGGCCGGTCTTGGACGAGGCCGATCCCGGCTACGACACTGCTCGCACGTCGTTCAACGCGCTGCTTGATCGCCGTCCGTCGATCATTGCGCGTGCCGCGTGCATGGAGGATGTCGTCGCGGCGGTGACGTTCGCGCAGGAGCGGGGGCTTGCTGCCGCGATCCGTGGCGGGGGCCACAGCGTGGCGGGCCACTCGATGTGCGACGGCGACATGGTCGTCGATCTGCGTCTGCTGCGCGGGGTGTCGGTCGATGCCGATCGCCGCCGGGTGATGGTGGGTGGTGGCGCGACCTGGCGCGACGTGGACGCGCCGCTGGTGGCGCAGGGGCTGACGATGCCGGGAGGCACGTTTGACACGACCGGGGTGGCCGGATTGACGCTGGGTGGCGGGCTTGGCCATCTGATGGGCGTACAGGGTCTGACGCTCGATCGGCTGGTGTCGGCACAGGTGGTGCTCGCGAGTGGCGATGTCGTGGTCGCCTCAGCGGTGGACGAGTCGGAGCTTTACTGGGCGCTGCGCGGCGGCGGCGGCAACTTCGGAGTCGTCACCAGGTTTGAGTTCGCGCTCGAACCGCTGCCACAGGTGTTTGGCGGCATGCTCAGGTTCGGACCTGCCGACTTCGGTGATGGCATCCGCCTGTTTCGCGATGTGATGGATGCCGCGCCGGACGAATTGACGCTGATGGCGTACCTCGCTCATGACCTTCTGCACGTCACGGTGTGCGCCGTCGGCGATCGCGATCGGTGGGACGAGCAGGTGCGCCGACTGCGAGAGACGCTCGCGGTGGCGGACGACGGGTTGGGTTTGAACAGCTACCTGCAGATCCAGGTGATGCAGGGCGACACGCCGTTTGGGATACGTCACTACTGGAAGAGCCACTTCGTCGAGGCGTTGTCCGATAGGCTGATCGAGGACATCGTTGACCACTACACGGGACGCCCGACCGGATGCGATAGCTCGATTCTGGTCGAGCCGCTGCACGGTCAAGCGCGGCGGGTGCCGCTCGAAGACACCGCCTGGAATCGGCGGGATCCCGGCTACAACGTGAGCGTACTCGGGCACTGGAGGGATCCCGCGATCGACGACGCTGAGATCGGGTGGGTACGCGCCGGAGCCACCCTGGTCGCCGCACACTCGCAGGACGGCGGCGGGTACCTCAACTACGGTGCGCCCGACGAGCCGGCAGACCGCGTCCGTGCCGCGTTCGGCGATGCCAAGTACGAGCGATTACGCGCCATCAAGCATCGCTACGACCCGGACAATCTGTTTCGGTACAACCACAACATTCCTCCGCGGGCAACGACCTGAACGTAGCTATCTCCTAGATTGTCGGCATGAGCATCCGACCGTGCCGACAGGACGAACGCGGAGCCATCCTGGAGATCGTCAATGCCGCGGCGGAGGCCTATCGGGGCGTGATCCCGGACGACTGCTGGCATGAGCCGTACATGAGCTCGCGGGAACTCGATGCGGAGATCGCGGCGGGCGTTCGGTTCTGGGCCTACGAGTTGGACGCCACTCCGGTCGGTGTCATGGGGGTGCAGCCGAAGGCCAACCTCGACCTGATCCGCCACGCCTACGTGCGGCCCGGCAACCAGCGCCGGGGGATCGGCGGCGCACTACTCCGTCACCTGCAGGGAATCACCGGGCGACGCGTCCTCGTCGGCACGTGGGCGGCAGCCGACTGGGCGATCGACTTCTATCGCCGGCACGGCTTCGAACTCGTCACACCGCGACGCAAGGACGAACTGCTCAGGATGTACTGGGACATCCCGGACCGCCAGATCGAGACCTCGGTGGTGCTGGCGAGGCCGCCGTTCGACTTCCTGTGTGTACCTTGACAGTTACGTAACTGATATGGTACATTCGAGCCATGGAAGCTGTTCTGCGGGCGCTGGCGGACGACAGCCGGCGGACGATGCTCGAGGCCCTCACCGGCGGCCCGGCGACCGCGGGTGATCTGGCGGCGCTGCTGCCGATCGCGCGACCCGGCGTCTCGCGGCACCTGCGGGTGCTACGCGAGTCAGGGCTCGTGGAGGTTCGTCAGGATGCGCAGCGGCGTGTCTACAGCCTTCGTGCCGAGCCGCTGGCCGAGGTCGATGAATGGCTGGGCCGGTATCGGGCCCTGTGGGAGCAGCGGCTGGACGCGCTGCACACCGAGGTGGCCCGGGGAAAGCGCGAACGAAAGGGCACCAAGTGACCAACAATGCACCGCGCATCCTGGGCAGCCTGCGCTCGGCAGATGGCAAGGGGGTCGTGCGCATCGAAGACCGCTACGACACCGACATCGACGACCTGTGGGCGGCGATCACCGATCCGGCGCGGCTGGCTCGCTGGCACGGCCAGGTCGAGGGCGACCTCCGCCCGGGCGGAGCGTTCCGCGTGTACCTCGAAGCCGATGACATCGAGAGCACCGGTCGCGTGGAAGTGTGCGAGCCACCGCGGCGGCTGCTGGTGACAACCCGCGAAACCGACGAGTCGTATCGGAAGGGTCAGGGCGTGCCGCCGTTCGACGAGAGCGTCGAGGTGACGCTGACCGCCGACGGCGATCAGACGATCCTGGTCATCGAATTGCAGGGCATGCCCCTGGACAAGATCGCTTTCTACGGCGCCGGTTGGCAGATCCACGCCGAAGGCCTCGCCGCCCACATCGCCGGGCGTGAGAGGGGCGATAGCGAGGAGCGGTGGAACGAGCTCGTCCCTTCCTACCAAGCCTTGGCGGCCGGCGTCAGCTAGTTTCGAGATCAGGCGTCCGACTCAGCCGTCCGCGGAGCGTAACGGTGGTGGATCATCAGCACGTTGCCGTCGGGGTCCTCGAACGCCGCCATGTGGCACACGCCGCTGTCGATGGTGTCACTGGTGAAGATCACGCCTCGTGACTCCAGCTCGGCGCGGGCCGCCTGATAGTCGTCGACCTGCAACGCGATCGGGTTCCGGTTGGCCGTGAACCCCATGCCGAACTTCTCGGTGGCCATCACCGCCAGTGTCAAGCTGCCGGTCTCGAACTCGGCACCCGGCATGTTCCCGTAGCGCGCCGAGCACGGTAGGCCGAGCACCGTCCCGTAAAACTCGACGGCCCGGTCGAAATCCCTCGTCGGCACCACGACGAAGTCGGTGCCCGTGATCACGTTCTGCTGGCCGGTCGCTCCCATGCCCACTCCCCCTGTCCTCGAAAGGGACAGGCTACCGGCTATCCGGGTTCCGCTACGGGATCCGTCGGCGGAGCGGGCGTCGCGTGGCGCCGGTTGCCCAGCAGGTCGCGGGCGATGACCTGGATCGAGCCCGCCACCGGGATCGCGACCAGCGCGCCCAGCACTCCCAGAAGCGCGCCTCCCAGGAGCACGGCGACAAGCACCAGGAACGCCGAGAGGTGCACGGTCTTGCGGTAGACGATCGGCTGCAGCACGTGGTTTTCGACCTGCTGGTAGATGATGTTGATGATCAGCATGATGATGCCCGCGGTGGGCCCCTGGGCGGCGAACGCCACGCCGATGGCGGCGATCGCCCCGACGGTCGCACCGACCAGCGGCACCAGGTCAAACACGCCCATGAGGATGCCCAGCGCCGCGGCGTAGGGCACTCCCAGAATCCACAGTGAGATTCCGGTTACGAGGCCCGCGATCACCGAGATCGCTAGGTTCCCGATCACGTAGCCGCCCACCTGGCGGTTGACGTCGATCGCCAGCCGGCTGACTCTCTCGGCCCGTTTCTCCGGAAGCAGCGAGAGCACCCCGGCGCTGAGGGTGGGGAGCTCGAGCATCAGGAAGAGGGTCAGGAAGATCGCGGTGATCGTCTCGGCGATGCCCGTGACCAGCTTGTCGGCGGCGCCGAACACTCTTGCAGGGAGCTTTCCGGCCGCGGCGCTGGCCTTGGAGACGAGGTGGTAGCGCTCGTTGAGGTCGTTCAGGGTGGGATCCTTCTTGAGCTTGTCGACGTACCCGGGTGCCGCCTCCTGGAGGTGGTTGGTCTGGTTGATGATGGGCACGGCCAGCGCCACGACGAACAGGCCGATCAGCACCAGCAGCCCGGTGAACACCGAAGCCACGGCAAGGCCGCGCGGAAGCCAGCGCTGAACCAGCACCACCGCAGGGTTCAGGGCCACCGCCAGAAACAGCGAGATCCCGAGCAGGATCAGCACGTCCCGGGCCGCGCTCAGCAGCTCGATCAGTGCCAATGCGGCCAGCACGATGGCGAGCACCTGGACCACGGTGCGTGCCTTCACCTCGACCAACACATGCTGGGGGTTCATCTCGCGAAATTCGAGATCCGCGTGCATACCCCTGCGGTCACGTTGTGCTGGGCGGACCCTTTGACGCGGCCCGCGGCCGCATCAGTCCAGTCCACGCTCGGATATCTGCCGCCTGGCGTCCTCGGTCTTCTCGAGTCCCTGGATGCCGAGCTTGCGCTTCACGCCGTCCACGCGGTCGAACTGGATGTCGCCGTAGCCGACGACCTGGAACCGGTTTCCCCAGGGATCCAGGAAGTCAAAGCTGCGGCGACTCTGGCCGACGATCGCGAGACCCTCCCGGGTCACGGCCATCCGGGCCGCCGCGACGTCGTCCACGACCAGGCCGAAGTGGCGCGAATCGTCGGCCGGCTGGCTGCGCGGCTCGGAGATCGCGATGAACTGGTCGCCCATGTCCACGAACGCCATGTGCGGCACGCGGCCACGCAGCTCGAAGTCGAACAGTCGGCCGTAGAGCGCGAGCGCCTGCTCGACGTCGCCCACCTCGACCGCGACGTGGTTGATGCCGACCAGCCTGGCCCGATCTGCCATCAGTCGAGCCTAGCAGCGACGCCTAGCTTGCTGATCGCGCGGCAGACGTCAACAGCCTATGCTCGGTCCTGGTCGCTTCACAACCACGTTGGAGGACAGTCATGGCCGACACCACCTGCCACATGTCGATCTCCCTCGACGGCTTCGTCGCCGGGCCGGATCAAAGCCGCGAACACCCGCTCGGCAAGCGGGGCCTCGAGCTCCACAGCTGGCACCTTGGCGACGAGCGCGCGAACGAGGCGGACACCACTGCCGAGCGCCGTTTACTGCGCCCCCGCGGCGCCTACGTCATGGGCCGCAACATGTATGGCCCGATCAGGGGCGAGTGGGACGAGGAGTGGTCGGGCTGGTGGGGGTCCGAGCCGCCCTACCACGCGCCCGTGTTCGTCCTCACCCATCACGCGCACCCGCCGATCGAGATGGAGGGCGGAACCACGTTTCACTTCGTCACCGATGGCTTCGACGCCGCCTACGCCCAGGCCCGCGAGACCGCCGGCGCGAACGGGGTCGACATCGCGGGCGGCGCCTCGACAGTCCGCCAAGCGCTGCAGGCGGGCGTCATCGACGAGCTCTGGCTCGACATCGTCCCGGTTCTGCTCGGGTCCGGCGAGTCGATATTCAACGGCGTCGCCGAGTTCGATTTCGTGCCCGAGGAGGTCCTCCAATCCCCACTTGCGACGCACGTCTGCTACCGCCGGGCGGGATGATGTGACGGCCCGCTACGCGGTCGCCGGATTGGGCGATATCGGCGAGATCGGCGGCGGTTTGCCGTGCCGACCGGTGCGCTACCACTTCGGGATCACGTCGTTCGGCATCAACGCCTGGACGACGACGACTGTGGGCGACCGGATCCTGAACGCGCACGACGAGGCCGGCGAACCCGAGGAGCTGTACCTCGTGCGCTGCGGCCGAGCGACCTTCGAGCTCGACGGCGAGCGGATCGACGCGCCGGCGGGGACGTTCGTTTTTCGCGGCACCCGGGGTGATGCGGACGGCGTTCGCCGCTGAGTCGGACACGACGGTGTTCGCCATCGGCGGCAGGGCTGGCGAGGCCTGGCAACCGGACGGCTGGGAGCCGTGGATGCCGGTCGCCCCGCTGTTCGATGAAGGCCGCTACGCCGAGGCGGCCGACCTCAGCCGCCAGCTCGTCGACGCAAACGTAGGGCTGCCGATGCTTCCCTACATGCTGGCCTCTGAGAGCTCAAAGCGGGGAGGACAGACGAGGCTATCGAGGCCCTACGGTCAGCGCTCGTGACGAAGCGAATGCGCGTGATCGCAGCCAAGGACGCCACCCTCGACCCCCTCCGCGACGTCCCGGTGTTCAGGGAACTCCTGAACCCTCGTAGTCCCGGAACCGCTGCCGCGACCCGAGTAAGCTAGGCCGGCACGTGACCGCTAGCCCCTGGAGTTCGATGACCGGCTCGTTCAACCCGCCTGGCTCGGAAGCAGCAGAGCGGCGAGCCGGAGGGCGAGGTCAAGCGCCAGTAGCTCCACCGGAGGATGATTGACGTGGTGAAGACCGGCGACGGGCGCGTGCACTTGGCGTTGGCCGGGCACATGCCCTACCCGACGACCGCGACGCTGTCCTCGCAAGCCGCGACCGAGATCGGCAACGCCTACGACCTGATCTCCGCGAACCCCAACACCTTCCAGGGCCACGAGGCCGAGGTCGAGGCGGGCGGGCCGCAGATGCTCCTGTACACCAAGGCGGCGGCGGTCCAAAACGCGAAGCTGCCTGAGGCGATGTACGCGCACCGCGTCGGCGGGTCGATGAGCAAGGCTGACCGCAAGTACGACTCGACATGGCACGTCTTCACGGCGCAGGCGGGATCCGACGCCTGGCGGACGTACCGCCTGGATCAGCTACGCGCCGGGCCGTCGTGGGCGCAGGGCTACTTCTGCGACGCGGTCGTGATGTCCTGGTCGCAGGGCGGCGCCAAGCCCGGGAAGCCGCCGTCGTTCGCCTCGGGGTACACACTGGAGGAGTGGCTGGCGTTGATCTCAGGCGACCTGGACTACTGGGCGCAGCAGACCGGCAAGCCGCCGCTGGCGATCAACGGGCTGCGGGCGCAGACGCTCGCAGCCCTGTCCCCACGTGTTGCCATGATGGAGAACGCGTGGCGGTCGCAAGGGGGTGTCCTGCCAGACGCGGACCAATGGGTGAAGACGATGGATACGTTCGCCCAAGCCCAAGAGCAAGGGTGGGTTCCCTGGGCCTTCGTCAAGCTGTTCGACATGAGCGCGAGCCTGTGGGATCGGTGGCGGAGGATGGCTGCGCCGTCGGCGCTGCTCGCGGATGCGGGGTCGTTCCTGCTCGGGTTCGGCGGCTCGGAGGGCAGTCCGCCCGCGTGGGTGACGAACGAACACCGGCAGGCGTGCTGGACGCCGAACATCGGCAAGCCGACCTCGCCGCCGTGGCCGATCGACGCCAGCGCGGACGGCACCTACCGGCGGGCGTTCGAGCAGGGCTTTGTCGTCTACAACCCCGGCACGAACGGCGTGAATGTGAGCCGGGCCCAGGGGGCGCAGACGTTCCCGGTCGAGCCGCAGGAGGGGATCATTCTGCGCCACACCGCGCAGGGCTGGGTGTTGGTGGCCTGATTCCCCGCCGAGATCAACGCGTGTCCGTCGGGCAAGATTCGTTCGCATGGTTTCGGCAACATGGCATCAGGTTCGCGCACGCAGGTTGCAGCGCTCGTCGCTGGTGACGCGAGCTGGGGCAGAACGTCTGGTCGAGATCACAAGCGCGGTGGGCGGCGTGCACGCGCAGCTCCAGGCCTCCGCGGAGCTGCAGCTTGGCGCACGGGTGGCGGACGTCACGCATGCGGACATCCGCGCGGCCTTGTGGGAACGTCGCGTGCTGGTCAAAGCCTGGACGCTGCGTGGCACCCTGCACCTGCACCCGGCCGAGGATCTGGCGGTCTGGCACGCGGCCCGCCGGGCCGGGGCGAGCACGCCGGCCCAGGAGCAGCTCGAGGCATGGCGCGACCCGGCAGGGGTCGTCCACCCGCCGATCGGCGGCGAGCAGGTGCGGCAGATCCGCGACGCGGTCTGGGACGCGCTTGACCGCCGCTGCCTGACGCGCGAGGAGCTGGCCGAAGCCGTCGTCGGCCGCGTGGGGCCAGGCCCGCGGGGGCGTCTCCGTTCCGGGTTCGCGTTCTTCCTCGCCGACCTGTGCCAGGGTCCGCCGCGTGGGTCGAAGGCGACGTTCGTTCGCCCAGACCAATGGATCGACGGCTGGCACGAGATCGATGCCGAGCAGGCACTGCTCGTGGCCTGTCGCAGCTTCCTCCATGCGTATGGGCCGGCGCGGCCCGCAGACTTCCGCGAATGGATCGGCGGACGCGGGTTCGACGCCGAGCGGGCACGGTGGGCGTTCCGGGCGCTCGGAGACGAGATCGAGGAGGTCGACGTCGAGGGACGCCGCGCCCACGTCCTGGCGGGCGACACCGCGTTCGCCGACGCGCCCGGAACCGTTCGATTGCTGCCGGAATACGACCCCTACGTGATGGGGTTTCGCGAGCGCGGCGAGCTCGTACCAGACCCCGTCAGGCAGCAGATGGCCCGCCACGGGCGCGGTCGCTACGAGGGTCCCGCAGGAACCCGCTTCCTGCTTGCAGGGGGCGTGCTCGCCGGGCTCTGGGAGCGCCGGCGCCGCGGCAAGCGGATCGAGCTTCGGGTGCTTCCCGCCGGCAGGCTGACACGGGCCGAACGTGCCGAGCTCGCCGCCGAAGCGGAGCGGATCGGAAGCCTGCTCGATCTCGAGCCAACGCTCTCCGTCGCATGACGGGCGTGATCGGAATCCGCTGAGCGCTGCGCCTCAGCGAGTGAACAGCTTCCAGTGCCCCTCGGATATGACGTCGACGGTGCCGTCGACCACTTTGATGGCGGTCTCGTCGTCGATCGCATACGCCGGCCCTGAGAGGCCGGCCGCCCATCGTTCTGCGTCGGCCATCGTGTTCTCTGGCATGAGTTCGTGATCCAGGTGCGGGAAGATCGAGAAGTCGACGACGCCCAGCGTGCTGTCGCCACCGGCGGGCGGCTTCCAGCCGACGAAGTCCTCGCCGATCCGGGGGGTCATCACCATGCTCCCGCCGCTCAGCCCCACCCAGACCGCGCGCAGCGACGGCAACAGGTCTGCCAGTCCGGACTGCCGCATCCAGTGGCACAGGTACAGGGCGTCGCCGCCATTCACCAGCAGGACGTCGGTCTCCTGGACCCAGGAAACCCAGCGGACGTTGTCGATGCTGGGCAGCGCGGTCAACTCCAGCACTCCCAAGGACTTCCAACCCAGCTCGCACATGGGGGTGGTGGCTTGTCCGGTGATGAACCGCCATGCCCCACCAGGACTGCCCTGGGGGTGCCCGTACCCAGCGGTGGGGATGCAGAGGGCGTCGCAGTCTGCGATCGGCCTGCCCAGGAGGTCGACCAGGGCGTCGTGGATGCTCGGGTTCTTGATGCCGGCGGACGTGAGAAGCAGCTTCATCGAGTACTCCTTGTGAGGGCAGTTCCAGCGCACGTTAGCCCGGTCGATCGCGCCCGCCCGCCGAGGCTCCGCTCGTCCATTGAGAGATGGGCGAGTGCGTCGCCGGCGTGGCCGCGGCGCGGGGTCTATCCCGGTCGGGTCAGCTGAAACACGGACAGCACCTGCCCGTCTGGATCGCGGAACCACGCGATCAGCATGTCGCCGAGGTCGGCGATTCCACGCTCGTCGGTCCGGTACGGGTCGCCGTCGCCCATCACCTCGAGGTGGACACCCCGGCTCACCAGGTCGGCCACGGTCGCGGCCAGGTCGTCGGTCTGAAACGACGCGAGCGGCCAACCTGCTTGCCCGGCATACGAGGCAACGTCGAGAAGGTAGATCCGGGTCGTGCCGCCCGCCCGCAGCACGTAGCCGCCCGGCGCGGGCTCCCCGTCCAGCCCGAGCGTGCCCTCGTAGAACGCCCGCGACGCGGCCAAATCCGAGACGGGGATGATCGCCCCAACGTTCAGGTAGCGAGGCTGGATGTGGTCGGCTCCCGTCACTTCCAGTCTTCCGCGGAGAGCCCGGCCGCGTGTCCCGGGGGCCATTGCACGAGCTCGATGTCGCGGCCATCGGGATCCTTCACGGTTACGATCAGAAACTCGGGCGTGCCGTCGGGGGAACGTGGCTCAGCGACGTCCACACGATGCTCACGCAGCATGCTCACGGCCTCGTCCATCGAGTCGACCTGGACGGCGAGGTGGCTCATGCCGTTTCCCAGATCGACGTTCTGCCGTCCGGCTTTGGACGAAACAAGCTCGATCGTGACGAACTCGTCGTCGGGCAGCTTGAGCATCGTGAGACGACCGAGTACGGTCTCCGGCACGGTCCCGACGACCTCGAAGCCGAGCGCCCCGTAGAAGGCAAGGGAGGCATCGAGATCGGCGACTCGCAATCCTGGGCTCAGTGTTCGCACGGCAGGTCCCGTCTACCCCGCTGCGTCCTGGGTTACTCCACACCGGCCCAGCTGCCCAGTGGGGTCACGGCATCACAGCGGGGCAGGATATCTCCAGACCACGGCTGTTCGTCCTGAATCTGAAGGGGTCACAGTCTCGGCAGCGGTCGCGCCCAGTCGCTCCGCGACGCGCTGGGAGCGGACGTTGTCGGGCGTTATGAGAGATACAAGTCGATCGTCGGGTTGACGTTCATGTGCCCAGTCCCGGATTGCCGAGGCGGCTTCGGTCGCGTACCCGCGGCCCCAGTGCTCGCGTATCAAGGCCCAGCCAAGCTCGAGCTGCACATGGCTGCCCGCGTCCGCCCGCGTCGACGGCGTCCAGCCGCGCGTGTCGAAAATCATGAGGCCGGCCTGGCCGACCACGCGCGCGGGTGCTGCGGCGGTTTCGATCACGAACGGACCGAGTCCGCCGGTTCTCCATCCAGCGATGCCATCCTCGGCCCAGACGTGAGCTTCTTCGAGCGATGAGACCGGCTGCTTGCCCAGGGCATGCATGATCCCCTGGTCCGTGAAGAGGTCGTACAACGCCTCAGCGTCTGCCGAAGTTGGCATCCGCAAGCAAAGCCTCTCCGTGGAAAGCCGCAGCTGCTGCCAGGATGGGGGGTCGTCCGCCACGCCCAGACGCTACCGGCGGTGCGCCGATCCTGCTGGGGAATCGGCGACCGTCAGTGGATCATCCCACCGGGGTGCAGTTTCCCGAGAATCCACCCGACCACGAGGATCCAGACCCACGCGCCCAGCACCACCGCGTGGCGGTGATCGTCAATCCAGTCGCGGCGTGCGAAGCCGGCTGGCATGAGGCTGGGGGTCGGTTGCCGGGTGCCGTATGCGAGAGCACGCTCGATTCGCTCACCGGTCGGTGGATACAGCCACGCCAGCAGGCTGTGCAGGCGAGTCGGCCACAATGGCTCTGCGTGTTCGTGCGCCCACGAACGAAGCCCCCAGGCGTACTCGACGCCGTCGCCAAACAGGGCCAGTGCAAGCCCGTCCGCGTCGCGCTCACGTAGCTGCAATCGGTGGTGCATGAACGGAGCAGTCAGGTCCAGCCCCAACGTGAGTCCGAACACCACGGATGGCACCGCCGACCAGGCTGGCCCGAACCCGTGAAGCGGGAGTTGGTAGGTCAGCGAGAGTGCGCCCAGTGCGACCGCGACCAGCCACGCAATGGCGGTAACCGCTGCCATCCGCACCGCAGGAATCGGCGAGATCCGCCGGTGACCGAGCCGTAGATGCGCCACCTCGCGCGCCACCATCATCGTCAGCTTGGATTCCGCACCGGACAGGATGTCGTGTGACACGTAAACCGCCTTGCCGTGAACGAATACGTCTGGGCACCCTGGCCGGTTCGGAACGCCCATGGCATGAGTCCCCGGCGTCGCCGCGAGGATCTCGCGTGACAGCTGCGGCATCCGAGTCAGGTCGAGGGGTGACGCGTTCTTCACGCGCGCACTGAGGTAGCAGACCACGACGAGCGGGATCACGACCGCTGCTGCCCAGATCCCCGCATAGCAGACGAACACGCTCCAGATGCACACGGTCAGATAGCCGCGGGCGAGACGCGACAACAATGAGCGCCAGCCATGCCGCAGGGTTGCGACGCCGGCGCGGCGACGAGCCTCCACCCCTGCCCAGGAGGTGAGTGTCCAGATCAACACCGGCAGTACGACCGTGAGTGTCAGCGCAACCGCCGTCCGGAGGGGAGCGACGGCGACCACCCCGAGCACGACCAGCGGCGCGAACTGCGCCACGTACCACAGCCGTCGCTGCCGGACGTGGTACGCCGCGAGCGCCGGCTCGTCCTCCAGCAAGTTGCCACTGCCGGGATCCATGAACCCTTCATCGGCATACCTCACCGCCATCTCCAACCAGGCCTGCTCGCGGCTTCACACCCCCAGGACGGAGGCAGCTACCAAGCGCCTGCTCACGATCGTCCGTAGG